>OBLU010002140.1_pt1 | contig 18297 bp, 19 predicted proteins | sample 1518681 | NCBI WGS metagenome assembly OBLU01 (sample SAMEA3539304, study PRJEB22396) | soil metagenome | biome: tundra; feature: field; material: soil | place: USA | collected 2010-05 | depth 0.15 m | reverse complement strand
CCGCACCTTCAGCTCGAGAGTCGTCTACCTCCGCTACCGCGTGGCGCGCTAGCCGGCTCATCCGCCGAGCCCTTGGAAGAACGGGCCAGCCAGTGGCGTGAGCTCAATCACCCAGCCCAGTTCTCGCAGCATGCGTATACCTCGAGGGTGAGCCGTCCCCGTTCTGGATCCGAGCGCAACCCTGCAGCGAGGTCCGTCCTGGCATTGTCGAGCCATAGGGTTGCATCGGATTTCGTGGCGAACGTTCTGGGTGACTTGAGCCGGCGGCCATCGTCTAGCTGGAAGCGCGCCTGCCACCGTCCCGACGGGAGCTTTCGCACATTGCCGAACTGTCGCTGTCCCGGTTTGCCCATTGCCGGCTACGTCACAGGGAACCAGGTACGGCTGTGCCGCACCTGTCTTCGTACGAGGCACCTGCGCGCCAGCTCCCTCGGTGCCAGTGTGAAGTGAGCCGGGGCTCGACCCCACCCGGTGGTCGGACGTGACCTACCAGCGGCCCCTTCGACCCGGCCTCACTCGGCCGGCGGCAATCCGCTGGTCATCGATCCATCTCGCCACTTCGTCAGGGTCGAACCGAACGAACTTCCCGATCTTCAGGAAGGGGATGCGACGTTCAGCGACGAGGCGTCGCACGAAAACGATTTCGAAGCCCAGCCAGGATGCCAGGGCCTCACTATCGATCAGTCGTATGACTCCGCCGGGGATTCTCAGATGCCCATCTTGGACAACGCCCTGATCAGACGCCCTGGCCGTCTCTCCGCTCTCCGTCTCGACGGCTCCGGGTACGCCCCTCCGACTATGTGGGTGCCAGCAGCTAGCCAACTCGGCATCGGACGTGCCGCACTGCAGCGCATCAGCGCCTTCAGCCACCCTGCGCTCGCCTAGCGGGTCCGGCGAAATCTCGATGATCCAAGTGGACGGCGGCCCGTGCCGGCTCCGGCTTGGGCCTACGCCGGCCCTGGCCGCCTCCAATGGTGATCGTGTTTCACCGTCTCGAAGTCCAGCGCAACTGTCACAAGCCGAAAAGCGCTGCCGCACGGCCACTCCGTGGCCGATTGCCCTCTGCTCTGCCCCTCTCGTCGGCTTCCGCAACCAGGCCGGCGTGACGGCATCGGAGACCGGGCGCGAGCAGATTCTCCCTACTCCTTCAAGAGCGAAGCGGACTGTTGCCGTATCCGGGCGGGCACGATGGGCACTGAGCGCAGCTCGGGGCCAGACCGGGCCAAGCGTGAAGGCTGCGTTTTCGGGTTTTGAGCGGTCACCGGCCCGAAATCCTTGAAATTCTGTGGGCACGAGATTTCGGCCTCGCAAGACGTATGCCCCAAAAAGGGCCTCTGAGCTGGGTGTATATGGTGGTCGGGACCGGCGTCGATCCGGTGACCTCACGCTTTTCAGGCGCGCGCTCTACCAACTGAGCTACTCGACCTCCTCGTCACCCTTACGGGTGTCGAGCGGACCTGACGGGATTTGAACCCGCGACCTCCGCCTTGACAGGGCGGCGTGCACTCCAGGCTGCACCACAGGTCCGTAACGGCATGAGCCGTGCGTTTCGCCAGTTCGATGTAGGTCTCCCCTTTGAGCGGCCCTTCACTGTAGCCGAATGCCACGGGGTGTCCCACGGAAGAATTCTCCCTGGTCCAAGGGCTACGGGACGGCAGCGCGCAGCGCGGCCACCCCCGCTTCGAACGCTTCGAACTGATCGAGCCCGAGGACGCGGGTCAATGCGGTCGCGGCGAGCTGGTCGGTGATGGCCTCGGCTTCGTCGTGCTTGTGGCGTAGCGACGCGCTGTCGGCAAAAGGCTCAGGCCAGCCGAAGAATTTCGCCTGCCCGGGCCCTTCATTGGTCAGGATGGCCTCCAGTGGGGTCAACCCGACGGCGGTGGTGGCCACCAGGTGAAGACCACCCCTCCACTCGCGCAGGATCTGCATGAGTTGTGCCGCCCTACCGGCGGCGTCATCGGCGCGCGGAGCGGCGCGCCAGCCGGCGAAAAGAGGGAGTCCTGATGCTTCGAGACCATCTACCAGCGTTTCGGTCACCGAGACGATCTGATCGAGGCCCTTGACGTCAGCCAGGTGCTTCTGGCCCCACAGGGCGTGGGCCTCGGCCATCCGTTGCGCGGCTGCATGGGCGCCCGCCACCGCCGCCCCTTCCTCGAATAACGTCTTGACCATGGCGGGCTCGAACCAGCCGAACGCAGAGCACACGACGTTCGCATCCACATCCCCCAGCATGCCGCCTCGTCCGGAGAAGTAGAAGGCGAATGCATTTGGCCATCCCCACCCGGCCGCCCAACCGAAGACATCGGGACTGAGGTAGATGGCAGTACCGATGTGGTGGATCGGTACCGATGTGGTTCGAACGATCGCCAGCGCCGCATCGTTCTCCGTGCTTTCCATGTTCCTCCCCCAAGTGATTCGTCGGACGACTTCCTCGAACGATCATGGGTCGGGAGCTTGGTCCTGTCCAGTGCGTCCCGAGCGACGCCCCTCACTCCAACCAGAAGGGACGGGGTGCCGCTATGCGGTGCAACGAGGTTGTGACCGATCGGAACCGATCCGTGCGGTCGGTCCAATCCTGGTAGGCGCGTGCGAGCTCCGTGCGATCACGCGCGACGAAATTCCACCACATGACGATCTCCTCGGGGAACGGCCGGCCACCGAGAAGGAGCATCTGGGATCCCTCCTCGAGGAAGAGCGCAAGGCCTTGGCGATCGGTTCCGAGGTACACGAGCTCGTTCGGCGACGCGTGGACATTCTCAATCCGCACGCTGCCATGGAGAACGGCGACTGCATATTCGAATGTCGGGTCGAGGGGCACATCGAGCGCGCCGATTCCTGCAATGTCGACTCCGACCAGCGGAGAATCAGTGGCGGCGGGTGAGCGCGATCCGGCGAACTCGCCGACGAGAATCGTCGCCTGTCCATGGGGGAGATCGATGTGGGGCAGGTCGGCGTGATGTGCGAATGAGGGTGGCCCGTGACGGGTGCTCTCGGGCTGGGCCACCCAGAGCTGCACCCCGTCCAGGGCCCTACTCCGTTCGCGGGCGTCCTCGGCGTGCGCGATGCCAGGGCCCCCTGTCATCAGATTCAGCTGTCCCGGTCGGATCGGTTGCTGGTTCCCCAAGCTGTCCGAATGCAACACCTCCCCCTGGAGGAGCCACGTCACGGTGTGGAGTCCGATGTGGGGATGCGGGCCCACGGTCATCGTTCGTTCGGGCGTGACGTCGATCGGCCCGAAACGGTCCAGGAAGCACCAGGCACCTACCATGCGTCGTCCGGGACGGGGAAGGGAACGGTGCACGGCAAGACCCCCCACGTCGGTGACGTGACTCTCGGAGATCACGAGCGACGTTCCCGTCATGACCCCACGCTCCCACACCAGTGCATCGGTAGGAAGTTAGGTCCTGCGGCGCCCTTCGAGCGTTCGCTTCTTCCAGACCTTCTGCGCCTCCTTGGCCAGACGGTTGTCATTCTTTTGCGCAGCGAACGCCGCTTCGCCCAGAAGTTTGCGATAACTCTCTAGCCGATCCGGTGCGAGTTCACCCGCCACGATCGCGCCCAGCACGGCACAACCGGGCTCGCTCAGGTGTGCGCAATCGTTGAAGCGACATTGCCCTTCCAGGTCGGTGATGTCGGCGAACGCGGCGTCGATACCCTCCTCGTCGACCCACATCCCCAGTTCTCGTAGCCCGGGGGTGTCGATCAACGCGCCGCCGCTGGGCACCACGACGAGCTCCCGCCATGTCGTCGTGTGTCGCCCTTTGCTGTCCGCCTGGCGAACGTCGCCCGTCTGAACCACATCGGCCCTCATGAGGGCATTGACCAACGAGGATTTTCCCGAGCCGGATGTGCCGAGGAGGGCCACGGTGCTGCCGCTGGTGACAAAGGCCCGCACGGCGTCCATGCCGGCCCCCGTCACGACCGAGGCAATCAGGACGGGGAGTTCCCCGCTCACTGCGGTCACGTCGGCGGCGGCCGCGGCGGCCGCCGGGCCGTCGACGAGATCCGCTTTGGTCAGGATGAGCACGGGTCTGGCGCCACTGTCCCAGGCCAGGGCCAAGAACCGCTCGATCTGTCGTCGTGAGATGGCCCGATCGAGTGGCACGACGACCATGACCGTGTCGATGTTCGCGGCGAGAGCCTGTGACTCGACGCGCGATCCCGAGGATTGACGAACGAGCGCGGTCCGGCGGGGCAGAAGGTGATGGAGCACGTATGTCCCCGTGACCCCGCCGGGACCCGGGGTCTTGCTCACCGTGCACCAGTCCCCGACGCAGACCGCCGACACCCCCGAGGTGGCGACGGAGATGTTGTCGCCGGCGGCGAGCAATTGGAAGCGGCCGCGATCGACGCGTCCCACGCGACCGACCACTGTTCCCGGGGGTGACGTCTTGAGCTCGAGGGCGAACGCCTCGAGCACCTCGTCGTCTGCGCCGAGCGCGTGCAGCGTCGCCGTGCGCGCCGCGTCGTCGCTCATGCGTGCGCACCCCGGGCTCCCGCGCGGATCTCGAGACGGGCCGTGTGGCGCGCCCGCGTGATGCACCGTGGTGCGATCACGTCGTGTTCCTTACAGGAATGGATGCATGCACGACGTTCGATGGTTACCGCCACGGGCCGCAACGGCGCAACGGCCCAACGGGGCCGCTAGGAAGCAACGACTGAGCGGAGGGGCGTCCGGACGAGGTATGCACACATCGCGGAGTCACCTCCTGCTCGCTCCTGGGGACGGAATTTCCGACACCCGAGTGTGCTGCTCGGGGAAGTCGATGTCAATGGTCTCGCCATGCGCCGCCAGTGCCGCCCGCCCGCCGTGTGCACGTTGGTGAGAAAAAGCTTGCAATGCCTGGATTTTTTTTCTACAATGACAGATGCGTACTCCTCTTTGAACAAGTGCCAAAGAGAGAGGGTGGAGAAGCAAGAATCTCCCAGGTAGAGCGTTTGTAGGGCGGATTGTATTTCCGATATATTCCCCGGATATGACCGGGCCTTTTTGCGCGTCTGTACGCATCTCTTTTGGTAATTGGGCATACACATTTTCCGTTTCCCGGCCGCGTCGAACGCCGGAATCCGATGTGAGGCGCGCTTCGACGACTGGCCTCACACAGAGGTTGCGCGGCTCGTGATCGACCCCGAATCCATCGACGACCCCGAACTTCGGAGCGAGCAGGAATACCTGAATCTGGCGCATGAATCGTTGTCGGCCATGAGGGAGCGGGCGGAGACGCTGGTGCGCGACCTGCGGAGCGCCGGTCAACCCGACCTCGACTACCTGGCCGCGTTGACGCATCGCGTCGCCGTGTTGGGTGAGAGCAGTCGTCCGCTCCTGTTCGGGCGGATTGACGAAGAGACAGGACCCACATGGCATATCGGCCGGCGCCACGTCGAAGACGTCCTGGGTGATCCCGTCGTGGTCGATTGGCGGGCCCCGGTCTCCATGCCCTTCTATCGCGCCCGGGTGGAGGACACCCTCGGCTTGAAGCTCCGCCGCCAGGTGATGGTCGATCGGCGCCAGGTCATCGCCGTGGCCGACGATCTCTTCGGCGATCTGCAGGGCGAGCTGTCGGGGACCCGCCTACGCGGGGGCGATGCCCTGCTGGCCGAGCTCGAGCGGGCGCGCACGGGCGAGATGCTGGACATCGTCGCCACCATCCAGGCCGAACAGGACGAAATCATCCGGGCCCCACTGGATCGGCTCCTCTCCGTCCAAGGTGGTCCCGGAACCGGCAAGACGGCCGTGGGGCTGCATCGGGCCGCCTTCTTGTTGTACAACCATCCGACGTTGACCCAGGACGGCGTGTTGGTCCTCGGCCCGAGCCGCGCCTTCCTCCGCTACATCTCGGCGGTGTTGCCCTCGCTCGGAGAAGAGGCAGTTGTGCAGTCCACCGTGGCCGACCTTGCGCCGCGCCTCACTCTGCGGTCCGTCGACCCACCCGAGGTGCGACGGCTGAAGGGTGACCCGCGCATGTCGCTGCTCTTGGCGGCCGCCCTCCAGGCGCGACGGCGGACCGTCGAGGAGGACGTCACGCTGCGGGCACGGTTCGCCCGCTCCACCCTGTCGCCGGCCGAGGTCAACGATCTCTGCCGCACCATCGCCGAGAAGCCGGCACCGTACAAATCGGGAAGGCTCGCTCTACGGTCACGGCTCATCGGTCTGGTCCGCCAGAAACTCAGGGCGGCCGGACGGAGAGAGGCGGACGAGCCTTGGCTCGACCGCGAGCTTGCCGCCTCCGAAGGGTTCCACACGCTCCTTGACCGCGTGTGGCCGTCGGTTTTCTCCGACCGCTCTCGTCAGCGAGGTGTTGACCAGCGCCGACCGGTTGGCGGTCGCGGCCGAAGGGATATTCACCGAGCCAGAGTGGCGGAGTCTCCTGCGCGCCAAGGGGAAGCGCGTGGGAACGCAGGCCTGGACGGTCGACGACCTTCCCCTCCTCGACGAAGCCGAATATCTCATCAACGGGCGGACCCGCACGTACGGGCACGTCGTGGTCGACGAGGCCCAAGATCTCAGCCCGATGCAATTCAGGATGGTGGCGCGGCGGTCGCCGTCGGGATCTCTCACCATTCTCGGAGACCTGGCGCAAGCCACCGGCCCGTGGAATTACGTCACGTGGGACGAGATCTTGCAACATCTGCCGGAGACTTCCGTCAGCCGTCATGACGAGTTGACGTTGGGGTACCGCGCCCCCGGTCAGATACTCGATCTTGCGTCGAAGCTCTTGCCGGAGGCGGCTCCCAGGGTGCACCCGACCCGGTCCATCCGCCAGGGACGGCGGGAGCCCCGCATCACACAGGTGGACCGGGACGATCTGTTTGCGCACAGCGTGCGCGAGGCCACAACGTTGGCGGACGAGGGGCTACTCGTGGGCGTGGTGGTGTCGGCGGGTGATCTGGCCGGAATGACGGCTTTCGTCGGGGAGCGGGGCGACATCGGGTTGCTCGATCGGGACGGCATGCACCGGGGGGTCACCGTGGTCGAGGCCACCGCGGCCAAGGGACTGGAGTTCGACGCGGTCGTGGTGGTCGAGCCGGCGGCCATTGCCGGCGGCGATGCTCGAGGTTTGCGACTGCTCTACGTCGCCATGACAAGGCCGATCCAACATCTGAGCATGGTCCACTCCCGACCCCTGCCCGACCTCCTCCTCGCGTAGCGTCGACCATGTGATCGGCCGCTGAACCGGCAGTAGCTCGCGTCCGCGCAAGCTGCGGTCGACGACGCTGCGATCAGTTGGCCCCGTCGCGGATGCAGACTCATCTGATCCATAGGTCCTGAGTTCTACTATTCGCTCATGAAGAGTCGAGGGGGAGGGAACCATGTGCGACGGCGTTCGGTAGTTCTTGCTCACGCTCCGGCGCGATGAATACGGGTCCGAGTGAGGATGACCGTTTTCACTCCGAGCTTGTGTCATTCCTTGAAGAGCACGCACCACCTGAGGCCACGAGTTCTTACCGACGTGCTCCGGGGGACCTCGTACCCGAGTGGGCCCGGCGCTGGCAAGCGACGCTGTTTGATCACGGCTGGATGATTCCCTCGAATCCCGGACATTTGGGTGGGCGGGATGCCTCCGCCGAGCAGTCGGTGCTGTTCCTCGAAGAGAACTCCCGAAGGAACATCCCCAGGTCCTTGCATTTCCCGGGCTACGGGATCGCCGCGCCCAGCCTCTTGGAATTCGGTACACCCAGTCAACGGTCACTAGCTCCGGCTGCGATTCGGGGTGACACGGTGTGGTGCATCGGGATGAGCGAGCCCGACGCCGGCTCCGATCTGGCATCGTTGCGCACGAAGGCCGAGGTGTACGACGATCGTTTCGTCGTCACTGGCCAGAAGGTCTGGACCAGCTTTGCTCCCATTGCCGACAAGTGTCTGTGTTATGTGCGCACGGATCCTGAGCAACCGCAGCACCGAGGCATAAGCGCACTCATCCTCGATATGGATTCCCCGGGCATATCCGTGCGACCGCTGCGCAATATCATGGGATCAGCGGAATTCGCGGAGGTGTTTTTCGACAACGTCGTCGTACCCCGTGACCGGCTTTTGGGCCAGCTCAACGGTGGGTGGCGGGTCACCCAGGGCTCACTCGGCCATGAGCGGTCAAGCATGTGGATGGAGGCCGTCGCCCGGCTCGATCGGGCCATTGGAGACCTGCTCTCGCACTGCCGTCAGCTGGGCAGCGACACGTTGATGCGTCGGCGGATCATCGGGGCATATGAACGAGCCGTATGTCTGCGAGCACTTGGTTTCCGGTCCATGACTGGTGCCGGTCCGGCCAGCTCCTGATGAAACTCGCGACATCCGAGCTCTACACCGAAGTGTTGTCGTTGGCCATTGATCTGCAAGGCCCAGCGGGACTGATCCAGGCTGCACCGAGTGATCGGGACTGGTGGCGCGACTTCTTGGGCTCGCTTGCCGGCACCATCGCCGGCGGCACGTCAGAGATTCATCGCAACGTCATCGCCAGGCACGTACTCGGCCTTCCCGGGGATTGAGTCGCCTCGGGCGCGCTTGTTCTCGGTGAGGGACGCGATGACTGGCCTTTGGTTCATCGCAGGTCCGTGACCAAGGTGTAGATGCGTACGACGCAGAAGTGCGTGGCTTGCCACATCCTGTTGTGGGAGCCGCACGTCCTGTTACATTTGGCGCGATGTCGGCGCTGGGGCATCTACGTGTCTGCGACTTCACGGGAGTGCTCGCCGGCGCAGGTGCGACTCGACTGCTTGCGGCGTTCGGTGCTGAAGTCATCCGTATCGAAGATCCGGTGCGGGAAGGGCGCTGGGACATTCTCCGAGGGGCCCGACCCTTCAAGGACGAGCGACGTGGCGTGAACTTCGGGGGAGCGTTCAACAACCACAACGTCGAGAAGTTGGGTATCACACTCAACCTTCGCTCGGAGAAGGGCCGTGCACTCCTGCGTCGCCTCGTTGCCATGTCCGACATCGTCACTGAGAACTTTGCAGCGGGGGTCATGGAGAGGCTGGGGTTCTCCTACGAGGAGCTCGTCGGGATTCGGCCCGACTTGATTTACGTTTCCGGCTGCGGTTACGGGCATTCCGGGCCGTACGCCCCGTACAAGACGTGGGGACCTGTGGTCCAGGCAATGTGCGGGATCACGTTCGCGTGCGGCCTGCGCGATCAGGCGCCCGCCGGGTGGGGATACGCCTACATGGACCACCAGGGAGCCAATTTCATGGCTCTCGCAGTGCTCGCTGCGGTTGTCCACCGCAACCGGACGGGTGAGGGTCAGTACGTCGATCTTTCGTTCACAGAGGCGGGTGCGACGCTGTGCGGACCGGACGTGTTGGATGCGACGGTCAATGGCCGGTCCTTGCGCCGATCTGGCTCGCCGGACAGCAATCGGAGCCGGTCGCCAGCGATGGCCCCGCACGGAATCTACCCGTGTGCAGGCGAGGACAAGTGGGTTGCAATTGCGTGTCGCCATGACGCCGATTGGGAGGCATTTGGCGGTGTCGTAAAGGAATCCTGGGTGACGGAAGCCGCGTTCGCAACACTTGACGGGCGTCTGGCCGAACAGGATCGGCTCGACGAACTTCTGGGTGCCTGGACGAGTCGGCGTCACTCGTTCGACGTTGCCGTCGATGTCCGCTCCGCTGGCGTGCCGGCAGCGGTGGTGGCGAGTCCGGAAGATCGAATCGACCATGACGAAGCGACGGAAGAGTGGGGCTTATGGCCGACCGTCAGACATTCTGCAATGGGGAACGTCCGGGTTGACGGCCTGCCGGTACACCTCTCGCGGACGGACTGGGTGATCGAGCGCGGCGCCCCATGCTTGGGCGAGCACAATGACTACGTCTACGGCGACCTACTCGGAATTGATGCCGAGGAACGCCGTTCGCTGAAGGCCGAGGGTGTGATTTGAGCGTCGCGAGCGGCTCGAGCGGTCCGTTGACCGGGATCCGGGTTGTAGAACTGGCCAGCGAGAACGCCGCCTTCGCCGGGAAGCTGCTGGCCGACCTCGGTGCGGATGTGGTGCTGGTGGAACCACCTGGAGGCCATCTCTGCCGGACGTATGAACCCTTTGCCGATGACGTCCCTCATCCCGAACGAAGTCTTTGGTGGTGGCATTATCACACGAGCAAGCGGGGGGTGGTCATCGATCTCGAGAGCATCGAAGGGCGTGCGATGTTCGCCTCCCTAGCTGGTGGCGCGGACGTGATATTGGAAGGCGAGCCACCCGATCGCTTGGCATCGCTCGGAATTGACCATCATGACGTGCGAGAAGTGAGCCCGCACCTCGTATGGGTGTCCGTCACGCCCTTCGGCCGTCTGTCTGTGCGGCGAAATGAGGTCGTCACAGATCTCACCTTGCTGGCTGGGGCTGGGCCCGTCTACCACTGCGGCTACGACGACCATTCGCTGCCCCCGGTGCGTGGAGGTGGCAATCAGGGACTTCAGATCGCATCGATATGGGCGGCAAATGCGGCGCTTGTGGCCTTGATAGAACGCGACAAGAGTGGGCTTGGTCAGCATGTCGATGTCAGCATGCATGCGGCGGCGAACGTCACCACCGAAGGAGGAACGTACGAATACCTGGTGGCGCAGACGGTCCTCGAGCGCCAGACTGGGCGGCACGCCAGCGACCAACCTACGACGCCTGCCCAACATCAAGCCGCAGATGGCCGTTATGTCTACATCGGCTTCACAGCTGGCGCGGTGGCACAGCTGCGGGCGATCCTCGACTGGCTCGACGAGATTGGAATCCGAGACGAGCACCCCGAGGCATTCTGGCTCGAGGTCGGGATAGAGCGTGGTGGATTGCACTTCTCCGAGTTGGGCCAGGACGTCGAGGCCACCGCAGCCTTTGGCTCTATCCGGCGAGCACTCGAGCTGATCGTGTCGCGCCTGCCGGCGCGGGAGTTCTTCTTGGGAGCCGCAGAGCGTGGCTTGTCAACCGGGATCGTCGCATCGATCGACGAGGTGCTCGTCGATCCGCATTTCGTCGAGCGCGAGTTCGCCGTGACGATCCTGGACACCGAAACGCGAGAAAGAGTGACGTATCCCGGCGCTCCCTTTCAGATGAAAGCATCCCCATGGCGCATACGTCACCGCGCGCCACGGCTCGGCGAGCACGACGCTGAGGTGCTCGGACCACTCCGTTAGATCGGTCCGCGAGCGAATCGCGGCTCAGGCTGGTGGTTGCCACGGTTGCTCGGGTGGAAGCGTCCCGTCGACATCGACGAAGCCGTATTCATCTGCCAGCCTACGCGTCGTCACTGAACGGCCCGTCCATCGCAGCACATCTCGATCGGCGGCAAGCGCGACGATTCCCCGCCCGCAAAATTGCGGTGATTCCGTCTGTGTGAGGTCAAATCCCGGAAGCGTCAGCACGTGCTCGGTTCGTGCAACGTACGGCCAGATGGAGACGACCGCGACATTGTGCGCGGCAAGGGGTCGGGCTGCGTCCCGGGTGAACCGGTCGAGCGCCGCTTTGCCGATCCCATACACGATGTGGTGAAAGAAGCGGATTGCACCGGCTGAGCTCACATTGACGATGAGTCCGCCTCCGACCTGCAACATCGCGCGGGCGGCGTTGTGTGCGCAGACGTAGGCTGACCGGGTCCCGACGTCGATCATGGTGTCCCAGTCGCCTACTGGTGCTTCCCAGAAGGGGATGTGCGGGTCGATGCCGCTGGGAGCTGCGAACGCGTTGTTGACGAGCAGATCCAGACGTCCCTGCTCTGTCGAGACGCGCCTGAACAGCGTGTCGACGTCACCATCATTGGTGTGATCACATGTAACAGGGATCGCCGTCCCCCCGGCGCGGGCGATCGCCTCGACGGTGGTCTCGAGGCTGCCTGATCGGTCGCCCTCATGTTGCCGATCGGCCGTCCTGGCGGTTATGTACACGGTCGCACCGGCCCCTGCCAGTTCTCGCGCACAGCCCTTACCGATGCCGCGGCTCGCACCAGTCACAATCGCGACCTTGCCGGCGAGAGGACGTATCGGGTGTTGTGTCGACGGGTTGGCGGGGGAGCTCCCGCGTGTCATTTGCCCGGCAAGGTTCGGGTACACCCAAACCTTGCCCTCACGTCCGCCACCGAGGCAATGGGGCGCCCGGCGGCTTGGGCCCACTGGGCAGCACGTTCAACCAGCTGAGGATTGGGTGCGTCGGCGAAGGCCGTCGGAGTGTCACCGATGCCGATCCGGACGCCCCCGCCGCGCTCGAGCGCAGCAAGGGACAACTCCTCCACGGAGCGTGGATCGCGGATGCCGTGTGGGACCACCAACCATTCCACATCGACTGAGGAGGGGAGCTGGTGCAGGTGGAGGTCAAGTGCCTCCACACTCGGCTCCGGCCCGATCAGAGGCCTGCCCCACAGGAAGATCTTGAGCATCACAGGTTGCGGGATCGTCCCGGCTTCGGCAAGTGCACCGATCGTGCGGGTGGACCCGATATCAAAGGAAGCCATTGTGGGCACCAGCCCGACAGCGTCAAAGCGGCGGAGGGCGTTGCACACGAAAGGCAATGAATTTCGGATCACCTCCTGACCGTCCGTGTCCTCGAGGGGTCCCAGCATTCCGGTCGATTCGTCCTGGAAGACCAGGTTGACGGACGCAGCGTCGATGGGTCCGAGCTCGAGACCGTGGTGCTCCCTCAGCGTGAAGCAGTGACCGAGCCGTTCGTCCACCGTGTCGGGAACATCGACTGGGTAGGACGGGTAGGCAAGGATGCAACCGTCCATCGCATCGAGTGCCGTTCCGTAGAGCTCGGCGTCACCGAGTCGCTGGGCCCCAGCGGAGTCCACCGCGTGCCAGTGCACGATTGCGGCACCCGAATCCGCACAACGCCGCGCGTCGTCGGCGCAGGCCTGCGCACTCTGGGGCACTGCGGGATGGATGGTCGGTGATACGGCCTCGTTGAGGGCCACTTCTATGATCACGGCTTCGTTCTTCAATGCCCCCCCCTTGTTCGAGCCGCTATCCGGACTTGGACCAGCTGCGGACACCAGCCTTCAATGCGGCTTCGGTTCCCATCACGAACCGGTGATCCAGCTTCTCATCGCCGTCTTCGACCCAGACGAGTACCGCCTGGACGACATACGAGATCGTCGCGCGAGCGGCCCATGCCACGTGTTCGATGGGACCGAGAGCCTCTCGGCTTGCAGCCTCGAGTCGATTCCGGGCGGCGTCAGCGTGATACGAGAAGGCGGGCTCTCTGGGGGCGTGCCACCACAGCACCCGGAATGCGTTCTCGCCGGCCCGGGCGGCGGACAACACCGTGGCGGTGGTCGGACCGAACCTTCCGATCGAACCGGCCGGCGTGAGCGCTCTCTCGAGGTTCTCGCGTGCCGATCGGAGCACTGCGTCGTAGAGGTTCTCCTTCGAGTCGAAGTGCGTGTACACGATCAGATGAGAGACCCCAGCCGCACGTGAGATGTCGGCCATGGAGGTTGCCGTGTAGCCACCGATTGCGAAGGCCGAGGTTGCAGCGGCGAGGATCAACGCCTTGCGCTCGGGCCGAGGGAGCCTGGGCCACCCCGTGCTCGCAGTAGCTGCCCGAGAAACGGATGGCATCAGGACGTCGCCGTCGGAAGTGACACTGGACCGCCACCCCGGCGCAACGACGTCAGCGCGCCGGTGTGGGCCGCGGCGACGTAGCGCCGCGCTTCCTGCCGGCTCAGTCGAACGCCGCCCAAAATGACACTCCAATCGCCAGATTGCTCGCGAGGTCCGAATAGTAACATTGTCATGATAAAAGGGATGTTATGTTCTCGAAATGAAGTTCGGCCTGTTCTTCGAGCACCAAGTGCCGCGGCCCTGGGCGGTTGATGACGACCGCCGAGTCTTGACGGAGGCACTCGAGCAAATCGAGTTGGCCGACCGCCTGGGGTTTGACACCGCATGGGTGGTCGAACACCATTTTCTTGAGGAGTACTCCCACTCCAGCGCTCCCGACGTGTTCCTGGGGGCTGCTTCGCAGCGGACCAAGAAGATCCGCTTGGGTCACGGCATCGTGCATCTGCTCCCTGCCATCAACCACCCCGCACGAGTCGCTGAGCGCGTATCGACGCTTGACCTTTTATCCGGAGGTCGGGTTGAGTTCGGCACCGGCGAAGGGTCGGCGTCGACCGAGCTCGATGCGTTTGGCATCGACCCGATCGACAAGCGTGCGATGTGGGAAGAAGGCTTACGGGTGGCGTTGCGCTGCATGACCGAGACGCCGTTCACGGGCTTCGCCGGCGAGCACGTGCGCATGCCACCGCGCAATGTGGTCCCTAAGCCGGCGCAGCAGCCACATCCACCGATCTGGGTGGCCTGCAGTCGCCGCGAGACCATCCATCTCGCGGCCCAGAAAGGGATCGGGGCTTTGGCGTTCGCGTTCTTCGATCCCGAAGAGGCCCGGCATTGGGTTGATGACTACTACGCCACGCTGGAAGCAGAGGGCGTGCCGATTGGTGACGCAGTCAACGCCAACGTCGCCTGCGTCACGTCGTTCTTTTGCCACGCCGACGCGGCCGAGGCTGTCCGGAGGGGGGCCGACGGTTCGAACTTCATCGGGTACTCGCTGGGGCATTACTACGTATTCGGCCGCAACAAGCCGGGTATGGGCGATTTGTGGGCCGAGTACCACGAGCGGCGATCCGAGCAGGGGTTCGACCCCGAGGCCGTTGCCCTTGCCGCAGCGTCGCCCGATCGCCTGGGCGCCAGGAGCGTCACCGAAGGGGGGACGAGTGGGTTGCGCGGCGCCATCGGAACGCCCGATCAGGTGCGCGCCTATCTCCGTCGCTACGAAGATTGTGGGGTTGACGAAATCATCTTGTCGTGTGCCGGAGGACGCAACCGGCATGAGCACATCATGGAGACGCTGGAGCTGTTCGCTCGCGATGTCATGCCCGAATTCGTCGACCGCGAAGGGCGACGACAGGCGGAGAAGGCGGCCCGACTCGCTCCAGTCATTGATGCCGTGATGGCCCGCAAGCCCGTTGGAGATCACCCCCCGGCTGATCCTGACTACGAGATCCCCGCCTACCCGAGACTTGACGCCGATCGTGAGGAGAGCGAAAAATTCCACGGCTGGCTCGACCGGTATGCCGAGCGCGTCGCAGCCGGAGAGGACGTCAGTAAGCGGCTTGCCTGATCTCGATCATTCTTCCGGGCTGCCGAGCGGCCCCGGCACGACAAGTGGTGCGCGGGCTCGATGTAGCGGTATGAACGCGCAGGCTCAGGTGAGCCGGTCCAGCTCCAGGTCGGCGGTCGTGGTGCTGGCCGTGACCACCGCTGGGAGCGGGCCGAGGAGCTGGTCGGCCGTTCCCACGGGAGTGGGAAAGCTCAACTCCGCCGTTTGCGAGATACGGAACACGCAGCTGATCGAAGCAGCCGTCGGGCCCTGGGGGCAGGCGCCCGGCCCGTTGGGCCCCACGAGAACCAGGGCTCCGGCCGACGTGTCGACGATCTGCTCGGTGACCGAGCCCGAGTAACTCCCCATCGCCTGCAAGGTGTCGGCGTTGTAGGGGCTCAGTTGGGCGTCGAGGCCCTGCCCCGCCGGTTCGCTGACCCAGACCAATCCGCCGGCCACCGCGTCGACCCCGGCGATACCGCCGCCCGAGCCGTTGGGACTGTTGGCGAGCAACGGTCCGACGGTGGCGACGCCGGCCGGGCTCAGCTTCACCAGATGATTGTCGGACCGTTCGTAGTACACCGAACCGTCGGGGCCCAACGCGGCGCTGGTTCCTTGGGCGATCTCCTTCGCGGCGCCCGTGGACGTGGGGAGGATGCGGTAGACGTCCTGGAGGTTCCCCTGGGCGATCATGACCAGCACCTCACCACTGGCCGCGACCATCGAGACCAGATCGGCGTCGGAGGTGTTGGCTGTGTCGATGGGGGGCAGCTTCCACTGGCCCATCTGGTTTCCCGTGCTGCGGGTGTAACCGATCACGCTGTCGTCGGCCACGACGTAGAGGTTGGTGGCGTCGGCCGCCAGCGCACTCACCCCGCCGTTGACGTGTTCGGCGATCTCGGCCGGCCCGGTGGGATCGACCACCCACACCACGGTCGTCGTGGCGGGGTCGTGGCCCTCTTGTGACACGAACACCGCGCCGTCAGGCGCCTCGGCGGCAGTGATCTGCACGTTGGCAGGAACAGGGACGGCCACGGTGGCTGTCACCTGCAACAGGCCGGTGGTCGCGACCGTCGGTGCCGTCGTGGTGGGGACGAGCGTGGTCGACGTCGAGGTGGTGGTGCCGCTGCTCTTGCCCGGGTTGTGCGGCGATGCGCACGCCGCGAGTAGAGCGCTGGCCACGAGGAGCACGGGCGCCAGGCGCGCGAACCTTCGGATCATGGAGGTCTTCGCCACGGACTCCATTGTGGTCCGTCGGGCTCCGCCGGTGGGCGACGGAGGGCGACGGAGGGCCTGGCTGGTCATGCCCTCCGTAGGCTGGTGTAGCGGGTCACGACGAGCTTGCCGATGAGGGTGTACCCCTTGGTGGAGGCGTGGATGTTTCCCAGTTTGCAGAACCAGGTCAAGGTGCACACCTTGGCCACGGCAACCGGGATTGGGCCGTAAAGCTGCACGTGGGTGGTCGTGGTCAGTGGCGTGTAGGCGCCGGTCGCCGCCGTCACATCGACCAGGACCCCGCCGGCGACCGCGTAGGCCTTCACCAGCGCGGGGTTTATCAGCGACTTGAAGGCCACGACGGACTCTTGCGCCAGCGCGGTCCGCGCCGGGGTGACGGGCAGCGAGGGATAGACGTAGGCGCCCAAGAGGACGTCGGGGTATGTCAACCCGATGAGCGGCACGTTGGGGCCCGCCGCCGTCCGGAGCGCGGTGGCCAGGCTGGTGACGTTCTGCGTGATGCCGGCCACCGCGGTCCCGACGCAGGGGATCGGGTTGGCTTGCGAGGAGCACGACGTCACGTCGTTCCCCCCGATGGACACGGTGATCAGCCCGATGTGCCCCCGATGCGCGGTGATGAACGCCTCCGCCGCCGCAGCTTGGGTGGTGGCAGGGTAGAGAACCGCGCCGGCCGTGTCCGGCAGGTTGTCGGGGCACGCGACCGTGTCGATGACCGACGACGTGGTGGCGCCGGCACAGCCGAAGTTGACCAGCGTGAGTCGCGTCTTCCTCGCCACGTACCCCGTGTACCCCGCCGTCGCTCCCAGTCCCGGTTGATAACCCACCGAGTAGGAATCGCCGACCGAGACGTAGTACGTGGGGTGCCGCTGCTGCGCGGCCGAGCTGGCCTGTGCCATGCCCGTGAGCGCAAGGATGGCCGCCACCGCGCCCAGACCCAACTTGGGCACTGGACCCACCCGGGCGCTGTTCGACCGTTGCCGCATCGCCTGCACTCTCGCACATCGGGTCCCTAAAGGTGCGCCACGGTGGAGGGTCATCGCACCATGGTGGCCAGTTCCGCTTCCTGACCGGGCAGCGCGACGACCGTCATGCCGTCCTGCTCGCGCAACCACGTGCGGTTCCGCCGGTGCAGGTCATTGTCCTCGTCGAACCGGTTCAGCACAACGACGACGTTGGTCGTCTCCCGTGTCCCGCCCTCCGCCAGCGCGCCGACGGAGAGACGTACCGCGTTGATCGTGCCGAGCCCGGCGTCCGCCACCAGGACCACGACGTCGGGAGCAAGGGCGGCGACGAGCGCCACCGCGTCGCCGTCGTGCGTCTGGGGGGAGCGCACCCCTCCGGCGCTCTCGACCAGGCCGACATCGACGCCCTGTGCGGGCCACGTCATCTCCTCGATGATGCCGGACGTCGTGATCCGGTCCCGCCCGAGGACGTCGGCCGCCATAGGCGGGGCCATCGCCACCTCGTACCAATGGTGCGGCGGGCACACGGTCTCCGAATCCTCTCCGGTGGCTGCGCCCAGCACGGCGGCATCGAGACCGGCCGGGTCGTCCCCCGCATCGAAGGACTGGGCCGGCTTGCGGGCGGCCACGGCCACTCCCGCCGCACGCAGGGTGGTGAGCACGCGGGCGGACACCCATGTCTTGCCAACTCCGGTCCCTGTCCCGACGACGACGACAAGGCGCCGGGGCCGCATGTGGCTCAAAGGGCCTGGGCCAGGAGGGCGGCCCGCATGGGGGCCAAGGCCTCGATCAACCGGGCCACCTGTTGGTCGGTGTGGGCGGCCGAGAGGGTCACCCGCAGCCGGCTGGTGCCGGCCGGCACCGTGGGCGGGCGGATGGCGGGCACCCACAGCCCGTCGGCCAGCAGCGCGGCCGAGGCCTTGATCGCCCGCTCCTCGCTGCCGAGGATGACCGGGATGATCGGGCTCGAGGGCGCGCCGCCACCGCCTGATGCGCCGCGCCGGCGGGGGACGTCCACCCGGGCCACC
>OBLU010002136.1_pt1 | contig 18303 bp, 16 predicted proteins | sample 1518681 | NCBI WGS metagenome assembly OBLU01 (sample SAMEA3539304, study PRJEB22396) | soil metagenome | biome: tundra; feature: field; material: soil | place: USA | collected 2010-05 | depth 0.15 m | reverse complement strand
AGCTTTGGAAACCTCGTCGTCACTTTTACCGAGGAAAGCGCATGACTCTTCGCACAGCCGATCCAGTCGAACTCGCGGTCTTTCAGAGCGCCGTACATTCCATCGCCGAGGAGATGGGCGCGGCGCTGCGGCGCACGGCGCTGTCGCCCAACATCAAGGAGCGGCGCGACTACTCCTGCGCGATCTTCGACGGCCAGGGAAGGGTAATCGCCATGGGCGATCATATGCCGGTCCACCTCGGCTCCATGCCTATGTCGGTGCAGGCAGTGATTGCGGCGATTGCATTTGCGCCCGGCGACATCGCAATCCTTAATGATCCCTACGCGGGGGGAACCCATCTGCCGGATATCACAATGGTACTGCCTGTCTTTCTACCTGGGCCCGGACAGCAACAGCCGGCTTTTTATGTCTCGAATCGCGCGCACCACGCGGACGTGGGCGGAGCATTTGCAGGATCGATGGGACCAGCAAACGAGATCTTTCAGGAGGGCATTCGAATTCCTCCCATCAGAATCGTGCGCGGAGGCAAAGTCGACCGCGAGACGCTGGACCTTATTCTGCTGAACGTGCGCACACCAGTGGAGCGAGAGGGCGATCTGGAATCGCAAATCGGAGCCTGCCGCGTCAGCGAGCAACGCATCCTGCAACTCGTGGAGAAGTATGGCGACGTGAACCTTCGGACGCTCATCGACGAGTTTGCTCGATTATTCCGAGCGGCTCGTGCGTTCCGAGCTGCGCAAAATGCCCGCCGGCGACTTCAGCGCAGAAGATTGGCTCGATGACGATGGCGTCACCGATGTCCCACGCAAGATTGCGGTACGTCTGCGATTCGACCCGCAAGCAGCGTCCATGCACGTTGATTTCACAGGCTCCTCCAATCAGGTCGCAGGCAGCATCAACGCGGTCCGCGCCATTACACTCTCTGCGTGTTTCTATGTGCTACGCTGCCTGCTGGCGGACGATGCTCCGGCGACCGCCGGCATCTTGCGCCCACTCACGCTGAAGACTCCAGCAGGGAGCATGGTCGATGCCCGCCCACCCGCCGCGGTCGCCGCGGGAAACGTGGAAACCTCGCAGCGGATTGTGGATGTGCTGCTCCGCGCGCTCGCGAAGGCAGTGCCGGAGCGGGTACCGGCGGCAAGCGCAGGCACCATGAGCAATCTGACTATCGGCGGCTTGGATCCACGCACAGGCGAGCCTTTTACCTATTATGAGACCGCGGCAGGCGGCATGGGCGCGCGCCCCGGGCTCGACGGCATCTCCGGCGTTCAGACCCATATGACGAATTCGCTGAATACTCCAATTGAGGCCCTTGAATATGCCTACCCATTTCGCGTGCGGCGCTATTCCTACCGCGACGGATCGGGCGGCGGTGGGCAATTTAGAGGCGGCGATGGATTGATTCGCGAAGTCGAGTTGCTGGCCGATGCGCAGGTGACGCTACTGGCGGATCGTAGGAAATTCAGGCCCTATGGATTGCAAGGAGGAAAAGACGGCGCACCCGGCCGCGCATCGCTGGTTACGTCCGACCATGTCGGCGAAACGAAGTTACCAGGAAAATGCAGCGTGGGAGTCTCGAAAGGCACAGTAGTGCGCATCGAGACTCCCGGCGGCGGCGGCTGGGGCTGAGCCGATCAGAAGTAGCCAGCAGAGACCAGCCCTGGATCAGCGAAAAGAACGTCCCACGACGGATCGAGATAGAGCCAGCGCTGGGAATCGAACCAGCTCGTCTGTATCTCAGGAATATGCAGCAGACCATGGCCCGCGACGCAGATCAGCTCTGTCCCGTTCCATGCCAGGAAGTTCCTGGACGGCTGGCCAACCCGTGCCGGATGGGTCAGCCGTTTGAGGCAAACCGGACACCGCTGGCGCTGGTCCCGAAGTACCCAGCGCAAACCGAATAAGCAGATCGAAAACGAAGAGGCCAGCTGAATGTATTCGGACGAAAGTGGATCGAGAGTTGTTCGCAGATGTGCCAGATCGAGCGAGACAAAATATACGATCGGCAAGAGTAGTGCAATCTTGCAACCAAGAAATCCCCAGCGGCGAAGCCTCGTCGACCAAGAAAGCTTCTGCGAAGTCACCCGATACTCCCCCAGAGGGAGAGATGTGGTCGCTGGCAGCGCGAGACAGGCCAGGAACACCGCGAACAGAAAGAGGTCATTCGGTCCTCGCGTTCGTTCCGTCAGAGACGCACAAGCAAAGTCACCCATCGTTCCATCCGGTGTGGACGCGGCCATCTCCCAGTTCTCGCCAAAACGGGTGTGTTCCGCCGACGGCTTCACATGTGCGAGAACGAAACCCATTTGACCTGCAATATCTGCATTGGGGACTAACAGCCAACCATCCACCTTCCCCGGCAGCCTCCAGAACCCCGGCGGCGCGACACCACCGACCACCGCAGTGTGCAAACCCAGTTGGACTGTGCGCCCGGCGATGTGCGGATCTCCGCCAAACTCCCGCTTCCAGGCTTCATCAGTCAGAATCAACCTTGGCAGATCACCAGGAGTCTGACCGCCTGCAACGGCAAACCGGATCGGAAGACCCAGCAGTTCAAAGAGATTCGAGCTTGCGACGGCGATCCTGCCATTGGCTTGCGTGCGGGATGCGCGCGAGACGGGCTGCTGCGTTAATCGATAGAACGCAAAGCCGTCGAAGACATCTTGCCGTCGCCGCTTCCACGCCTGGTACTGCTCTGCTGAGATCGTCGGCACAGAAACATCGGTATAGCGCGCGTCACGGATGAGCATCAGATTCCGCGCATCGCGGTAGTGTGCGTATTGATGAGCCAGCGCGGCGCCAGGCAGCAGTTGGGCGACTCCATAACTAGTTGCGACCAAACCCACCAGCCACAGGATGCACTGCGCCGCTGATCCCAGTGTCGTCGCATGGGGAATGCGTCTCTGCCCGGGCAAGCCCCTCAGGCAAAGCGAATCCTGGAACGCTCCCAGGCAAAACTTCGCGACCTCGCGTTCCGCATTCCATGACACGCCACGCAGTGGTGTGCATGCGTGGCGGACATGCCACAGCTCCGACCGCCACTCTCTCCACCACTCCCTGTGCTGGCGCCCAGGCACCAGGAGCGAAGCACCGCGCAATACGGCCAACTGGAGGACATGGAGAAGGGACGCAGGCCGTACGGTCATAGCGCTTCCACCTCCTCCGACGGAATCAGCTTCGCCAGCAGCGGGTACCGCCGCCGCGATGCCTCGAGCGTCAATTTTCCTGCCCGGGTCAGTTTGTAATACTTCCTCGGCGGTCTCTGCTCGGCATCGGCGATCGACTGCTGTTCCCAGTGCGATCGGATCAGTTCGTCGCGCTCCAGCCGTCGCATCGCGGGATACACCGTTCCACTCGGCAATCCCGTCATCTCCATCACGCTGAACCCGTAGACATAGCCCGCGTTGACCGCCTGCAGGATCATTGCCGCCGTATGCGAGAGCTTCGTCTCGGTTGCCATGGCGCAGAGTATACCTATGTAGCACGCTACTTGACTACCCCCTATTCTGAATGCTACATAGGATATGTGAGGTGTCACCGTGCTCGAGGTCAAAGCCCTCTGCAAGAGCTACCGCCGTCTTCCCGCCATCGAAAACGTCAGCTTCCGCCTCCGCCCCGACGAAATTGTCGGCTACGTCGGCCCGAATGGCTCGGGCAAGTCGACCACCGTCAAGATCATTACCGGTCTCCTCGAGGCGATAGCGGCCAGGTTCTTTTTGAAGGCGGGAGCATCCGTAACAATCTAAAGGCTTATCGCGCCGCCTTTGGCTATGTCCCAGAGGAGGCACACGTCTATACCCACCTCTCCGCCCTCGAGTATCTGCAACTCGTCGGCCGCCTGCCCATCGACCGACGCGGCTCCTGGCTGTTCCGAACTCTAATCGGGCGGCCCGGCCCTGGCCATCTCGCTGGCACCCGGATCTGGATCACCCTGTGGGCCCTATTCATCAGCCTGACAACAGTCCTTATCCTCCACGTCGTTTCACCCGCAGACATGCAGACACCCCTAATCACCGCAGGGCAACTCCTCGTCGCCATTGGCGTCTCGCTCGTCCTGGCCGACATCGCCCTGTTCCCCGTCCGCACCATCCCCTTCACCCACTTGCGCACGAGTTCCATCCCCGACTTCCCGCTCATGATCGTGCGCTACTTTGCCCTCTTCCCGTTCTTCGTCGTCATCGTTGTCCACCAGGAGAGCTGGATAGAGGCCAGTTCCGCTCACCTCCTCAAGACCCTCTTCTTCCTGGCTATAGTGCATGTTCTCTTACTGAAGGCCCACGCCCACGCGCTGCGACAGGGCACGCTCGAAACTCCTCCCGACGAAGGTGACGAGTTCCCCCAGCGTCTCGGCCTCCGTGACGCCTAAACTCCGGGTCGGACGTGAAGGGTCCTTCCCGTATGGAGGTTCAGGTTCCCGCTATTGACCCGCTTTCGGGGGAGTTGCGTTCGCAGCTTTGGCATCCTCATCCAACTCGAGCCGCAGATAGTCCCACACGACGCCGCTTTGCAAGTCTCCAGCCGGCACTGTGAACGTCATCGTATTCTCTCCCGACTTCAGCAGCGCGGCGTCGAACCTCAGCGTCCGCTGCTGCCACAGCCCCTTGTCGGTGTTGTAGCGGATGGCATTAGTGCCGATCAGCCGGGCGTTGTCCGGGTTGCTGCCGTCGCCGATCGCTCCCGCGCTCTGACCATTGACCGCGACAGCTAGGCCGCCGCGCAGTCCATCGACACCCGCCAGCCCCACGCGCAGCGCCGCGAGGCCCTGCCCGGGCTTGGCCATGTTGAACTTGATGGTCCAGACCGTCTCCCGTCCCATGCCGTAGACCGCCCACGGACCACGCTGATTGGTCTGCGGATACTGCGTCAGCGACTCAGCCTTCACCCAGCCGAATCGCTGGTTCGCGGGGTCCTTCGCTTCTGGGTTCACAAACGAAAGATTCGTCGCGTGCGGCACCTCTTCGAAGAACCAGTCCTTGTGCCAGTCGCTCTTGCCGACCGTGTAGGTCAGGTCGTTCGGGAAGAGCAGCGCGTAGCGCAGGTTCCAGCCCCACAGCCAGTAGTTGTTGCCGTCGCCCTTGAAGAACTCGTCGGCGGCGCGGTCGGGGTAGCCAATCTCCCACACCTGCCTGCCGTACCGCACCGGCTTCCAGACGAGCTTGCCGAGGTCCACTGTCTTGCCGGATTCGACGGTGATGTTGGCCTGCGCGAAGTCGCCCAGCACGCCATCCGCCGTAGCATGCAGCGTGTACGTGCCGGGACGCACCTTCGTAATTGTGAACTTGCCGTCTTCCGTCCCGTCATTGAAGAATTGATAGTACTTGGCCTCATGGATCCAGCTGCCGGCGTCGCACCCGGCCCCGCACCCGGTCCCGCCGGCGCTCCCAGACGCACGGGCCTGGCCATCGTTGACGGGTCCGCATCCGCATGGGTGAGGCCGACGGTCAAGTGGGGGAGCTTCTTTGAGGCACCTTTGGGCGCCAGAGGATCGTTGAGCACGATTTGTCCGGTGACTGTTCCCCGCTGAGCCAGAGGAGTGTAGTCCACGCCCTTCACCCAGTCGAAGGGCCACTTGGTGTTCTCTTTCTTCGCCTGCGCCAGGGCGTTCTGCCACAGGGTATTCGCGTTCGCAGTCCAGCTTGCCGGAACCGTCGGATTCCCCGCAGTGGCAGTCAGCGTGTCCAATTCAGCCTGAGAAGTGGCTTTGGGCTTGTCCATGGAGTTGACATAGACAAAGATCGGCCCGACGACCTTGGTCCATTCTTCGCCGGCGGCGATCCTGGCCCCCGCGCCGTCGTAATGGCCGCTGTGCCAGTAGTCGAGGATGATCGGCTCCGGGTTTCCGTTGTCGCCGAAGTGCGCGTCCAGGTCGATCCTCGTCGGGCCGCCGCTCAGATACTCAATGGTCGGGTTGATAAACCAAGCCCCGATATGGTTCTTCGTGCTTGACCAGCCGTAAGCGGGAGTCCTGTACTGCATGCCGGAGTCGCTGTACTTGTGCTCGACGGAGTTCTTGTAGACCCCCTTGCTCATGATGCGCTGCTCTTTCGCGTGGACGACCACACCAGTGCCCCAGTCCGTCGGGGCTGCCTCGAGCATGTTGCGGTCTTTGTCTACGGAGATCCAGTCGAACGACTGATTGAGCCGAGTGATGTAACGATCTTCCGCGCCAACTCCGGCCGCCGGGTACGAGGCCGGATGACTGAGGATCGAGTAGACATAGATGCCGCTGTCGCCGCGGCCCAGGGAATAGCGAATCTCGATATCGCACAGCGTGCCGCCGCCGGGCGCTCCGCGCGTCATCATAAATGTACCGCCGCTGACCCCCTTGATAGAGATCTCCGCGCGCGCGCCACCGTTGGTCGCAGGATCGATGGAGATGGTATTGGTTACTTTGGGCGCCCCTTGGGGGTTGTGTTCCCAGGTTCCGCCGCTGGCGGCCATGATCTCGACGCCATGATAGATAAGGGACGGCATCGACCCACTATTCTTAGTGATCTTTGCCTGGACGATCCCATTATCCAGCGTCCACGAACCGCCGTTATCGACAACCGTCACGGCGGTAGCAGCAGTCGGCGCACCCTGGGCCCCGCACACCAGCGGCGACGACATTACTAGCGCAAGGCAAGCGAACGCAAGTAGCCATAACGGGCGGACGGATCGAAATGCTTTCATTGGGAGCTCCCTAGAATAGAGACGCATCTCACCGTCAGAAAGCCGCGCAATGGAGGATTACTCGGCGCAGTGGATTCCATCGCAGCGTCACGGGTTCGGGTTTCTCTGCGTTATGGCGCATGAAAGACTGTGCCCCCCGGTTGGAATCGCACCGTACATCGGCATTGTCGAAGCGCTGAAAGGACGATTGGAGCTAATGACTTGGCGGAGACACCAGCAGTTCTGCTTACTCATCCTCAGATTCAGGCACGCACACAGTTCTCGAGCGCTCTGCGGTTGGGGATTGTGAGCATGGAACCGTTGAACGCCACTAGACGACGATGCTTGAATGCGCCGAGGGTACGGGTAACGGTTTCGCGCGAAGCACCGATAAACTCGCCGATCTGCTCATGAGTCAACATAAAGCGGAAGCGCGTCCCGTTCTCGGTAGCCTGGCCGTTCTCGCTCATACCCAGCAGAAGGCGGGCGAGTTTTTCGGGCGCCGAGGAAGAGAGGCCAACCGTGCGCAACTGTTCGCAGGCCATGGTGTATTGGAGGCTGACTTCTTCCGTCACGAGTTTGTAGACTTCGGGATGGCGCATGAGGAAGTCGCGAAACTCGCTGCCTGAGACGTGCGTAATTTTCGCGGCAGAGAGTGTCTCAAAGAGCGCCGAAGTAAGTCCCAGCACCTCTCCGGCCCTGGCGACGCGGAGGCTGAGCCGCTTGCCATCACTGGAGTTCATCGAGAGCCGCACCAGTCCCTCGCGGACCAGGAAGACACCAGTGGCCTCCTGCTTCTCGCTGAAGAGAACGTCGCCTGTCTCATAGGTAGTGGGGACGCGAATCGAGGTGAGATCTGCGAGTGCCGCGGGCAAAAGATTTTGAAAGAATCCGCCTGTTCGGAGGGTCCGGCACGTTGCGTGACTTACGGGTTTCTGGGCGGTATGCATATCAGAGCTCCTCATCGTTCTGGATTGCGTTTTCGCGGGTGACTTCTTCAGCGAGGTATTGAGTCCATGGAGTGCTGGTTACAAATTCGGCGGCGGTATGCGAGTAGATTTGCCGGAGCACACGGATGCCACTTGCATCGGCATACGTCGTGTTGCGCAAATCAATCGACAATTTTTGCGTGCCGAGAGTTGGGGCTAGTTCCGCCCAGGTGCGGCTGAGTTCAGCCACCCATGGTCCGGCGATTCGCCCTTCCAATAGTGATTCCCGTCGTGTCTTTGTTTTGCTCGATTGAGATTCGTAACGTAAGCTGGCTCGTCCTTGCGCCATGCCATGACTAATGCACGGCGCGTGCCAAAGTTGGGCGCGCACGGGCGGAGGCTCGTAGCTCTTTAATTGGATGCAGGTTAGGGAACACAGACGATGAGCAGAGTCAGCATCAGCGAGTTGGAAGTGACGAAGGGACGAAGACGAGATTTCGTCACGACGACTTTATATAGTCACTTCGCTCAATACCCAGCTTCTTCAACTTGGAGTTGAGGGTGGTGCGTTTGAGACCGAGCCGGGCGGCTGCGCCCGTGGGGCCGCCAATCTGACCCTGGGCTTCGCGCAGTACTCGAAGGATGTGTTCTTGCTCGGCTGCCCGGAGGGTTGGGTTCTCCCACAGTTCGCTATCCTCTGCGTCTTCGATTTCGAGTTCGGCGAGGGGAACATAGAGTACCGCCCCCCGGGTCAGGATTACTGCCCGCTCGAGGAAGTTCTCCAATTCGCGAATATTCCCTGGCCATTGCCAGCGAGTGAGCGCTGCCATCGTTTCTTCGGGAATGGTCTCGATATGCTTGCCCATGCGCCGGCTGTGAGTGGCGACAAAATGACGCACAAGGATAGGAATGTCGCCGGTGCGCTCACGGAGCGGTGGAGAGAATGCGGGGAAGACCTTGAGCCGGTAGTAAAGGTCGCTACGGAATTGCTTCTCGGCGACCATCTGGCCGAGGTCGCGGTTAGTAGCGGCGATGAGGCGGACATTCACTGGGATGGGCCTGCTGCCGCCCACGCGCTCGATCTCCTTCTCCTGCAGTGCGCGCAGCAGCTTGGGCTGGAGATCGAGGGGAAGCTCGCCCACCTCGTCGAGGAAGAGCGTGCCGTCGTGGGCCAGTTCGAGACGGCCGATCTTGCGCGCGATGGCGCCAGTGAAGGCACCTTTCTCATGGCCGAATAATTCACTCTCAATTAAACCTGCGGGAATAGCGGCGCAGTTGATCTTGATGAAAGTCCGACCATTCCGGGGGCTGAGCCGGTGAATCGCTCGCGCGAGCAGTTCCTTGCCCGTCCCCGTCTCGCCCTGGATCAGCACCGTGGCGTCGGTGGGCGCTACCGTTTCGATCTCCTGGAGCACCCGGCGCAGGCCCATGCTCTCGCCCACAACGTCTTCGAAGCGCCTTTCGAGATTGATCTCCTCCTCGAGATATTTCCTTTCCTGGCCCAGGCGATCGCGCAATTCCTGTATCTGGCGGAATGCGAGGGCGTTATTGACCGCCATTGCCACTTGGTCCGCCATTTGAACAAGCATCTCCGATTCGCGTTCGGAGAATGTCGACTCCATCCGGCTGGCAACCATCATGGTACCGATCACTTCGCCGCGGTGAATCAGCGGCACCCAGCATCCGGACTGCATCCCTAGGCCGGTGAGATGGCGCGTCGTCTCCGGCGCGAAGGGAGAGTTCTCCATCCGTTTGATCACAACCGGCTCCCGAGTGAGGAATGCCTGGCCGGCGGGCGAGTTCTGCAACGGAAGCCGCACTTCTCCGCGAGGCGGCGAGTTCTGCAACGATAGGCGGGTGCGTGGAACATCCAGCGCACTTCGAAGGATTGGATCGGCTCAATGTCGCTACTTGATCCATCGGAATTCGACAGCCCTGGTACCGCTTGGGTTGCTGCTTCCGGCTCAGGCGATGTTGTCCAGATCCTAGGCTCGGCTGCTCCTCTGTGGCCGCAGCTCTCCTATGGAGTCTTTGCCACCAAACCCCAGTAACTCTCAACCCGTTTGAAACAGGCGGCGGCCTCAGGGCTGCCGCTTTCCGTTCATCGCACAGGATGGAGACTGTGAGGAAGGGGTCTCTGCTTGACCATCGTAGGAAGCAGCGATTAGAAAGATTGAGGGTAGATAATGCGATCTTTGAACTTACTGTCGAAATGTAGACGTGTAGCGGTGTTTGTAGCAATCCTCGCCGCCGGAGTACTGCCTCCGGTCGCAGGCGCGCAAGGGCCAGCTATTCGGACAATGCCACCGAAGACCATCCTCACAGATGCCGCCTTGCTGGAGAATCTGCGGCAGCAGGCAGACCCTGCGATCCTGCGCCAAGTACGCGTCGAGGCGGATAAAGCGATGAAAGCGCCACTGGTTTCGGTGATGGATAAACAGGTCACCCCACCCAGCGGGAACAAGCACGACTATATGAGCCTGACGCCCTATTGGTGGCCGAACCCGGCGACCCCGAATCATCTGCCGTATATACGCAAAGATGGGGAGCACAATCCCGAAGCCACTGCCGTGCATGACCACGCGAACCTCACCCGGATGGAGGAAAATGTTCACGCGCTGGCGCTGGGATACTTCCTAACCCGCGACGAGGCGTACGCGAGGCGCGCGACAGAGCAGTTGCAGGTCTGGTTTCTGAACCCCGCAACACGGATGAATCCCAACCTCAGCTATGCACAGGCAGTCCTGGGTGTGAACGACGGCCGTGGAGCCGGAATCCTGGACGCCTGCGGATTCGCAGAAGTGGTGGATGCGCTGGCGTTGCTAACGGATTCGAGCAGTTGGAACGCCTCCAATAGCGCTGCCCTGCACGCCTGGTTCGAGACGTACTTCAACTGGCTCACGACAAGTGACAACGGCAAGCACGAGGCGGCAGCCAAGAACAACCACGGAAGCTGGTACGACGTGCAGGCCGAGGCGATTGCGCTGTATCTCGGAAAAACGGAGTTTGCGCGGAATCTCGCGGAGACGGCGAAGACCAAGCGGATCGCGGCGCAGATCCAGCCCGACGGACAACTGCCGGCGGAAGAGGCGCGGACCCGCTCGTTCCACTACTGTGTCTTCGACATCGAGGCTCTGATGAAGCTGGCGACCGAGGCGCAGACGGTGAACGTCTATCTGTGGAACTACAAGGCGCCCGAAGGGGGGTCGATACGCGCAGCACTCGATTACTTATTGCCGTTCGCAGCGAAAGAGAAGAAGTGGGAACACGAGGACCTCGACGGAGTGTCGCCCACCGCATTGCATGACTATCTGCTGATGGCGGCGGTGCACTACAGCAGCGAAAAATACGAGGCTGCAGCGCTCAAGGTCCAAAGCACCGACCTGAAAACAGCGTTCCTGCAGTGGGAGTTTGCAGCAATACAAAAGGCGGGACGATGAATATAGAGAGCATGATCGGGACCCAAATGAGCCGCCGGTCGTTCGTGACCGGAATGGCCGGAGCCGCCGGAGTGCTTGCGGTCGGACCAGCGTGGGCCGCGCCGACACCTAACGACGGTTACGCGATGGTAGCGAAGGCCGATCGCACGCGCATTCTAAGCGCCGCCCAGCGACATCTTGCCGAGCAACCGGTCACGGTGACCTCAGCCCACAGCGACCGTACCCAGGGAGGCCCTCACGATTATTTCTCCGAGGGAGATTACTGGTGGCCCGATCCGAAGAATCCGGGCGGCCCGTACATTCGCCGTGACGGGTTCTCGAACCCGGCTAACTTCAACGACAATCGCGAGGCGCTGATCCGGCTGAGCGTGATGGCACCCGCGCTGGCCGCGGCGTGGCGGCTGACCAAAGACAAGCGATACTCTGCGCACTTCATCAAGCATCTGCACGCGTGGTTCGTCGATCCGGCGACCAAGATGAATGCGAACCTGGAGTACGCGCAGGCAATCTTCGGCGTATCCAAAGGGCGCGGGACCGGCATCATCGACACGCTGCACCTGGTAGAGGTTGTTCGTGCGCTCCGCGTGCTGGAAGCAGCCGGCGGCATCAGCGCCGCAGACGTGCAGCCGATTCGCGAGTGGTTCGCAGCTTACGTGGACTGGATGGCGACATCGCAAAACGGCAAGGACGAGGAGGCAGCGAAAAACAATCACGGAACCTGCTGGGTGCTGCAGGCCGCGGAATTCTCGCAGTTCGCACATCGCGCCGATCTGACCACGCTGTGCAGGGACCGCTTCAAGACGGCGATCGTTCCCGACCAGATCGCCAAGGATGGAAGCCTGCCGCTGGAACTTGCGCGGACCAAGCCGTACAGCTATAGCCTGTTCGACACCGACGTACTGAGCGGCATCTGCCAGTCGCTGTCTACGCAACAGGACGATCTCTGGCGGTTCAAAGGACCGAACGGCAAGGGCGTAGCGGACGCCATAGCGTTCGTGTTTCCGTACATCGCGGACAAGTCGAAGTGGCCATTCGCGAAGGACGTGGAGTATTTCGACGATCTGCCTGCGCGCCGCCCAAGCCTGCTGTTTGCGGGTGAAGCGCTGCAGCGGCTGGAGTATGTGGCTGTGTGGCGTAACCTCGACCCTGATCCCAAGGTTCCCGAGGTCATTCGCAACATGCCCATCCGCCAGCCTCTGCTGTGGATGGACCCCGTGCTGCGCGGCTGAGCGGCGCTAGGCTGTCAGGGATCTGCAACGTCGAGTGTCTCAGATCGACCCGTCATTCATGACCAGGGCAACGGCACTGCGCAGGCGAGCCGTACTCGCTTCCACGGAAGGCCGCAGTCTGGGACTGCCGGGCAGCGAATTGTGCTTCATTTCGGCCTCAATCTTCGGCCCGAAAAGATACCAGGCGTTGGTGATCTCCCCGACCACCACAATTTCGGTGGGTGCCAGTGCGGCGGCGATCATACGCAAACCACGCCCGAGGTACAGAGACATCTTGTCAATTGCGCTGATGGCGACGGCATCGCCGCTCTGGGCCAGGCGCAACAGCGACTCAAAGGTCGGCAGCGCTGGCTTGCCGCTGAGCTCCTGGTAATATCGCAGCCCGGCGCGATTGGAAGCAAAGCTCTCCCAGCAGCCGGTCCCCCCACAGGCGCAGAGCGGCCCATCGCTTTCGATCTGGATGTGGCCGAACTCGCCCGCCATCCCATCCTTACCCCGCAGAATGCGGCCGTTGACGAAGATGCCGGCGCCGATGCCTTCAGAGACATTGACCACGACCAGATCGTGAACGCCGTCGCTGTCGCCGAACCACACTTCGGAGAGCACGCAGCCGTTGGCAACATTCTCCATCTTGACGCGCAAGCCAGTGGCGCGCTGCAACCGCGTCTGCAAACTCAGCACGGACCACTTGATCCTGGGTGTAAAGACGGGATGCTCGGGGTTGGGCTCAGGGCGTCCCGGAACGCTGATCCCAATGCCATCGAAGGAGCGGCCGTTGCTGGCGATAACCTTCTTCACCTCGCGTACGATCGTACCGACGGCCTTGCTTGGATCGTCCGGTAGAACGACGATGTTCTGGGCGACGATCTTGCCGCCCAGGTCGACCACGGCAACCGTGGTTTGCGAGGTGTGGATGTCGAGGGCGATCACGGCGCGCTGATCGTTGAGGTGGAGGAAGGTCGGGCGTCTTCCGCGAGGCAGGCGTCCTGTCGACCCTTCAAAGATCCAGCGCTCGCGGATGAGAATCTCTACGATGAGGGAGACAGTGCTGCGCTGCAGACCGGAGAGCCTGGCGAGGTCGGCGCGTGAAACCGGCTGGTGGGTACGAATCAGATTAAAGACTAGATTGCGGTTGATCTCGCGCGGCGTCTTGTTAGAAGCGCTCCGATTGCCGGTAAAGGCAAAGCGGGTAGATGAGTTGCGTGACATACAGGATCTCTTTACAGAAGAAGATTTTTCGGTCAACTTTGAGACGATCATTGAGCGATTTAGTTTCCAGTCACAAAAGGAAAACTCAGCTAGGTAGACTGTTTGACCAAGATACAAACAAAAGTTCAATCCATCCTAGCCGCAATTGTAGACAGTGTGAACTATATTCTTCTACGAACGCTATGGATCCGACGGAGGAGCCGCCAGTGCGCCTGGCGGGTGCGCTGCGGGAGACTCAGCGGGCTGTCATGGGCGTCGGCAGGCGCGACTACGCGCTACTTGGGAGTCGCTGTGATGATGTGATTTTCGAGGAAAAACTTCTCCAGAGCCTCGTTGATCCGGAGAGTCTGATCGGGCGGGAACGCGCCATGGACGCCGCCAGGCACTGTGATCATAGTCACGGGCACATGCAGCGATTCTAACGATTTCCTTAGGCCGATCGACTGCTGGTATGGAACCGTCGGGTCGGCATCGCCGTGTGCGATGAACACCGAAGGCAGGCCGGCGCGCAGGTAGGTCACGGGCGACATCTGAGCGGCGAGGCCGAGCATCTCCGGCCCATTGCCCAGCCAGCGCACGGTGGATTTGCTCAACGGAATGCCGCTGGTAACTACACCTTTGACGTCGGGTATCCCGTAGTAGTCCATGACCGCGGCAACCTGCGGAACTTCGCCGCATTCAGGCGGATCGATACCGTTCTTCGGCGGGAGAAAGCCGGCCATCAGAGCAAGATGGCCGCCGGCAGACGTGCCGTAGGCGACAACGCGGCTGGCATCGAAGTGGTACTCGGCTGCGTTCTTCTTCACCCAGGCCAGCGAGCATCGGACGTCCTGAACCGCTGCGGGGGCGAGCGCCACATCCGTAAGCCGATAGTCGACACTGACAACAGAGAAACCCATGCCGAGCAGCGCGCGGAAGCTACCGTAGGTCGCGGGACGCTCGCCCTTCCACCACGCCCCTCCGTGCCAATAGACCACGACAGGAGCCGGCTTGCCGCCCGGTTGTTCATAGACATCGAGCTTTAAATCCTGGCCCCCAATCTGTCGATAAATGATGCCATTGTGCTCGACGGGCTTGATCTTCGGCAGACCGGGCGGCAGCGTGTCGGCCTTGGACTCGGTTGCCTCGGCCCCGGCGACTTTGCTGGATGCCTCAGTTGCGGGGGGCTTGCTGAGCGTAGCCGGAGATCCCTACGCTCAGCAGAAGAGTGAGAACAATTCGCGACAGCTTCAACCGATGGGTTCACTCCATTGTCTTTCACTAGCTGAACAGGATGCCGCCATTGATATCGACGCCCGTGCCATTGACGAACGAAGCCTGATCCGACGCCAGGTAGACAACGAGCTCCGCGACCTCCGAGGCCTGCCCCTCACGCCCGAGCGGCGCCATGCCGGCGACCCGCTGACGGACTTCAGGCTTGGTGAAGTCATCGTGGAATTTGGTGGCAATCATGCCCGGGCAGACTGCGTTGACTCGAATCCTTCGCGGCCCGAGTTCCTTGGCTAGGCCGCGCGTCATGCTCATGATCGCCCCTTTCGACGCACCGTAGGCGATGCCGCCGGGCCCGCCGCCATCGCGACCCGCCTGCGACGAGACATTAACGATGGCACCTCCATCCGACATCAAGGCAAGTGCAGCCTGCGTCATCGCGAAGGTAAGTATCCCTAGACGTAAGGTAAGATTTATGGGACACTATCTTTGCCATGAATATTCCTCAGGTCCATTCCCGCCGCCCGACGCTTTACTATCAATCAGTTCAACGATCTGTTCACTAATGACGACGCCTGCCTTGACTGGCTGATGGAGCAGCGGTATCCGGGCAGTTTGGCGATCTGCTCATATTGCAAACTGGAGCGCAAGCATCACCGCGTTGCCAGCAAGAAGGCATACTCCTGCGACTACTGCGGAACCTACATTTCGCCGATGGCCGGAACGATCTTCGAGAAGTCCAGCACGTCGCTGCGGCTCTGGTTCTATGCGATGTATCTGATGTCAGCAACACACTGCGGCATCTCCGCCAAACAGATTCAGCGCGAGTGTGGAGTGACCTATAAGACCGCATGGCGCATGTTCAAGCAGATTCGCACACTGATGTCGGAAGACCTCGTGTTGTCCGGCGCGGTCGAAATGGATGAGACATTCCACGGCGCGGCGAAGAAGAACCAGCACGCCAACAAGCGCATTGAAGGCAAGTGCAAGGACAAGCAGCCAATCTTCGGCATTGTCGAGCGCAAGGGCCGCGTCATTACTCGCGTTGTAGACGACGTGAAAGAGAAGACGCTTATGCCTATCGTCGCAGAGCGTGTGTTGCCCAAGAGCGTGGTCTATACGGACTCTTATTCCTCGTATGACAATGTGCGCTGGATGGGCAATGGCTACAAGCATGAGCGCATCAATCACACGGCTGGAATCTACGTGATGGGACACGTTCACACGCAGACGATTGAAGGCTTCTGGAGCCTATTGAAGCGTGGGATTGAGGGTGTCTACCACTCGGTTAGCACCAAGTATTTGCAGTCCTACTGCGATGAATACTCGTTCCGCTATAACCGCCGTACAGATAACCAGCCGATGTTCAAGTCTTTGCTGGATCAGGTTGTGGCGAAGGCGGAATAGTCTTCTTTACAACCCGCGCAAAATCCTCACGGGTTATCGGATGATATACACTGCTTCGCAGACCGCTACCAAGCCAAATGATAGCAAGTACAGTAAGTAATTTACTAATGTCTCTATCTCTATCGGTGCCGCTCTCGGCACCGCCTGTGGATACCGTTCGGGTATCGCTCCAAAACAATTCCGATACGTGGTTCCACTGGCTGCTGATATCGAGTGGACTTGTCGCTGTGGGCGTTCTGTTTGAAGGCCCGGAAAACTTGCATAGCGATAAAGCGGTGGTACCTGGCTGTTCGCGGTAAAGAGGTTCCAAAAGAAAATGAGAAGAGTTGGGCCATTCCGGCCTCATTCGTGGGACTCATTATCGTAATAGTCGGTATTGTCGGCGAAGGTGTCTTTGAAGGATTGGTAGATAACGCCGAGACCGCCCTACGACAGCACGACTTCCAAATACTCTCGCAGGCCGAACTGGACGCTGGAGCAGCAGTCCTTGACGCAGCTACAGCCCGCAAGGAAACCGCGCAGCTCCAAAAAGACACGCAGAGCCTGAAGACAGAGGCCGACACGGAACGGGCTAATGCCGCTGGTGCTCTCCAAAAAGCAGGAGAGGCAAATGCGACAGCAGAACGCGAAAAGCTGGAGCGCGAGAAGTTGGCGCGAGAATTGGGGCCGCGTACGTTGAGTCCGGAACAACAAAAGGCGATTGGAGAAGCATGCACAGGGCTATATCTCTCTAGCCCAAACAACCGAGTAGTCGTCGAATCATATGGACTCGACGGAGAGGGTGCGGCACTCGTACAAGAAGTTACAGGTGCCTTAATCGCCGGTAAGATATGGGCCGCAAAGGCTATAGGAAGAACTGTTCTGGGGGGAGAATTTAACACAGGAATCCTCATCGCTTCTCCGCCCGAAGGAGTTAATCTCTCTAACTGTCTTGCGGAAAAATTGGCGTCTATCGGACACCTAACGGACATCACCGTAAACGGGACAAGATATGTGGGGACATCCATGTCTGGCGCTGTAATGTCTGGCGCAGTTCTGGCGGGTGGCGGAAACCGCGCAATACCTTCCGCTCTTCCAGCAGGCTCCAATATTGACATATTGATCGGAATACGCCCGGTCGGTATAGCCACTACGCAGTAGGCCACCGAAAAGAAGGCGGTTCCCGAGAATAATAATCTCGCTGCCCTGTCACGGTAAGCAGAGTATACCTTACGTGCAGGGATACCTGAAGGCGTGCGACGTTGGAGTTCAAGGTCGTTGTCGCCGTCACCGTGAGCGTCTGGCCATAGTAATACGACGTGGTGGTTGGAGATGTAACGTTGATCGTCGTGGAGGTTGAAGTCAGATGAATGGCGAGACCTGTAAGCACGGCGCTCGTGTTCGCGTTGTTGGCTGCGTTGGTCACCGGGACAATCGTGTCGGTATCATTTCCCGCTACCGTCGGAGAGAAGTTGGCGGTGATTAGGCAACTGCCGGCAGCGGGAATGGCGTTAGCTGATCCGAACAGGCAGCCGTTCGAGGGAGCGCTGGCCAGAGAGAACGGGGCGATGACGTTAGATGCGTAGCTGGTGCCGGTGAAGACTAACGGCTGGTTCCCTGTGTCTGTGAATTTGATGGAGGCCGGGTTGACCTGCAACACGTTGGTCACGGGATACGTGATGTTGCCAAGCGTCCGATTTAGCGCAACCGCACCAGCAGCGCCGGTGTCGGCGACGTAAACACTGCCGTTGACGTCGATCGCAATTCCAACGGGAGCTGTGAGCCCGGTGAGGATGGGGTTGCCATTCGTGCTTCCGGCTGCATAGGTGACGACTTGCAGGTTGGTTGCGTCCGTCACGTAGAGATCGCCGGCCGCATCGACCGCAACGCCTGAAGGAGCGAACGTCGTTGTGCCGAGATTGATGGTCGCCTGACTCGCGCTGATCCCCAGTTCAACTACGCGGCTGTTGCCTTTGTCGGCCACGAATAGGTCGCCTGCACCGTCCAGTACCAGGCCAGCAGGCCCACTGAGACCCATGATGGGCAGCGTCTGCTGGCCTCCGTTGGCGTAGATGCGGACCACGCGGTTGTTGCCGGTGTCGGCGATGTAGATGTTGCCGAGCGCATCGACCGCGACACCGGTGGGAGCCGACGGTCCTGTGCCCAGCGCTGTGATGGTGCCCCCGGCCGCACTCGTCATCGCGATGCAGATCGGAAGAGCGTCGTGTAGGGAAAGAGAGTAGATCTCGG
>OBLU010002133.1_pt1 | contig 18322 bp, 9 predicted proteins | sample 1518681 | NCBI WGS metagenome assembly OBLU01 (sample SAMEA3539304, study PRJEB22396) | soil metagenome | biome: tundra; feature: field; material: soil | place: USA | collected 2010-05 | depth 0.15 m | reverse complement strand
GCAAGCATCCGCACCAGGAATTCACGCCGGTGGATACGACCAATATCCTGTTCATCTGCGGCGGCGCTTTCGTGGGGTTGGAGAAGGTGATCGGGCGGCGCGTGGGCAAGAAGTCCATGGGGTTCCTGCCCGAAGAAGAGAAAAACAGCAAAATGGTAGGTATCGGAAGCCATCGGGATATCAACCTGCTGGCCCAGGTGCAGCCTCAGGATTTGATCAAGTTCGGTTTCATCCCGGAGTTTATCGGAAGGTTGCCGGTGAGCGCGGTGCTTGAAGATCTGGACAAGGACTCGCTGGTGCAGATCCTGACCCGGCCCAAGAATGCCATTATCCGGCAGTATCAGAAGCTTTTTGAATTTGAAAACGTGCGGCTGAGGTTTAGCGACGACGCCCTGGAGGCGATCGCCGATTTGGCCCTGGAACGGAAGGTGGGAGCGCGCGGCCTTCGCATGATTCTGGAAGACCTGATGCTGGATTTGATGTATTACCTCCCATCGTACAAGAAGGTGAGAGAGTTCCTGGTCACCAAAGAGATGGTGCTTTCCCAGAAAATCAGCCTTACAATATTAGAAAAGGCCGGCTAAGCCAGCCAGTGCGTTTTTTGCGCCAAGCCTGCCCGACCGGCGATGGGGCCCCGGTAGCGAACCCTTTCGGAGAAACATGCTTACTTTAAAGGAAAAATCGGACACAAAACGTTTGCCGATGATGCCGATTCGGGATGTAGTGATCTTCCCGTATATGATGACCCCCTTCGTGGTGGGCCGCGAATCCAGTGTGCGGGCGCTCGAAGAGGCCATGGCCGGAGACAAGAAGATCTTCCTGGCCACCCAGCACGACGCCTCCATCGACGAGCCCAAGCCGAATGAGATTTACACGGTGGGCACGGTCGTCAACATCGTCCAGAGCCTGAAGCTGCCGGACGGGAATATTAAGGTTTTGGTCGAGGGCGTGGAGCGGGCCAAGGTTTTTTCCATTAGCGACGAAGAAGGTTTTTTCCGGGCCGTGGTGCGCACCTTCAACTACAAGGTAGAAGCCGGTCCGCAACTCGACGCGCTCACCAGCCGGGTGACCACGCTGTTCGAGCAATACGTCAAGCTGAGCCAGAACCTGAACTACGAAACCATGATTGCCGCCATCCGGGTGGACGACGCCGGCAAACTGGCGGACACGGTGGGCGCCAATCTGCAGTTGACCATTGAGGAAAAGCAGGAACTGCTCGAAATCTTCGATCCCGTGGACCGCTTGACCCGCGTGGCGGAGATGCTGGACATCGAAATCGAAAAGCTGAACGTGGACCGCACCATTCAGGGCCGCGTGAAGCGCCAGATGGAAAAGGCCCAGAAGGAGTATTACCTCAACGAGAAGATCAAGGCCATCCAGAAGGAACTCGGCCGCGGCGAAAAGAGCGAAATCGATGAGTTGAAAAAGCGCATCGAGACGGCCGGCATGACCAAGGACGCGCTCGAAAAGGCCATGGCGGAGCTGAAGCGGCTGGAGAACATGCCGCCCATGTCCGCCGAGTCGACCGTGTCGCGCAACTATCTCGACTGGCTGCTGGCAGTGCCGTGGAAGAAGCGTTCCAAGGAAATCCGCGACCTGAAGTTCGCCGAGGGGGTGCTCGAATCCGACCACTACGGGCTCGACAAAATCAAAGAGCGCATCCTCGAATTCCTGGCGGTGCGCCGCCTGGTGAAGAACCCCAAGGGATCCATCCTCTGTTTCGTGGGGCCTCCCGGCGTGGGCAAGACTTCGCTGGGTATGTCCATCGCCAAGGCCACCGGCCGCAAGTTTGTGCGTATGTCGCTGGGCGGCGTCCGGGATGAGGCTGAGATCCGCGGCCACCGCCGCACCTATATCGGCGCGCTGCCCGGCCAAATCATCCAGATGATGAAGAAGGCCGGCACGCGGAATCCGGTCTTCATGCTGGACGAAGTGGAGAAGATGTCCATGGATTTCCGCGGCGATCCTTCAGCCGCCCTGCTCGAAGTGTTGGATCCCGAGCAGAATTTTATGTTTGTTGACCACTATCTGGATGTGGAGTATGATCTGAGTCAGGTCTTCTTCATCGCGACGGCTAACGTTCTGCACACGGTTCCACCCGCCTTGCAGGACCGGATGGAGGTCATCCGGCTTTCCGGCTACACCGAATATGAGAAGCTGGAGATCGCCAAGCGTTTCCTGGTCCGCAAACAGATGGAGCAGACCGGATTGACGAACGACGAGATCGAGTTTTCCGACGACGGATTGCAGGGGCTGATTCAATACTACTCGCGAGAGGCCGGCGTCCGGAATCTGGAGCGGGAAATTGGCAACGTCTGCCGGAAGATGGCGCGCAAGGTGGTCAACGCGCAAAGCGCCAAGGACAAGAAGCGCGCCGAGAAGATCGTAATTACTGGCAATATCCTGCCGGATCTGCTCGGGCCGCACCGGTTCCGCGATCTGGTGGCGGAAAAGAAGAACGAGATCGGGGCGGCGGTGGGTTTGGCTTGGACCGAAGTGGGCGGCCAGATCCTGACCACCGAAGCCACTCTGATGGAAGGGAAAGGGAAGCTGACCATTACCGGCAAACTGGGCGAGGTGATGCAGGAGTCCGCGCAGGCGGCTATGAGTTACATTCGCTCCAGGGCGCATCAGTTCGGGCTTCCGCGGGATTTCTACCGGAACCTGGATGTGCACGTACACATCCCCGAAGGCGCCATCCCCAAGGATGGACCCTCGGCCGGGATCACCATGGCCACCACCATCTGCAGCGCGCTGACCAGGATTCCGGTGCGCGGCGATGTGGCCATGACGGGCGAGATTACCCTGCGGGGCAAGGTGCTGGGCATCGGAGGCTTGAAGGAGAAGTTGCTGGCGGCCCACCGCCACGGGATCAACGAGGCCATCGTGCCGCTGGACAACCAGAAGGACCTGCCGGAAATCCCGGAAAATATTCGCAACCAGATGAAGATCCATTTCGTCGAGTCGATGGACGAGGTTCTCAGAATCGCATTGGAGCGGGAGATTGTGGCGTTACCCATGCCGGCCACGCCCGGCGTGGAAGTCGCCGCCCAGCCGGAGGAAGTTGTAGCGCACTAGTAATCCCCTCCCTGACGGTCGCGGATCGGTACCGAGCCGCGCGCGTGTTCTACTGAGCCGCGACCGTCAGGGAGCGGTTGTGGCTGGCGGGCTTTGGTAATTGACAGCACTTTTGTAACATCTTCGGCCAAGCCGGAACAGTTCCCCTCTGACGGCCTGCCCGAGATTGCCTTTTTAGGGAGAAGTAACGTAGGGAAGTCCAGCCTGATTAACGCCCTGGTAGGGCGCAAAGGGCTGGCTTTCACCAGTAGCACTCCGGGTCGCACGCAAACGCTCAACTTTTACCGAATTAAAGGATCGCTGTATTTCGTCGATCTCCCCGGGTATGGCTACACGCGGGTTTCCAAGGAGCTTGCCGGGCAATGGGGGGACCTGATCGAGGGCTACCTGTTAACAAGACAGACTTTGGATCTTTCCTTTCTGATCCTGGACGCCCGCAGAGGCTGGATGGATCGGGATTTGCAACTCAAGCAATGGCTCGAGCTTCACAACCGGCGGTACCAGGTGATCGCCACAAAGACAGATAAGTTGAATCAATCGGAACAATGGCAAGGTCTGGCGGGCATCCGCAAGGAAAACGTCGAACCGCTGCCGTTCTCGGCCTCCACGGGCCGGGGAGTGAGGGAAATTTGGCAAGCGATAACGAAAACACTCCAGACGCGGTAACTACCACCACACCGCAAGATGAACAGGACAAGCCGTCCGAGCGCCCGCACGAACGGCCTGCCCGCGAAAATGGGCCCACCCGCGACCAGAGCAACGCCGCGCCCCAGGAAGGCGCTCCGCCATCCGAACCGCGGCCGCAAGCCGCCGCCGATCGGCCCGAGCAAGGTCAAGGAGGCGGCGGCGGACACCATGGGGGCCACCGGCGCAACAAGCCGCCCGCGCAAGCCAAGAACGGCTCCCCCACTTTGGACCTCGTGGAATTGAAGGACATGAGCATCCAAAGGCTCAACCAGGTGGCCAAGGACATGAACGTGGCCGGCGCCGCCGGACTGCGCAAGCAGGAATTGATCTTCAAGATCCTGCAAACCCAGGCGGAGAAGAGCGGCCTGATCTTCTCCGAAGGCGTGCTCGAATGCCTGCCGGACGGCTTCGGCTTCCTGCGCGCGCCCGAGTACAACTATCTGCCCGGCCCCGACGATGTGTATGTCTCGCCCTCGCAGATACGCCGCTTCGATTTGCGCACCGGAGACACGATCTCCGGCCAGATACGGCCGCCCAAGGAAGGCGAACGATACTTCGCGCTCATCAAGGTCGATGCCATCAACTTCGAGCCGCCCGAGGAAGCCCGCAACAAGATCTTCTTCGACAACTTGACGCCGCTCTATCCCAACGAGCGGATCAAGCTCGAAACGGCGCGCGACAACTTCTCCGGCCGCGTCATGGATCTGCTGACCCCCATCGGCAAGGGACAGCGCGGGCTGATCGTATCGCCGCCGCGCACCGGCAAGACCATGCTGCTGCAAAGCATCGCCAACTCCGTCACCACCAACCACCCCGAGGTCACGCTCATCGTGCTGCTGATCGACGAGCGGCCCGAGGAAGTCACCGACATGCAGCGCTCGGTGCGCGGCGAAGTGATCAGCTCCACCTTCGACGAACCGGCCACGCGCCACGTGCAGGTGGCCGAAATGGTGATCGAAAAAGCCAAGCGCCTGGTGGAGCACAAGAAGGATGTCGTGATCCTGCTCGATTCCATCACGCGCCTGGCGCGCGCCTACAACACCATCGTGCCGCCATCCGGCAAGGTGCTCTCCGGCGGCGTGGATTCCAACGCCCTGCAACGCCCCAAGCGCTTCTTCGGCGCGGCCCGCAACATCGAGGAGGGCGGTTCGCTTACCATCATCGCCACTTCGCTCATCGATACCGGCAGCCGCATGGATGACGTCATCTTCGAAGAGTTCAAGGGCACCGGCAACCTGGAAATCCACCTGGAGCGCAAGCTGGTGGACAAGCGCGTCTTCCCCGCCATCGACATCAACAAGAGCGGTACCCGCAAGGAAGAGCTGCTGCTGCCCAAGGAAGAGTTGAACCGCGTGTGGATTCTGCGCAAGGTGCTGAATCCGCTCTCGCCCGTGGAAACCATGGAGCTACTGCTGGACAAGCTGAGCAAGACGCGCAGCAACGCGGAGTTCTTGAACTCCATGAGCGGGTAGCGCCGGCGCCTGCGGTATACTCCAGTCATGGGAACGTCGCTTCTGGTATCCGAGCAGGAGTATCTCACCACGAGCTACGAGCCGGACTGCGAGTACGACGAAGGGAAACTAGTCCAGCGCAATTCGGGAGAGCAACCGCACAGCATTCTAGAGGCTGCCTTCGGCGCTTTCTTCTTTGAACGCCGCAAGCGATTCCGGATACGGGTCCTTACGGAGCAACGTATCCGTATTGCCGTTGGCAAGTACCGAATTCCCGATGTCTGCGTGTGCCTCCAGCCGGTGCCGGGCGATCCCGTACTCAATACGCCGCCGTTCATTGTGATCGAAATTCTGTCGCCCGAGGATCGCATGAGCCGGGTGCGCAAGAAGATCGACGAATACCTGGCATTCGGCGTAGCCTACGTATGGCTCGTCGATCCGGAAGAACGCCGCGCCGATGTCTACACCGCGTCGGGGTTCTACGAAGCCAAAGACGGGGTGCTGCGCACCGAAGATCCCGCCATTGAAGTACCGCTGGCCGACCTGTTCCAGGCGCTGGATGACTAGTGGCCCAAAGCCAAGAGTGAAACTCACCCTCGCCCTGCTATGCTCTTGCGTCGCGTTGCTCGCGGCGTCCGGGCCCGACGATCGCCCCATCACGGACCCTAAATCCATAAACTCCACATCCAACCCCAACGCCGCGCCGGCGCCCATCGAAGAACTGGTCTACACGCGATCCACCAGCGGTCCTGCATGGTCGCCCGATGGCCGCGAAATCGCTTTCACTACCAACCTCACCGGCCGAAACAACCTCTGGAAAGTCCCGGCTGCGGGAGGTTGGCCCATCCAGTTGACGCAGTCCGACGATCGCCAGTCCGCTGCTGCCTGGTCGCCCGACGGCAAGTGGATTGTTTACGAGCGGGACTACGCCGGCGGCGAAATCTTCGACCTATTCGCCATCCCGTCCTCGGGCGGACCGCCCGTTAACCTCACCCGGACTCCCGATATCTCCGAAACCGATCCGCACTGGTCGTACGACGGCCGCACGCTGGCCATTTCCATCAAGCCGAAAACGTCGCCGATCTTCGACATCGCCTTGCTCGACTGGCGCACGCACGAAGCTCGCAACCTGACGCACGAGCAGTCTAAAAACCGCGCGTGGCGGATCGCGGCGTGGAGTCCAGATGGGCAGAGCCTCTACGCCAACCGCGCCAATTCCGGACACACCGATTCCGATATCTATCGCATCGACCTGAAGAGTGGAACGCTCGAAAACCTCACGCCGCACACTGGCGACACGATCTACCAGGCGTCCTCTGTCTCTGCCGACGGGATAACGCTGCTCATCCGCTCGAACCAAAAGGGAGGTTATTCCAATGTCGGCCTGCTGGATATTGCCACCCGAAAACCGACTTGGGTGACGGACGTGCAGTGGGATGCCGCGGCGGGCAACTTTGCTCCCAAGGGCGGGCGGTTCACTTATCTCATCAATGAAGATGGCCGCACGAAGACCTACATCGCCGAGCGCGGCTCCAGCCGGTCGGAACCGCTGAATTTCCCCGAGGGACTGACGAGTCCCAGCGGCAACCCCACGGCATTCTCACCCTCCGGCGACCGATTGCTGATCTCGCATCAAAGCTCCAATCGGCCGGCCGATCTCTGGGTCTACGATTTCGCCTCCCGCCGGGCCACGCAGCTCACTGTCTCCGCGCTGGCCGGACTGCATTCCGCGAATCTGCCCGCATCGCACCTGGTCCACTACCGGTCGTTCGATGGCCGGATCATCAGCGCATTTCTTTGGGTGCCGTTCAACCTCCAGCGCGATGGCGCCAGCCCAGGGATCGTGCTGCCGCACGGTGGACCTACCGGACAGACGCTCGATTCCTTCAGCCGCACGGCCGAAGCTCTCGCCTCGCGCGGCTACGTTTCGATCGCGCCGAATGTCCGCGGTTCGACGGGTTACGGGATGGCTTTCCAAAAGGCGAACTACAAGGACCTGGGCGGCGGAGACCTGCAGGACGAAGTCTACGCCGCGAAGTTCTTGGTGGCCACCGGATACGTCAACGAAAAGAAGATCGGTATCATTGGCGGATCTTATGGCGGCTACATGGCCATGATGGCCATCGGCAAAACGCCCGATGTGTGGGCGGCCGCAGTGGAACTTTTCGGGATCACCGACTGGCTCACCGAGCAGGCGCACGAAAGCCCGGAATTGCAGCAGTACGATCAGTCGATTCTAGGCGATCCTGTGAAAGACCGCAAAGTGTACGAGGACGCCTCGCCCATCAAGTACTTTCAGAATGCCAAGGCGCCCCTGCTGGTGCTGCAGGGCGAGAACGACATACGCGACCCCAAGGAAGAGGCCGATCAGGTGGTCGACACCTTGCGCAAGTATGGAAAGATCGTGGACGCGCATTATTATCCCGGCGAGGGCCACGGCTTTGCCAAGCGCGAGAACCAGGTGGATTCCCTCGACCGCTCCATCGCGTGGTTCGACAAGTATTTGAAAGAGTCGCGCCCATGACGGGCGCGGGCGACGCGATCCTGCTGGTTTCTTTCGGCGGTCCCGACCGGCCCGAAGAAGTGATGCCATTTCTGGAGAATGTTCTGCGCGGGCGCAACGTGCCGCGCGAGCGCATGCTGGAAGTGGCCGAGCACTATCGTCACTTCGGCGGCAGAAGCCCCATCAACGATCGGAACCGAGCTTTGCTGGCAGCCTTGCGGAAGGTGCTGGCGGACCAGGGTCCGGATTTGCCGGTCTACTGGGGCAACCGCAACTGGCATCCACTGCTGGCGGACACGCTGCGGCAAATGACGGCCGATGGAGTGCGCCGCGCCTTCGCCTTTGTCACGTCGGCGTACAGTTCCTATTCCGGTTGCCGGCAATATCTGGAAGATCTGGCCCGCGCGCGCGAGGCCGTGGGTCCCGGCGCGCCGGAAGTGCTGAAGCTGCGGGTGTTCTACAACCACCCCGGGTTCATCGAGCCGATGGCGGAGCGCGTGCGGGCGGCTCTGGACAGCATCCCGGCCGGCCGGCGCGCGGTGGCGGTGCTGGTCTTCACGGCGCACAGCGTTCCAGTCGCCATGGCGGAAACCAGCCGCTACGTGCAACAAGTGGAGGAAGTCTGCCGGCTGGTGACCGAACGCGCGGGCCGTCCATACCGGCTGGTCTATCAGAGCCGTAGCGGAGCGCCGGGCCAGCCCTGGCTGGGTCCCGATGTTCTGGAATATCTTCGCGACCTGGCCGCCGCCGGCTCGGCGCGCGATGTCGTCCTGGCGCCGATCGGATTCATTTCCGACCATATGGAAGTGGTGTACGATTTGGATACCGAAGCGCAGCAGTTGTGCGGTCAGCTCGGCCTGAATATGGTCCGCGCCGAAACCGTGGGCGCCGATCCCCGCTTCGCCGCCATGATCCGCGAGCTTGTCCTGGAACGCGTGGGCGACGCCCCGAGGCGCGCACTGGGCGATTTTGGTCCCAGCCACGACGTGTGCGCGGAAGATTGCTGCCCCGCCCCAAGAATGGCGCCGGCTCAAAGCTGGCGGCAGCCATGATTGGCCAATGCCACTTATTCTTCAATTTTGAGGTAGTCCGTGGGGCAGGACTCCAGTCCTGCGGCCGGCGTCCACGCCGGCCTGTTCGTGGTTGGATACTACCGATTCCGCGGCGCGAAGAGCGGGTCCTGGAGGACCCGCGCAGACCGGGAGGTCTGCCCCACAAGAATCACTGCTTGGTCACATCCATCAAATTGTCATCCGCATTGCGATCGATCAGCTTGTTGTAGGGATCGATGCCCGCCCGGGTGGGCGGCTGGTCAACGATAATCTCGAAGGTCTGCCTGGGCTGCGTGAGCCACTCTTTCTTGAGGTAGAGGGGCTTCTCTTCGTCCTTCTTGCCGGTGAAGACGCCGATGTCGATGAGGTCATGGAGGGGCAGGGGGGACTCGTTGCCGCTGCCATCGGACCGGAGCTTGCGGACCTGAACGCTGAGAGTGACTTTGTATTTGTGCTCCGGGGTGGGGGTGACGGTAGCGGAGACTACCTTGTTGTCATAGAGGACGATGTTCTCGAAGGCGTCGGTGATGAAGTACTGCAGGTCAGCGGGCGTCTGGGCGCGGAGGGCTGCGACGAACTGGCGGGTGTCGGGGTACGGGCCGGACTGGGAGTCGTTGGCGTTGGCATAGCGATACTGCATCAGGAAGTTGTGCAAGGCGAGGTTGACCCTGTCTTCGCCGATGTAGTCGGCGAGCGTGTACATGACCTGGCCCCCCTTCTGATACCAGACATACGGCTCATTCTGGACGAGGACGACGGGGCGCTCACGGCGGATTTCGCCGGCGCGTCCGCGCAGGTACCTGTCGAGCTCGTGCTTGAGGAAGCGGTGCATGTTGTCGCGGCCGTACTTCTGTTGCATCACCATGAGGGCTGAGTATTCGGCGAGCGTCTCGGACAGCATGTTGGAGCCTTCCACGTGGCCGCCGATGAGTTGGTGCGCCCACCACTGATGGCCGAGCTCATGCGCCGTGACGAAGTAAGTGATGTCGATGTCGGTGGGCTTCTCGACGCGGCCGATGAAGCCAATGCCTTCGGAGAAGGGGATGGTGTTGGGAAAGGACTGCGCGAAGGTGCGATAGCGGGGAAACTCGAGGATGCGGTACTGGCGGTATTGAAATGGGCTGAAGTTCTTTTCGTAGTAGGCAAGACCCGCCTTGGATGCGTCGATCATGTCGGCGACATCGTAGGTGTGCGCGGGTGTGTGGTATACCTCGATGGCGATGGGGTTGGCGGCGCCCTGATACATTTCGCGCGTGACGTCGTATCGCGCGGAGACAAAGGAGTAGAAGTCGAGGGTCTTGACGTTGCCCATGTCGTAAGTGAAATAGTGGCGGCCGTTGGCGTGCCAGTCGCGAGTGAGGTAACCGGGGGAAAGGACGATCTGATCGTCGGAGGTGCTGACGGTTGTGCGGTAGCTTATCCAGTCGGAGTGCAGGGTGAAGACGTTCGTGATGGAGCCGGCGGGGTCGCCGCGGTGGGGGAGCAGTTCCTGCTCGGGAAGGCGCTCTTCGCGGCGGCGGCGGGGGTCGTCGAGCTCAATCCCCGCGTTGTAGCCGATGGTGGGAAAGTAGCTGGTGTCGAAGAAGGTGCCGGAGTAGGCGAACTCCGGGCGCTCGTTGCCGTCCATGAAACCGCGGCTGGTATAGCCGACGTTGAAGGTGAGGTTTAGCGTATCGCTTGGAGCGACGGGAGTGTCGAGCCGGTAGATGGTGTAGAGGGCCCTGGGGCTCGAAGAGACGACGTGGAACGGGCGGTCGAAGCGCAGGTTCGAGACGGACTGCCACTGGTTGGTGATGTGGATCTGTCCGATCGGCTGAGCGGTCTTGTTCTGGAGAACGAAGTGGCCGACGCCAGAGAAGGAGCGGCGCTCGGGGAAAATGTCGATGTTGGCGTCGACGGCGACGATCTTGGGTTGAGGGAGGTCCTCGTACTTCTTGAAACTGCGCTCGTAAGTGGCTTGGATGTCGCGACGGTCCTTGGCAGTGAGGTATTCGTTGAGGACGTGCGCGTTGTAAAAGTACCATGCGCCGCTGCCGATGGCGATGACGAGAAAGAGCGCCGCGGCAGGGATCAGGCGCGGGGCGCGCTGCGCGGCGAGACGCAAGCGCGCGGGCCAGGCGTCGTCGGCACCGCGGCGGGCCAGCGCGATAGAAGCCGTAGCGAGTAAGCACGAAATGGAGAGCCAGTAAGTGATGGACCAGAAGAGCGCGGGCACGAAATGGCCGTAGCCGTTCATGTCCGAGTAAGTGTAGGGCGGCGTGCTGCCGAAAAGGTAGAGGGTATTCTCCCACCCGAAGCTAAACAGGATGGGGGTGATGACGAAGATCCCGATGACGATACCGTGGCCGATGAACTTGTTGGAGACGACGGTCTGGAGGAAGAGCGCGAGCAGGGCGAAGGTGAGCACCTGGGGAAAGGTGATCACATAGAGCTCCTTGGCGTACTGCAGGAGTTCATAGTTGTGGTATCCGGCGATGGTCTGCATGAGGATGCCGCAGAGGCCGGCGACGGCGAGCAGGATGAACTCGACAAAGCAGAGAGCCAGGAGTTTGGAGAACCAGTCGGTGGTCTCGGAAATGGGCAGCGCGTCATGGATACCGGAGAAATGCGTGTCGCGCTCGCGCCAGATGAGCTCGGCGGCGTAGAGGGCGGCGACAATGAAGAAGAAGAGTTCGGCGCCGCCTTCGACGGCTTGCAGCATGAGGTAGGTGACCGGCCAGACATTCTGATCGGCGACGCGCCCGGCGTAGTGGCCGTTGTTGAGAGCGATGCCGGCCATCAGGATGACGATGCCCCAGAAGGGGATTTCGCGGACGATGTTGGAGATGCGCAGGCGGGTGAGCGAGGCGAGCTGCGCCAGCGTGGTTCGGGCGCCGAAGACCTGGCGGACGGTGAGGAACTTGGCTGCGACGAGGCTGCGCCGCTGCGCCACAGCGGTGAGATCCTGTTCGCGGGCCAAGGCGGCTCGTTTGCCGCTGGAGCGGGCGGTCAGCGCCTCGACCGACATGGGGAAGAGCTTCCAGAGTACGATGAGCGAGACCAAGCCGACGGATCCCCAGAGCAGGCGGTTATACAGGAAGACGCCTTCGGCGGAGTGCGGCGACCAGGAGTACAGCAGCGTGTTGCGTTCGACAACGGTCCAGTAACGCGTGATGGCATCGTGATAGAGGAAGCCGACGGGGTCGAGGATGCCGGACCAGAAGTGCTCGAGCGAGCGCGTGGCGTTGAAAATAGTGATGCCGAGCAGGTAGAGCATGAAGATCGCCGCGCCCTGCAGGTAGACGATGAAGATCTTGCGCGATAGGGCGGCGACCAGGAAGAAGAGAGAGCCGAGGAAGAAGATCTGGAAGACCACGATGGAGAAGAACGGCTGCAGATACCAGGAGAGGTGGTTGGGGCCGATGCGGGCGTGGTCGGCCCAGGGAGCGAAGGTGCCGAGGAACTCGCCGAACAGCAGGCCGGAGAAGGCAAAGACGGTGGCGGCGAACGATCCGGCCCAGCGGCCCCCGAGGTAGGCCAGCTTTGAGATGGGCTTGGTAAAGAGGATCTGAATGGTGTCGCGCTGGAAATCGCGCAGGATGGAGGTGCCAAAGATCGCGGCGATGACGATGATGCCGAAGAAGCTGATGCCGATATCGTTATAGATATTGGCATAGGGGCCGTTGAGCAGCACCTTGCCGTTGGAGTTGCCGATGGGACCGAAGTTCTCGCTGGCGATGTCGAGGAAGCTGAAGGCGAACCAGACAGCGAAGTAAATGTAGGTAGAGAGGCTCTTAAACCGGAATTTAAGCTCGAAGGTGAAGAATTCCCAGAACATGTTCATGTGGTCGTCTCCTTTCCGGATTAGTTCGTCGACTGGCGAGCGAGGTTCACGAAGTAGACGTCTTCGAGGCTGGAATCGACGGGACGGAAGCCATCGCCGGGACTGGAGTCCGCGTAGACGCGCACCTCATGCAGACCGCCGATCAGATGCGTGGAGACGACGTTGAAGGACGTTTCGAGGGCGCGCAGTTCGTCGTCGGTGGATACAACTTTGGACCAGATCTTTCCGCGCAAGGATTCGAGAGCCTCGGCGGGCGCGCCTTCGAGGAGCAGCTCACCGTTCGAAATGATGGCCATGCGGGGGCAGAGCTCGCGCACGTCTTCGACGATGTGGGTGGAGAGGATGACGGTGACGTTGGAGCCGATGGAGCTGAGCAGGTTGAGGAAGCGGTTGCGCTCCGCGGGGTCGAGGCCGGCGGTGGGCTCGTCGACGATGATGAGCTTCGGATTGGCTAGCAGCGCCTGGGCGATGCCGAAGCGCTGCTTCATTCCACCGGAGTAGGTGCTCAGGGTCTTCTTGCGCACGTCCCACAGATTGGTCTGGTTCAGGATACCGTCGACCATCTGCTTGCGCTCCGTCTTGTTGGTGACGCCTTTCATGACTGCGAGGTGTTGCATCAGGTCGATGGCGGAGATTTTGGGATATACGCCGAACTCCTGCGGCAGATAGCCAAGGATTTTGCGGACCTCGTCCTTGTGGGTGAGAACGTTCAGCCCGTCGAGATCGATGGAGCCGGAGTCCGGGTCCTGCAGGGTTGCAACCGTACGCATGAGCGAGCTCTTGCCCGCGCCGTTCGGACCCAAAAGGCCGAACATGAGGTTGCCGATAGTGAGCGAAAGGTTCTTCAGCGCCTTTACGCCGTTGGGATACGTCTTGGACAGACCGGTGATCGTTAGCGCCAAGGGAACTACCCTCCGATTTCGCGATTTTGAAGAGCTTTTCTCAAGCAACTCTGACGTGCTGCACGGCCGAACGTTGCCGGGATTCTACGATGATAATACGGTTGGGCGGGCGGCGGGGTTCCGGAAGGTTGGTACGCCCGAGTGGATTCGAACCACCGACCTTTTGCTCCGGAGGCAAAGGGCCAATGCCTATGTAGTTGTGTTTTCAGTGGGAAGCTTAGTGAAATGGCGGAGATAGCGGAGCGTTCGGCGCTATTTGCACACAAATTGCACACAAGTTCAGTGTGGCAACCAAAAGCGAATCGAACGAACACCGGCGCTGAACTGGCCGTTAGCCTGCCATCACGTGCGTCTGGCACGCCGCCTGAGACGGGGGGAACCGCCCCCTCCAATTCCCGGCGTGGCACCGTGGTGGCACCCGTCACGCGCGCGGCTTGGCCGCGTTCACTCCCTGGCGCGATTCGGCGGCCCGCGTACTGCTCCTTAGTTGGTGGGTGTTGGCGGCCGACGGCTGGCCGGTGGGTCCAAAATCGGGTGGTGCTGTGAGGTAGGCACAAGCCCGGCAACTGCCATCGCCGGGCCGCTGTCTTGACCGCCGTATGTTGCGCCCAGCAGTTTCAATCTGAATCGCGAGGCCGCTCCTGGATTAATGGCTCCAGGGCGGCCTTTTGTTTTGATGCCATCAAACAGTTCGGCCCGCTGGTGTTACGAGCACCAGCGGGCCGATATTTTTTCGGAGCTAATATCCATGACCAGCATAACATCTTCGAGCCAGCCCGCGCGCACTCCTGAGGTCGCAACCAGCGTCAAGACCGCTTATCTCTACCCGCCGCCGGGCGCGCGGGGACATAGGGACAGGGTATGAGCGCGGATTTCGCCGACCCAGAACGCGGCGTCGCCACCAACGGCTCGGCGGCTGTTTGGTACGCCAAGCACCTTCACTGGCAGGTTTTTCCGGTACACGGCGTTTTGGAAGGACGCTGCACTTGTGGCGCCGATGCATGCCCTCACGCTGGCAAGCACCCGCGGACACCGCATGGTGTCAAGGACGCCAGCGGAGATCCCGCTGTGATCCGCGCGTGGTGGAAGAGATGGCCGGACGCTAATGTCGCGCTTGCCTGCGGTGAGCCGTCAGGCGTGGATGTTCTCGACGTAGACGCCCGCCACTTCGGAAACGAGACCCTCTGGCAGCTTGAGCGCAAGTACGGCGAACTCCCCACGACCGTGACATCTCTCACCGGTGGCGGCGGTAGCCACCTCTTTTTCGCGCACCGTGCCGGGCTGAAGAACATGATCGGGGAGCTAGGCGAAGGTCTGGATCTGAAGACCACTGGCGGCTATGTCGTGCTGGCTCCAAGCATGCACGTTAGCGGACGACGGTACTGTTGGGAAGGCTCTTCGCGTCCCGATGAAACGCCGGTTGCGCCATTTCCAGAATGGCTGATCACGCTGGCCACTGGCAGTAAGGGGAACGGGAGCGGACCGGCGTCACCGATTAAGGATAAGATCCCACACGGCAAGCAGCATGCCACATTGGTGTCGTTTGGTGGCTCTATGCGCAGGCGTGGTGCTGGCGCGGAGGAGATCTTCGCCGCGCTATCGGCGATGAACCGGCTGCGTTGCGAGAAGCCGGGACCGGATACCAACATCCGCAAAATTGCCGAGAGCTTGTGCAAGTATCCTCCGGACGCCACGGTTAACGTGTTTCAAGCGGCCGTGTCCGATGGGGCGAGCGAAGATGGGAGCCAACCGGAGCCGGAAACGCGATACTTCAAGCACACTGAGTATGGCAATGCGGAGCGCCTTGTTCGGCGACATGGCCACGATATCCGGTACTGCTGCGATTGGCGGAAGTGGCTCTGTTGGGACGGTACGCGCTGGCAACTCGACGCCACCGCCGCGGTCATGCGCCTGGCGAAATTAACAGTGCGCAACATCTATTGCGAGGCCGCCAGTATTGAAGATGAAGGTATCCGAAAGAGTACCGGGGATTGGGCGAAACGATCCGAAAAGGCGGCACAACTCCGGGCCATGCTCGCACTCGCGGAGTCGGAACTGGGCATCCCGGTCCTGCCAGGAGACCTCGATGCTGACCCTTGGGCATTGAATACAGCCAACGGGACGTTGTCTCTTCGCACCGGCGAACTCCGGCCACATCTCCGCGAAGATCTGCTCACCAAATTGGCGCCCGTCGAGTACCAACCGGAGGCGAAGTGCCCACGCTGGGACCGTTTCCTAGCGGAGGTGTTCGCACCGCATCAGGACCTCCTGCCGTTTATCCAGCGGGCCGTGGGATACTCCCTGACCGGGAATACCCGAGAAGAATGCCTGTTCCTGCTTTACGGAATTGGACGAAACGGAAAAGGGACATTCATCAAGACCCTCACCGAAATGCTTGGTGACTACGCCGGCACCGCCGATTTCTCGACGTTCGTTCAGCGGACTGGAGACGGAGGACCGCGCGACGATATTGCCAACATGAAGGGCCGCCACATGGTGTCCGCCCAGGAATCGCGCGAGGGCGCTTCCCTTGCGGAGTCCATCATCAAGTGGCTGACCGGTGGAGACCTGGTGCGCGCGCGGCGGCTCTATGAGAATTCCTTCGAATTTCAGCCGACTCACAAAATATGGCTCGCCAGCAATCACAAGCCGGCAGTCCGAGGTACTGACGCTGCTATCTGGAGCCGGATCAAACTCATTCCGTTTGCCGTCAGCTTTGAGGGGCGCGAGGACCGCGGATTGAAGGACGCTCTACGCGAGGAATTACCCGGCATCTTGGCGTGGAGCGTACAGGGTTGCGTTCTCTGGCAAAAGGACGGGCTGCAATTCCCCGAGACCGTCACCAAGGCGACAGAAGAATACCGGGCGGAGAATGACCAGGTGGGGCGCTTCATTTCGGATCGCTGCGTCAAGGGTGATTGTATTCGTGCAAAGGCCAGGGCGCTCTACATGAGCTACCGCGAGTGGGCACAGCAGGGCGGCGAAGACCCGATCAGCGAGACGGCTTTCGGACTGCGGCTGTCGGAGCGAGGACTTCATAAGAGGCGGGACGGAAATGGAGTGACGTACGAGGGAATCGGCTTGATGGATGGCGCTCGGCTGTAGGGCTGTAGGGTTCTGTAGGGTTTTCTGGAAACTTTCTCATACGCGCGAGCACGAGGAGAACTTTCCGAAAAACCATACAGAACTATACATGGCGGTCCAAACCCTACAGGACGGCGCCAGGGCAAAATCAAGCGGCTCCATGAAGTCCATTCGACGCATGGCTCCGCGCTGGCGAGCGCGCCGGGCAGTCGGATGGCAGGCCGAAAAACAGGAGCGCTGATGCGTAGATTGAAAACCAAGCCGAACGCTTATCCGGAGACACCCGGACCGCGGAACTGCATGCGCACGGGCGGGAACACGCGCGCCTGCGAGAAGTGCGGCAGCACGCCGGCCGTCCTACACACGCCGATCAGGTCGGCGGGGCGATTTTGTGCCGAGTGCTGCCCACACTGCGGGACGGCCAGCGGCGCAATCCCCAGTGTGCCGCGTGCCGGCTGAGTACAGGTCACGCTGTCGCACCAACGGAGAGATCTAGCCCTTCCGCCGCCCTCGTCAGAACGAGCTAAGACGAATGACTCGGCGCCGGCTGCCGTGCCGTTCAAGACACCTTCAATGGGGCATAGAGAGAAAATATGAGCGACTTACGTTTCAGGACAACCGAAGTAGCCAAGATCGCTGGCGTGAGCCTGCGTCAACTCCAACTGTGGGAAGAGCGGAGAGTTGCAATTGCATCGCGGTCGGGCCGCGTTCGATTGTACACGGCTTCGCAGGCGCTGTTCGTGATCGTCATTGCCGAACTCCGTAGGCGCGGCTTATCCTTTCAACGCCTTTGCCGGCTTTCGGCTGCGCTACGCCAACTCCTCGAAGACCACGAATTGTTCGGTAAACGACCGCCACTCGTTCACGCATTCATACTAACCGACGGCCGCCAGGTCCAGTTTGCCGATTCTCCAAACAAAACACTCGAACTTGTTTCAAACTTCTTCCGACCTTTTGTCTGTATCAACCTCGCCGATTGCGTCGATCGACTTGAGAAGACAGAACTTATCTAGCAGCGGTTTGTATGTTGCGCCGTAGCCATTAGCAGGGCCAAACTTAAATGGGGCGCCTCTAAGCGCGTCGCCTGCGATGCTGTCGGACTGTGTGAGGCAGCGATGCGACTGATAGCCTGGCGAATTCGTAAGGCCCTTTATTAGTCGGAACGCTCACGTAAACACCATGCGACTGAGTCGAGAAGACGGCAGAAACGACTTGGAACCGTGCGGTCCTGATGGGACCCGTCTTGTGAACACCCTCATGAACGGACTTGCAAAAGCGCCCAGGCTACGAGGTCTTCTGGACACGTGGCGCAGACTAAGAATGTATCTGATCGTAAGGCCCGCGCGAAGGGCGCAGGACATCACGCACTGGCCCATCGGTCGGATCGTGTCAAGTGCGCCGAATCCCAAAAAACACTCGGACGCCCAGATTGCTGCGATAGCGGCCAGCCTTCGCCAGTACGGGTTCACTCCGCCGACCTTGGCTGACAACCATCAACGCAGAGACCGTCGGGGTCGGAAGAAGGACTAAGCCATGGGAACTAACGCCTGCGCGCAACGCCACGTTGGCGACCGGAGTGGCTCATGACGCTGCAGTCGATGGCGAAACACATCGAACACTGGCTGTTGTCACGGCTGAAGCCAAATAGGCGAAATCCTCGGCGTCATTCGGACGGGCAGATCGCCGCGATTGCCGGCAGCATCCTTGCCTTCGGGTTTAACTCGCCAATCGGGATCGACTCA
>OBLU010002131.1_pt1 | contig 18337 bp, 14 predicted proteins | sample 1518681 | NCBI WGS metagenome assembly OBLU01 (sample SAMEA3539304, study PRJEB22396) | soil metagenome | biome: tundra; feature: field; material: soil | place: USA | collected 2010-05 | depth 0.15 m | reverse complement strand
ATACGAGAGGCCGGAAGGCGGGACCACCGGCGGAGGATTGTTCTCACTGCCGCCCCCTCCACCGCAGCCTTGCATCATTCCTGTGACAAGAAGAGACAGAAGCAAAACGATTGCCTTCAAAATTGGGGGGGTTTTGGGTGGACGAACCGCGGGCAGAATCATGCGGAAAGCATGCTTCATTTTCAAGCCTCAATCCTGTCTTCTGCGGACGCCGTGCAACCGCAAGGGGACGAAGCTTTCGGGTCTTATGAAGACTAAATATTATACGCCCGAACTAGGGTGGACGGATTGAGATGTGCAGGGCACTTGGTTAGATATCAAACCACCGCCCGGAGAGGTTGCAGGGTCCGGCTATCTGCCCCTCCGTCGAGAAAGGCCAACTCAATCGAACTTTTTTCTCCAGCGCGCGTACCTTTTGCATCCCCCCGCACGCTCCCGTGCGGATAAGAGAGTAGAAGCGAGCACCATGGCCCACGACTGGCAGCCGGACTTTGAACAAATCGTGGACGAGCACCAATCAATGGTGTTTTCGCTCGCCTGGCGCATGACCGGTGATCGCGGCCTGGCTGAAGAGATTGCCCAGGATGTCTTTATGGAATTGGACCGCCACATGACCAGGATCGAATCGCCGCAGCACGCTTGCTATTGGTTGCGCCGCGTGGTGATGAATCGTTCCACAGATGCCCTGCGCCGTCGCCGGGTACGCGGCGTGGATCTGTGGGTTGAGGTGGAAGAGAATCATGGCGCCGCACCGGAAGAGCGAAGCTCGCCGCTCGCTGCGCGCCTCGAACAACTGCTCGCCACGCTGCCTGAGCCGCAACGCGCCGCGCTCGTGCTCCGCTACCAGGAGGACCTGACACCGGAAGAGATTGCGGCCACGCTCGATGCGCCGATCGCAACCGTCAAGAGCCACCTGCAGCGGGGGTTTGAAGCTGCTACGGGAACGGATCGGCCGCCGCGAAGGTCTTCCGGCAATGCTTCGAGCCGGAAACTGTCCTGCAGTATGTGGCCACCCCCAACGAGATCGAAATGGGTGGCACATGGGAATGGGTGAAGCCGGGCATGTACCCCGGCCTTTACCCAAAGACTCAACACTGAGCGGACGCGACATCAAACTCAATGAAGGCGATGCCCTTCAGTACTTCACCGCGATGATGCGGCCTTCCGATTCGAAGACAACGTAGGGGCCGGATACTGCGCCAATGTAGTTGCCCGTGATCGAGTCCGGTGGATATGGGCTCGTCCATGTGGCTTCTCCTGTGGTGAGTGAGTAGATCGTATTCAAGTCAGGTACATAGACTGTATCGGAAGTTACCGGTTGAATGCTGTGTAACCCGCAAAACGCCGTGGTCGTCAGCAGGGCGCCCGTCGGGCCAAAGATCGAGCAGCTTGAATGCCAGGTTCCGCTCGAATTCTGCGTGAACTGATCCACCAGCAATCGACCGTTGTCGATCCAGCCGACACCGACACCGGCCAGGGTCGCTATTTGTTGACCGTTTTGGTAAACCGTCACTGTGGCAGTCGACTGGCCGCCGCTCTCGAGACCTGTTGTGACCGCGATCAGGGTTCCATCAGGCGACAGCCGGAGGGAGGCGTCCTGGGCCTGGTCCTGGATTGACCAAATCGTTGGGCTGCCTGAGATCGGCGTAACTTGCAGAGTATTGCTCTCGACCTGGCCAAGAGTCGTGCCCGAGCCCGATAGCGCGAAGGAAGATAGCAGACCGGTCGGTGGGTAAGAAAACGTGTCGCTGACGGTGCCGGACGGAAGCGAATAGACATTCAACAGCGAATCATCCTGAGACGACGCAGCCAGCACACTCCCGTCGGATGAAAGCTCGACCTCTCCGCTTGTCAGGCTGATCGACCCTTCCGGGGTTGCGTCTGCAGGATCGAAATAGTAAATCTGACCACTTGCCGTGCCGATTGCTACGTTGCCCGTGCTGCCCGCAATGCTCAACGCGGGGCCGGTCCCCAAGTACCGCGGAGAACCCGACGGCAAGCTCGCCCCATCCAGGATAAGGCCGTTGCCGAATCCCGCCACCCACTGAGTGCTCGACACCCCAGCGTAAGCATCCACAGGCAAGCTTGCACCATGGTTGACGGGGGCAGGCAAGGAGTAATCCGTCGCTGTAGGAGTTGCGCTCGACAGGTCGATCACGCTGAACGTCTTGCCGTCGGAACTAAGAACGGCGAGAGTGGTCCCGGACGAATAGGGAAAACCGGCACAACTGTATATCGAATTCCACTGACTGGTGCCATCGATCGAGTAAAACTGCAGAACATAATCCTGCATATTCGCCATTGAACTCGGTCCGCAGCTCCAAACCCAGTTTCCAACCCCGCCGAACCCTCCCCCCATCTGAAAGGGCGGGAATTGGAAGGACGCCTTCTCGACGTCTGAGTTTGAGTAAACGTAAACGGTGCCGGGGGTATTGTTTCCAGACCATGCTGAGGTCAGAAACTGGGCGCCATCAGGAAACCAGCCAATGAACACCCCTGCAAATCCATTACCGATCGTGGAAACGCCAGTGGGTACGGTGATTGTCTCGAATTGACCGGCTGGGCCGTTGGCAACCTGCACCTGACCAGGTGCAGCAAACACCTGGGCAGGCGTGTACGGGGCAGGCATGTAAATTCCCGCTCGTGAGAAGACAACCTGTCCACCCGGCGTATAGACGAAGAGCCCCGACGCCGTTTCAATGGAGATATAGCTTCCATCGGAAGCCAACTGCCAGGAATCGGCCTCTGTTAACCCGTTCCCCGCCTGAACGCCGAAACCGGGGGAAACAATCGTGCCAAGTGCATGCCCGTCTGCGGATGACAGGACCTGGATCCCGCCCGGTATTCCGATCGCAAGCGTGGGGCCGGCCATCTGTGTTCGTTGCGTGAAGCCCTGTACGCTCCCATCGCCGAGTCCCGCATCGCCGCTCGTCAGGATCGTGCCCGATTCGTAATTCCAAAGTGTCCAGAGTTCGTTCATCTGGACATGCGTACTTTGGCTGAACACATTGGAGTTGTCGAACTGCAGCGCATAAATTCCGCCTTGGTTCCCCACCTGAAGCAGAACATTTGGTGCTGCGGTGACCGTAATCGTGGGACTGACATCAGCGGTGATCGTGCCGGCCGAGTTTGACCCGGTTACCACGTAGGTAGCCTGGGCTGCAGGCGCGCTAGGGGTCCCGGAAATGACTCCCGTAGACGGATCCATGCTCAAACCGGGAGGAAGCGCGGGTGTGACCGTGAAGGAGGTGATTGCGCCTCCCGAAGATCCGGGAATATCCGGCGTGATTGCCTGGCCCACATAAGTGCCAATCACGGTCTGCGGATACGCAAGGCCGGTGGGCGCAGGTAAAGTGACCGAGATCTGGACCGCTGCCGTCGTCGAACCACCCGAATTGGAAGCAGTAACGGTATACGACGTTTGGGCCGAAACAGCTGTGGGAGTGCCCGAAATCACACCAGTCGAACCGTCCAGGATCAATCCTGCCGGAAGCGTTGGATTGATGCTGTATGAACTGACCGTTCCCGTGACCGTCGGCACGTCGGGGGTGATGGCTACATTCACAGCACCAGCGATCTGGCTGTACGAGAGGCCGGTAGGCGGCGGCAGAGCTACCGTGATCTGGATCGTTGCCGTTGTCGAACCAGCAGAATTGGAAGCGCTCACTGTAAATGAAGCCTTCGCCAAAATGACTGTCGGTGTACCCGAGATTACACCGCTCGAACTATCCAGACTCAGCCCTGCCGGAAGCGCCGGGCTGACAGCATACGAACTAACCCTCCCCGTAACCGTGGGAACATCCGCGTCAATCGCGTGATTCATCATCGCTGCGATGGCAGGCTGGCCATACGAGAGGCCGGAAGGCGGGACCACCGGCGGAGGATTGTTCTCACTGCCGCCCCCTCCACCGCAGCCTTGCATCATTCCTGTGACAAGAAGAGACAGAAGCAAAACGATTGCCTTCAAAATTGGGGGGGTTTTGGGTGGACGAACCGCGGGCAGAATCATGCGGAAAGCATGCTTCATTTTCAAGCCTCAATCCTGTCTTCTGCGGACGCCGTGCAACCGCAAGGGGACGAAGCTTTCGGGTCTTATGAAGACTAAATATTATACGCCCGAACTAGGGTGGACGGATTGAGATGTGCAGGGCACTTGGTTAGATATCAAACCACCGCCCGGAGAGGTTGCAGGGTCCGGCTATCTGCCCCTCCGTCGAGAAAGGCCAACTCAATCGAACTTTTTTCTCCAGCGCGCGTACCTTTTGCATCCCCCCGCACGCTCCCGTGCGGATAAGAGAGTAGAAGCGAGCACCATGGCCCACGACTGGCAGCCGGACTTTGAACAAATCGTGGACGAGCACCAATCAATGGTGTTTTCGCTCGCCTGGCGCATGACCGGTGATCGCGGCCTGGCTGAAGAGATTGCCCAGGATGTCTTTATGGAATTGGACCGCCACATGACCAGGATCGAATCGCCGCAGCACGCTTGCTATTGGTTGCGCCGCGTGGTGATGAATCGTTCCACAGATGCCCTGCGCCGTCGCCGGGTACGCGGCGTGGATCTGTGGGTTGAGGTGGAAGAGAATCATGGCGCCGCACCGGAAGAGCGAAGCTCGCCGCTCGCTGCGCGCCTCGAACAACTGCTCGCCACGCTGCCTGAGCCGCAACGCGCCGCGCTCGTGCTCCGCTACCAGGAGGACCTGACACCGGAAGAGATTGCGGCCACGCTCGATGCGCCGATCGCAACCGTCAAGAGCCACCTGCAGCGGGGTTTGAAGCTGCTGCGGGCCAAGGCTCAGAACCATTTGAAAGAGTTCATTAGAACCAGGGAGCAAATGCGTGGAGCATGAACCCAGCGATGACTTTGAACGCGAACTGCAGCAGGCGTTCGAACGCCGGCCCGCGCCCCCAAGTCTCAAGCGCAGGCTGATGGAACAGAGAAGCCGCCGGCGCACGCAGCGCCTGCATGCCCATTCTGTGGTGTGGCTGCGTCTCGCGGCTTGCATGGTGCTTGCGGCCATCATTGGCGGAGGCCTTGCCTGGCGACGCGCGGACGAGGCGCGCAAAGGCGAGGAAGCCCGCCGGCAGGTCTTCACCGCATTACGCATCACCAACCGCGCCCTTAATGAAGTGAATGCCCAGCTCACCGCCCATAGCCGTTCCGATCAGGAGTAAGGAGACCCAAGTGAACAACCGCATCGCAATTCTCGCCCTTGCAACCGCCGCGCTGGCCGCGCCCATTTTCGCGCAGACCTCGCCGCTGCCCTTGCCGCCCGACATTGAGAAGCAGCTGGCCGCGCGCGCCTCCGATGTCACCGAGGTCACGCTGGGCAAGAACATGCTCGCATTCGCCGCCAAATTCATGAACGGCAAAGACAAGGATGACGCCGCCGCACGCCACCTCATTGAAGGTCTCGACGGCGTCTACGTCCGCAATTACGAATTCGACAAGGAGGGCCAGTACTCGATGGACGAGCTCAAGCAGCTCCGCGCCAGCTTCCAATCGCCCGAGTGGTCGTCGATCGTGCATACGCGCGAACGAGGCAGCGGCGAAACCACCGACATCATGGTCAAGCTGGTCAATGGCGAATCGCGCGGCATGTTCATCCTCTCCGCGGAGCCCAAAGAGCTCTCCATCGTTCTCATCCTCGGCCCCATCCGCATGGATGAACTGGGCGAGTTGAAAGGCCTCGGCGGCCTGGGCGCACTGGGCAACATTCAAAAGGACACGCAAGGCAAGAAGAAGGGAGACAACCAATGATGAAGCTCCTGTGGATTCCCGTCAGCTGCATAGCGCTTGTGGTTCCCATTGTTGTGCTGGCCGGCGGAGGCCAGGTCGGATTCGACGGCGTCGTCAACACCCTCGAGAGCCGTTACCACGTCCAAGCCACGCGCATTCCCTTCCTCGGCCTCATCAGCCTCATCTCCAGCAAGGCCACCCACGAGGGCGTCGGCAATCTGCATGTCGCGGAGTTCGACAACTTCACCGCATCAGTCGATGGCGAAGAGCTCAACACCCTCGTCGAGCAGAAACTCGGGCCGGGCTGGGAGCGGATCGTTCGCGAAACCACCCATCACGCGGCATCTTCGGCGAAGGACCCGGACCCCTCGGCCAAAGATAGAAACGAACAGACCCTCATCTTCATGCATCCAGAAGGCAATCGAATGGGCCTCTTCGTTCTCGACCTCGACGGCCACGAGATGGATGTGGTCCAGGTTTCCGTCGATCCCGATCACCTCAATCAAAGCATCTATCGCTACGGCCATCACCACGATGACCACGATCGCGACAGTGGCCACGACGCCGACCACGACGTTTCCGATTAACCGCCTCCCCCACCGGCTGAAATCCTGAATTCCGAGTGCAGCATGAACCCCGGGTGCCCCAATCCTAGCGACGCCTTTGTCGCTAGGGTGGGAAACCACAAACCTCATCCGTACTCTCCCCCAGCCCCATCCCCGCTGTCTACACTGTTGTCAGCGTGTCCAGCCTCACCCCATCTCCGGCCCCACCCTATCGCGGACGACTCGCGCCCTCGCCCACCGGCTACTTGCACCTCGGCCACGCGCGCACCTTCTTTGCAGCCTTCCAGCACACCCACGCCGCAAACGGCACACTCGTCATGCGCATGGAAGACCTCGATCCCGATCGCAGCCGCGTCGAATACGCCGATGCTGCTCTCGAAGACCTTCGCTGGCTCGGCATTCACTGGCACGAAGGCCCGGACGTCGGCGGCCTATACGCTCCTTACGCACAAAGTCAGCGCAATCCAATCTATCTCGCCGCATGGCGCCGCCTGGTGCAGCGCGGCTTCCTCTATCCCTGTCGCTGCTCGCGCAAGGATCTCGCCGTCGCGCTCAGTGCCCCTCATGAAAGTGCAAACTCCGGACAGGATCCTCTCGACGACGAGCCCGTCTATCCCGGCACCTGCCGCCCCGCCCAAATCCAAATGCAGCCCACAGCGAATGACATGCAACCAGAAGGTTGCAATTGGCGCTTCCGCGTCCCCGACGGCGAAGCCATCGAGTTCAACGACCTCAATCTCGGCCCGCAGCGCTTCATCGCCGGCGTGGACTTCGGCGACTTCGTCGTCTGGCGCCGTGACAGCAAATCGGGGCCCCCACGGACAGGTCTTCGTCCGTGGGGTGTTGGTGTCCCCAGCTATCAGCTCGCCTGCGTAGCCGACGACGCAGCGATGGCCATCACAGAAGTCGTGCGCGGCGCCGACCTCCTCAAATCTACCGCCCGCCAGATCCTGCTCAACCGCGCACTCGGCTTCTCCAACCCGTCCTGGTTCCACTGCCATCTGGCCGTCGACCACCAGGGCCGTCGCCTCGCCAAGCGCCACGACGCACTCAGTATCCGTACCCTCCGCCAGCGCGGCTTCACGCCCGCAGACATCCTCTCCACCGACCTGCCCATCGAAGCCTGACCCCGTTCACTCAATTGTGTTTCCTAAGATACGTCGCTCCTGTACACTTCACCCCGTCAGGTATTCCCCAGAGCTGACAAATCACAACAGGAGAAAGACCATGAGCAAGAGAGTGTGGAGTGTCTTCGCAGGGATGTGCGGGCTCGCAATGCTAACCGTGTGTGCCATTCCGTCAGGCGCGCAAATGGCGGAGGTCAAGGAAAAACCGCCCATGTACTCCTATGTCGCCGATTGGCAGATTCCCCGTGCCCATTGGGCCGACATGGCTAGCGCAAATGCTGCTGACAAGGCAATCCTCGACAAGGCAATCGCCGACGGAACCATTGTGGGCTATGGCAACGACGAGGTTCTGGTCCATCAACCCGACGGCGCAACCCACGACGATTGGTGGTCGGCCATGTCCATGGCCGGGTTGATCAAGGTGCTTGATCAGTTTTACGCCTCCGGCAATACCTCGTCTCCCGCTCTCGAAAGCGCCACGAAACACTGGGACAGCATTTTCGTCAGCCGCTATTACAACTGGCATCCGGGCTCGTATAAAGGCGGCTATACCCGCGCCGCATCCTACAGATTGAAGGCGGACGCGCCCGACGATGCGATCGACACGCTCAGCAAGCACCTCGTCGTTCCGCTGCTTGAGAAGATGCTCTCCGACGGCGCCATCAGCGAATACGAGATCGACACCGAGGCAATTCACACCCAGGCGCCAGGCACTTTTTGGATCGTTTCCATTTCATCCAGTCCGGAAGGCCTGGACAAGGTCGACGCCGCGATTGTCGATACCCTGAAAAACCACCCGCTCTCCGGTCCGGCCTTTGGTTCCATGACGGACTCGAGCGCCCACCGCGATGAGTTGATCAAAGGAGACGGCATATATAAATAGTTGCCGCCATTGCTTTCCCCAACCCGCGAGCGGGAGCCCCCACGGCAGGCCGTTCGCGGGCGGTTTTTCGAGTTGTAGGCAGGCATTCGCTCCGCTCGCCTCAATCCCCTCCCGTCGATCGCGAAAAGCCTAGCTTGGAACCACCAGCAGATTGTTGGTCACTGAGAAGACTCCCGGCACGCCGTTCGCGCGGATTCCGGCAGTGTTCTTGTCAGTCTCGTTATCCACCACGCCTTCAAGCGTCACGTGCCCACTCTTGACGATGATGCGAATCGGCTTTTGCACGCCTAAAGCATATTTCTCCAGCGATGGGAATCCATAGATCGCACGATAAAGCGCCAACCGCAGTTGGTCGTCCATCGGAGACGGCGGCAACACCTCAATCTTGTTGGTCACATGATCTACGCCTTCAATGCGCTTCACGACATTTTCAGCGTCCGATTTGAGGGTCGGCCGGGTCGCTTCACCGATCAGCGTCACAGTGTCGCCATTCACCTGAAATGCGATGTAGTCGAAGACGCTGAAATAGGGAAGCATCAACAGTTCGTGCCGTACCTCTTTGGCAATGCGTGCCTCAGCAGGGTTCGTGGGCTCAACTTGGGCAAAGGTCAGGGGAGCGAGCGCAATGGACAAAACAATGAGTTGGATCAATTTGCGATTCATAGCCACTCCTTGCGTGAAAAATCTTTGTTGGGCAACCCAAAAAATCCGAGTTTCTCGATCAGCGCGGCAGGATTCACTGCGCATACGTTTACGAACTGCCGCCGTCGAAGTGAGCTTGGGGAGAGTATCTTCGGTTTCGAACGTGGCCGGTTCAGATGTGGGCGATTCGGTGAAGGCGAACGATGTCCGAAGCCGATGCGCGTCGTCGGCATTCCTGAAGCGAAATTCTAGCCATCGCGAGGACCTCTGCCAATCCGTCCAACGGCTGGTACCGCCATACCTCCTGAGTAGACGCCTGACACAATATTTTGGTTGTAGTGATTCTGAGAAAAGGACCTGAGAGTTAAGTCGTAGAGCAAACTGCGACTCTAGTCATATCGACAACCCCGCCCGCGAAGGTTGAGAATTGCCGCGGGTCTCTGCCCAGCACAAATCCGGGTAACTACTGCACCATCTCTTTGCCTTCACACTCCCACGAGTTCCGGCTTGGCTGCGGGTCTCTGCCCAGCACAAATCCGGGTAACTACCGCACCATCTCTTTGCCGTCACACGCCCACGAGTTCCCGCTTGGCCGCGTGCTCTGCATGAATCTCGAACGGAACGTGATCTTGCCTGCAGATGAATTTCACAGCCGGCCTCGCAGTCATCGGCCCGGATGGAAGGCCCCCGCCCGGCATCACCCACTGGCCCGCCATCACAAAATGCCTTAATCCGGGCAGCGTGTTGGGCAGAGGCTTAAAGCTATCGCCCGGCACAATCAGCCATCCCTCCATCGTTCCCTTCCAATTGCCCGTGTACCGAAAGACCGTCGCCGGTGTAGATACATCGATGGTCTCGATCGCCTCGCGTATGCCGGGAATTCGCCTCTCCAAAACGCTGATGACCGCATCGGCAACGCGGTGCTTCTCCGCGTAGTAGGCGCTAGGATCGTTGCGCCGCAAGTCAGCCCAGTAAGTAAAGTTGCGTGTAGGAAGAGTGCATGTAATCGCCGTCTTCCCCACTGGGGCAAAGGTCGGATCGAAGTGGAAGAAACGAAAGCCTGCGCAGTCGAGCACGGTACCGGGGTCAACCGTCATCGGCGTCTCAAGAACCCGCGTAACCAAGCCGGGCTGATCCCTCAGATCGATCGCCGCGCCCAGCGAGACCTGGATGTACGAGGCAAACAATTCCCTTTCCTCATAGCGTTTCCGTATAGCCGCGTCGATGTACCGTCCGCCGAGAAGATCGAAGAGCGTCGCGTGGCCGTCGGCAGCGGAAATCACCCAGTCGGCCATCACTTTCTCGCCGCCCGCCAGCTCAACGCCCACCGCCGTGTCTTTTTCCGCCAGGATGCGCTCAACCCTCGCTTTGAAACGTACCTTTCCGCCCAGGCTGGCGATCTTTGCTTCGATATGCCGGATCAAGGTCTGCGATCCACCAATGCAATACCCCGCGTTCCCGGCATTCATCCAGGCCATCGAAAGAATCATCGCAATCGCAGACATCTGCCCGATGTCGCCGTCGGAGAAAAAGTTCCTGAGCAGCGGATCGGAGAAGCGGCTGCCATACTCCTTGCCGCTGATCTTTGAGAGTCCGCCAAGCAGGGGAAATACGGGCAGATCTCTCAGCATGTTCAGCCAGTTGTCGGCCAGGCCGCCTGAGGGGTCAAGCAACTTGAACTTGCCCAGCACCCGGATCGACCTGGTAAGCTCGCGAATCGCGCCGCCATCCTGCGGAGCGCGCCTTAGAAGTTCCGCCTCCAGGCGATCGACGTTGGTGTAAATGCGCAGGCTGTCGCCGCTCTCCGTTTCAATCCGAACAAACTCTGCTGGATCGATAAAGGTCAGGCTCTCGATATCGCAGATCTCCTGCCATTGAGCATGAAGCTCCCCATGGGGGCGCGAACCCACCAGCCAGTGTAGGCAGGTCTCGAATGTGTAGGGGCCGCGTCGCCAGCTCATGGCGAGGCCGCCGGCCACATCACTCATCTCCAGCACTTCCACTTTGTAGCCGCACTTCAGCGCATACACAGCGGCGCTGAGCCCGGCAATGCCGCCCCCAATAATTACGATTTTCCGGCCGTTGTGATCCATGGCTGCATTCCCCCTCGCGGCAAACTTTGGCACGCTGCCTTCGGTTGCCCCACGGAGCGCGATCCCAAAACCGACCTGAGAGATCTCCAGAAGTTGGCGGATGAGAGAATCAGGCCGTGTCGGGAACCGGGCCCTCATTTCTGCGGCCGATCATAGTGACTGCTTCCAGGCAAAACCGTGACGAGAGTCACAGCCGGACGTGGCTCCCACTCCTCGTTCCTAGGCCCAATCTGGGAGCCCCAGTTCCTTCTTTTCGGGACCTGGGCGACAACGACAGGAACAGCTGGACCTGGCGCGGTTCCTGCCCGCCATAACAAATTGAGTACACCGAACGCGTGGTCTCGGATCGTTCGTACTCAGCCCTATGGAACCACGACGACGGAATGACGGAAGGCGAAAGCTTGTGGGGCAATCGTCAAGAATCACTCCGGGCTTCCGCGCCGAATGCTCTTCGCGCTAGAGCGATCGCAAAAAATCGATAATTCCCTGCTGTTCCTCGGTGCTCAGCTTATCGAAATACTCGATGACTTTGTTTGCTTCGCTGCCACGGCTTTTGTGAGCTCTGATGGCTTCAACCAGGTTGTTGGTCCGCCCGTCATGGAGGAAGAAGACACGTTGTCCGACGCCCCATAGGGGAGCGGTTCGGAACTCGTCGGGACCTGCGCCGCCTTGGGTGATGCCGTCGGTAAGATCCTCTCCCATGTGGTGGACGAGAAGGTCAGAGAAGAGATTCGCCGTCTGATTGGATAGGGCTGCGCTGGGGACAGTTGAGGAACCGCTCGCAATCATCTTGCCGGTTGTAAATGACGGTGTATGACAGTGTGCGCACCCTATCTTTGCGAATGTCGCACGCCCCTTCTCGGTGGCTGGAGTTGCAGGAGCAGGAACGGGTGGCGCCAGCATCCGCATGAAGTTGGCGAAGGCCTCGATGTCGGAGATGACCGCGGTGTTCACGGTGGGTGATGGCGCGGGAGTAGTCGCGAAGTTCAGCGTGTCCTCGGGAGTGGCGTTGAACAGGCAGCCAGGTGTTTCGTCGCGCTCTTGCGGAAAAAGCTCGTTCGAGATACCCATTTCGACGTTGTATGCCTCACCCGTGAACATGAGAAGAGATTTGTTCTGCGCCTTCCAGCCGAATCGGGTGATGGTTCCATCGTTTGCACTCAGGTTCACATTTCCGCTCAGGTGTGCGTTCGCGTGCCCGGTGATGCCCAGCGCCGACTTTTGCGATGCGTTCGCGTTCATGTTCGCAAGGATGGCTGAGTCGGGAATCGCTTCAATCAGCCCCGCGCCGAAGACAGGAGTTGGAATTCGGAAAATAATGTTGGGGTTTCCGCCCCGCCCCGTGACTGGATTTCCAGCGGGACCGAATTCGGGTTGGACGATATTGCAACCGGGGGCGTCCGTTCGGCCGGTGATCACAAACAGGTCGTGCACTTCGCCGTCGGGTGCTCCGTTCGCGCCCCGCTTGAACCGAGCTTCCCGAACCGGACCGCTTTGCGTGATGAACCATGGGACGGTGTTCTTTGCTCCGTTCAAGGTGGCAACTGCGATCTCGGGATTTCGCGCCGGGCTCGATCCGCCTCCATTCGGTTGCGAATGGCAAGAAAGGCACTGGTTTGAGTTGAAGCGAGGTCCGAGGCCGTTGTTCGCGCCTTTGCTCACGGACTCAATTTCGGCAAACCGGGTCTGCCCATCCTGAAAGAACGCGGTCTCGTCCGATGTAAGCCCCTGGAGCGGACCGCCGGCACCCGCCGGGCCACCGCGCACGCCTGGGTCTACAGGGTCCGGTTTGGTTTGACCCGATGTATACGCGCACGTTGCTATCGCCACAGCAACGATTCCGCAAAAACTCTTGAGCCGGACTCTCCGGTACATTATCGGCATGTTCACCTCGCTGACTCAGGAATGCCGGTATTGTACAACGGGCCCAATTGGTGGCTGGCCGACCCTAACCCACACCACGATAGGGGTGTTCCGTCCTGGTTTTCCTGGGTTCCCGACGAACATTCGGGGTCCACGGCGACACCCCCGTGTCGCTGGAAGAGCCACCCTCACGAAACTGCGCGCCCAGCGACTGGCCCTCGTCGCTGGGAGACGTAGAAAGCAGAGATTCTGTGGACTTTGGGGCGCGCGCATTGCGACCAGGGTGCAACGTTTTCTTATTCTTGTATCTACTTGCATCTCTTTGGGTGTATGGTTCCCTGATTCCAAAACAAAGAATCACCGGAGGACCGTACGATGGTATTTCCCCGATTCCTAATGGGCGCCGCTCTCACTGCGACGCTGTCCATGCCGCTTGCCGCTCAGCAAGCCCAGACGGGTTATCACAGCATTGCCTGTGTGAAGGTGAACACCCGTAAGTGGGCCGAGATTGATCAATGGGTTGCAGGCACGGAGCGCAAGCTGAGCCAGGAGCTTGTGGATTCCGGCAAGGCTCAAAGCATGCTTGTGCTGCAAACCCAGATACCCCAGGGCACGCGTGCGGAGTGCGACTATGTGTTTGTCACTTTCTTCCAAGGTCTGCCACCTGAGGATCTGAGCCCGGAGGAGGTCACCGTGGCACTTCACAAGGCAGGCATCCCGATGACGGCGGCGCAGCTTTACAACAAGCGCACTGAACTGGGCACGCTGGTCTACGACAACATTACGCAATTTCAGACGCTGGTTGGCGGGGCCAAAAAAGGAGATTACCTGGCCTTCAACTCCATCAACGCGCCGGATGTTGCCGCGTGCGTGTCGTACGAGCAAAAGGTGTGGCAGCCGGTCGCCGAACAGATGCTGAAGGATGGCACTTCCTCCGGCTGGGCACTCAATGAGCAGATCTTTCCGCGTGGGACCAAGGACAAGCCATTAGTGAGCACGGTCGATCTCTTTCCGAGCTGGGATGCGGCTTTCAAAGAGTACGACACCATTATGGACACTTGGAAGAAGGTGCATCCCGACATGGATATCAACAGCACGATGGGTCAGTTCGGGAAGCTCTGCGCGATTGAGCACACGGTGCTGTACAAGATAGCGGATATGGTGGTTCCGAAGAAGTAAGCCGTACGGCCACAGCGGCCCGGGACGTGGTCTCTGCCTCCCTGAGGAAGAGGATGCGCGGCCCGGGCCTTGTTCTTTGAGGGTGCGGCTTCTAAGTCTGCCGCCATTCCATTTTTCGGCTGTTGAACGCCAATCCAGAATGTATGGTCCGCCGCTCTGTCGCCTGCAAAAATGATCACTGCCAAGTTCGGGTGCGGAGCCTGGCGCTCAGCCGGCACCACAAGCAGGTGTCCGGCGTTCAGTGAGCCAAATTGGGCGCGAACGACAGGAATGCCTCAACCACCATCATTGGCAATTCGTCACGATTGCGCTTCGTTAAGAGTTCGTGACCCGCACCCTCGATCGGAAGCAGTTCGGTTCGCGTCCCAATGAGCTTCAGCGCCGCAGTCATTTCGTCGATCGATCCAAACCCATCCCGCATGCCATGCACAAACAATGCAGGGGTCTGGAGACTTTCAAAGTGCGCCGTCCGCAACTCACCGGGTCGTTGTGGCGGGTGCAGCGGGTATGAGAGCAGAAGGAGCCGATCGACCAGACCGGGCTCAGCCGCAGCGAGCATCGACGCTTGTCTTCCTCCATACGAGTGACCGCCCAGGAACACACGCCCCGCAGTTTGGCGCCGCATTGTCGCAATTGCCGCTCTGAGACCCTGTTGATCGCGCTCCGCACTGCCACGCGGTGGTGGCCCATGCGGTCGCAACTGGCGAAAGGGCAGATCGCAGCGCAGGACCGTCAAGCCAGAGGCACAGAACGCACCCGCCAGCGCCAAAAGAAGCGGAGAACTGCAGTTCGCCCCCGCCCCGTGGGTTAATACAAGGCAGTCCCCAGTCGGACCGTCCGCGCGGTGCAGGAACCCTCGAACGGGTACTTCATTCGATGGCGCATCCGAGAACTCCTCATAGTTGTTCACACACAAAGGATAGTGCAGCAGGGCTTCATAGGGCAGACGGCCGAGCCGCTGCCGCGGATGCCCGAGGGAATGCCCGTTTCCCGTTACTTATCCGCATCGCGACACACCAGGAGAAGGTCAATGAGTGAATTGCCCTGTTTGCATGAGATGAGCGCATCTTGACTTTATACTAAGACATCTATATAAAGACATCTGAATATGGCCAAGACCGATGCCCTGCAAGGTTCACTCGATTTGCTCGTGCTCAAGATATTGTCGCGGCGCCCGCGGCTTCACGGATACGCCATCATGGCTGCCATCGCCAATACATCCGGCGAAGTGCTGCGCGCAGAGGAGGGCTCGCTCTACCCCGCTCTGTATCGGATGGAGGAAGCGGGCTGGATTCGCGCGGAGTGGATCAAGAAAGACACCGGTCGCCGCGCCCGGATCTACGAACTGACCGCCGCTGGCAAAAAGCAACTGGGCGTGGAAGAGTCGCGCTGGCAGTCAGTTAGCTTGGCCATCAATCGGGTTCTCCGGGAGGCATGACATGTCGTTGTGGTCGCGTATCTCGAATGCCTTGCACAGCGAGCGTCTGAACCGCGAGATCGATGAAGAGCTGCAGTTGCACATCGATGAAGCTATTGCATCGGGACGCGACCCCGACGAAGCACGCCGCACCTTCGGTTCGATACTGCGCCAGCGCGAGGCGAGCCACAGCATTCGCGTTGCCGGGTGGCTTGAGTCTCTCCTCGCCGATACGAATTTCGGCTGGCGGCAACTCTGCCGCAACAAGGTCACGTCCGTGGCCGCTGTGCTTTCCCTCGCCCTCGGCATCGGCTCCTGTGTCGCCGCCTTCCGTCTTATCGACGCCCTGCTCTGGCGCCCGCTGCCCATCTCCGGTTCCAGCAAGCTCTACGTCCTCTCCCACAAGATGACCGGCTTCGACGGCAAGCCTCTCGAGGACGGCCACTGGGCCACGCCGGAGTTCAAGGTAATGCGCGATGCCGTCAAGGAACAGGCCGACCTCATCGCCATCAGCGACGCCGACCGCACCGACATCACCTGGTCTACCGACGACGACATGGAGAAGGCCCACGTCGCTTATGTGTCCGGCAACATGTTCCCGCTCTTCGGCCTTGAGCCCGCGCTCGGTCGCCTGCTTATACCCGCCGACGACCGCGGCCCCGGGGCCAGTCCCTATGCGGTCCTCTCCTGGGACTATTGGAATCGTCGCTTGGGCCGCGATCCCCACGTCCTCGGCCGCTCGCTCCACATCGGCGACCAGACCTTCGAAATCATCGGCGTCGGCCCTCGCGATTTCACTGGAACCGAAAAGGGAACTGTCACCGACGTCTTTCTGCCCCTCAGCATGAACAGCCTCGCCACCGAGGACAGAGCGGACTGGCACCTCATCTTCCTGATGTTGAAACCCGGCGTCAACCCGGCCACCGCCCTCGAGCCGATCCGGCAGCACCTCTCCGCCGTCAACCACGCCTTCGGAAGCGCGTGTTCCACGTGCTACCGCGGCGAGACCAAGGCGGACATCGACCGCTTTCTCAATCAGAAGCTTGTGTTCTCTCCTGCCGGCGCCGGCATCTCCGATCTCCAGAAGGACTATCGCCGATTCCTCGGCGTCCTCGGTCTTCTGGTCGCTCTCGTTTTGCTCATCGCCTGCGTCAACGTCGCCAACATGATGACCGCCCAGGCCGCCGCCCGCGCCCATGAGATGGCCCTCCGAATCTCGATCGGCGCCGGTCGTCGTCGCCTCGTCCAGCTCATCCTGTGCCAGAGCGCGCTGCTCGCTCTCCTGGCTTCAGTCCTTGGCGCATTCTTTGCGGCGTGGTCGGCGCCCTTTGTGCTCAGCCTCGTCAATCCGCCCGACAACCCTGCACGCCTCGCCCTTCCCGCCGACTGGCGTGTGCTTCTCTTCGGATTCGGGCTCATGATCCTCATCGTTCTATTGCTTGGTTTACTTCCGGCTCTCCGTGCCTCTGCCGTCCGGCCCGTCGCGGCCCTCAAAGGTGGTGAAGATCCCCACTCGCCACGCCGTCTCATGCGTGGAGCCATTGCCCTTCAGGTCGCTTTCTGTTTCCTCGTCCTCTTTCTGTCTTCGCTCTTTGTTGCATCCTTCCAGCGCCTGCAGAACCGCCCGCTCGGTTTCTCCACCGACCGTCTGCTTTTGCTCGAAACCGTTGCCGGCAAAGGCCAGCTCCCCGTCGTCTGGAATCAAACTGCCGAGGCGCTCCGTGCTGCCCCCGGCGTCGACTCGGTCGCCATCTCGGGCTGGCCCCTTCTTGGACGTATCCAAATCAACAGCGACATCTCCATCAACGGCGCGCCTCCCAGTCCGACTCCCGCCTTTTTCCGGCCCGTTACCCCGGGCTTCTTCTCGACGATGAAGATCCCCCTGGTTTCCGGCCGCGACTTTCGTCCGGAAGACACCTCGCCGGGAGCCGCCATCGTCAACGAAACCTTCGTCATGACCTACTTCCCCGGCCAGAACCCCATCGGCCGCACCTTTGAACGTGGCGCCAATCAACCCCTCAACAAGATCGTCGGCGTCACCCCTGACATCCCTGACCACGACCTGCGCGAGCCCACCCGCGCCGTCTTCTACGTCCCCTTCGATGAAATCGACGACAAATCCGCTCCCAGGGTCGTCAACTTCGCCACCTTCGCCGTTCACACCGACGCCCAGAACCCGCTCGCCCTCGCCAACTCCCTCCGCCAGCTCATCGCGCAGCGCCACAACGGCCTTCGCGTCTCGAACATCACCACGCAGCTCGATCTGTTCCGCGACCAGACCATTCGCGAGCGCCTGATCGCCATGCTCGCCGCCTTCTTTGCCGCCGTCGCGCTGCTCCTCGCCGGCATCGGACTCTACGCTGTCCTCAACTACTCTGTTCTCCAGCGCCGCCGCGAGATCGGTATCCGCATGGCGATTGGCTCGACTCGCGCTGGCATCGTGCGCCTTGTGACTCTCGATGTCTTCCTGCTGATCGCGCTCGGAGGCTGCGCGGGCGTCGCGCTCGGATTCGGCGCGGCGCGTTATGTAGAGTCGCTTTTCTACCAGGTCAAAGCAACCGACACGGATATGATCGCGCTGCCGGCGTGTGCCATTCTGCTCACTGCGCTCGTTGCCACACTCCCTGCCGTGCTTCGCGCGCTGCGCACAGACCCCACCGAGATCCTGCGCGCGGAGTGAAGGGACAGAGTCCCACTTATAGCGAACTTGCAGATGGCGATCGGATTTACCATGCATCTGGATCATTAGCTGCAAAATCGCCGAGTCACTAGGGCCTTCCATGAGAAGGCCGGTCGCTGTCAAGTTATTTGAGGTTTGGTAAGTTCA
>OBLU010002129.1_pt1 | contig 18342 bp, 17 predicted proteins | sample 1518681 | NCBI WGS metagenome assembly OBLU01 (sample SAMEA3539304, study PRJEB22396) | soil metagenome | biome: tundra; feature: field; material: soil | place: USA | collected 2010-05 | depth 0.15 m | reverse complement strand
GGATCGAGCCAGATAGTTCGTTGGGACTCGAACCCTCGAACCTCCTGACTGCCAGGCATGAGCGAGGTGTTCCTAGTAGTTCACGACGAACCATTGCAGGCCGCTCCTCTAGGGACTTCTGTTCATGACCGTTCGGGACGGTCCGGTGAAATCCGGCCCCGTTGTTTCCATCGTTGCGTACATTCGGTGCCGCCGGCTCGGCTGCAACCGGGTTCACTGATTTCCGTGATCCCTGGCATTCCTACCGCTTGCGGCGATTCCCTGACAGCCCGAATCCACGCAGGAGGCTGTTCGTCAGCGAGTTCGACTTGCGATAGACGGCCCGACGGGCATCGCGCTTCGCCAGGCCCTCGACCCCGCCGTTCTTTATTACCTCGACGTTGCCGAGGTCACGGGCGGCTCGGTAAAACTGACTGCGGAGTGACTTCTTGCGTGCCATCGATCTTCACATTCTTCTCGAAGCCGAACGTTGTGACGAGACGCTATCCGACGAGACAGTGCAGTTCCGCCTGCGTTCGCTGGTGTTTCCCTCCGGCGGCAGAATCGGGGCTACCGATCGTCAGTTGCGCTCAGCCCCGCTTGAACATCGATTGATGTGGACAATGGAGACAAGTGGCTCTTGTGGACACGTAAACATCAAGCTGTCCCGACCGCCATGAGCAATCAGGGTGCGCAAGTTTGCGAAGTGGCCCGCTGGTTCAGATGGAGAGATCAAATGGGCCACTGATCGGACCCCAAATATCACGGAGAGCGCCGGACGTGAGGTACTTGCGGCCGTGCCCGCAACCCGGGACCGTCCCGAACGTGTCGGCAACGGCCTCGATCGGTACTGTGGGTGGGTGCAGATCCCCTTCAGTGGTTCCCCACGCTCCTCCATCGGCGTCGAATGGGAGCTTGAGCTGGTCGACCACGAAACCGGCGAGCTGCGTTCGGGTGCCTCGGAGATCCTCGACCGGCTCGCCCATCGCGGCGGCGGCGAGCACCCCAAGGCCAAGTACGAGCTGCTGGAATCATGCGTGGAGGTGATCACCGGCATCTGCAGCTCGGTTGGCGAAGCCCTTGCCGACCTGCACGAAACCGTCGAGGAGGTCCGCGAGGAGGCGGGCGCTCTCGGCCTCGAGCTCATGTGCTCGGGATCACATCCGACGACCGACTGGGCGACCCAGCAGGTCAGCCCGAATCCGCGCTATCACCAACTGATCGACCAGATGCAGTGGATGGCCCGGCAGATGCAGATCTTCGGAGTGCACGTGCACGTCGGCGTGCAATCGGGGAAGAAGGCCGTGTCGATCGTCAATGGCCTGACCGCCTACATGCCACACCTCCTGGCCCTGTCGGCGTCCTCCCCCTACTGGGTCGGCACCGACACCGGGCTCGCCTCCTACCGCTCCAAGGTGTTCGAGGGACTGCCGACCGCCGGACCCCCCTACCTGTTGTCCGGCTGGCCGGAGTTTGAGGAGTTCATGGAGACGCTCATCACTGCTGGCTCGATATCGTCGATCCGCGATGTCTGGTGGGACATCCGACCCCATCCGGACTTCGGCACCGTGGAGCTGCGCATGTTCGATGGCCTCCCCACGCTCTTGGAGGTGGGGGTGGCGGCGGCGTTGAGCCAGTGCCTGGTGGAGATGCTGAGCACCCAGATCGACCGGGGTCAGACCCTGCCGGTGCCACACATCTGGATCGTCCGGGAGAACAAGTGGCGGGCCGCCCGCTATGGCCTCGATGCCGACATCATCGTGGACGATCAGGGAGGAACCCAACCACTACGACAGTCCCTCATCGAGCTGCTGGCGGAGCTCGAACCGGTGGCCGATCGTCTCGGTTGCGCCGAACAGTTGGCCGGGACCCACGAGGTCTTGGCCCGCGGACCGAGTTACCAACGCCAGCGCAGGGTGGCCAAGAACCACGGCGGCGACCTGCACGCCGTCGTGGACTCCCTGATCGACGAGATGCGGACCGGGCGACCGGCGGTCGTCGGATGACCGGGGCCGACCGAGGTTCGACGGGGATGGAATCCGATGTCATCTACCGCGCCCTCGATGGCTTGGCGGACGCAATGGTCGTGCTCCGCCGGGACATCCATGCCCACCCCGAGCTGGCCTGGCACGAGGTACGCACGTCGGCCCTGGTGGCGGACGAGCTGGCGCGGGCCGGTCTGGCCCCATCCTTGCTGCCGGTGGGGACGGGCCTCATGTGCGACGTGGTCGGCGTGCCCGACGGCCCCATGGTGGTGCTGCGGGCCGACCTCGACGCCCTGCCGATCGACGACGAGAAGGACGTCCCTTACCGGTCGGCCACGCCCGGCGTGGCCCACGCCTGCGGCCACGACGTGCATACCGCCGTAGTGCTCGGAGCCGGACTCGGCCTCGCCCGGCTGGCGGCCGCCAATCAGCTCCCGGGACGGGTCCGACTGGTGTTCCAGCCGGCCGAGGAGGTGCTCCCCGGCGGAGCGTTGGTGGCCCTGGAAGCGGGCGCCCTCGAGGGAGTGGAGCGGGTCTTCGCCCTGCACTGCGATCCCCGGGTCGACGCCGGATCGGTGGCAGTCCGCACGGGTGCAATCACCGGGGCGACCGATTCGGTCACGGTCCGGCTGTCGGGGCCCGGCGGCCACACCGCCCGCCCCCAGCTCACCGTGGACCTCGTGTCGGCCCTGGCCGACGTGCTGGCCCGCACCCCGGCGCTGTTGTCGAGGCGGGTGGACCCCCGCGCCGGCCTCTCCCTCGTGTGGGGACGGGTGGCTGCCGGGTCGGCGACCAACATCATCCCTGAGCACGGCGAGGCGTCGGGCAGCGTCCGGATGCTCGATCCTGCAGCGTGGGACTCGGCGGCCGATCTGATTCCCGACCTGATCCGTGAGATAGCCGCGCCCTACAGGGCCGGGGTGGAGATCGACTACGTGCGGGGTGTCCCGCCGGCGATGAACGACGCGGAGTCGACCGGGGTGTTTCGTTCGGCTGCCGCGGCCGTGCTCGGCCCGGCCGCGGTGCAAGAGGCACCGCAGAGCATGGGCGCTGAGGACTTCGCCTGGTTCCTCGACCGGGTGCCCGGCGTGTTGGCTCGGCTGGGGGTACGTCGGCCCGGGACCCTTGAGGCTCCGGACCTTCACCGCGGGGACTTCGATGTGGACGAGACGGCAATCGACTGCGGCATCAGGGTCCTTCTTGCCGCGGCAATGAGCGCACTGCGGGACCCGGCGCTGTCCGGACGGGGCCGGTAGCCGGGCACCCGATTGGAGGAGCGTCGTCGGCTCTGACGCGGTTCCCTGACATTGGTCCACGTGGACCGACAAACGGGGTCCCGTCAATCGGACCACCCTTCCGCCAGTCGAGTGGTGAAAGGGTGGTCGGGCCCCTCCGAGGGCTCAGCGCCTCGGACCCGCCAACAACGCCCTTCGACTCTCCTCGTTCTTTTCGTACTGCTCCTTCTCGGCCGCGTCCGCGATGGTCCCGCCTTCGTCGGAGATGCGCATGAGGAGCGCGATCAATATGTAGTTGGCGATGAGAGCCGACCCTCCGTAGGAGACGAACGGGAGGGTGATCCCGGTGAGGGGTAGCAGCCTGACCACGCCGCCGATGATGAAGAACGCCTGAAAGCCGATGATGATGGTCAATCCGGTGGCCGCCAACTTGGAGAACTCGGACTTGGCCGCCTGGGCTATCCGCAGTCCGGCACCAACGATGAGGAGGAAGGCCACTACCACCATGGTCGAGCCGAGGAGACCCATCTCCTCTCCAATGCCTGCGAAGATGAAGTCGGTCCTCACGTTGGGGATGAGCCATGGCGATCCGAGTCCGAGGCCGGTTCCGCCGATCCCGCCACTGCCCATTGAATACCATGCTTGGCGGAGTTGGCCCCCCGGATCAGACGGTGAGATCACCTTCCACGGGTCGAGCCACGTTTCAATCCGGATGTGGGTTTGGGCGAAGTAGCGGGCTGAGATGTATGCCCCGATGGCAAACAGCAGGACGCCCAGGACAAGGTAACCGGTCCGTCCGGTTGTCACCCACAACATCGCGATGAACAGGGTGAACAGCAGGGCCGAAAAACCGATGTCGTGCTCGAGGCTCATGACTCCGATGGCGAATACCCAGGCCAGGGCGATCGGCACCAGGGGCCGGGGGTCGAGCACCAACCGGTTCCCGAATCGGGCGGTGGGGATGGTGAGCAACTCACGCTTCTCGGCGAAGTAGGAGGCGAAGAAGATGCAGAGGACGATCTTGGCCAACTCCACCGGTTGGAACTCAAGGGAGCCGATCTGAATCCAAAGTCGGGCACCGTTGATATTGGCGCCGAGGTGAGGCACCAGGGGGACGAGTAAGAGAACGACTCCACCGACCAGGAGTAGGTAACGGTACCGGTCGAGGTCTCGGGAATGGCGGACCACGAACAGGGTGATGACGTAGGCGGCGACCCCGACCGCTGTCCATACCGCCTGCAGCGGGGCGTAGTGCTTCCCCGTTCCAAGGTCGATGCGGACGATCATCATGTAGCCGATGCCGTTCAGCAGAAAGACAATGGGGAGAATCACCGCATGGGCATTGGGTGCCAAGACCCGATTGGCCACATGGGCCACGGCAGCCACCAGAAACAAGCTCACCAGAAGCGGTATCGAATCGGACGGGAGCCGGGACGTATTACCCAGGACCATCAGGGTGTAGGCGCCCACAATGATGAGTGAGGCAAGGACCAAGAGACCCAGCTCGGTGCGGCGGCGTGCTTTCACCCCTCGGACGCGCCGCATCGACTGAGGAGTTCGCAAGGTCATCACCGGCACGGGGGGGATCCTACTGGCGCACGCGCCACGGTCGTGGACTCCGCCTCATGTCGGGTGGGCCCCGTGAAACCGGGGGATTGCGCGGAACGGAGCCGATGCCGTAGGCACGGCCACATACAGGAACCCGCCCTCAGGTCGGATCCTGATCGGTGCCTGCCCGGTGAGCGGCCCTCCGGCCGGCGCGGTGGGCGACCTGGGCCGCCACTGTTCCCTCGACCCGGTCATCATCCCCACCTGCGAGACAACTGGTGGCTCCGGTGGTATCGGAAGGTGTCCCCACCGGGGAAGCCACCCGCCCATCAGGTGGGGGAGCGGAGCCCTGAGCGGCCGGTAGGGCACGGTCCACTCCTTCGGTCCTGTCCATGCCTCGACGGAGTCGGTAGCGATGAAAGAAGAACAGATGAATCCGTCGGTACAAGGCTCCCCACTCGAACTCAAGTGATGCGTAGGCAAGACCACCGAACGGGATGGGCAGCCAGAAGTTGACAGCCCGATAGGCCAGTACCGCCGAAAGAGCCTGGGCGGCGGAGGGGCCGAATCCGGTAATCATCGATACCAGCACGAACTCGACGATGCCGAGGCCACCCGGTGTGATCGGAATGGCGGACAGGATATTGGCCAGCCCGTAGGCCACGATCAGATCCACCGGAGAGATGAAGTGTCCGAAGGCACCGACAAAAACCCAAAGGGACGCAGCGTCGAGCAACCAATTGGCAGTGGCCCACCCCATGGCACGGTACAGGAGCGGTCGGTCGTCCAAGAGAAGGGCGAACCGCTCGGCCACCCGTTCGACCGACGCGGCGATGCGATCCGGATGCCGAAAACGGAGCCGGGTGGCAACCTGTACGACCAACCTGTTGGCCCGATCCTGACCCCGGGTGAGCAGATAGAAGAGGCCACCGAATGCGGCCATCAGAATGACCCCCAGTGCGGCGGCCACGGTGACCAGGGTCGATCCCGAGATGTACTGACCGCCATGCTGACTGGTGGGGGGGTGGAAACCATGGACGACCAGAAACGCCACCAGACCCAACCAGAACAGCACGTTGAGCACGACGGCGGAGCCGATCCCCTGCGTGGCGAGGGCGAATCCCGAATCCCCGCTGCTCACTCCGGACTGGGTGGCCAGTCGGTACCAGAGCGCCGCCCCCGGAGCTCCCCCGCCCGGCGACACGTGGTTGAGGGCCAAGGTTGACAGGTTCATCCGGAACAGCCGGAATCGATGGGGCCCGTTCGGAGGCAAAACCGCGTGGGAGAGCTCGGTATACGCAGCCAACGCAGCGATTTGAAGGATGAGTCCGAGGGCGACGTACTGGATGTGAATGTGCCCGAGCGACTCGACCTCCGTACGGTGGCTGGCCAAAAGTGGCAACGCCACATAGAAGAAGAAGAGGAAGATGACCACGACACCGACACTGATGCGCACTTTCCGGTTGACGAAGGGACCCCTGTACCACCAGCGTCGATGCCCCTTCGGCCGGCCCGTTGCCGCTGGCGTCGGCAGTTCTGTCGGCGATTCCGTCACCGGTGCCGTCGGCATCGTGTCGGACCCGGGTTGAGGGTCTGGCTCCTGACCCGTATCGGCGACCATTGCCCTCATGTTGACACGCCAAGGGCATGCCACCTGACATGCTGGGGCCATGACCGACCCGGTGGCCGGAGGCGAAGACGAGTCGGGGAGTGACAAGGGACCGCGCCTGGACCGTCTGTTCGCCGCGGCTTCGGCCAAGGGTGTCCCTCTTCGGACCATCCTCACCATCGACGCTGTGGTCATCGTCACCTGGACGGCCTACCGCCTGCTAGGCCGTCTTCGGGAGATCATCCTCTGGGTGTTGATCGCGGCGTTCATCGCCCTGGTGCTCGACCCGGCGGTCGCATTCCTCCAGCGTCACCGGTTGAGTCGGGCCCCGGCGGTCGGCATCGTCTTCTTCGCCGCCCTCGTCGTGTTCATCGGTCTGTTGGGCTTGTTCGGATACCCGCTGGTGAACTCCTTGTCCCACTTCGCCACCCGGCTGCCCTCGATGGTCGACCAGCTCGAGAAGGGGCACGGCCGGCTGGCTCATAACCTGCAGCACTTCCACCTGCTCACCTGGGTTCAAAAGAACGCCCCCAAACTGCAGACCGCCGCCCAGAAATTGGGCAAGCCCGCACTCAACGTGGGAGCCAATCTGGGCAAAGCCGTCTTCTCCACCATGCTCGCCCTCACCACCATCGCCTTCTTGTCACTCTTTATGCTCATCGAGGCGCCGTTGATGCGGAAGGCGCTCCTCGGTGCTCTTCCGGCCAAGACGCGCCGTACAGTCGCAGAGGTAGCCACCCGGGTGTCCCGCTCGGTAACGTCCTATGTGCTGGGCACCATGGCGTTGTCGCTGCTCTTCGGGGCCGTGGTCTTCGTCACCCTGGCCATCCTCGGGGTGCCCTTTGCCCTGCTCATCGGGTTGTGGGTTGCCCTGGTGGCGATGATCCCCCTGGTAGGGGGTTTGATCGCCGGCGTGCCCAGCGTGGTCATCTCCCTCTTGCACTCTCCGACCGCGGCCGTGGTGATGGTGGTGGTATTCGTCGCGTTCCAACTGATCGAGAATCACTTCCTCTACCCGGTCGTCATGAGCAAGACGGTCCGCATGAACCCCCTCCTGGTGCTGCTCTCCGTGTTGGTGGGAGCCAACCTCGGAGGCGCATTCGGCTCTGCCCTCGGTGCGTTGGCAGGTGCTCTGGTGGCAATCCCGGTGGGCGGAGCCATTCAGGTGATCAGCAAGGAGGTATGGGCCCAGACCCGACCGACCCAGGGAGGAAGTGATGGTGCCGAGGCGGTCGCCTCTGATGTTTCGACCGTAACCGGACCCCTCACGAGCTCGGGCGTCAGTGGGAACGAGCGTTCGGAAGACCGTGAACACGGTGATCACAGGCCGATCCCGTAAACTGCGCCCGTGCAAGTCTTGGTTGTCATCCCCACCTATAACGAATCCGAGAACATCGACCGGGTGCTCCGGAGAGTCCGTGGGGCGCTTCCCGACGCCACCGTGCTGGTGGTTGATGACGGCAGTCCTGACGGGACGGGGGATATAGCCGAGAAGGTGGGAGCGGAGATCGGCAACATCGAAATCCTGCGGAGAGCCGAGAAGTCCGGTCTCGGGAGCGCGTATCGTGCCGGTTTCCGGTGGGGCCTGGACCGCGGGTTCGATGTCTGCGTAGAGATGGACGCCGATCTTTCCCATGACCCTGATGCCCTTCCCGACCTGGTGGCTCCGCTCGGCAAGGGTTTCGAGCTGGTCATCGGTTCGAGATACGTACCCGGGGGGTCGATCCCCAATTGGGCGTGGCACCGGCGCCTCCTGTCCCGGGGAGGGAATGTGTACGCCTCCACTCTTCTCGGGTTGGGAGTCACCGACTCCACCGCCGGATTCCGCGCCTATTCCGCTTCCGTGCTCAACCGGATCGCCCTCGATGACATTCGGGCCGAAGGGTACGGGTTCCAGATCGAGATGACCTATCAGGCCAAAAGGGCCGGTGCCCCGATTGTGGAGGTCCCCATACGGTTCGTCGACCGGACAGAAGGCGAATCGAAGATGTCGACGTTCATCGTGGTGGAGGCGCTCGGCCTGGTGACCTGGTGGGGGATTCAACGCGTCCTGCACGTCTTCCGCCGGAAATCACGGACGACCGGTGGGTGAAAAGGGGCCGGTCCCCGGCTCCGGTCGTATCCTCATCGTCGACGATGAGCCCTTCATCACCGATGTCCTCACCGCCGCCCTGGATTTCGAGGGGTTTGCCACCGAGGTCGCCTGGACCGGTGCCCAGGCCATGACCATGGCGGGATCGGGGGGGCACGATCTGATCGTGCTTGACGTCATGCTTCCCGATATCGACGGGACCGAAGTATGCCGCCTGCTTCGATCGGCCGGCGTGGTCACCCCCGTCCTGTTCCTCACCGCCCGCGACACCGTGGGTGACAAGGTGGCCGGATTGGAACTTGGTGACGACTACGTCACCAAGCCGTTCAGCCTTGACGAGTTGGTGGCGCGCATCCGTGCGGTTCTGCGCCGATCTCGGTCGGAGTCGACCGAAGTCGACCACCGCCGGCGCTTGGCGGACCTGGTCATGGACGACCAGACCCACGAAGTATGGCGGGCCGGGGAGCTCATTGAACTCACCGCCACCGAGTTCAGCCTCCTCTGGTACCTACTGGTCAATTCCCGCCGCGTGTTGTCGAAGTCGGAGATTCTCGACGCGGTGTGGGACTACGACTTCCAAGGCGACCCGAATATCGTCGAGACGTACATCTCCTATTTGCGCAAGAAGGTCGATTGTTACGATCCGCCGTTGGTGCACACCATCCGGCGGGTGGGCTACAGCCTGCGAGAGCCGCGAGGATGAATCAGCACGCAGGGGCCAAGGTTGTCTGCGCGGATACACCATGACCCTCAGGCGCCGACTGGTTGCCTCCATGATCATTCTGGTGGCATTGGGGCTCGCTGCCGTGGACATCATCACTCTCAACTCGCTGCACTCCTACCTCTACGGACGGGTCGATGATCAGTTGAATGTGGCCCACGAGTTGGTCGAGAACTTCGTGGTCCGCGCCGACATGCGGGGGATGGAGGTCAATCGTGCGGAGATCCAGTCACGGGTGAGCCCCGAAATCTATGTGGAGATCCTCAATGCCGACGGCAAGGTCACCGTCTCCCGACCATCGGGCACCGTCACGTCGTCCGACCCGGTGCCCCGGCTCCCGGCCCACCTGCCGGTGCAACCAACCCTGTCGGTGCAACAGCAGTCGAAGTCCCACGGGAGCTATCACCCCGACGTCAATTCAGTCAACGCGACCTCCGATCCCGCCCATGGTCCTGAGTACCGGCTGCAGGCGTCGGCTCTGCCGGGTGGCACGCTGGTGGTGGCGACCAGGCTCGATTCGGTCAACGCCACCCTCGCCTCGCTGAGGAACATCGAACTGGCCGTGTCCCTCAGCATGGTCACCGCTCTGTTGGTGCTGATGACGCTGTTGGTCCGCCGTGGCCTGCGTCCGCTCGAGGACATGACGGAGGAGGCCGATGCAATTGCCGCCGGTGACCTCACCCGTCGGGTGGAGCCCTCTGACCCTGAGACAGAAATCGGCAGATTGGGTCGTGCCTTGAATGGCATGCTTTCGCAAATTGAAGCGGCGTTCGGCCAACGGACCGAGTCCGAGGATCGGTTGCGACGGTTTCTGGCCGACGCGTCCCATGAGCTGCGGACTCCCTTGACCTCGATCCGGGGGTATGCCGAGCTTCTGGCGAAGGATGCGTTGACCGGGGAAGAAGACCGCGAACGGGCGCTGGCCCGGATTGAGAGTGAAGCGGCGCGGATGGGTGTGCTCGTGGAGGATCTCCTTACCTTGGCTCGGGTGGGTGAGGGCCCCGAACCCCAACGCGTACGGATCGACATGGTGCCTCTGGTCATCGATGCCGTCACTGATGCTCTGACCATGGATGGAAGCCGATCCATCACCGTGATTGCCCCTGCACCGGTTCCGGTGGCCGGCGACGAGCAGCGGCTGGAGCAGTTGATTCACAATCTCCTCGCCAATGCCCTGGTGCATACCCCGGCCGGCACTCCCGTGGAGGTGACGGTGGCGAACCGAGGCGGGCGGGCGGTCCTGCAGGTCAAAGATCGGGGCCCGGGCATGGACGCAGAACAAGCCAGCCGGATCTTCGACCGCTTCTACCGGGGCAATGCCGCTCGTTCGGACGGAGGATCGGGACTCGGCCTGTTCATTGTGGCTGCGGTGGCCCGGGCACTCGGGGGGCAGGTGACCGTGGATACTGCGTTGGGGAGAGGTGCCGTCTTCGAAGTGGTTCTTCCTTCGTACGGTTTGGGACCGATCGCTCCGCGTGGAGATGGCGAGGGCATGGGCGAGGGTACGGTCGGGGGACTGCCCGACCCGCGCTCGGTACCAATCGGACGTTCTCGGAATGTTTCGCCGAGTGGAGGATCCGATGCTGGCGACCATTGACGCGGGATCCGGCGCCCCGGTGGTGCTGCTGCACGGGCAACCCGGGAGCAAGGCGTCGTGGGCTCCTCTGATCGACCACCTGACTCCCCAGTTTCGGGTGTTGGCTCCCGACCGGCCCGGATATGGCGACACGGGGGGTGAGGCCATGGGCATGGCGGAGAACAGCGACGTGGTGGCCGGGTATCTCCGTTTTCACGGCGCGGCGCCGGCAACCGTGGTGGGTCACAGCTGGTCGGGTGGGGTGGCGGTCCTTCTGGCTCTACGCCACCCGGAGATGGTCCGGAGTCTTGTACTGGTGGGAGCGGTGGGGACGCCTGACAGCCTGAATGGGTTGGATCGGCTCCTGGTGGTGCCGGGGATCGGCGACGTCCTCACCGTGGCGGCGCTGACCAGCATTGGGGTGGTGCTCCCGCAGATCAGGGGACTGGCGAGGGGAATGGACCAGCGATACCGGGCTGCGTCGTCGAGAATGCATGTGGAGCCCGAGCGCGAGCCGGCCTCGGCGCCGGAGCCCGGTCGGAGACTGGCCCGGGAGATGCTGACAACGAGGCTACGTTCCTCTGTGGCGGTCTCCCTTCCCAACGAAATGATGCCTGGAGGTTGGAGAGGAGCATGGGGGAGAGACAGGCGCACCTTCATGCTTGAGCAACGGGCCCTGCTCGAAGAACTCTCCGCGGTCACCTCTTCGTTGGCGAAGATCGATGTTCCCACGTCGGTGGTTGTCGGGACGTGGGACGTCGTGGTGCCACCCCATGCCGCCCGCGGCCTCGCCGCCGCCATCCCCGGCGCAGAACTGTTCGAGATCCCGGGCGTCGGGCATTTCGTGGCCCGGGACGCTTCGGTCCGCCTGGCGGAGATCATTGCTCTGACCGCTCGAAGGGCGGAATCCCCGTCGACGGAATAGGCCAAGGGTTGCCGGTTCCAGAACCTACGGTGTTCGGACGACACGGGGGAAGCGGGCGATCAGTTACGGGATGGCAGGCGCCTTCTGTCGTTGAGGCACTGTCGAGAATGACACTCCCGGCACCAACGCATCGAACACCGCGGTGAACTTGAGCAAGGTCTCCGCGAGCTCGGCCTGGGGATCGGAGCCATCGACGATCCCCACGCCCGCCGCCAATCTGGCCGTCGAGCTGTTCAGGGTGACAGCTCGGATTCCCACGACCCACTGCCCGTCGCCGTTACCGTCGACGTACCCGACCGGCCCAGCGTACGACCCACGAACCTCGGATTCGAGCCTGCCGATGGTGTCGATGGCACGGTTTGTCGGAACGCCTCCGACCGCCGGTGTGGGGTGGAGTGCGGCTACCAGGTCGAGAGCGGTGGGGAGATCGCCATGCGGATTGTCATCGGTCGGACGCCGGCGGAGCTTCCCGCGGATGACTGTTCCCAGATGGATGATGTTGTGCAGACGGACCAGATCCGGTCCCGGGGGGAGATCCATGATTGCACAGAGAGGGGAGAGCGCTTCGCCGATCGCCTCGACGACCAGACGATGCTCGAGGGTCTCCTTGTCCGACGAACGAAATTCGGCCACGTCGTGATCGGACATCTGACCGGTACTCCCGGCCAGCGGCCGGCTGTGTACCTGGTCATCCCGGCGTTCGATCAACAGTTCCGGGCTGGCCCCGACGTACTGTCCTGCAGCGGTCGGCATCGAGAAGACCGTGCAGTTGGGTTCCATGGCCCGCCAACGCCGGAGGAGGGCTGGGAGGTTGATCGGTCGTCCGAGGTGGACGTCGACCTGCCGCGAGAGCACCACCTTGGTCAACTCTCCGCGATCGATCGAGGTCACGGCTTGGCCGACGATATTGAGGAAATCGGCATCGGAGGACAAAGGATCGACTAGCACTCCGCCCACCGCATCGCCCTCCCCACCGCTCTCGATGGGATGCTCGGTGTCGGAGGACGGAGCCGGAGCCTTGTGTCGGCAAGCCAGCAAGGTGTCTTCAGGGTGGTCGGTGATTGCCCCACCAATAGCGGTGACCCACTCCTCCCCATTCGAACGACGGTCGTAGATGACTTCGGGGATGACCAGCGAAGTTGGCTCGGACCGGTCGAAGGGGAGCGCCCCGAACGCCATGACCGCCGATCCGGCCCCGACCGCCTGATCGTCGCAGCGGATGGCAGCCAGGGTCCGGCGGGCCCGGTCGAGATCCGGTGTGGACTCGAGTCCGGCACCCAGGGGAATGGTGAGAGCCGAGCCGATGCCCACCAGGAGTCGATCGCCGGTGTCGAATACGATCCCGGTGGGTCCGGCCAGGGCGTAGGGGTCGAGTGCCGGCCCCGCGGGAAGACGACGGCGCACGGCCGTGAGCGCCATCGGACCGGTCATGATTGACCCCGTCGAGTGGCGGTCAATAACTGGCTGAGGCCACCGGAGAGGGCACGCCGGTTGACCGATGAGAAGCCGGCGTGGTTGAGCATCGACCGCAACTCGTCGGTGGGTGGGAGATAGGCCGTCGACCGGGGAAGGTACCGATAGGCAGCGCCATCGGACAGGATGCCGCCTATCAGCGGAATCACTCGGCGAAACCAGATGCGGTCTCCGATCCGCAGCAGCCCATGTTCAGGTTCAGCCACTTCGAGGATGCAGAGTCGGCCCCCCGGACGTATGACCCGGCGGAACTCCTCGAAGACCGGAACGAGCTCGGTGAAGTTCCGGAGTGCGTATCCGCAGGTAATACCGTCTATCGCACCGGTGGCCACGGGGAGGGCGGCGGCATTGGCTTGCGCCAATGGGGCCCCGGTTCGGTTGGCGGCCAGCATCCCCCACGAAAGGTCCATCCCAAATGGTCGAAGTCCGGTTCGGCTGAGGATCTTCAGGAAGTCTCCCGTTCCACAGGCGAGGTCGAGCACTGATGATCCGGCGGGAAGTCCAAGGGCGCGGGCGGACTGCTTGCGCCAGCCGACGTCCAAGCCGAAGGTCATCAGACGGTTGACCAGGTCATAACGAGGGGCGATGGTGTCGAACATGGTGCGGACCAGGGCGGTTTTCTCATCACCGGAAGGGAGATCGGCTTCCGCAGCGCGGGCTGCCGCGTCGAATACGGTCCTGGTCTCGGCTGGCTCGAGACTCTGTTCCCGTGCCATCAGGAAGACACTGTCTCTGCCGGCGACACTGTCTGTGCCGGCGACACTGTCTGGTTCACCTGTTCCCACACTGCCTGGCGCTCAATATCCGATCCGACCTGTTCGATGTGGTCGAATGCCGCCTTCAGGAGGGTTCGGGTGAAGTGATGCTCGACAAGCGTCGTAACCGCCGGCAACAGCACCCTGAAGGCCTCCACCAGTTGGGTGGCGTTCTCGTCGTCAGACCCGTCGAGACCGGCCCCATCGACACCGGCGACCTGGTGTTCCCGCAACTTCCCCCTGACGTGGGTGGAAAACATGTCGACAGCGGAGCGGGCCACCTCGACGGTGGCGGAATGGTGGCGTCGTGAGAGGTCGAGGAGCTCCGGAAGGGGGAGGCCCCATTCCAACAGAAGCAGGGCTGCTCCTGTCGATTCGACATCATGATGGGTATACCGTTCGACCGATCCCACTCGACGAGGGATGAGCAGTTCCTCGGCTTCGAGTGCCTTGAGAAGTGCGAGTGGCACTCCGGTCTGCTCTGCCAATTCGGACAGGGTGAACAGTTCCGGTTCGGATGTCTGCGAAGGCGAAAGGGGGGCGATGCTCGTTCCTGTTTCTCCATTCATTTCTCCCGTCAACGTTTCAACGAGGGCCTCATCGGCGGCGTCGAGGTCACCGTTGAGCAACCTGGCGATGGTGGCCAGCGTGAAGCCACGTTGTTGAAGCGAACGGACCCGGGCGATGCGGGCAAGGTGGTCCGGGTTGTACCACGCCACCCGACCCTCTCGCCGGGGCGGATCGAGCAGACCCTTGCTCTGGTAATACCGAATGGTGTCGACTGACACCCCTGCGTCAGTCGACAGTTCTTCGACGCGAATCTCCATGAGCGTGATTCTACGAGTAATCGCTCCAATCGTGCGAGCACCCTCCCAAAGAGCGCCTGAACAGGTTTGTCCCGGTCAGTGGAAGTAGCGGTAGACCACCTCGGCCACGCAACTGGGCTTGGTGGAGCCCTCCGTCTCGAATGTCATGCCGAGTGCGACCTGGACGCCACCCTTGACATCCTCGACCGATTCCACCCCGACCCCCATCCGGAGATTGCTCCCAACCGGGACGGGCGATGGAAATCGAACCTTGTTGCAGCCGTAGTTGACCCCGAACGACATTCCCTCGACAACGAGGACCTCGCCCAACAACACAGGGGCGAGCGACAGGGTCAGGTACCCGTGAGCGATGGCACTGCCGAACGGACCGGCTTTGGCCCGTTCGGGGTCGACATGGATCCACTGGTGGTCACCGGTAGCGTCGGCGAAGAGATTCACCTGCTCTTGATCGATCCGGTGCCACTCGCTGTAGCCCAGATGCTGCCCGATCAGTTCGTGAAATGTGTCAATGCCATGCACGGTGGTTGCCATGGACGGAGTGTATGGGATCGACATGGGCATCACCACCTCATCGAGGCAGGGTGACCGATTCACACAGGCCCTGATCCAAGCAGGCTGTCCTACGCGGAAAGTTCAGTTCATCCTCACCGCCTGCCGTCGCTACGCTTCATCGAGTGGACCAAGGACACAATCACCGGAACTTGCAGGGCGGAGGTGCCAGGGCAGCTGTATTTGGCATCAGCGACGGCATTGTCTCCAATGTCGCTCTCATCCTGGGGATGGCCGGAGCCAATTCCTCTGGCGGGGCCGTGAGGCTGGCGGGATTGGCCGGCTTGGTCGGAGGGGCTTTCTCGATGTCAGCGGGCGAGTATGTGTCGATGCGGGCGCAGTCCGAGCTGGTAGAGAGAGAGCTCGACGTCGAACGGGAGGCCATCCGGCACGAGCCCGAGGACGAACGTCGCGAACTCGCAGCCATCTACAAGCACCGCGGCCTCGATCCGGGCATGGCAGATGAACTGTCCGAGAAGATGATGCGCGATCCCGAACTTGCCTTGGAAACGCACGCCCGTGAGGAACTCGGCATCAATCCCGCGGAGACGGGGAATCCATTTCAGGCAGCCGGGTCGTCATTCGTGATGTTCGCCATCGGGGCGTTCATCCCGCTCCTTCCCTGGCTGATCACGCATGGAGCATTGGCGATGTGGTGGTCGGTCATTCTGGGAGCAGTGAGTGCCTTTGGGGTGGGTTCGGCACTCGCCCATTTCACCGGGCGATTCTGGCTGTGGTCGGCCTCCAGGCAGTTGTTGATCTCGGGCGTAGCTGCCGCGGTGACCTTCACGATCGGCCACTTCATCGGCGGCGGTCACTGAATCAGGCCGCGGCCGCGCTCCATCCCATACATGTCAACCGATCGGCCTTCCCGGGTGGATCGAGCCCGATAAGCCAACGAAACCAACTGAACCGACCGAATCCACGTATGCCCTGTCAGTGTGGTCCTCGGTAAAGCCTATCGACCGATACAGGGACAGGGCAGAATTGCCACCATCGACGTAGAGCATCCCGACCCGCAGACCGGCGCCAGCCAGGCTGTCGAGGCCGGCGAGCGTCATTGCCCTGCCCAATCCGCGCCCCCGAAAATCCGGGTCGACAGAGATCACGTAGATCTCGCCCATGGGTGGAGATGTGTGGGGGTGGACCTTTGTCCAGCATGAGGCCACCACTCGCCCCTGTTCTTCGTGGAGCAGAAGGCCGGTCGGATCGAACCACGGTTCGGCTTCCCGTTCGAGCAAGGTGGCGAGGGTCCAGTTCCCCTGCTCGGGATGGGTGGCAAAGGCTCGATTGTTCACGTACAACCAGGCATCCTCGTCAATCCCGGGTACGAACGTTCGAGTCGCAATGTCCGTCGGCTCATCCTCGACGGGGAGGGGCCGGCGCATCTGGATGAGGTCCCGTTCCGGGTGCAGGCCGTGGGATGCGGCCAATGCGTCAGAACTCCGGCTGGCGTGGGATGCCCAGTACCTCACCGCGTCCGCGCCGACACCCGCGGCACTGCCGCGGAGACGGTCGGCTTCGCTGAGTGCCGTCGCCAGCAGTGCGTCGGCGATCCCGAGGGCCGGATCTCGATAGTGCGGGTGCAACACCAGCTCCACGCCGAACCCTCCCTTGGTGCCGGCGGAACTCACCTGGGCGTATCCCACCGGTTCAGCCTCATCGGCCAAACAAGCGAATACCGCGGCGAACTGGTGGTGCCTGTCATCACCGGCGTCACCATGTTCATCATCACCCTCCGACCCGGACAACCCGGCCGGTGTCCCTCTTGGGACAGCGGCATCCGTCGAGCGATGCATCGCCAAGGTGAGTTCCAACCGCTTGAGCTCGCTGAGAGCGTCGTAACCATCCGCGGCCGCAGCCGACTCGGCGAGATGAGCAATGCGGGCACGTGAGCCGGCGTCGAGTTGGTGAACCACGGTCAGGAGTACCTCATCCATGGTCGTGACGCTACCGGTAGTCTCCTCGAGGTGGCTCGACCTCGAACTCCTGCTGGGCGTGCCCGAGAGGTCAATCGCCGTCTTGGTGCTGAGTTCCCCGGATCCGCCGAAGAACTGTGTGCCCTTGACCATGCCGGACCGTTTCAGCTTCTCGTCGCCACCATCCTCTCCGCCCAGTGCACGGACGAGCGGGTCAACATGGTGACCCCGATTCTCTTCGCACGGTATCCCGATGCCCCATCTCTGGCCGCGGCGGATCCCGATGGTTTGGAGGAGATCATCCACTCCACCGGGTTCTTCAGGTCCAAAGCCCGCAATCTGATCGGAATGGCGCAAGCGGTGATGGGCCCCTTCGGCGGAGAAATCCCCACTTGTCGGGAGGACCTGGTCACACTGCCCGGAGTCGGCCGCAAAACCGCCAATGTGGTGCGAAGCGTGGCATTCGAACTTCCCGGCCTACCCGTCGACACCCACGTGGGCCGGCTTGCCCTTCGGTTGGGGCTGACCACCGAGACGGATCCGGTGAAAGTGGAATTGGAGCTGAATCGGCTGATTCCGAGGCGCGAACACGGAGCTTTCAGCCTTCGGTTGATCTTGCACGGCCGCCGCACATGCGTGGCCCGGTCGCCACGGTGTGGCGAATGCGGGCTGGCTGACTTCTGCCCCAGCGTGACCGGAGGCTCCACCTTGACCCGGGCACGATGACCCGCAGATGACCGGATCGTCGAGACTACAAAGACAATTCTGACCAAGAAGGGACCTTCCGAGGAATCGGAGCCCTGGCCGCAAAGAAAGTCGCCACGTGATGTTGTATCATTAGGCACTCGGAACCGGTTCCCGCCACCTGGTTCCGGGGGAGCGGTGTTCGGGCCCCGCCGCTCGGCCCGCTCGCGCAAAGGCGCCCTCCGGGGCGCCTTTGCTGCTGTTTCAGGTGATGTCCGACGCCGCCTTCATCTGTCGTCTTGGTGTGATGGAGACCTGGAGAGAGGAGCCTCTTCACAGGCGGTAGATGAAGAGAGCCGACAAGATCGCTCAGGTGTCTGTGGCCGCTCCCCGCTGAGCGGGATCGGCCGCTATACGTTCCTTCGGTAGGTACCGCCGACCTCAAAGAGGGTCTGGGTGATCTGA
>OBLU010002128.1_pt1 | contig 18344 bp, 9 predicted proteins | sample 1518681 | NCBI WGS metagenome assembly OBLU01 (sample SAMEA3539304, study PRJEB22396) | soil metagenome | biome: tundra; feature: field; material: soil | place: USA | collected 2010-05 | depth 0.15 m | reverse complement strand
GGAAAAACTGTGATGTTTGGTGCTCCTGGAGAATCTATTCCCGACAGACTCCTAGACAGGGCCCAGACAATCGCGAGAAAGCCTACAAAGAGAATGGAGGCGAAGATTAGCACCTCCACGGCCAGCGGCTTGGCGCCACGTTCGGTGTTGTCGGCGGCCTCTTCCTGGCTGAACATCCGCAAGACGCGCATTGAATCCGGAAGCCAGAGGTCGGACTCGGCCGGAAGTTTGCAGCGATCCGCGCCAAACAAAGCAAGGCCGTGCAGGGAGTGCCAGAACCATCCGTACATTCCCAGGGTTAAGACCAACAAGGGCACAATTGGAGACACACCGCTCAAAATGTGCATGTTGCGGTAGTAGGTGAAAAACCGGTTTGCCGGTATGAACCGGTTTTGCAGCGGCCAGGCAAAGGACGCAAAGAAAACGATGAGTCCGATCGCGGAGCCGCCAGCAGCCAGCGCAATCAGCGTACCGACGCGGCCTTTTACGCCCTTCGGTTCCCCACCGCTCCCCAACGTTCTCATCCGCAGAATATTCGCAATGCTCGCACCGAGGGCGATCAGGCATTCGGACCCCACCACTCCACCCACCAACCACGGCTGTTTGAGCCCGGACGATGAACAGTCAAACAGTCCGCATCCCCAGCCTACCAACAGCGGCAGTGTGGCGACGAACCATCCACCAAGAAATACGAGCAGAGCATGACGGGGCCACTCGTCGGGATTGAGGAAGTGGGCGCGAAGCGATGGCTTTGCGGTAAAGTATTCGTCCGGATTCGCAAAGTGGGTGCGAAATGAGGGCTTTGCCGTAAAGGAGGCCCTCCGACAGCACCAATAGTGAAAGCCAGCGAAGCCCGCGAGAAACACGAGCAAGAGCGTCAAGCTGAGCGGGATTTCAGAATCATAGTGACCGTCCTTCGGGTCTCGCGCGCGAGTCGTCTTGTCATTCATGGCCGCGATCGCCCAGAACCCGTCTCTTCCGAGCACCGTCAGCCAAGTTGGCGGTCGTTGGGAATCGCAGTCGCTTCCGCAGTCTTTGATCATCCAAGACGGCATCCCGTAATCGGGAATCGGCAACTTGTGCTGGCGCAGCTGCAGTTGCGGGTTGCAGTCCTCAGGCAAGGGAGGCAGCGACAACGAGGTTTTGGGAGGCAGCTGGCAGCTATCATTCGCGTCCAGATCTTCGCGGAGCGCTCGTGTGTGAAGCAACAGCCGGAACGCGATGTACGTGCCTTCGGAAGTGTCCGAATTAAATATCCGTTGGCCCGGCGACAAAGTTGAACTGCCGATCCATTCCCGCTCTCGCTCCAAAAGCGGGTATGTGCTTAGGCTCATGGTGCCGCCCATTCCCGTTGCCCCGCGTTCCCGCTCGAAGAGACGGTCAGAACCGTCGGTCACGATGCGCGCGTCGGGATAGGCTCGCCGCAAATAACGGGCGAGAAAAAGCTGGTCGAGCGGGTTGGTGCTGCGCAGGACCACATACTCGCTGTGACAAACCCGCATCGCGTTGACGATGCCCAGGAGATAGGACTCCTGCGACAGGGGCGTCTGGTTTCCCGCATAGGATCGAATCGAATCATGATCCTTGCCTTCGGGATCGGCGAGATCGCTGGGCAAACGCCCACGGGGAACGTCGGAAGACTGTTGAGGGGCTGTTGTATTGAAGATGGAGTTGGTTTGATAAGCAGTTCGCAGGGCCGCAATGTCGCGCGGATAGGACAAGCGCAGGGGATCTTGCGAGCAGTTGGTCTCGCTTGTCTCCTTTCCTCCTTCACCCTTCGGAGCACCTCCGTAGGCTGTTTCATCCTCGGAAATTACGGCAATCCTCGGCTCGGAGTTGTGGTTCCTCAAGTATTGGAAATATCTTTTCAGGGCTACTTCATCTTGTTTCAGGAATCCGTGGAAGTTGATGTTTAAATCCGCGAGGCTCGGGTCCGACGTGAGATCGCTGAACGCCTGGATCGATTCGTCGCTATTGGCAGTGCCGCTGTAAATGGCCAGCGGGGCTGGAGAAGATCCGCGAATGTTCCTTACATACTCTGCGGACGAGTCGCCGGCCTCGTCGCCGGACTCGCGGCGGGCCAGCAATTTTGCAAGAGAGGGGAAGGAACCTGAGAAAGTGGGTCCCAGAATTACAGTGCGGGCGCGGCTCTTACTGTTCAGGCCCTTCAGTTTGTCAATCCACGCCAGAGCATTCGTGAACTGCTCTGTGTGGATCCCTTTTGTGGGATCTTCTCCGACGACGAACACAATCAAGCCGTCTCGATAGGGCAGCAGTGGATCTTTTGCGGAGCCAGCTTGGTCCGGTTGATTGTGTCGGAAGACGAGAATCCCCGGTTGGTCCTCCACCAGTTCCTTGCGGTAGGCTGCCTGGTCGTCGTCGGCCAGCCGCAAGTACGTCTCGTCCTTGTCGTCCCAGGGCAGCCAGGAAGCTTCGTAGGAATAGCCTTCATCCTGCGCTGCCTGTTGAATGACCTCCACCATGCGATCGAAGATCAGAGCCAAATGGGTGTGAATAGGATCGGGAAGTGTGGCAATGACAAACCTGGGATCTAGCGCCGGCGGCGGCGGTTGCAGGACTGGCGTCTCGGCAGTAGCCTCAAGACAGGAGTTGGGTCTGGACGTATGCGCATCATCGATGGCTAAGAACACTTCCAGAACTTGAGCGAGGTCATCACAGGCGCGTTTTTTCTCCGCCGCGAGCGTATCGGAGGCCTTTGCCTGGACCCGCTGCGCACTAACCCGGAACGCCCCGGTGCCATTGTTGCCGCCAGACCTGGCTCCAGGCTGGAGCGAGACTCCCAGCACGCCCGCAGCGGCTAGCGCACCAATGACTCCCCATGTAGTTTGACGATTCATTCGGCAACCATGTTCGAGTCAAAACAATAAGGGTCGAGCGGACGTCAAGAGCCAGTCGCTTGCTTTAGCGATGGTGTTTTTGTCCCCGTGTACGCCCTACCGGCGAACCACAGATACAAGCTGGGCGGCCACGCGCGCGCAGCGTCAGACGAGCGCAAAAGCTCGCTGTGACGGAGCCACGCGTCGAAGCCGCTAGTAACAGAGTCGGCGATTAACCCTTCGCCAAACACAAAATGTGGGCAAGCTGGCGACTAGAAGCCCCCTCGGATGCGCAAACTCAGGATGAGTTGCGCTCTTCCGTTCGCCAAACACAGACAACCTATACTTCGACCCTTCAAGATGTCAACCAAAGAAACCAATATTTCTTGGTTCGTAGCGAACGTCACGTTGCTGGTGGCCTTCCGATAGCAGAGACGCTTCGCACCGAATAGTGGATGTGTGGTTGGCCTCGTGATGCTATCTATACACCGATGACAATACGAAGCATCTCGTATCGACGAGACCGGACTCCGCGAATCAAGGGTTGTTCGGGCCCTTGACAGGGTTCTCGGTCGTCGTAGAGCAAGGCGACATTAGGGAATGTAGTGCAAAAGGCACCAAAGGGAACGCACTAGAACGGCACAAGCCGCGACACCGATTCGATGGTGGTAGAATCGCGCCGCTCAATACTGGAGTTGCTGGAAATGCCCAGTCTTCACCAAGCGCACCTTTTGCACGCAGTTCACTATCTCGGGGTGGCCCAGAATGCAAATGATCAATATCTGATCGAATGGCTCCGCTGCGGAGCCTAACGACACTGAGCAAAGACTTGGCCCCGCAAGTTAAAATTAAGCTAAAACTTGATCCTTACTTGATCCTATCAGCTATGACCTTCGGTTCCCCGGTATCCTCGGGCTTCACAGTCTGCCTGTCGCGTCGGCGACCGCACGGCGCAAGAGGCCCCTGCCCCTGATGACCGCCGTGACGTGGCCTGCCTGAAGCCATCGCAACTCGCTGCCCGGCCAGTAATCGTGCAGGCGCTGGATCTCCGTGCACAGGACATAACCGTCGCGCGCGTTGCCCACCAGCACGGCAGCATCCGTGCGCAGGGGCGGAGTATAGTGCGTCAAGTCGGCCGCTTCAATCAACCGACGCAGTCGCTCATTGGCCTTCGACTGTAGACCGGTTTCGCCCGCCAGCGCAGACAGGTCAATGCTCCAAGACAACAAACCCTGGGTGTAGATGGGCGCCGCCGAAGCTCCCGTCGCCAAAGCGGCACAGGCTATCGGAAACGGACATACCGCTGCCGTGATCGCCGCCATGTGGCCGCCCATGCTGTAGCCCGCCACTGCCAGCTTCTGGTACGAGTTGCGGAGGTACTCCACCAGCGCCCGAGCTTCCCACACCATACCGAGGTTCATCAGTGCGTGATCGCTGAACGTGTCCAGAGAGGCCGACGACGTTGTACGGCGAAGCCCGTAGAAAGGATTTTCCGGGAGATATAGATCCAGCCCTTGACTTACGATCGCGCCAAAAATGCGCTCTCGCATTTTGTAGCCTTCGTCCCGCGAGGCCGCCAGAATCACACATGCAGCTGTGTTTCCGGTCTGCGACCAGGTTCGAACGTGCACCGTCCTGGCTTGCTTTGGTAGCTCCCTTAACGGGGATGTGAAAGTGCCATCGCGCCGAACTTTCTTGTTTACACTGGCGCCGGTGCTCCAGTCCACGTGAATCGGACCCGGTGGATGCGCGAAAGACGTTCGCTCCGACAAATCGGCGAGCAGCGACTCGTCGCCCCACCCTCGCGAAAACAGCTTCGACCCGCAAGTTAGCCACGCAGCAAAGACGTCGAGAGGATGGACTCCGGCAATAATCCTGTCGGCTCCGAACCACGGCTTCAGGCCCATCTTGATCTCTTCCTTGCCCCCGATGCCAACGCTGACAACCGTATGTTAACGCCCGATACGATGAATAGATGACTTCGTTTTTGATTTGCGTAGTATACTTGCTTGCGTCTTTCCGTGCCTTCGAGTAGCAATACCGGATACGGCCTCCCTCCCGCGGATACAGGTGTGCGATTGCTTAATTGGATCGCTGACACCTCGACCTTTTTCGTCCACGTGGAACGCCGGTTTGACCCATTCTTTCGGCCCGCCTTCGACGCTGTCTTCCGCCAGCTACTTACGAACCTCACTAATTCTCTGATTAATGTGCAGCGCAAAAAAGATGACCTCCGGCTGGCGGAAGAAAAGATCCAGCCGGATGAAGAGCGGCACCTCGACGAAATCATCTCTGCGATGGGCGACCAAATGCGGCTGCTATGGAAGCCAGGGGACTTTCAGCGCGGTGGAAACACCAAAACTCATGGCATCGTTCGCGGTGAGTTCATTGTGCGCGAAGATATCCCCGAGCACATGCGTCGCGGTATCTACGCCCAGCCGCGCATTTATCCCGCGTGGGTACGATTCTCGGGCCCCGGCCCCTACATCACACCCGATATCGACGACGTAGGGTTCATGAGCATTAGCATCAAACTCATGGGTGTGCCTGGCCCCAAACTGTTCGACGACGAGAAGTTTACTCAGGACCTGACTGGAGTCTCCACGCCAACCTTCGTTACGCCGGACACCAAGGCGAACGCGCACTTACAGAAGTGGAGTTACAAGAACGCACAACTCTTCCACTTTCTCAACTTCACACAGCCGCACCTGCTGGACCTGATCATGCAGGGCCTGTGGATCAAGACCCAGAGCAGCCCGCTGGAAAGCCAGTATTTCAGTTGCGTTCCGTACCTTCTCGGTGAGGGGCAGGCGATGCAATTCTCCGTCTGGTCTCGTCGAAAACAGAGGACTCGTGTGCCACGCCTTCCGCTGCGGCCTTCCGACAATTATCTCCGTGATGCGATGGTCGCAACTTTGGCGAAGGAGGACGTGCAGTTCGACATCAAGCTTCAGGTGCAGACTGACCCTTACCTCATGCCGATTGAGAACAATGCAGTCTTCTGGCCGCCGCGTCTTTCACCGCGCATTCCTGCTGCCGTGCTCCATATCCCGCAACAGAAATTTGATTCGCCCGCGCAGTTCGAGTTTGCGAAGGTGCTTTCGTATAACCCTTGGCATTGCGTGCCCGAACACCGCCCGTTGGGCAATCAAAGTCGGGCGCGTCTGCGCCTCTATAAGACGCTCTCCACGTTGCGCCAGAGCATGAATCGCGTGGAACATTACGAACCCGATGGCAACGAAGCCTTCGCCGCCTGAGCGATCTTTGTCGGTGTATAGTGGCAAGCTGCCAAGGCGTCGCCTGGGTTTGCTATTTTCCGCGTCCTAAAGTCCGCCATGGCTTAGGATTAGTATCCGCCATGCGATTTGTGCATCTCCTCGTGTCGACATGACTTTGACTGCTCCACATCCACCTGCCACCTGCGAATATGTTGTGGTGGGGTCTGGCGCCGGCGGAGGCACAGTGGCGGCCCGGTTGGCGGAGGCCGGCCATTCGGTTGTCCTGCTGGAGGCGGGAGGCGATCCACGCAAGCTCAGTGGCGGCGTTTCCGTCTGGCCCAGCGTGAACCGACTGCCTCTTGACTACGACGTACCCGCATTTCACGGCTTCGCTTCTGAAAATGACGCCATGAAATGGGATTTCTTTGTTCGTCACTACAGCGACTTAAGTCAGCAGAAACGGGATCCTAATTACCTTGCAGAATTCCAGGGCAAGCCCGTAGACGGGGTCTATTATCCGCGGGCGGGAACCCTAGGAGGTTGCACGGCTCACAACGCCATGATTCTGATTTGTCCGGATGGCTCGGACTGGAAAAGCATCGCTAAGCTCACTAACGATTCAAGTTGGGAGCCGGAAAAGATGTGGAAGTATTTCCAGCGTATGGAGAACTGTCATTATCGGCCATTGGATCGCTGGCTGGCGAAACTCGGGGTTGACCCCAGCAGGCACGGTTGGAAGGGGTGGCTGCACACCGAGGTAGCCGTGCCGCTCGCGGCTCTGCAAGATCGTGCTCTCAGAGACGTCCTCCTTGATTCGCTGTTGTCATGCAAGGATCCGAGGGACGACCTCGAGCGGCTGGAGTCATTTCTGGATATCAAGGACCCCAACGAGTGGCGTCAGGTAAGCAGCGACTCAATAGGCGCGCGGTTCGTGCCACTTACAACCCGGCATCACGCGCGTTTCGGTACTCGCGAATATCTTCTGGAGACTCGGAGCAAGCATCCTAACCTGAGGTTACAGCTGAATGCGCTCGCCACCAGGGTTCTGCTGGATGAGAACAGTCGAGCTGTGGGGGTTGAGTATTTCCATGGCGAAAGGCTATACCGTGCCCACCCCAATGCGAGCGCTAGCTCGGGAGAACTCCGCCAAGTCTACGCTTCAAAAGAGGTCATCTTGGCGGGCGGCGCTTTCAATACACCCCAACTGCTGATGCTTTCTGGTATAGGACCGCGCGAAGTACTGGAATGCTTCCGCATTCCGGTGCGGGTTGATCTGCCGGGTGTGGGAAGAAATCTGCAAGATCGTTATGAAGTAGGAGTCGTCAACCGCATGAAGTTCCGGTCGTGGGATGCCTACAACAACGCGACCTTCTCTACCGATGACCGACAGTATAGGGAATGGCGCGCGTGCCGCGGCGGTGTGTATGCCACGAACGGGAGCGTGCTCGCCGTCTACCGCGCCTCGCCTGTCGCTGAAGGTCCGCCGGACCTTTTCTGCATGGCGCTCCTCGCGAAGTTCAAGGGATATCGTCCCGGATATTCCCAACATTTTGCGAAAGACCTCAACTATCTCACTTGGGTCGTACTGAAGGGCCACTCCCGGAATCGTGCCGGCACAGTTACGCTTCGCTCCGCCGATCCTCAAGATACCCCTGTCATCAACTTCCACTCTTTCGAGCAGGGTGGCGACAAAGACCTCGACGCCGTGGTAGACGGAATCTGCTTCGTGCGGCGAATGACCGCTGCGCTTAAGACTCAAGGTCTGTTGGACGAAGAAGAGACCCCCGGAAGCGAGGTGGCGACGCCGGAAGAACTGCGGACATTTGTGAGAAACAATGCCTGGGGACATCACGCGTCATGCAGTTGCTCCATCGGACCTCGCGACAGCGGTGGAGCGTTGACCACTGACTTCCGGGTACATGGCACCGAAGGGTTGCGAGTCGTGGATGCTTCTGTTTTTCCCCGTATCCCCGGCTTCTTTATTGTCAGCTCGATCTATATGATCGCGGAAAAAGCTGCCGATGTCATACTGACCGCACATTGATCGCCGAGTAAGTCTTGCGCGTGCCTGACAAAGCCACCATCCTCCGTTCTAGTCTTCCAGTCATTAGACTACCGTTCTCCGCTGCAAAAAACTGTTGACAATTCAGGCTGGAGCGCCATAATCTCAGCTACTTCCTCTCTGTAAGAAACAGTCTTTGGTGATTTTCGGGCTCTTGCACCAACCCAGTCCACTTCGTCAGGAGTGCGTACCATGGCTTACGACGTGCCCCAGCTACTGCAAATGTCTAACCAGCAACTGGACCAGCTTTTTTCCGGGAGTCCCGCGGGGGACATTCCGGACGGAGTCGCCAAAGGCACCGCCATTATCGCCTATGGCACCCAGTTCAGCGCCGATATCGCCGAGTTCGTGAACTTGTTTGTCTGGGAAGGAAAGACCTTTGACGCGAACAAGGGAGTGCTCAGAAACCGGATCCTTGGCTTTGGGCTCAACGCCATCGTCGCTAAGGTCTATAAGGCACCGAGTTGGTTCGACAACAAAGAGTGCATCGTGCTTGACTATTCTGAAACTTCCCTGGTGGCCCATTGGATCCGCGACGAGATTCGCCTCATCAGTCCCAACTTCTACCTGGGCCGTGTGTACTGGAAACAGAAACCGTTAATTCATTTCGCACTGCAATTTCAGCTGGTTGGCACACCCTGACTTTGCTGCGAGCAGCTGCTTCCCCCAGTGTCTGCTCACAATGATGCCCCAATCCAATCTGTTCGTGGCGGCGCCGCTCAACGTGGAGCGTGAAGCCGAGTTGCGCAACTTGCTTGCCTCCATGAACGTCGTCCCCGGCCATGTGGATCCCGCCAATTCGCTGTTCCCTTTTGCGCATTTTGATCGCCTGCACTTCGCCCGCTTCCTGATCTTGCAGGACCAGACCCTCAACGATATCCACAGTGCATACGGTTTGCCCCGGCAAAACTATCCGCTTCTGTTTGCGTTCATTGCGGATGTCGACGGCGGTGCCGACGACTTCAGGAAGGAGGTGGCGGCCCGTGCCAACAGCGGGTTACGGCGCATTTTCTCCTGCTGCGAGGGCTTCATGCCGGATTCGGACCTGGAACGGTGGATGAAGGATCACGAACAGCCACCTGCCGCGGCGTATGTAAATTGGGTGGGCAGGTCGGTGCAGCAGATTCATGAGGATGACTCCCTGCGTCTTGCCCTGGAGTCGTATTTGCAGAACAACGAAACTCTGTTCGCCGGCAAGAGTCCGCAGGAGACCTACAAGTTGCTCCGGGACTTTGCTCGCGCTGAAAACCTGGCCGGACGGCTGAAGCTGACCGACGACGAGCCCACTCCCATTCTGTGGTGGCTCCGCAAGGTAATCCACTTCTTCGCCGTGCCCCTGTTACTGTTGGCGCTTTCGCCAGTGTTGCTGCTGTACCTTCCTATATTCATCTATCAGCTCCGCACCCGCGAGAAGCGCGATCCTGAGATCGCTCCGCGTCCGGAGGCCAGTCACGAAGCCGAGCTTGCGCAGCTCGAAGACATCTGCGTGACCAATCAATTCAGCGCCATGGGCAGCATAAAGCCAGGGGTATTTCGACGATTGACATTGATCTTCCTGCTCTGGCTGGTGAACTACGCGGCGCGTCACTTCTTTGTTCGCGGCCATCTGGCGCGTGTCCCTACCATCCACTTCGCGCGGTGGGTATTCCTCAACGACAAAAGGCGAATGATCTTTGCCAGTAACTACGATGGCAGCCTGGACAGCTACATGGATGATTTCATCAACAAGGTCGGATGGGGGCTTAACCTGGCGTTCAGCAATGGTATCGGCTATCCCACTACTAACTGGCTGGTTCTTGACGGTTCCAAGGACGAGCAAAAATTCAAGTACTTTCTGCGCCGTCATCAAATGCCCACGCAAGTTTGGTACGATGCGCACCCGGGACTGTCCGCGTTTGATCTGAAGCGAAACATGATGATCCGCTGGGGAATCGATCGCAGCGGCATGAGCGATGCTGAGCTCCAGGAGTGGATAGCGCTTTTCTGAAGGAATGAATGTGAGTCCGGTCGACTACAGTGACGTTCAAGGGTTGGTGCGATTCGGTTATGCAAGCATGACCGAAGCCTGCTATCTTCTGGTGAACGTCAGGCAAACCGCTGCCGCCCGCCAGTGGCTGGCTACTGCTCCCATTACTACGGCCGTTAAACTCCACCCACCGCCGAAGACTGCCCTGCAGGTTGCTTTCACGCGTCAGGGTCTGGAGGCCTTGCATGTGCCCCAGACCTTGATCGCTGGATTTTCCGCGGAGTTCATCGCTGGCATAGCTTCCGACGAGAATCGCTCCCGGCGTTTGGGCGATGTCGGCGCGAATTCACCTGCGCATTGGCGATGGGGCAATGGAGATAGAGTCCCACACGCTGTCGTAATGCTGTTTGCCGAGCCCGGCCTCCTCGACTCGTGGAAGCAGTCGATCAAGGGCCAATTCTGGAGCGTCGCTTTCGAAGAAATCGAGTGTCTACCAACCTCAGACATGGGGGGGCACGAACCCTTTGGATTCATCGACGGCATAAGCCAGCCCGAGATCGATTGGGATCAAGCTCGCAAGGTTCCCATCAACGGCTACGAACGCAAGTACAGCAACCAAGTCAGCTTGGGGGAGTTCCTGCTGGGATATCGCAACGAATATGGAAGGTACACGGATCGTCCATTGCTTGATGCGCAAGATCCCGCCGCTTCAGACCTTCCCGTTGCTGAAGATTACTCCGGCAAGAAAGACCTGGGCCGCAACGGAACCTATGTGGTGATGCGCCAACTGGCTCAGGACGTCCGTGGTTTTTGGCAGTTCCTTGACAGGGCGACGAACTTCCGCGCGGAGGAACGGTACAAACTTGGCAGCCTTATGGTGGGACGCGCATTTGCCGATGGCTCGCCGCTGGTGCCCCTCAGTCGCGAAGCGATTCCGGGAATCACGGACCAACACAACGGGATCCAGCAAAATCAGTTCACGTACGACTCGGACATGGACGGTACGCGCTGTCCTTATGGGGCGCACATCCGGCGCGCCAACCCGCGCAACCCCGACATCCCTGGCGATCCCAAAGGATTGATTCCCACTCTCTTTCGCATCCTGGGCTTCGGCAACCGGAACATCCGAGAAGATCTGATCGCCTCGACCCGCTTCCACCGCATCCTCCGCCGCGGGCGCGAATATGGCCGCAAGGTGACGCCGGAAGAGGCGCTGCAGTCTGCGCCTCTCGCTGATGGCGAGACTGGTTTGCAGTTCCTCGCCATCAACAGCAACATCCAACGCCAGTTTGAATTTATCCAGACCGCATGGCTCATGCGCACCAAGTTTGATGGGATGACCGAGGAGAGCGACCCTTTGCTGGGAAACCGGACTCCCGTCATTGGATGCCCCTTTACAAATACTTTTTCAGTTCCGCAGAGCGGGAAGACTCGGAGGAGAGTTATGGGTCTGCCGCAATTCATTAACGTCCAGGGCGGCGCCTATTTCTTTTTACCGGGCATGAGCGCAGTGCGGTACCTTGGCAGACTGCGAGACTGAAATGCTGTTGTAGTTCATGAGCGCTGCTTCAGCACGGGTTCGGCGCGAGCAGATTAGAGGAGGTGGCACTGTGTCCAACACGCGAGAGCATGGGCGCGCAGTTCTTCTGGTGGTTCTGTTTATCGCGGTCGCGGTTGCTGTGATCGCATTCAGTTGGTGGTGGTATCGTCAGCCACGTCCTGGGCATGTGAAGGATGAGGCGTTGCAGGTTGGGCGCGATGCCTCTACCTTCACCGCTGCCGACGAAGACTATTTCCACGCGATGGACGGCGGGATCCCTCTGGAAAAGGCGGAAATCCAGGGCCGCAACACATGGATCGTGTGGACCGCCGGCAACGATCGGCTTTGGGACCAACTCGTCTACAGAAGCGCCGGCGCTCTCGATTTCCTGAAGATTCTATCTTCAAACCAGAATCTGCCTCCTCTGTTGGGCCGCGATCATCGGTGGGAATATCTGGGCTTGGTCAACGACCCTTGCTTCGAAAAAGCTAGCGGCCCTGATCCCCAGCGATGGAATTTGTGGCTCGACAAGCGCCGCCCCGATTGTGCGCCGGATCCCTTCGAAAACGAGAAGAAGTATCCCGGAGTCCCGTTCGGCGCCCGAGGCAAGACCGTTGGCCCCAAAGGCGAGAAACTGGAAGTCGGCTCCTACTATGGCTATGAGACGGGCATCGTTGGCTTGCGGCTTTTCCCCAATCCCGACTTCGACGCGAAGGCCGCAGCCCATTGGGACGCTGATAAATACTACAACGACCCTAATTACTACAATGACAAACACCTGGTGCGTCCCTACAGAGTTGGGATGTCGTGCGGCTTTTGTCACGTCGGCCCAAATCCGCTTAAGCCTCCCGCCGATCCAAACAATCCCAAGTGGGAAAATCTTAGCTCGAACGTCGGCGCTCAGTACTTCTGGATCGACCGGATCTTCTACTGGTCGGCCGATAAGTCGAACTTTGTCTGGCAACTCTTCCACACTTCACGGCCAGGCTCTCTGGATACTTCTTTCGTTTCCACCGACAACATTAACAACTCGCGAACCATGAATGCGGTCTATCTGCTAGGCGACCGTCTGGAGCACGCGCGGCGCCGGGGTAAGGAAACTCTGGCTGGTGGACAAAAGAACAACAAACAATTCAACGACTATCTCCCGGACGGACCGCTCACCAAGTACTACCAGCCTCCGGAAACCGTCTGGACGCCGCGCGTTCTCAAAGACGGATCGGATTCTGTGGGCGCACTGGGTGCTCTGAATCGCGTCTATCTGAATATCGGGACCTTCAGCGAGGAGTGGCTGCTGCACTTCAACGCCCTCGTCGGAGGCAAGCCAATTACTCCGATCGAGATTTCTGTGGCGCGCAAGAATTCTGCGTACTTTGCCGCGACCGAGGCGCAAACTCCCGCCATGGCGCTCTTCTTCCTCAAATCCACGGCGGCCCACCATCTTGAGGATCTGCGGAACACCGATCCCGACGCTAAAAAGGCGCTTGCGGCAGACGAGGCTCTGGTTCCGCGCGGCAAGGAGGTCTTTGCCGAACGCTGTGCGCGGTGCCACTCCAGCAAATTGCCCGCGCTTCCCTCTGACATAGCTGCCATTGCTATTGATAACGGGAGCGGATGCGCCGGCAAGAACTATCTTGATTGCTGGAACAAATACTGGGATTGGACCAAGACTGACGCATTCAAAACGGCAATGAAAGCGATGGTCAACCAGCGCGACTTTCTCGATCATAACTATCTCTCCAGCGAATTGCGCGTTCCGGTTACGCTCCTGCAAACCAACGCTTGCAGCCCGCTGGCGACCAACGCTCTAGCCGACAATATCTGGGACAACTTTTCTTCGCAGTCCTACAAAGAATTGCCGTCGGTTGGCACCATAACCTGGTATCACCCTTACACCGGCGAGCCCAAAACCTACCAGATGCCGGCGGGTGGCCGCGGCTACACGCGTCCTCCTTCCCTGGTCAGTCTGTGGTCGACCGCGCCATTTTTACTCAACAACAGCGTGGGCAGCATTGACCCTGACAATCCGAAGTGCGCGGAAGATTGGGAATCGTACGGGGATGAAGGCAAAGACTGCCTGAACCCTGCTCCCAGCGTGGCCAAGCGGCTGAAGTCTTTTGACAATTCGATCCATGAAATGCTTTGGCCGGAAACGCGTGCCAAAGACGCGCTGCTCGGCGATAAGATTCCGGGGAAGATCGACCGCACGACCGAGCAGAGCTATCTCAAGATATCGTTCGGCTACCTTCCCGACGCGTTGCAGGAGTTCCGCGGGATCGCTCGCTTTTTCCCCTGGCTTGTCGATGAGAAAGACAAGATGATCAAGCTCGGCCCCATCCCGACAGGAACTCCCGTCGGGCTGCTTACAAATCTGAATCCGCTCTCGGAAAGTGCTGACCCGGCCGAGCGTCTGGCTCACGACAAGAAACTGCTGGACGTTGTCCTGAAGCTCGATACCGACTTGAAGAAACTGCCTCCGGGTGCGAGTGATGAACAGGCCAGAAAGGTCTTCGCCAACGTGGTGGACCAACTGCTTGACCTGAGCAAGTGCCCTGATTTGATTGTGAATCGCGGCCACTATTTCGGGACCGACAAGTTTGCGGGTGGCGAACCAGGACTGAGCGACCTGGACAAGAACGCGCTGATTGCGTTTTTGAAGCGCCTCTGACCTCGCCGCGGAGACTCATGCTCCAAAGCGAGTCTCGCCACGAAGGCGGCGGGCCGTGTACCTCCATTTGAAGGGGAGTTGAGGAATGCCAGCAGATTACGTGAACGAACTGGCCGAGCGGGCTTTCAAGAAGATCGTTGCAGGCGCCGGTGAGGAGATTATTGGAGTCCTCGAAAACCGCCCCCAAGATGCCGCCACACTCGCGAACCAACTGCTTTCGCATCCTGGCATTCAGGCGCAAGTAGCGTCGCTCGCCGGCTACACTCCAAGCGAATGGTTGCTGGAGCATGAACTGGTTCAAGTGGATGAGCGACGTAAGAAGGTGGGGAGCGATCCGGTTTCTTCAAACGGCTCCGCCTATGATCGCGCAGCTGCTTCGGGCCTCATGGGTCTTTGCTTTTCTGGCGGCGGCATTCGCAGTGCGACCTTCAATCTGGGGATTCTTCAGGGGCTGGCTGAACTCAAACTGTTGCGCAGCTTTGATTATCTTTCTACGGTCTCCGGCGGTGGCTATGTCCATCAGTGGTTTGCAGCGTGGATCAAGCGTCGCTCCTTTGAGGAAGTCGAAGAACAACTCGTTCCTCTTCCTGAAATCGGCAGCCCCGAGTCTCATCCTGAGCCACTCCGTTGGCTGCGGCGGTACAGCAACTATTTGACGCCGGAAACTGGCCTTTTGACCGCCGATACATGGGTCGCATTCGGTACATGGCTGCGCAACACACTCCTGAATCAGATCATTCTCATTTCTGGGCTGCTTTTCCTCGCCCTTCTGCCGCATGCGCTTACAATGTCCGCTCTTGTTCCACCTAGCTTCCCCGCAGTGGCCACCGCAATCGGAGGCATCTTCTATCTCTTCCTCGTGGCCGTCTACTTTGTGGGACGGGACCTCTGGACCTTTGGCTCGCCAAACCTTTCCGGCAAAGCCGGGATCGGTCAAGTAGAGGGCACACTTCGACAGGACGGCGTGGAACGCGTGATCGTGCTGCCGCTGATGGTGTCGGCCCTGCTGCTAACACTGCTATTTCCGGTGATCTCAGGAGAGACCTTTGGATTCCATCTTGTGCTGACCTGCGCTGCCAGCGGGTTCCTTTTGCTGGTGCTGGCTTTGACGATCGTTTTCGCCGGACGTGCGCCTCTCGCCCATCTGAAAACCCATTATCGAACTGCCCAATTTAATAACGTCAGCGATTTTTGGCGAATGCCGAAGTGCTGGGTGCATCTTTGGTTCGCATTGGCGATCCTAGGCCTGCTCACCGCCTGTGTTCTAGCGGCCGCTGGTGGCGCTGCCTGGATTGGCGGGAGCTTATTTTTCATCGCCAAGCTCTGGTCACGGACCCACCCCTTGTTTGATCGCATCGTGTTGATTGCCGCTCCCCCGCTCTTCCTCGGCGCGCCTCTTATCACGATGCTTCTGCTGGTTGGTCTTCTCGGCCGTACGTTTCGTGACTCCTATCGCGAGTGGCTCTCCCGGTTGGCTGCCTGGATAGGGCTGTTTATGCTCCTGTGGACTTTGTCCGTGGGATTTTCTTTGCTGAGCCACCGTGTGATGCTGTGGCTTTTGCTTAAGTCGCGGGCTGTCCGCATACCGGCTTTAGTGGGCTGGCTTGCCAGCACGGTCGGTGGTTTGTTAGCAGGCAAGAGCTCCAAATCCTCTGGGGCTGACAGTGACAGAGCATCGAGCGTCAGTGCTGTCGAAGTTGTGGCAGTAGTCGGCCCCTACATCTTCATCGCAGGATTGGCGCTCCTAATCTCGGCGCTGGCGGAAAACATTTTCACCCGCCTCATGCCCGCAGGTCCGCTGTTCGTCTCTGCCACTTACGTAGCGGTCTTGACGGTGTGTCTTCTCTTTGCGTGGAGAGTCGACATCAACGAATTCTCGCTGCATGCCTTCTACCGAAACCGCCTCACCCGCTGTTATCTCGGTGCGTCTAATATCCCACGCCACCCCAACCCGTTTACGGGGTTCGATGACGCAGACGCCGATGTGGCCGTGAGTGATCTTCTGCCGCGCAAGAAATACTACGGCCCTTTCCCGATTTTTTGTACCGCGCTCAATCTGACATTTGGGGAGGACCTTGCTTGGCAGGAGCGCAAAGCAGCTTCGTTCGCCTTTACTCCGCTCTATTCCGGCTATGACGTTCCCTGGACGGCCGCCAAGAAGGAATCCAACTGGCGGTTCAACGGTTTTGTCCGGACAGCTACTTACGCCTATCCCGAAACCGGGGTTCACATCAACACCGCGGCAGCGATTTCAGGCGCGGCCCTCAGCCCCAATATGGGCTACCACAGCAATCCGGCAACGGCCTTCTTGCTGACGTTGTTTAGTGTTCGCCTCGGGTGGTGGCTCGTAAACCCCCGTATCCTCGATGAAGACGGGTCCGCCCTTGGGACTCCTGGCCATTATCCCCCGCCTTCTCCGCCCTTTTCGTTGTTGTCACTGGTGAAAGAACTTCTAGGCCGCACCGATGACACCAGCCGCTATGTTTATCTCAGCGATGGCGGCCATTTCGACAACATGGGGTTGTACGAACTCGTCCGCCGTCGCTGCCGCTATATCGTGATTTGTGACAGTGAAGAAGATGGTGCCCTCAACTTTGGAGGCATCGGCATGGCCATCCGCAAGGCGCGCATCGACTTCGGAGTGGACGTTAACCTTGATCTGCGCCCCCTGCAACGCATGAAAGACTCTGAATATAGCACCTCGCATTGTGTCGTTGGCACGGTTGTCTATCCCGAGGATCCCGAGAACCCCGGGACCGTGGTCTACATAAAGTCCTCTCTCACCGGCGACGAACCCGCGGACGTTCTCAACTACGAGAAGCAGCATCCAGTTTTTCCCCACGACAGCACTACCGACCAATGGTTCACCGAATCGCAGTTTGAAAGTTACCGTCGGCTCGGGCACCATGTCTGCTTTTCGGTCTTCGAACCGGCTGGAAAGGTGCCGCTCGTCGACTGCACCGATGAGCACGACGCACAAGCGCGCGAACGCCACTATCGGCAACTCCTCCACCTCGCGCGAACATTTCCTTGCGCCTCACTTTCGGACCGCCGACAATACTTCCAATCTCTCCGGGACACCTGGTGGGCGCCCACACCTGAAATGGACCGTTTCACTGCTGCACACACCGCTCGGTATGAGGAATTGCTCACCAAAGTGAGAACCGACAGGTCTCTCCCCGGTTTCTTTGGGATGATGTTTAGCGTTGATCGCAACTGGAAGAAAGGACGCAGTGAGGAAGAGATTGAGTATGCGGTGCAATTTTCCTCTGAGCTGATCGAATTCATTTGGATGGTCTTCACTCAGTTGGACCTCGTGCTTCCGGAGAAGCGCGACCATCCCTATGCACGCGGGTGGTCACGAATCTTCACCAAGTGGACAAAAATCGACGTCGTCCAGGATGGATGGAAGAGATACCGCGACTCCTACTCAACTGGTTTCCGGCGCTTCGCCGAAAGCCATTGCGTGGGACTGTCCCAGGAAAAACCAGAAAAAGATTCGACGGGGAAGGGGTAGGAAGATTGAGCCGCTCGGTATGCGCCAACTTCCCAGAAGAGGACTTGCACTAAGACTTCTGGCCCGGAATCACTTCCGGTTTGCCCGTTACTTGGGAGCAGTTCGCAACGAGCCGTTACTCTTTGATAGCTACAGATCCACCGGCAGCCCCGGCTTTCTTCGGTTTTGCGCATTCGCCATTGCTTCTTCAGGAGGGGGAATATCCGGAGCAGGTTGGATTGCCCCAGGACATAACAGGGAATGTAAGAGTCAAGAGTTAGGATGATATGAAATGTCGTTTTGAGACACTACTAATTAGGTTGATCGGGGGGATAAGAGCCAATACGAGTGGCGGAACGGCATCGCTTTGGCAGGAGTAGGAGTCGGAGTATTCGGCCCATAGGAAAAACAAGGATCCATTTCAGGAGTGAGAAAACGGTAGAACAGGACTCTGCGCTTGTGGCACTTGAGGAACACTTCGATGCCCATCAACGCTGCCGCGAGGTGCTCCGACCTTATTCAATTGTCGGAAGAACTGCGCGCCATGCCTGAATGAA
>OBLU010002127.1_pt1 | contig 18344 bp, 18 predicted proteins | sample 1518681 | NCBI WGS metagenome assembly OBLU01 (sample SAMEA3539304, study PRJEB22396) | soil metagenome | biome: tundra; feature: field; material: soil | place: USA | collected 2010-05 | depth 0.15 m | reverse complement strand
ATTGGCGAGTTTGATGTCGGAGACGCTGCCGACCTGCACGCCGGCGAGCAAAACGTCCGCGCGCAGCTTCAGGCCGCCAACGTTGCCCGCGTGCAGGCGCAATTCGTAAGTGCCATGGAACAGGCTCGTGCCTTTGCTGAAATAGATCAGCAATGCCGCCAGCAGCGCCAGCCCGATGAACACAAACAGGCCGACTTTGGTTTCTAATCGCGATTTATCCATGACTCAAAGCAAATTTTCCTTCGGATCGGCGACGCCGTCAATGAATTGCCGCACCACCGGGTCCAACGAGTCAAAAATTTGGTCCGGCGTGCCGTTCGCGTAAATCTTTTTGTTGTGCAACATCAGCACCCGCTGGCCGACGCGCCGGGCCGTGCGCATGTCGTGCGTGACCACCACCGTCGTCACTTTCAGCCGGTCGCGCACCCGCACCATCAACTGGTCAATGCTGTCCGACACAATCGGGTCCAGGCCGGTCGTCGGCTCATCATAAAGCACGATTTGCGGTTCGTAAATGATTGCGCGCGCCAGTCCCACACGCTTGCGCATGCCGCCCGACAGTTCGGCCGGCTTTTTGTTTTCCGTGCCGGGTAAATCAACCATTTCGAGCGCTCCGGCCACGCGCTGGCCGATTTCCGCCTCGGTCAAATGTTCATACCGGCGCAACCCGAACGCCACATTTTCCGCGACCGTCATTGAATCAAACAACGCCGCGCCCTGGAACAACATGCCGAATTTCCGCCGCACGCGCAGCAACTGGCGTTCGTTCATCGGCACGATGTTTTCGCCGTCAATCAACACCTCCCCCGTGTCCGGCTGCAGCAGGCCGATGAGGTGCTTGAGCAAGACGCTTTTGCCGCTGCCGCTGCGACCGATGATGGCGACTGATTCACCATTTTCAATCCTAAAGCCGACGCTGTCGAGGACCAGTTGCGCGCCGAAACTTTTTTGCAAATCCCGGACTTCGATCATAACAAACCCACCAGTTTGCCCATGACCAGCGTGAGGAAAAAGTTCGCGATCAGGATGGTGATGGAGGCGTAAACAACCGCCTCCGTGGTGGCCTGCCCGACGCCTTCCGCGCCCAGCCGGCACGTCATGCCCTTGTAACAGCCGATGAGCGCGATGATGCCGCCGTAAATAAATGCCTTGATCAGGCCGATGACCACGTCCGCCTGGTGCGTGTATTTGAGCATGTTCGCCCAGAGATAGGTCGGCTCGATGTCGAGCAAGTTCACGCACACGAAATAGCCTCCCAAGATGCCGATGGCGATGACTTCCACCGTGAGCAGCGGCAGCGCGATGTGCGCCGCGACCAGCCGGGGCACGACCAGATAATCCACCGGGTCAGTGGCCAGCGCCCGGAGCGCGTCAATTTGCTCCGTCACGCGCATCGTGCCGATTTCGGCGGCCATCGCCGCGCCGACGCGGCCGGCGACCATCAACGCCGTCAACACCGGGCCGAGTTCACTGCACATTGAAACGCCCACGACCGCGAGCGTGGCCGTGTCCATTTTGACTTTGTGAAACTGGAAATAAGTCTGCGCGCCCAGCACCATGCCGGTGAACGCGCCGGTGATGAGCACAACCGACTGCGATTTCACGCCGATGAAATAAATCTGGTAGAGCAAATCGCGCCACGAGGCCCTCCCCTTGAGCAGCGACAAAACCGCCTCCCGGGCCAGCAAAGTGATCCGGCCCAGCTCGGCGAGCGCTTCGATCACTCGTTTATTGGCAGAAAGACTGAACATCACGGCCACAGTATCAAATCGGCGGGTTTTGGCCAGCGCCGGATTTGCCATTGGCAGGGACGGTCTGCCGGTCGTCCGAGGACACCAAGATGTGGAGTTTTTAACCGCAGCCTGCTGTCAGTCAGAATCTGCTTTGGAAAAAATCAGTGACAGTCATTGTGCCGCTTGCAAAACTGCCAAGCATCACATTATGAGAAATCCATTTCCACTCATCGGTTCCCTCCCCAAAATCGGCATCCGGCCCGCCATTGATGGCCGCCGCAAGGGCGTCCGCGAATCGCTCGAAAAACAGGTCATGGGCATGGCCAAAAACGCCGCGAAATTTTTGTCCGCCAACCTGCGTTATCCGAACGGCAAGCCGGTTCAATGTATCATTGCCGATTCCTGCATCGGTGGCGTCGCCGAAGCCGCCGCCTGCGCGGAAAAATTCCAGCGCGAAGGCGTGGGTTTGTCGCTCACCGTCACACCGTGCTGGTGCTATGGCAGTGAAACCATGGACATGGACCCGCTGATCCCGAAGGCGGTGTGGGGTTTCAACGGCACGGAACGGCCCGGTGCGGTTTACCTCGCCGCCTTGCTCGCCGGTCACAACCAGAAAGGTCTGCCGGCGTTCAGCATTTACGGGCGCGACGTGCAGGACGGCGGCGACACCAGCATCCCAACCGACGTTCAGGAAAAACTGCTGCGCTTTGCCCGTGCCGGTCTTGCCGCCGCCATCATGCGCGGAAAAAGTTATTTGTCGCTGGGCGGCGTTTCGATGGGCATTGCCGGTTCAATTGTCGAACAATCCTTTTTTGAAAGTTTCCTCGGCATGCGCGTCGAGTGCGTGGACATGACGGAATTTGTCCGCCGCATCGAGGAAAAAATTTATGACGAGCGCGAATTCAAACGCGCCTGCGCCTGGACGCGGGCGAATTGCAAGGAAGGCAAAGACTGGAATCCGCCGAAATTGCAGCACGACACCGCGCGCAAGGATTGGGAATGGGAGACGGTCGTGAAGATGACGATGATTGCGCGGGACCTGATGATTGGCAATCCGCGCCTGGCGGAACTTGGTTTCGGCGAGGAAGCGCTCGGCCACAACGCCATCGCCGGCGGTTTCCAGGGGCAACGGCATTGGACGGACCATTTCCCGAACGGCGATTTCATGGAGGCAATGCTCACGTCGTCGTTCGACTGGAACGGCATTCGTCCACCGATGGTGTTCGCCACGGAAAACGACGCGCTCAACGGCGCGTGCATGTTATTCGGTTATTTGCTGACGAACACCGCGCAAATTTTTGCCGACGTGCGGACGTATTGGAGCCCCGACGCAATCAAGCGTGTCACCGGCCACACCTTGGCGGGCAAAAGCGAAAACGGTTTGCTGCACCTCATCAACTCCGGCGCGGCCACGCTGGACGGTTCCGGCCGGCAATCGCGCGACGGCAAACCGGCGATGAAGCCCTTCTGGGAAATCAGCCAGGAGGAAGCTGCAAAATGTTTGAAGGCGACTTCGTGGCCGGCGGCGGTTTATGAGTATTTCCGCGGCGGCGGTTTTTCGTCGTGTTATTTGTCGCACGGCGGAATGCCAATGACGATGTGCCGCATCAGCCTGGTGAAAGGCCTCGGCCCGGCGCTGCAAATCGCCGAAGGCTGGTCGGTGGATTTGCCGGCGAAAGTGCATCAGACACTCGACGAACGCACCAATCCGTCCTGGCCGACGACATGGTTCGCGCCGAACGTGACGGGGCAGGGCGCGTTCCGCGACGTTTATACGGTGATGAACAACTGGAGCGCCAATCACGGCTCCATCAGCTACGGCCACATCGGCGCGGATTTGATTTCGCTGGCCTCGATGCTGCGCATCCCGGTGGCGATGCACAACGTGTCCGGGGAAAAAATCTTCCGTCCGAGTTCGTGGAATCTGTTTGGCGCGCGGGAACTGCAGGCGGCGGATTATATGGCCTGCCGGAATTTCGGCCCGCTTTACGGGTGAGTGTTTCGGGTCTCGGATTTCGGGTCCGGAATGCGCGGGGCACACTGCCATCCATCAGGATCATCGCAGGCCGCGAGGATTTTGGACTGCGGTGGCAGAGCGCAGCGGCGATACCGCTTTTCGACTGTGGACCGAGCTTCTAAAGCGGCGTGGCGCTTTGCTTCCCGCCGCAGTCCAAATTTTTTGGTTGCGGCTTCGCCGCGCCACGCCTTGGCGTCTTGGTTATTCGATCTGCGCGGTTAAAATCCGGCGCTGGCCGAAGCCTGCCGTTTGGTGTAATTCTTTTCGCGCGTGAGAAAATTAATCAAACGGACTGCGCTCGGCCTTCTGGTTCTGCTGCTGTTGCTGGTCGTGGCCGCGATTATTTTTCCGCAACCGTTTTTGTGCGTGGACAGCGGGCCGGTGAAGGCTGACGTGATTGTGGTATTGGGCGGTGGTTCGCACGAACGGCCTGAACGCGCGGCGGAACTTTTCAAGGAACACGCCGCGCCGCGCATCATCATCAGCGGGCTGGGCGATTACGAAATAAACCGGCGGCGGTTGATTGCGGCGGGCGTGCCGGCGAATGCGATTGAACTGGAAACCCAATCCCGCACGACAAGGGAAAATGCGCAGTTCACCGTCAAATTGCTCCGCGAACAGAAACAGAAGCGCGTCATCCTCGTTACGTCGTGGTATCATTCGCGCCGCGCGGTGGCGTGTTTCCGGCATTATGCGCCGGAGATAAGATTTTATTCGCGCCCGTCCTATTTTGCCTCTGCCCGCGCTGATTGGTCGCATAACCGCATCGGTCCTCGCGTCCGTCTGGAATACGCGAAACTGGTGGGTTATTGGGTGCGATACGGCGTCTGTCCGTTTTGAGTTGGACTGAAACTTCTTGCGCTGACAGCAGGTGTCGGCCATACTAATAATTCCTAATCGCGGGGTGGAGCAGCCCGGTAGCTCGTCAGGCTCATAACCTGAAGGTCGCTGGTTCAAATCCAGCCCCCGCAACCAATTTAAATCTCAATTCCGCGTAGCGGGATGATGAGCAGGATTGTGAAGCTCGTCAGGCTCATAATCCCGCAGAGCGGGATCGCTGGTTCAAATCCAGCCCCCGCAACCAATTTAAATCTCAATTCCGCGTAGCGGGATGATGAGCAGGATTGTGAAGCTCGTCAGGCTCATAATCCCGCAGAGCGGGATCGCTGGTTCAAATCCAGCCCCCGCAACCAATTTAAATCTCAATTCCGCGTAGCGGGATGATGAGCAGGATTGTGAAGCTCGTCAGGCTCATAATCCCGCAGAGCGGGATCGCTGGTTCAAATCCAGCCCCCGCAACCAATTTAAATCTCAATTCCGCGTAGCGGGATGATGAGCAGGATTGTGAAGCTCGTCAGGCTCATAATCCCGCAGAGCGGGATCGCTGGTTCAAATCCAGCCCCCGCAACCAATTCCACCCCCGCATCAAGCGGGGTTTTTTTATGTCCGAGACCAATGTCTATCAGGTTTATGTAATCAGGAACGCCGCCGGGAAGTTTTACATCGGCCTGAGTGAAAATGTTCAAATCCGGTTGCAACAACACAACCAAGGCGTTTCAAAATGGACGCGGCATCGCGGACCATGGTCGCTGGTGTGGATAAGTGAATCGTTGACGCTTTCCGAAGCGCGCAAACTGGAAAATCGGCTCAAGCGACAAAAGGGCGGAGCGGGTTTTCGCGAGTTGACGGGACTGCCAAGCTCGTCAGGCACGTAATCCCGCAGAGCGCGATCGCTGGTCCCGCCCTGCGGGATCCAGCCCCCGCAACCAATTTCATCCCCGCCTCGTGCGGGGCTTTTTATGTCCGAGGTTTTCTTCTCCCCCTGAGAGCGCCGACGTCTCGTCGGCAGGTGGAAAATCAGTCACAACACGCCGGGCCGGCGGGACGCCAGCGCTCCCAGGTTTCACAACGGATTTCAACCTCGCCGCGCACGGGGTTTTCGCGAGCTGACGGGATTGCAAAGCTTGTCAGGCTCATAATCCCGCAGAGCGGGACCCTAATTCCAAGGAAAATGGCCGTTATTTCATTTTTAGACGGACTGTTTCCCCGCCCGCCAAATTACGTGCCTAAAAATAAATTTAAAATTGTCTAAAAGTGATACACCCGAGGAAAAAGTATTCAGCATTTGAAGCAACAGCCGATGGCATTAAAGCTGCACACGCTGTGGCAGACAGTCGGAGGAATAAATTGATTATGCGCATGAGTAAATCGCAAACATCCTGAAACCAGCGGAATTGAATGAAATTTATGAAAATCATTTATTCATTGGCTCTCGCGGGTCTGGCAATCATGTTGACCTCCTGTGCGACCCCGAAGCCGCCACAGGCGTTTCACAACACCGACAGCACGGCATTGGTCATCAAGTCTTTGGATGATACAACCTGCCAGATGCTCCAACCAACAACCTCCAGCGGGGAGAAAAACGATGAGGTTCTGGCAAAGGCCATGGCGCTGCCCCAACACCTGACGGCTGTGGTGATGCTTGAGAATTACACCGAGCCGCAGATCGGTGAACAATTCCGCGACCGCGGCACAGTCTTGTTCGTCGGATTACGATACCTCGGATATCAGCACATTGTCTTCCTTCAAGGCCGGGGCGTCGCCAATCCCGACGGGTTGATAACGCTCGCCGAATACGAATAACGCGGAGGGGTTACAATTCCCGCCCGCAGGGCCAGGCGTATCATCCTGCGGGCGGGTCGCAAGTTCAGATCCTTTCCTCGCAAGCAATTTCAAGCCCGCCGATTTCCCCGTTTCATTTTTCCAAGCCGCTCTGGTTGATGTCGGCGGCGGAATGTCGTTTCAGCCAGACCGCAAGTTTGGGAACGTTTGATTCAATTTCCCCGACGGCAAGGTCGCACATCCGGCTCGCGCCGTAGGCGTTGAAATGTGTGTCGTCGGACAACCCCTTCGGGTGGCGCTCAAATTCGCCCGCCGGAATCCAGTCATACAGTCTTTTTGAAGAGTCCGGCCCCAGCCGCGTGAGCAATTCGGTGCTTCGGAGGTTGAGGTCGAGCAGCGGCGCCTGTTGCTCCTGCGCGACCTCCCGCACGGCGGTCACGTAATCAACGTGTGTGTCCACCAGTCCGCCGTTATCGTCAAATTTTTTCCGGGCGCCGGGCGTGGCCAGGATTGGCGTGGCCCGGTGTGCGCGGGTTTCACGCACGAACATGGCCAGGTTCGTCTTAAAACCGCCGAACGGTTCCGTGTAACGCTTGGGGTCGTTTTTCTTTTCGTCATTGTGGCCGAATTCAATGATGACGTAATCGCCGGGTTTGAGCTGGTTCAGGACCGGTTCCCATCGCCCTTCGTCGAGAAAACTTTTTGAACTTCGGCCGTTCACTGCGTGGTTTTCAATCCGCACTCCATCCTTGAAATACATCGGCAACATCTGCCCCCAACCACGTTCGGGATCGGGTGGATTCACCGGCTTGTCCGCCATCGTGGAATCGCCAATCATGAAAATGGTGAAACCGGTTCGGTTTGGCTCCGCGTGGGTTGCCGTCGCCGGTTTGGTGGCGCACCCGCAAAACGCGACGGCAGCCAGAAGCAGGATGGCCGTTTGAGGCTTGAGACGTCCGCATAAAAATGGAACAGCAGGAATCATAACCCGATGTTAAGGCAAATCCGTTCCCAATGGGATGAAAATGACCGGCAAAACTTTGACACCGCGCGTTCAGCCTTTATTCTTGGTCCGTGCGCACCGTTTCCGTGCAACTGGGAAATCGCAGTTACGCGATCAAAATTGCACCGGGTTTGATTGACCAACTCGGCCGCGAATGTGCGCGCCTGAAACTCGGCGCGCGTTGCGCCATTATCACCGACACCAACGTCGGCAGACGGTTTGCCAAAGCGGCTTTCAATTCCCTCGCCACGACAGGCTTTTCGCCTTCACTGATTGTTGTTCCGGCGGGCGAAACGGCCAAAAGTTTGAAAACCGTTCAAACCTGCTACGACCTGCTCGCGGCGCACCGGCTCGAACGCAAATCTTTCATCGTCGCGCTCGGCGGCGGCGTGGTCGGCGATCTGGCCGGGTTCGTCGCCGCGACGTATTTGCGCGGCATCGCGTTTGTACAGGTGCCGACGACGCTGCTGGCGCAGGTGGACAGCTCCGTCGGCGGCAAGGTCGGCGTCAATTTGAAAGCCGGTAAAAATCTCGTGGGCGCGTTTTATCAGCCGCGTTTGGTGCTGTGCGATCTCGATACGATGCGCACTTTGCCCGAACGCGAGTTTCGCGCCGGTTTCGCCGAAGTCATCAAATACGGCATTATTTACGATGCCAGACTGTTCGCGCAACTGGAACGCGATTTGCCGAAGCTGTTGCGGCGCGAACCCCAAACCCTCGCTGCCGTCGTTGCGCGCTGTTGCGAAATCAAGGCGGACATCGTCGGCCAGGACGAAACTGAAAACGGCTTGCGCGCCATTCTGAATTTTGGCCACACCATTGGCCACGCCATCGAAAACATTTCCGGCTACGGGAAATTTCTGCATGGCGAGGCGATTTCCATCGGCCAGGCTGCCGCGGCAAGAATTTCGAACTGCATGTTCAATCTGCCCAAACGGGATCTTCGGCGAATCGAAGACCTGTTTCAGCGCGCTGGTTTGCCGACCCGGATCAAACTGAATTCCGTGCAGCGCAAAAAACTCTTTGCGGTCATGCGACTCGATAAAAAAGTCAGGGGCGGCGAAATCAAATTTGTCCTCACCAAACGCATTGGAAAAGCATCATGGGGACAGCGGGTGCCGGATGTGTTTGTCCGGGAGGCCCTGGATTCCTGATTTGCAAAGCCGGTTCAAATTAATGACACAACGCGAGAAAATGCCAATAAAACCCTTCTGCCTGAACGATGGTGGGAAACCCAGGCTTAATGATAACGGAAGAGTTTGACGCGCTGTATGCCAAATTGGCCGGGAGGCAAACGCAGGTGTCTTCCCTGATGGCTCTCATCGCCATTCAGGCGGCGCCCGGCCACCCAATGCCCGTTTGAAAAAGTGCCCTCTTCAATGCTGACAATACCGGCGATTGGGTCGCCGGGTGAATTCGGGACAAAGGTTACTATGATACCTTTGCCCGCGATTACATATTCGTCCGGCCCGACTGAAATAATCAAACCTCCAAAACGCGGCCATGAGCCGGTTTGGTGCGACCCGCCCGACCATGCCCAGGTATAATCGTGGGCCACGTTCAATGTGAAATTTCCCAACTGCACCTTCTGTGTCTGGTTGGTTTCATCCAGACAGATTCCGGCCATTGTTCCCTTGCCCTGATTTTCCAGGATGAGCGAAGTAAGTTGAGACAAGACCTCGTAACTCTTGTCAAACGAAGCGGCTTCGTCTGTGTCTGGTTTGGGCGACATTCCGTCAATTCCGAATGGTGAATAGCCCATTGCGTCGTATTGGCCGATTGCGACAAACAGATTGGCGGCATCCGGCCTCGTTTCCGGTATAAACAACGGATTTCCCGGGCAGTGATATTTTTCACACCACTCTGTGAAGTTGGGGAAATAAATATCCGGCGACAGAAAATCAATTTGTGGCGCGCCGGCCCGCCAAATATCCATCAAGTGCGGCAGCGGCCCGGCACTGGGATACTGGCCGGGTTTGTAATTGGGGCGGATCAGTGCCGCGTTCACAAACATCGGCAGGGGATATTCCGCTTTGCCAGCCGCTGCCACCTGGCTGACATAGCGCGCGAAATACCACGCCATAAATATCTCGTCAGTTCCAGGACCCTGTCCAAAAACTTCCTTCCACGTGCCGGAGGTTTTAAAACCCGTCTTCTCCCACACCTGGCGAAATTCCGGAATCAACGAGTCCCTGTGCTGCTCAAGATAATCCATTAATTCCTTCGGCGCGGGCTTTCCAAAAGCTTCGTTGGCTGCTGTGGAATGGTCCCGGGCATCGGGTATCATGCCAATCTCGTTCTCCACTTGGACCATAATGACCGTATGCTTCTGCCCGTCCACATTACGGATATGCCGCATAAAGGCCGCAAACGCACGCGCATCGGCATCGCGATTGACGTCGCTGAACGGCGTAAGGATATCCATGCCTTTGCCGTCTGCGCTCTCGGCGCGCGGAAATCGCTGGAAGTTGGTCTTGACCCAGGAAGGCGCATAGCAGGACATGCTGTTTTTCCAGCTCCCAAACCACAAAAAAACAAGACGCAAATTATGTTGCCGTGCACCATTTATAAGGCCGTCCACCAGCGTGAAGTCGAACCGGCCTTCCCCAGGCTCAATCAATTCCCAAGAGACCGGAACCAGCACGGTGTTGAGATGCATTTCAACCAACCTTGGCCAGATAGGCTTCATGTAATCCAGACTGGAGGAGCTGGAATTATACAATTCACCTCCGAGAATGAGGAAAGGCCTGTCGTCCACGATCAACTGGGTGACCGTGCCGCGCTTTTCGAGATGTGGAGGAGATATAACGTTATCCGCGGAGGCGTTAGCCCCAAGTGAAAGGAGAACCGCAATCAACACAGCAGTAACGGTTTTCATGTTTCGCAGTACCTATCAGTTGAAAGAAGGGGTGGCAAGAGGAACAGGCAACCTCCTTTTCCCGCTTTCAAATGGTGGATTTTCGATTATCATCTTTGAAAGCGATATGGTTCTGGTCATAGACAATTACGATTCGTTCACCTACAACCTCGTGCAATATCTCGGCGAGATGAACGTCGAGTTGCAGGTGCGGCGGAACGACGACATCACGCTTGACGCGATTCGCGAGTTGCAGCCGGAACGCATTCTCGTGTCGCCGGGACCGTGCTCGCCGCGCGAATCCGGGTTGTCGAACGAAGTCATTCGCACGTTCGGCCGGGAAATGCCCGTGTTCGGCGTCTGCCTCGGTCACCAGTGCATCGGGCACGTGTTCGGCGCGGAGGTGGTGGTGAATTACCGCATGATGCACGGCAAAACCTCGCCGATTAAGCACAACGGCAAGGACCTTTTTGTGGGGATGGCCAATCCCTTTGTCGCCACGCGCTATCATTCGCTCGTCATCAAGCGCGACACGCTGCCCGATTGTCTCGAAGTCACTGCCGAGACCGGCGAGGGCGAAATCATGGGCGTGCGGCACAAGGAACTGCCGATCTGGGGCGTGCAATTTCATCCGGAAAGCATTCTCACCGGGAATGGGCGTCAGATTATTAAAAATTTTCTCAAGTTGAAGTAATGGCGGCGTGCGCTATACTCGATGGCTCATGCAGGTTCATTTGCTGAAATCGAAAATTCATCGCGCCACGGTCACGGGCGGCAACGTGAAATATGAGGGCAGCCTCACCATCGCCATTGACCTGATGGAAAAGGTCGGCCTGCAGGAATACGAACGCATCCTGTGCGGCAACATGGCCAATGGAAACCGGTTTGAGACCTACGTCATCCGCGGCAAACGCGGTTCCGGCGAAATCATCATGAACGGCGCGGTTGCGCATCTGGGCAAAAAAGGAGATTTGCTGACCATCATGAACTTTGCAACTTTCGGCAAGGCGAAGGCGAAGAAATGGAAACCCCGCGTTATTGTCCTCGGCAAGGGAAACAAGATCGTGGACGAACGGGGCATTTGAAACCGCGGATTAAAGCAGAATTGAACCACGGATGGACACGGATTCACACGGATAAAAAATTCTTCAACGGTAATCGAATCGAAACTAAGCGCCCCTCGCCCCGTCCCTCTCCCCGCCCGGCGGGGAGAGGGTGTCCGCAGGACGGGAGAGGGGAGTGTGATTTTCCAACAAAAAACACGCCGGTCGTAAAACCGGCGTGCGGGCAGAAAAAATAAACTTCGCTGTTTAGAGGTTCTTGGCGGCTTCCGCCCAGTTCACCACGTTCCACCAGGCCTTGAGATAATCGGCGCGTTTGTTCTGGTATTTGAGGTAATAGGCATGTTCCCAGACGTCCACGCCGAGCAGCGGTTTGCCTTCGCAACCGGCGACGGCCTTGCCCATGAGCGGATTGTCCTGGTTGGCGGTGGAAACGATTTCAAGTTTGCCGCCGTTCGAGACGAGCCAGGCCCAGCCGCTGCCGAACCGTCCGATGGCCGCCGCTTCAAACTTGGCCTGAAAATCGGCGAACGAACCGAATGCGGCCTTGATGGCGTCGGCCAGCTTGCCCGTGGGCGCGCCGCCGGCCTTGGGCGCCATAAGCTTCCAGAAGAACGAGTGGTTCCAATGGCCGCCGCCGTTGTTGCGCACCGGGCCGCGGATGTTGTCCGGCACGGACGCGAGGTCGCCGATGAGCGCCTCCAGCGATTTGGCCTCCAGCGCGGCATTGCCGGCGATGGCCTTGTTGAGATTGTCCACGTAAGCCTTGTGATGGCGGTCGTGATGGATTTCCATCGTCAGCGCGTCAATGTGCGGTTCCAAGGCCTCCTTGGGATAAGGCAGGGGAGGTAGTTCATGTGACATAATTTTTAATCCTTTCTTTTTGTTTTATTAATCCTTGAAATCAAATTGCGCCAACGGCGTTGGAAAAGCAAGCGCGGATCAACTTCTAAATTTGCCTGTATCCGCTTTCAAAGGCTGAATGTCTCATGTATCCTGAGTAACCGAAAAGTTTCAATAGCAAGATGTTAATTGCTCCCGCAATGCGGGATTCGGCGAGACTGACTTGTTTCAAATCATCTTCTGACCGAGTCGCATATTCCGAGCGGTGAACGCTAGGATGACGAGCCTGTTGCCACGTTTTGAATACAAGCTCCATGTCATTTTCCCACTGAAGGCCAAAATGCGTGACAATTACTTGAAGCATGTGTTTTGCATTAAATATTTCCGCGCTCTGAACCACATCATAAACACGTTTATATCCAATATCATTGGCAATAAGTTGCTGATCCATCTGTTGAATAAATTTCCCCTTTGCGTGCTCAAAAGAATCAAAAAGTGGATTTTCCTTTCGAGCTTTTCCCTCCAGTTTCAATTCTCTGAAAATATGCCTCACTAAATTTTCAAATAGAATGCACAAGGTGACCATTGTAATATCACGATGTACTCCTTTAGTCCCTGCTTGACGAAACAAAAACAGAAGATAGGCAACTTCTTCGCTTAATGGAGATTCCGTTTCAAAATATTTTGTTATCTTTTTAATCGTGTCTGGAAAATTCCATTTTATTGAGCCTGTCCGGGCATTAAATGCCAGCGTTTCAGGAAATGGGGCATGAATCGTTTTTGAGAGGCGGCTTGCCGCGGTAACTCGGTCTATTAGTTTTTGTCCTGCCCGCCAATATTCAACTCGATACGGCCAAGCATTCGTGCCATTTACAAACGCGAGTGCATTCATAAAAGCGCGGAACGTTTTCCAATCCTTTTCCTCGCCTTGCGAAAAATATTCCTTTTTAGATTCGAGAGAAACACGAAGGTCAGACGTTTCCTCCAGTTTTGTTAAAACAAAATCAAAGTGTTCAGTTTCGCCTTTGATTTCTTTACCCCAGCTGGACGTATGCAGCGGGTATTCGAGAAGTGTGGCGTAAAATGACACATTATCTCGCGTTTCATCTTCAACCACGTTTGTCACCGGCGCTCCTTCATTGGAAGAATTAATTTGATTTTTCTTTAGACATTCTTTGCGCTCCGCGCGAGTCATCGCATCCCAACCCGCCGGGACAAGATCAATTGGATGAAGGTCGAAAGTGCATTTTGTGATGCATTCCGCCATTCCGCTGGCCCATGACCGTGAAATATCCCCAACCGGGCCTACATAGTTACACTTGAATTGCAGGCTGTCTTCAATGACTCCGGTCAATTTCCAGTAGTCTCTGATTGTATAAATACCGGTTTTTACCTCCGGAACTTTTTCCTCCTTATTGATAGTAATATCGATGTCAATTCCTTCCCGACCAATTCGGAGCATCCCCTTCCCATGTAATTCTTGTTCGCCAGTATTGATTGTAATTTCATCAACACGGAGTTTTTCAGGGCCCTTTCGAATAATTTTTACAAATTCGTCTGCTGTCATTTTGATTTTGCAAGCCTCACAAAGTTTTTCAGCAGTTGCGAGCCAACCTTCTGGCTTTTCTCCGGGTGAAATTGCGTAGTTGATTTCATTCGATTGCTCAAACAGCTTCAGGAAAACAGGTCGCGGATTTTGGCGCGAGCTTCGCGCAGTTTGGCATCTTTCACTTTGCCTGCCGCGTAAAGAATCACGGATTGTTCGACGGTGAACAGGCGATTCGGACGGATGAAACTGTTCACGGCCAGCCGCCCGCGTTCAAAATCGGCAACGGCCAGTGGAACGGAATATCCATCGGAGCGCGATTGGCTGGTGATCTGGCAGAGAATCAAATCGTCGCCGGTCAGATCGGCCACGACGAGGGCAGGGCGGCGTTTGCCGGATTGCAGGTTGGTCTGTGGAAAAGGCAGGACAACAACTTCGCCGACTAGAGGCTTGCCCATGCGGCGTCCTCCTCGGGAGTGTTCCAGTCCTTGGCGAGTGCAGTTTCGCTCAACAGCAGGCCGTTGAATGAATCTTTCTGTTTGGTTCGCAGGGAGCGGGCAAAATTGAAGACCTCCCGTTGCATCGGCTCGGGCAAATCAGCGATTTCCTTTTCGATCAATTCTCGCGTGCTCACAATTTGGTTATCGCAGATTCAGGCGTTTTAGTCAACCGCACCAACCGCCAGGTAGCGTCACATTTTTGGTTTTGGTGGGGCGAGCGTCCGTCGGGTCGAAGTCGAACGAAGACCGATCCCCGCGAGCCGAACTTGGAGAGTCGAATTTCGACGGCTCGTCGGTAGCCTCGCCCCACCGAAACTGCGCCGCTGCGGATGATGGCCGCGCGGCAGCGCCCCTGCCGTTTTCGGGCCAAAATCATTTTTCAATGAAGGGGGTATGCCATCTCAAATCCGTGTGCATGGTGCCTTTCTCTTTCACCTCGCGCATGATGTCGAATACCTGGTTCCAATCCAGTTGAACCGTGGTCTTATCCGGCCAGTCCCTTTCTTGCGTCCAAAACTCCAGGTGCAGCTCCAACTGGCCGTTCTTTTCCTCCGGAGACACCATGCTGAAACTGTCCAAAGCCTTCGTGAAATCTTTTCCCGATTTTTTTGACCACTGCGATAAAACTTCATCGGTGATGTCCAGCGGCAGGGCGGGTGACCGCACCGCAAATAATCGCGGCTTGGTGCCCCGGGGATCGTCCGGGTCCGGCGACACATAGGCCTTGTCGCCCACAAATATCGCCACGTCACCTTTGATGACCTCGCTGACCCCGGACAAGGCAGGCCAGATCGGAGTGGTTTTGCCGTCCGGCGCCCGATACTGAAATGAAACTTGCTTGGGGTGGGCCACCTCCTCATAACCGTTGCTCAATGGCGCAACCGTGCCATGAGACGCGCATCCGGCCAGACCGACGCCAAGCATCGCCAGTGAAAGATGGAACGCCAATTTTTTAATCAATTTCATGGACTGGCGGGTCAGCACTGCACCAGTTTAACAAAATTCTTCAGCAGTTGCAAACCAACTTTCTGGCTTTTTTCCGGGTGAAATTGCGTGGCGAAAACATTGTCGCGCCAGACGGATGAGGCGAAAGTACTGCCGTAATCCGTGCGCGTGGCGATGATGCCCGCATCCACGGGTTGGGGATAAAAGCTGTGGACGAAATAGACGTAACTGCCATTGGCCACACCTCGAAACAGCGGACAATCCGGTTTTACGATTTCAAGCTGGTTCCAGCCAATCTGCGGAATTTTCAGGCCATGCTTTTCGGAGAAGCGGACGACCTTGCCTTTGAAAATTCCGAGGCCGGCGGCGCAACTGTTGAATTCCTCGCTCTTCTCAAACAACGCCTGGTAGCCGACGCAGATGCCGAGAAACGGTTTGCCGGATTTGATGAATTCGCGCGCGGCTTCGAGCAGTTCCTGTTTGCGCAGGGCGTTGATGCAATCGTCGAACGCGCCGACGCCGGGCAGCACCATCGCCCGCGCATCACCGATTTCACCCGGTCGCTGGGCGATGCGCACGTCCGCGCCGACCTTGAGCAGGGCCTTGTGGACGCTGCGCAAATTGCCGGAGCCGTAGTCAAGCAGGGCGATCATCACGGCTCAATTTAGCTGTAAATTGACAAAGATGGAACACGGATTTTACCACTCCAATACGAACCCCTCACCCGTCGCTTCGCGCCACCCTCTCCCCGCTTGGGCGGGGCGAGGGAAAATCGTCCGCCGATGGTCAGCGAATGTATGACTGGCGAAAGCGGGATGAAACGCGGAATTTTTCGGAGGGCGGAGTTTCACGACGCCCAAATTTAGGGACTCGCGGAGCCCGCCCCTCCGAATTCTTTTTCCGTCTTCAACCGCAACTGGCCGCACGCGGCGTCAATGTCGTGGCCCTTCTCGCGGCGCAACGTGGCGATAACCTTTTGCCTTTCCAGCGCGGCGAGAAATTTTTCCTGGGTTTCTTCATCCGGACGTTCCCACGGCAGGCCTTCGACCCGGTTGTAGGGAATCAAGTTCACCTTGGCGGACAGTTTTTTGGCCAGTGCGGCCAGCGGTTTGGCTTGCTCAATCGAATCGTTCACACCGGCGATCAAAATATACTCGAACGTGAGCATCCGGCCTTTTTGCCCCTGATACTCTTCACACGCAGCAACCAGTTCCTTGAGCGGATACTTGCGGTTCACCGGCATGATTTTGTTGCGCACTTCGTCGGTGGCGCCATGCAGCGAAATCGCGAGGCGAAATTGTTCCGGCTCATCAGCCAGCTTGCGGATTTGCGGCGCGAGGCCGCTGGTCGAAATCGTAATTTTACGCGCGCCAATGCCGCCGCCCCACGGCGCATTCAAAATGCGCAACGCCTTGAGCAGGTTGTCGTAATTTGCCAGCGGCTCTCCCATGCCCATGATGACGAGGTTGTCGATAAGACGTGACGGGTGACGGGTGGCGGGTGACGTGGTTCCAATTCCCGCCACACGACACTCGTCACTCGTCACATTTCGTTCGACCGCCAGAACCTGCTCCACGATTTCGTCGGGCGTCAGGTTGCGTTTCCAACCATCAAGACCACTCGCGCAGAATTTGCAGCCGTAGGCGCAGCCGACCTGGGTGGAGACACAGAGCGTATGGCGGTCGCTCGCTTCGCTCCCGCAGTCGCGGGACGCGGGATTGGCGGGGATCAGAACGCTTTCGATGAGCGAACGGTCGTGCAGCCGCCAGAGAAATTTCTGCGTGGTGTCGCGCGCGCCCTGTTTGCGGAGGAGTTCGAGCGTTTGGAACGAAAAGTTTTCCTTCAATTTTTCGCGGAGCGGCTTGGGCAGGTTCGTCATCGCCTCCCAGCTCGTGACGCGATGGACATAAAGCCATTCGAGCAACTGGGCCATGCGATACTTGGGCTGCTTCCAGGCGGCGAACTGCGTTTCCAGTTCCTCGCGCGTCAGCGATTTGATGTCCTGCAACACGCCCGCAACTTAACCGGCGCGGGACGGGAAACCAAGCGCATCGTCAGGCAACGTCAGGATTAAAATCCATGCCTCCTCACTCAGGCAATGCTGCAATCCAGCGGGCCGGCTCGAAAGATTGCGTGCTTTGCCGCGCCACCCCCGGTTGATGGAATGCAAATCGAGGTTGCAGTTTAAGTTGTTGGTGTTAATAGTAAACTTGTGTCACGAAACGGTCAGGTTGTCAGCCTGCCGCGTATTATCGCGCGGCCCGTAAAAGTTTGCCACCAGCCATCCCTTAAAATGATTCATCCATGAAAAATTCAAGCATGAAACGCCACGGACTTAATCGCCGCCAGTTTATCCGGACTTCCGCCGTTTTGGCCGGCACCGCACTGCTGTCGCCTTGGGCGCTTTCCAACATCCGCGCCGCCGCCGCTCCCGCCGGCAAACGCACCGCGGTGGACCAAATGACGCTGGGCAAGACCGGCATCAAACTCAGCCGGCTGGGCATTGGGACTGGAAGCAACAACGGCCATGAGCAAACCGCCCTCGGCCGGGATGGTTTCACCAAACTCATCCACTACGCCTACGATCAGGGCATCACCTACATCGACACCGCCCAAGCATACGCAACCTTCGACTGGATCAGCGACGCGGTCAAAGGATTGCCGCGCGAAAAACTTTTTATTCAGTCCAAGATGGACGGCAAGCCGGCTGATGTGCTGGCCGTGATTGACCAGCACCGCAAGACATTCAATACGGACTACATTGACAGCCTGCTGGTCCATTGCATGACGCGGGATGCCTGGACTGACGAATGGAAGCGCGTTATGGACGGTTTCAACGAGGCCAAGGAGAAGAAATGGATTCGCGCGAAGGGCGTTTCCTGCCATTCGCTGCCCGCGTTGCGCGCCGCCACTGCCAGCGATTGGACCGAGGTGCATCTGGTGCGCGTGAATCCGCAGGGCATCTACACGGATGGCGAGGTGGCGGACTGGAACAGCAGCAGCCATCACGACATCTCGCCGGTGATGCAGGAGATCAAAACGATGCACGAGAAGGGACACGGCGTGATTGGCATGAAAATCTTCGGCGCCGGCACGTTCACCGGAACGGCCGACCGCGAGAAATCCATCCGCTTTGCGATGGCCTGCAAGGAAATTGACGCCGTCGTCATCGGCTTCACCAGCACACAACAAATTGACGAAGCGATTGAGCGGATGA
>OBLU010002126.1_pt1 | contig 18356 bp, 17 predicted proteins | sample 1518681 | NCBI WGS metagenome assembly OBLU01 (sample SAMEA3539304, study PRJEB22396) | soil metagenome | biome: tundra; feature: field; material: soil | place: USA | collected 2010-05 | depth 0.15 m | reverse complement strand
AGCGCCAGAGCGTCCCAGTGCAACATGCCGTCGACAGTTACGGCCCCATTCCAGAACCGCGCCAGCTCCTCCAGATGGAGCTCCTGGTCCCGCACTACACCCAGGACGACTCGGCCGCTTGAAGCGCCGAGATCGACGGCGACGTGGTGCGTTGTCGGTGACATCTAGAGCGTGTGTGAGGCGGTCACGCCTCCATCGACTTTGAGCACGTTGCCAGTCCAACGCGAGCTGCACTCGCTCGCGAAAAAGGCGACGGCTTCGACGGCGTTCTCGGTCCGGCGGGAAGGGCCGAGCACGGCCTGGATGTCAGGACTGGTCACCATCCTCCTCTTTCAGGTGCCCCATCCCGCCTGGGTACCGTCGGCCCTGGCCTCAATGATCCGCTCGGCGTAGCCGGAGCGCCCGTAGGCAGCGAGCGGATCCGGGTCCAGATCCATCTCCTGGCGCACCTCAGCCAGCAGTGGCCGTACGTCGGTGTTGTATGCGTCCATCAAGACGACATGCGCGCCCAACACGTCACCGGCCTCCTGACGTTCCCGGAGCGCGTCCCGGTCGACGAGCAAGGCTTTTGCGGTCGCTTCTTGCACGTTCATCACCGAGCGGATCTCGCCCGGGATCTTCGGTTCGAGGTTGTGGCACTGGTCGAGCATGAAAGCCACGCCGGCGTCTGCCCCGAGAGCCGATGCGGCGACGATCTCGTTCATGATCCGGAAAAGCTGGAACGGGTCCGCAGCACCAACCATGAGGTCGTCGTCGGCGTAGAAGCGACTGTTGAAGTGAAAGCCGCCCAGCTTCCCGGCGCGGAGCAGCACCGCGACGATGAACTCGATATTGGTGCCGGGAGCGTGATGGCCGGTGTCGACCAGCACCTGCGCCCGCTCGCCGAGCCGGATGCAATGGGCAAACGACGTGCCCCAGTCGGGCACATCGGTGCTGTAGAAAGCCGGCTCGAAGAACTTGTACTCGAGCAGGAGCCGCATCCCTACCGGCAGGGTCTCGTACACGGCGGCGAGAGCCTCGGCCATGCAGTCCTGGCGTCTGGCGATGCTGTCCTGGCCCGGGTAGTTCGTGCCGTCGGCAAACCACAGGCTGAGGATCGTCGAACCGGTCGCCTGTGCCACCTCGACGCACTCCTGCAGGTGCCCGATCGCGCGCCGGCGAACCGCCGGATCCGGGTTGCAGACGCTACCGAGCTTGTACTCGAGCTCCTGGAACACGTTGGGGTTGACGGCGCCGATCTCGATCCCGACGCTCCGGGCGTGCTTAGCCAAGTCTTCGTAGTCGTCAACCCGGTCCCATGGGATGTGGATCGCCACCGACGGGGCAATGCCGGTGAAGCGATTGACCTGGGCTGCATCGTCGATCTTCTCATAGGGGTTGCGTGCCACCCCGGCTTGGGGGAACACCTTGAACCGGGTGCCCGAGTTCCCGTAGGCCCAAGAGGGCGTCTCGATCCGCTGCCGCCGCAGGACTTCTCGAACCGTAGATAGGTTGGTCATTTCCTCATCTTTCATCCGATGGCGGGCGGAGGCGTCAAGCGTTGCGCGACCGTCATGCAAGGTGGGTGACTGTCAGTCAAGGTGGAAGTTCTCCGGGATTGGCGCTGTGCCACGGTCGGGAGGCCCGCCGCCCAGGCTCACGAAGTACTCCGTCCCACAATCGCCTGGAGGAGGTCGTCTGCGACCGGCCCGGCGAGCGGCGAGGTGAAGACGTGGCGACCATCGCGCATCACCGTGACCCGCTGGTAGACGTCGAAAACTTCCTGGAGGCGGTGGGAGATGAACAGCACCGCTGCGCCGTAATGGCGGAGCATCTCGATCACCTCGAAGAGCCGGTCGACCTCGTGGGCGGAAAGTGCTGCGGTCGGCTCGTTCATCACGATGATGGACGCGTTGAGCGAGACCCAACCCGGACCCCCCGTCGACCGCCGCCAGCTGGCCGCCATCGGCAGGTGGCTCGCCGTCTCGTTGGTGAGCGGGCCCGTGGTGGCTACCTGTGTGGTCGCCCGGAGGCCTGCCACCGGCCGTTATTTCGACGCTCTTCCCCACAGCTCACCTTCCGGCCCGACGGCTCGGTTGTCTGGACTGTCTGGGCGCCACCCGCCGAACAGTTGCCTGTCTTGTCCCTGTTCCTTCTCTTGTCCCTGTCTTGCGGCAAACGCCGCCGTGTACGGTGTCAACCACCATGTCGTCGCCATCTCCCAAGCCTGTGCGCCCTGCCAGTCCGGCGACATCCCTCGGTCGCAGGTTTGTCCAGAAAAGGAATGAATCGTTTCAAATCGGGCACACAACAAACATCTGCAGCCCTCTCGAAACAACCACCGAAATATTCCTATGTAAACGCGAACCAAGCCACGTTGCTCAAAGTTTTACGGGAGCGAACGCTAACGACGTCGCCAGTCGCTGTCAAGGCTCCAAGCGATGGCCAAGGGCCGCCTCCCCACGAGCCCCCACGATGAGACCCCGGTGAACCGAGCGGGATCAGCGGAGAGGCGTCACTCGAGCGCTACTGGGGCCGATCGCACCTCTGCCAAGCGTCGGGTCACCATCCGCGAGGTCGCCAACCTTGCGCAGGTATCCCTCGGCACGGTGTCGAACGTGCTCAACAACCCAACGGTCGTGGCCCCCACCACTCGCAAGCGGGTTCTCGATGCGATCGACTCGACACGGTTCGTGCGCAACACGGCAGCACACCAGCTGAGAGCCGGCAAGAGCCGTACGATCGGGGTAGTTCTCCTCGACATTGCGAACCCATTCTTCACCGAGATAGTCCGCGGCGCCGAGCACGTGCTGCGTGAGCAGGACTACGTCCTGATGCTCTGCTCTACCGACGAGTCCGCCAAACGCGAGCAACGCTACTTCCGCGTGCTCGAGGAGCATCGCGTCGATGGCATTCTCGTTTGCCCGGTCGATAGCGACCTCGAGAGCGCTGTGGCACTGGTGGCTCGCGGCATCCCGACGGTGCTGCTGGACCGGGACGGCAGCAGCCACGGGCTGTGCTCCGCGGCGGTAGACGACATCCGAGGCGCTGAACTTGCCGCAGACCATCTCTTCGAGCTGGGGCACCAGGCGATCGCACTGGTCAACGGCCCGGCGACGATCCGGCAGTGCATCGACCGGAAGGAAGGCGCTCGCCGGTCGGTCAAGCGGGCTCACTGTTGCCGCAGCGCATCGCTCCAAGAAATTGTCGTGGGCGCTCTCACCATCGACCAAGGCGAGGGTGCGGTGGCAGCGCTCCTCGCCGCCGAGCCCCGCCCGAGCGCGGTGATGTGCGCCAACGACCTTCTCGCTTTTGGGGTGCTCAGGGGGCTCGCCGCAGCTGGAGTCGGCGTTCCCGAAGAGATGGCCGTCGTCGGCTACGACGACGTAGTGTTCGCCTCCATGTTGTCGCCCTCGCTCAGCTCTGTACGCCAGCCCAAGTACGAGCTCGGCGTCGCCGCCGCCGAGCTGCTCCTCGAAGAGGTAACCGGCGCACCGCATGAGCATCGGGCCATCCGCTTCGAACCCGAGCTCGTCGTGCGTGCATCGAGCACGCCTGGGCCCGTGAGCGCTCCCCGAGCAAAGCGGTCACGACCCGGTTGACTCCGCCCACCAGGCGTCGAGGCGTCGCACGATCTCCTCCTCGCCGAGCAGTCCCTCATCCAGGCGAATCTGCAACAGGAAGTCGAGCGCGGCGCCGACATCGCGGCTGGGCGCGATGCCGAGGTGCTTCATCACCGTGACACCGTCCAGTTCCGGGCGTATCGAGTCCAACTCCTCGCGCTCGCGAAGGTCGACGAGGCGTCGCTCGAGCTCGTCCATTCGTAAGCTGAGATCCCTGGCCTTGGCCTCGTTGCGTGTGGTGCAGTCACAGCGGGTCAGCTCGTTCAGACGACTGAGCAGTGGACCGGCATCGTGCGCGTAACGGCGCGCCGCCGCGTCGGTCCAGCCCATCTTGTAGGTGTGGAACCGCAGATGAAGCGCCACGAGCCGCTCGACGTCGTCAATGACCTCGGTCGGATAGCGCAGCTCCTGCATTCGCTTGCGCGTCATTCTCGCCCCGACAACGTCGTGGTGATGGAAGTGAACCCCGCCGGGACCGATCGAGCGCGTCAAGGGCTTCCCGATGTCGTGAAAGAGGGCAGCCAAGCGAAGAGTCCTCTCGGGATTTGTCTTCTCGACGACGGCGAGCGTGTGAGCGAGAACGTCCTTGTGCCGTTGGACTGGGTCCTGCTCGAGGGCAAGCGCCGGCAGCTCGGGAAGGAACTCCTCGGCTAGCCCGGTGTTGACGAGGAACCAGAGCCCCGGCGCCGGACAGGGCAACACGAGCAACTTGTCCAACTCGTCCCTGATCCGCTCCCTGGAGACGATCTCGAGGCGTGAACGCATGGATTCGACTGCCGTCACGAGCTCAGCGTCTGGCTTCAGTCCGTATCCGGCGATGAACCGGGCGGCCCGGAGCATACGCAGGGGATCGTCCGAGAACGACACCTCGGGTTCGAGCGGGGTGCGCAACCGCCTCGCCGCGAGATCGGTGATGCCGTTGAACGGATCGACCAGCACGAGGTCCGGCAGGCTGAGCGCCATCGCGTTCACGGTGAAGTCCCTGCGCGACAGATCAGTCTCGATATCGCTGCCGAATTGGACCTCGGGCTTGCGGGAGTCGGCAACGTAGGCTTCCGCCCTGTGAGTCGTGATCTCGAAACGGCGTCCGGCGCGCATGAGCCCAATGGTCCCGAACCTCTTGCCTTGGTTCCACATGGCGTCGCTTAGATCGGAGACCAACGACTCGATCTCATCGGGGGTCGCGTCCGTCGTGAGGTCGATGTCGACGTCCAGGCCCGGTTCGACGCCTCCGGGCCGCCCGGCGATACCGTCACGCACGGGCCCACCGACTAGGAAGATCCGCTTGCCCGCGGCTTGGAAGCGTTCGGCAATCGGGCGCGTTGCCTCGAGAATCGGGCGGAGCCGCTCGGGAACCACCATCGGAGAGGCTGGTTTGCTGCTCATCTCGTGAGCGCAGCCCGATGGTATCGACTGGCCGTGGCAATGACGTCGCGCGCATGTTCTGTCGTCTCGCCCTGCGAGGCGGCCTCGGGACGGTAGTCGACTCCCCCGAGCGCAGCCACGCACGCACCGACGCAAAGGGCGAGCGACGTGAGGTCGTAGCCGCCTTCGAGAAAGGCGATGAGCCGTCCACGCGGCACGAAACGCACCGCCCGAGAGGTCAGGTCCGCAAAGTCGCCGGCGGTGAGCCCAAGATCGGTCAATGGATCGGCGCGATGCGCGTCGAATCCCGCGGAGATGAGCAGCCATCCCGGAGCGAACTCCTCGGCCAGCGGCGCGACCACGTCGTCAAACGCTAGGCGGTACGCGTCTCCTGCGGTTCCAGCAGGAAACGGCAGATTCACGGTCGCGCCCCTCCCTGCACCGCTTCCGACTTCGCTCAGCGACCCGGTCCCGGGGTAGAAGGGGAACTGATGGAGCGAAACGTAAAGCACGTCAGAACGCTCGTAGAAGATGTCTTGGGTCCCGTTGCCGTGATGGGCATCCCAGTCGAGAACCATGACGCGCTCGCCTTGAGCCGCTATCGACCCGGCGGTGACGGCGACATTGTTGAACAAGCAGAAACCCATTGCCCTTGCCTCAAGCGCGTGGTGCCCGGGAGGCCGCACCGCGAGAAAGGCGACATCGCCATCGCCGTTGCGAAGGCGTTCGACTGCATCCAAGCCCGCACCGGCGGCGCGCAGGGCTGCGTCAAACGAGGCAGGGGCTGCAACGGTGTCCTGATCGAGGTGACCGCCGCCGCTGAGGCAATGATCCTCGATGCGCTCGATGTACAACGGGTCGTGGACGATCTCGAGTTCTCCCCGTGTTGCCCGCCGGGGTTCGAACGAGATGGTCACTTCGGCCGCCGGTGAGTCTTCGACACCGGAGAAGACCGCCTCCAGGCGCTCGGCGCGCTCAGGGTGCCATTCTCCTGTGGCGTGCGCTGCGAACTCCTCGTGACGTCCGAACAGCACTACCATTCCATGACCGTACCGCCCCCGCGCCTGATGCGCGGCAGCGATCCGTCGGCCATTCCGGTGTCAGAACGTCTCCCGTACTCCCGTCCACCTGTATGAGCACCCCGCGCGCCTATAGGCTCGCTGCGTCTCGCGTGTCCGATCGGAGGACAAGACCACCGTTGCCGTCCGCCTCATGGCTCAGCGATGCCAGGTCGGCGTTGATGCCGCTTGGGCGGCTCACCGCTCGAGCCGTCCCCGCCCTCGTCGCCCTCGTCGCTCTGGCGCTTGCCGCAACGTCCATCGGTTTCTCGTGTCCTGCCGTGGCCCAGGCGCTCCCTAAGGGCGTCATCACGCTGACATCGCAGGACCCTTGGGTGCAGAGCTCGAGTGTCCCCGTTCGGCTCGGCCTCAGTGTGCGTTCGCCGATCCCGGCCAAAGATCTCCTCGTAGACTTGGCGCTCTACACCGAGCCTGACCAATCGGCGCTGGCGAGCCGCTACGAGTTCGATGCGACGGCCACAGGTCAGCTCGCGGGGCTGAACCAGCTCGCGCTCATCACATTCTCGCTGCGCTCGATCACCGAAGCCCACGGCTCAGCGGACATCTATGTCGGAGGGACCGAGCTCTCCGGCCGAGTCCCGCCAAAGGTGCCTCCGAACAAGGTGTTCGAGCTCCCTTGCCCGCCGCGATACGGGGGCTGCGGCGGTGTCTACCCGCTCCAGGTCTCCCTCGTCGACGTCTTGACCGGCCAGCCGGTTACCGTCGACTCCTTCACGACCTACCTGATCGTCGTCCCCTCGAAGATTGCGCCACAAGAACGCCTCCGTTTCTCTTTCGTCGTGCCCGTGGGGGCTCCGGTGGCGCTCGCCCCCGCCGGAACGCCGACCGTTTCCTCCGAGACCATCTCGCGGATCGAGACCATCGCTCACGCAGAGGCGAGCTGGCCTGAAGCACCACTGACCGTCGACGTCTACGGACAGAGTCTGCTGGCCCTCGCTCGAAGCCCGGATCACGCGAAGCTTGTGGACACACTGGCCTCCGAACGCGGCACGATCGTGGACGGCCCGTTCAGTGCCGTCAATCCGACTCGGCTGATCCGGGCTGGCCTCGAAGACGACCTTGCGAACCAGTTCGACCGTGGCAACAAGGTCTTTGCGAAGGTGCTCCACGTCTCCGCAAGCTCGCGTGTCTACATAGCAACATCACCAATAGGCGTGCACGGCCTCGAAGCGCTCGCCGCCGACGGCATCAGTCGGATCGTGGTCCCCGAAAGCAATCTCCAATCGCTCCCGAGCGCTGGACCAGCAGCGATGCAATGGCCCTACACGCTTTCGGCCCCGTTTCGCATCCAAGGGTCCACTGTGAAGGGTCTGCAAGCCGACCCGGGCCTGGCGGCACATCTGAATGGGTCTGGCAACTCGGCACTTCGGGCCCAGCAGCTGCTTGCTGACCTGGCCGAGCTCTATTTCGACTCGCCTGACTACCAGCAGCCGAGAGGCGTGGCCCTCGTCGCTCCTCAGTCCTGGGCACCGGATGCTGGATTCCTCAGCGCGATGCTCCGGGGGCTCGCTTCAAGTCCCATCGTGACGACCGTGCCGATCGGCCGGCTCTTCCAGACGGTCCCACGTGGACTCTGCCAGCAGCCACCCAGCGTCGTCACAGGTTGCTCGGCTGCCGTTCGCTCAATCCTGAACCCGACGCTCAGTGCCGACGGGTCAATCACTTCCGGGCAGGTGCAAGCGGCACGCGGTCAGCTTGCGGAGCTTTCTTCGATCATCGCGAGCGACACGGCGACGATCAACAACCTCGACGACGCAATCCTGTTGGCCGAGACCGCGGGAATCGATCCCAGTATCCGCCAGGGGTACCTGTCGGCACCCCTCGCCATGATGGACAGGCTCGGCTCGGAGCTCAGCTTGCCGCCGGGCCGCACCGTGACTGTGACCTCGTCATCGGCTAGGTTCCCGATCGCCATCACCTCAGGCTCGAGGACGCCGCTCCAGGTCATCCTGGCCGTCTCGGGTGCGAATCTGACCTCATCGACCGACATGAAGGTCGTGCTCAAGCGCGGCACCACGAGCTTCATCGTCCGCGTGGGGACACGCACGTCAGGCGACTCGAACCTTCAACTGCAGCTTCTCTCGCCGGCTGGTCGTCTCGAGCTGGCGCACGCCCAATTCACCATTCGGTCCACGGCGATCTCGGGCGTCGCGATCGCACTCACCGCTGGTGCGGGTGCCTTTCTCTTGTTCTGGTGGTTCCGGTCCGCGTCGCGTCGCCGCCGGCGACACGCGGCCAGACGCGGTCGCAACCCGCACCACGAGCTGGCATCCGGCGCCGTTCCGGACCCGGCCTCGTGAGGCGCAGGCGGCGGCACTCCTACGGCCGCGGCGATCAAAGGACGATCTACCGCGGACGCCTGCCTCGCACACTGCCGGGGATACCTGCACCCTTAGGACTCTCTGCGGCTCGGGGTGCCACGTCTGGCGTTGTCGGCCCCGCGCGACCAACGCCGAGGGTCGCCACTCATAGCAGTCGGCCGCGCCCGGGTCTGGGCACGGCGACCGCCTATGTCGCAGCCGGCACCCTCGTCTCGCGAGTTACCGGACTGCTACGCATCCTCGTCGCGATCTACGCCCTTGGGTACTCGACACTTTCCGACTCGTTCAACCTCGCCAACAACACTCCGAACATCGTGCACGACCTCGTGCTCGGCGGGGTCCTCACGGCCACGTTCGTCCCGGTGTTCGTCTCTCGCCTAGCAACGCGCTCGGAACAGGAGGCTGTTGAATCGATCTCCGCCGTGTTGACCCTGGCGGCCTGCCTGCTTCTCGTCGCGACCGTTGCGTTCTTCCTCGCGGCTCCTTTGATCATCGACCTGTACACCGTCGGCAGCCACGGACCCGGAATCGTCGCCGAGCGCCAAGTGGCCACTTATCTCCTCCGCCTCTTCTCGCCCCAGCTGCTCGCCTACGGCGCGGTCAGCTTGATGACTGCCGTGCTGAACACCGCCCGGCGCTTCTCCGCCCCAGCGTTCACCCCGATCCTCAACAACATCGTCGCCATCGCCATCCTCTTGGCCTTCGTCGCCGCCGGTCACACCCACAGCCTCGCTGAGGTCCAGCACGACCATCGGCTGCTCCTGCTGCTCGGCGTCGGCACGACGCTGGGCGTTGTCATCCAAGCTGCGGCGCTCGTTCCGAGCTTGTTGAGCTGCGGCCTGCGAATACGTCCGCGCTGGCGACCGGATGACCCCGCGGTGCGCGAGATCGTCAACCTCTCGGGCTGGACTCTTGGGTTCGTCATCGCCAATCAAGTGGCGGTCTTCGTCGTATCGGCAATCGCCGTGAGCATCGGCGCGGCGTCGCTCACCGCTTACACGTACGCGTCGATCTTCTTCCAATTGCCTTTCGGCATCGTCGCCGTCTCGGTCATGACCACGATGGCCCCGACGCTGGCGTCGCTCTTCACCAAAGGTGACACCGCTGGCTTCGCCGAACAGTTCGGGCTCGGGCTTCGTCGCACGCTGGCAGGCGTGATCCCAGCTGTCGTCGGCTATCTGCTTCTGGCGCTTCCTGCCATCTCGCTCATCTCCTTGGGGGCCGGGAGCGCGCACCACTTGAGCGGGGCACACCTCACGGCAACAATGCTGGAGCTCCTTGCATTGGGCCTGCCCGGGTTCTGTATCTATCTGCTCACAATTCTCGCCTTCCAGGCGATGCGCGACACGCGCACCCCCTTCTTCCTCTACGTGTTGGAGAACGGGCTGAACATCCTGCTCGCGTTCGCATTCCGCAGCACACTCGGGGCGAAGGGACTGGCTCTCTCACTCGCCATCGCATACACGGTCGCTGCGGTAGCAGCCCTGATCGTCCTGCGGAACCGGATAGGCGGCCTCGGCGGCTTCACCGTCGGCCGTTACGTGTCCCGCACGGTGATCTGCTCGCTCGTCATGGCCTTCGTCGTTGCCCTGGTTCTCGCAGGTGTCGGATCGAGCCAGGGCCTCGGCCTCCTGGTGCGCGTGCTTGCCGGCGTGTTGGCAGGCATCGTTGCCTACGCGCTTGCAGCAGGACTCGCCGGGACCTTTGCCGGCTGGCAAACTTCGAAGCGGAGGCACGCGATTGCCGGGAAGGGAAGTCATGGCCGGGATACGAGTCGTTACCGATAGCGCGGGGGACATTCCCACGAACCTCACCGAGGAACATGACATCAGGATCGTCCCACTCGACGTCCGCCTGGGCGACTGGGGACCCGACGAGATGAGGCTGATCGAGCCATCCGAATTCTGGCGCCGGTGTGCCATGACAAGCGCCCTGCCCGAGACCTCGGCGCCTTCACCCGGCGCGTTCGCAGAGAGCTTCACGCAGGCTGCGGACGATGGATGTACCAGCGTCGTGTGCCTCACGCTCTCGTCGGGGCTCTCTTCGACCTACCAAGCCGCGTGTGCCGGCGCTGAAGAGGTGCGCGGGCGAATCGAGGTGCGGGTTGTGGACACCCGTACCGTGACCTTGGGCCAGGCGTTGGTCGTGCTGGAGGCTGCGAGGGTCGCAGCGGCCACAAACGATCTCGATGCCACTGAGGCAGCTGCCCGGGCGGTTGTCCCGAAGATTCGCGTGTTCGGGGCCCTCGACACCATGGACAATGTCCGAAAAGGCGGTCGGATAGGGACAGCGAGGGCCCTCTTGGGATCGCTCTTGTCGATCAAGCCGATCATCGAGATCCGAGACGGTCTCGCCGAAGCCGAGTCGCGGCAGCGCACACGTGCAGGTTCGCTCGAGTACCTCGTCAACAAGTTGAAGGAAGCCGGCAAGTTGGAGGGCCTCGCGGTGGCGCATGCCGCAGCACCGGATCTCGAGGTGTTCTTGGAGATGCTCACCGGGATATTCCCCCGGGAGGACATCCTCATCAACTACATCGGCCCTGTAATCGGGACCCACGCCGGGCCCCGATGCATGGGCATCTGCTATCGGCTTGCCGAAACTGCAGACGGCTAACCTACTGGACATGTCTTCTGAGTCGGCTCCCAAAGACGACTGGGCTGCGCAGCTGACCGAAAAGGTCGGACAGCTTGTCGAGCTCGTTCGTGACCACACCGTCCGGCCGGTACAGAAGTTTGTCCGGGCAGCCATCTTCGGCGCGTTGGCCTTCTCAGTCGTGATCTTCGTCATCGTGGCGTTCGTCATCGGTTTCATTCGCCTTCTCAACAACGAGGTCTTCGACCAACGCGTGTGGGCGAGCTACTTGTTGATCGGCGGAATCTTCGTAGGGATCGGGACGTTGATCTCCAGGATGCGCCACAGCCGGAGCTAGCCGGCCGGCACGAAGGGAAGCGACACAGATGGAGTCCGGCGCGGTACGCGACGTGGTGATCCTTGGCTCTGGGCCCGCTGGCTTGACCGCAGCGATCTACTCGGCGCGTGCCGACCTACGGCCACTCGTCCTCGAGGGCGAGCCGTCGTCTTCGAGCGATCAGCCGGGCGGCCAGCTCATGCTGACAACAGAGGTCGAGAACTTCCCCGGCTTCGCCCACGGAGTGCTAGGTCCCGAGCTCATGGTGTCAATGCGGGCTCAAGCCGAACGCTTCGGCGCGGAGATCCTGACGGAAAGAGCATCGAGAGTCGATCTGTCTTCGACGCCGATTGGCATCTGGATCGGTGATCGAGATGCGCCCGAGCCGACTTCAAGAGCAAGGACGCTCATCATCGCGACCGGAGCGCGCTCACTCATGCTCGGTATCGCGAACGAGGCTCGCCTGCTGGGTTATGGGGTTTCGACCTGTGCGACCTGCGACGGGTTCTTCTTCCGGGACAAGCGGATCGTCGTCGTAGGCGGCGGAGACTCTGCGCTCGAAGAAGCGCTGTTCCTCACGAAATTCGGCGATACGGTTACCGTTGTCCACCGTCGCAAGGAGCTGCGGGCATCCAAGATCATGCAAGACCGGGCATTTCGGAATGAGAAGATCGCATTCCGCTGGGACTCGGTTGTCGTTGACGTGCTCGGCGACGAACGCGTGACCGGATTGCAGATAAAGGACGTCAACACGGGCGAGGAGTCAGATCTCCCCGCCGATGGCGTCTTCGTCGCCATCGGGCACGCCCCGAGCACGGAGCTGTTCACCGGGCAGCTCGAGACCGATGAAGCGGGCTATCTCGTCACTCGTGACGGCACAAAGACCAACGTTCCGGGCGTGTTCGCGTGCGGCGACGTCCAAGATCATGTCTACCGGCAAGCTGTCACGGCAGCTGGGTCCGGTTGCATGGCCGCAATCGAAGCCGAGCGACATCTGTCGTCGCTCGCACAGACCTGACACAAGGAGATTGGAATGAACGACGTCATCACGATCAGTGACGACACTTTCGACGAGGCGGTTGGCCTTTCGGACATCCCGGTAGTGGTCGACTTCTGGGCTGAATGGTGCGGCCCCTGCAAGATGGTGGCCCCCATTCTCGATGAGATCGCCAGCGCCAACAGTGGCAAGCTCAAGGTGGCGAAGCTGAACGTCGACGACAATCCCCGAACCGCTCAGCGGTTCAAGGTGATGAGCATCCCGACGTTGCTGTTGTTCAAGAACGGTGAGACGCAGGCCCGGATCGTCGGAGCAAGGAGCAAGTCACAGATTCTCTCGGAGTTCGAGCCCCTTCTCTGACAGAGCCCCTCTTGCCTGAGTAACCCTTTGCACTACCGGCCGTTGCCTGGCATCTCCTACGATGTCGGAGATGATCGAAGTGCCGCCGAGCTCGGGCTTATGAGCCGTCCGCGGACGGTCTCTCCACGCGAAGATCTCCTGCCACTTCGAGAGGGCGACTCCGGTGAGGCCGTCGTTGACCTGCAGCGGAGGCTCGAGCGGCTCGGATTCGAGCATGAACACGACGAGCTCGGTGCGTACGGTCCTGGGACAGCGGCAGCTGTGCAAGTGTTCCAGTCCCAACGTGGACTACGTACTGATGGCATCTGCGGCCACGAGACGTGGTCAAGCCTTGTTGAAGCCGGCTTTCGATTGGGAGACCGACTCCTTTACCGCCGTAGCCCAATGTTGCAGGGAGACGACATCGCCGACGTGCAGCGGAGGTTGAGCGGGCTTGGATTCGATCCGGGAGGCGTCGACGGCATCTTCGGTGACAACACTCACGCCGCGATCACCGAGTTCCAGCACAACATGGGTCTCGTGACAGACGGGATCTGCGGTCCGCTGACGCTCTCCGAGCTGGCCCGCGTCGCGCCTGTTCGCGGAGGTGACGACCTTGTGACGCCGCTGCGGGAGCAACTCAGGGTCGCCGCGGCGCCGGCAATGCTCAGCTGCAAGAAGATCGCCGTCGGGGAGGAAGGGGGATTCGCGACCGGTGTTGCAGCGGTTCATCGCGCCCTCCTCCTCGCCGGAGCGCAATCGCTCGAACTGCACGACCCGGACCCGTTCGCGCAAGCCTTGGCGGCGAACACAGCGAAGGTCGACTGCTACATCGGTCTTCGGCTGGAGCCGAGCCACGAGTCAGTCAAGACGTACTTCTACCGGGGCTTCCGCTACGAGTCGGCGGCGAGCCGACGCCTCGCTGAGCTGCTCGTGGAGGAAGCCGCGGGCTGGCTGGACCTTCACGAAGCCGGAGCACATGGGATGGCGGACGTGATCCTCAGGCGAACGGCCATGCCGGCTGTCGTGCTCGAGCTGGGAGCGCCGCAACAGGTGGCGATGAGGACTTCAGGCCTCGCAAGAGCGGTTCAGGAATCCCTCGAACGCTGGCTGACCATGAGCGGAGAGTGAAGTGATCCACAACCTCATGCACAGGTTGTGGATCAACTTGGACCAACAGTAGAGGTCCAGAGGGTAACGGGAAAGTAAACTTTTGATAGGGCCACGAAACAAAAAGGGCTACTGAACAGGGCAGATATCAGTTTACACTGCTTTCTACATAATCGTGATTAATTTCACACCCTGGGGATGACGGTGGTGTAACGAGCCCTTCAGTAACGGATATCGACCTCAGGTAAAGGTCTCCCCGACAATTACCCGGTAAATCCGTTCGAGGTCGTCCAACGTGGCAAACTCAATCACGAGTTTGCCACGTTTCCCGCCCATATCCACTTTGACCCGTGTGTTCAGGCGGTCTTCCAGGAGTTCCTCGAGATCGTGCACCCCTGGCGGCCTAAGCGAGTGCACGGGCTTTGGCTCTGGGGTTAGCCCAGGTGGGGCAGCGTGATCTCCACCGGGAGCTTTGATCAGGTTCCCGGCATCGTCGAGAGTTCCTTCGAGCCCGCTTTCTTCAGCCTGCTCCTCTCGGAGCTCATTTCGGACGAGCTCCTCCAGCGAACGAACAGAAAGGCCCCGGTGGACCGCTTCGCTGGCAAGCTTCTCCTGCAGAATACGATCCGGCGTACCGAGCAACGTGCGTGCGTGGCCGGCGCTTAGCTGACCATCGCGCACATATCGCTGGACTGTCGGGGGGAGCTGGAAAAGCCGAAGGGCGTTGGTGACTCCGGCTCTGGAGCGGCCCACCTTGCGGGCTACTTCCTCGTGCGTCAGGTTGAATTCCTCGATCAGCTGTTGATATGCGCCGGCCTCGTCAAGAGGGTTGAGGTCCTCACGATGCAGATTCTCGACCAGAGCCTCTTCGAGACTCATTGCGTCGTCGGCCTGATGAACGAGCGCGGGTATCGACTGGAGTCCTGCGCGGCGCGCGGCACGGAAACGGCGTTCCCCTGCGATCAGCTCGTATTCATCCGGACCGACCTCTCGCACCAGAACCGGCTGAAGAATGCCAACCGCCTTGATCGAGTCCACGAGCGCGGACAGGCCCTGCTCACCAAACTGGTTGCGGGGCTGGAAAGGGTTCGGGCGGATACGGGCGAGTGGCACTTCACGGAGCATGGAACCGGTTGCAACACCCGGCGTCGGCGGGATGAGCGCCCCTAGCCCCTTGCCCAGACCGCTACGCCGGACCACCACTGACCTCCTTCGCGAGCTCTCGGTAGGCAATGGCCCCTCTTGACGATGGCGAATGGACAGTGATCGGCTCACCAAACGAGGGCGATTCCGAGATCCGAACCGTGCGAGGAATCACATTCTTGCAGACCGCGTCTCCGAAATGCGTGCGGACCTCCTCGGCGACATGATCTGCCAACCTCGTCCGCGAGTCGTACATTGTCAGCACCATGGCCGAGACCTCGAGCTCCGGGTTCAGGTTGCCTCGTACGAGCTCGACGTTCCTGAGCAGCTGGCCAAGTCCCTCCAGGGCGTAGTACTCGCACTGAATTGGCACGAGCACCTCACTCGCCGCAGCAAGCGCGTTGACCGTGATAAGCCCAAGAGAGGGTGGGCAGTCAATCAGCACGTAGCCGAAATCCTCGCGGATCGGAGCGAGCACTCGCTTCAGTCGTAGCTCTCTGCTGAAGACCGAAACGAGCTCGATCTCCGCGCCGGCCAGGTCGATGGTTGCCGGCGCCAGGAAAAGGTTCTTGATGCTCGTCGGTTCGACACAATCCTCGAGTGCGACGTCGCGAAGTAGAACGTCATACATGGAGAAATCGAAGTTCCGACCCTCGATCCCCAGCCCGGTCGTGGCATTACCCTGCGGATCAAGATCGATGATCAGCACTCGGTAACCAAGATCAGCGAGGGCGGCACCAAGGTTGATGGTCGTGGTGGTCTTGCCGACGCCTCCCTTTTGATTGGCCACTGCGATAACTCTCGGCAGCAACCGCACGGGTTGCACGATGGGCTGCTTCTCTTCGGCCTGTGCCTGCCCGATCACTACTGAAGTCTCAAGCCCGGTACCCAAGTCGGACACCGGATTCTCGAGCTCGACCTGATCTCTTCGGTCTTCGCCGTCCTCTTGGTCGTTCATCACACCTTCGGTTCGAGGGAAATGTTCCACGTGAAACATCTGCTGGCCGAACGGCCGGAGGTAGTCGCTCTGGCGGGGCAGGAAGGGCTCAACCGAAGCATAACGCGCCAGCCCGGCCGGACCTGGTGACCGATGGCTGAGTCACCGCTTGGCATCATGACGAGATCACGGCCGATTTAGCAGGTGCTCGAGCCGGGCGGCAACCGGCCGATAACAGGAGACGGGAATCAGGTGCACGCCCTGGAAGACCCCGGAGTCCCGAATCGCTAGCAGCAAATCGCAAGCTACGTCGATTCCCGCCTTCGGGTCGCGATCCAATCGGTCGACAAGCTCGCTTGGAATGACAATGTCAGGAATCGTCTGGGCCAAGCCGCGTGCCATTGTGGAGCTGGCCAAGACTATGACGCCCGCGTACACGGCCATCTGTGGCTGCACTCGTTCGCTCCATTGCAACAACGCTTCGAGAGAGAAGCCGACCTGTACGAACAGAAAGTCGGCTTCCCGTTTCCAAGCAGGCAGTTCTCCGAGGCCGGTGGCCGCCCCCAGACGCAACTTCCTGCCCCCGGAAAGTCCCAAGGTGCTCTCGAATGCCCGGGCTTCGGTCAGCATCGTCCGAACGCTGAGCTCGCTCGTGCGACCGCCCACCCTGGGTTCGTCACCACGAACTAAGAGGAACTGATCCACTCCGTAAGCTTCAGCGGTAAGCAAGTCCCGTTGGAACCCGAGCAGATTTCGATCTCTTGCGTTCAAACAGGCGATTGAGCGACCGCCCATCGCCTCTACTTCATGCGCGACGGCAACACTCGAGACCGTCGCCCGGCCGATATGGTTGTCCGGGATCAGAAACGTCCCAGCAATCGAGCTCAGGACGCCGATCTGGTGCCTAACGTGCTTCAGGTCCGGGCGAGTAGCGGGCTCGACCTCGCAGACGAGCTCGAAGCCTCCCGTTGACATCGGAACCAACACTATCGAGACGTGGGCTTGGCGGGCGGCTCTTGAGAGAAGAGCGGTCGCTTCGCCGGGATTCCCGGCCGGCGAGGGTAGCGATCCGAGCAGGGAGATACTTGTCGGAGCACGGCAAACCCGAAGGCCTCCCTTATTTCAAGTTCCGGTGTCAGACCGAGCTTCTCGCATCCCTCAGCTGGCCACCGATCTGCCCTCGGGAGTACGGCCTTCGTGGCACGAGTGGTCTGCGAATCCTTGCCGGGGGGCTCGGACACTATCAACCGTCCCCCGACCCGGAGGAGCGGTGCCGCACATTCGGCCGTCACCGCGGGAGGACCGAAGCTTCTCGCGACGACCACGGTGAAGCTTGCCCGATAACTCTCCTCGCGCCCGAGCTGTTCGGCTCGAGCATTGACGACTTCCACTCGCGACGATAACTGGAGCTCCTCGACGGCCCATCTCAGGAAATCAGCGGAACGGCGCGCCGAGTCGAGCAGCACAAGATGAAGGTCCTGGTCCTCGACTGCAAGAACGAGGCCCGGCAGCCCACCACCAGATCCGAGTTCAAGAACAGGGCCATCGACGGTTTCGAGCCGCAGGGCTCGCAGGAACCCCTCCGAATGCGCCCTCTGCACTGCGAACGACAGGTTTCCGATCAGTGACCGTCGTCGAGCCTCGGCGAAGACCCCTTCAAGGCGATCGAGAGTTTTGGACCGCGTCATGTGTCGGGACTCTGCCCGAGCCAGGAGGCGGGTCCAGGCATGCCGCTATGCGCCGTTCAGCTCAGATCTGCAGGTTCCCCAGATCGATCGTCAGCTTCCTCCATCGAACTGATGGAGGGTTCCTCGACTGAGGGTGCCGAGGCCGGCCGGATGATGACATAGCGGCGCGGTTCCAATCCCTCTGAGGTCGTTTCCAAACCTTCAAGGTCATTGACCGTGTCATGAACCACTTTCCGATCTGATGGCGACATCGGCTCGAGTGCCTCGGACACGCCGGTGCGTAGCACATCAGCGGCGACCTCGAGCACGAACTGGCGTAGGGCTGCAGCCCGACGCTCACGGTAGCCACCGACATCCACGACAATCCTGCTCGTGTGCTCCTCGGTGTGCCGTTGGACGACCGTCCTGGTCAGCTCTTGCAAAGCCTCCACAGTCGCGCCCTTCGGGCCGACCAAGAGCCCGAGGTTGTCCCCGTCCACGCTGATGTAGATGCCGTCGTCCTCGGTGCGGCGTGCACTCGTAGTGGCGTCGATCCCAAACCGGGCGACGACCTCCCGGACGAAGTCAGTTGCGAGCTCCTGCTGGGTCTCGATGCTCATCTGCGCCTCCTTAGGCGATACGGTCCCACGACCGGCCCCACTCGAAGATTCGTCGGCGATTCCGTCCGAGCTGCCCGAAACTCGGCCGCGGCCCCCGCGTCCTCGCGAGCGTGAACGTTGCCGACCGCCTGCTGTCGGAGCGCCGCCGACGTCGGGGCTCGCATCCGTCGCTTCCGCGGCTTCGTGCACGGCCCGGGGACGCGCTCTTCGCGAACCGTTCTGACCTGGTCCTTGATCTTGGCGGGACTGGCCGCGGGTTGTTCCGGGA
>OBLU010002125.1_pt1 | contig 18360 bp, 13 predicted proteins | sample 1518681 | NCBI WGS metagenome assembly OBLU01 (sample SAMEA3539304, study PRJEB22396) | soil metagenome | biome: tundra; feature: field; material: soil | place: USA | collected 2010-05 | depth 0.15 m | reverse complement strand
GCGCCAAGACTCACCACATGCGAGTGGATTACTCGATGTTCGAAGGCATCCAGGTGACGGGCATGCCCGACCTCGTTCTCTCGCGGGGCCGCGTTGTTGTGGAAGCAGACAAGTTCCTGGGCCGTGCCGGACAGGGCCAGTTCCTCCGGCGGTCAACTTACTCTCAGGTGAACGGCTAACTTAGCTCGTATCGGGACCTTGCTGACTTGTGACTCGAATAGGAAAGAGAGTACAGTTACACACCTTCCGGCACTTTCACAACATTCCTAAGGAGAACGGATGTTCGCGCCATCGAGTCTGAGCATTGCGCTGTTGATGATGATCGCGAGCGCCGTTTGCTGGGGTTCGTGGGCAAACACCTATAAAGGCGTCAAGGGTTATCGTTTCGAGCTCTTCTACTGGGACTACGCCGTTGGCATCTTTTTGGTTTCACTTGTGCTCGCCTTTACGATGGGAAGCACGGGGCATGACTCCTCTAGCTTCCTGAACAACGTTCACTCAGCCGACACTTCCAACATTGTGAACGCGCTCATCGGAGGGGCGTTATTCAATCTCGCCAATCTCTTGCTCGTCGCTGCGATTGACATGGCCGGACTCGCCGTTGCGTTCCCCATTTCAATTGGAATCGCGTTGGTGGTCGGAGTTGTGCTGAGTTACGCGCTTCAGCCCAGAGGGAATGCCATTTGTCTCGCCCTTGGCGTCGCGTGCGCATTCGTTGCGGTGCTTTTGGACGGCAAAGCTTACGGCAGTCTTGCAGCGGCAGGACGGTCCGTTTCAAAGAAGAGTCTGATCACCTGTGTAATCTCAGGAATTCTGATGGGCCTGTGGGCTCCGTTCATGACGCACGCAATGACCCGCGGCAATCCGTTGGGACCCTATAGCGCCGCCGTGTTTCTGACTCTGGGAGCATTGCTCTCTTGTTTCATCTGGAACATTTATTTCATGAAACACCCGCTGGTAGGGGAGCCAGTAAGCTTCGGTGGATTGTTCAGCGGGCCTGCCTCCGGGCATCTGCTGGGTCTTTGCGGTGGATTCATCTGGGGCATAGGCACGGTCTTCAATCTGGTGGCCGCGAGCTTCACCGGCGTTGCCATTTCTTACGCCATCGGCCAATCTGCTCCGATGGTCGCGGCGCTCTGGGGCGTTCTCGCGTGGAAAGAATTTGAGAACTCAGGACCTCGTGCCAAGGCGTACCTTGGCCTGATGTTCGTCTTCTATGGTTTGGCAATTTTCCTGGTTGCTCGCGCCAATGGATAAGCCGGGCTATTTCCCTTTGACCCGGCTCACAAAGAGCTGCAAGAACCGGTCGGCATCTGAAGCCAGGCAAACTCGCGCATTCGGTTTCAGATAGTTCACGCCCTCGATCTCGTAGTGGTCTCCGTGCAGGACGTTGTTCTCGTTTGAGCCCATGCGGTTCGCCACCGTTTCCCCACGGGTAAACTCACCCTTGGTTTCCACGTCTACGTGCATTTCTTTAAGGGTGCCCAGAGTCGGATCCAGAGCAATACCCACCGCCAGCGGGTCGTACATCGCAGCTCCGCTGTATCCGCTCTTCTCGCTACGGGTCAAGTAAAAGTCGGCAATCTCAGCGATAAAATCGCTCTGCGGTCCGTGGGACGACTGGAGCTCCGCGAGATACTTTCGGGTGATCAGCGTTCGCTCACCCACGTCGGAGCCGACCATCGTCACAATCCAGCCGGCATTGAACACAATCTGCGCCGCTTCGGGGTCGTTATAGATGTTCGCTTCCGCCGCTCCATTCACGTTCCCGCCAGTGATCGAACCACCCATGATCACAATATCCTTGACCAGAGCCGCGATCGAAGGATCTTTCGAAACCGCGAGCGCGATATTGGTCAGCGGCCCCACCGGAATCAGCGTGATCTCATGCGGGTATCTGTGGATCATCTCAATGATGAGATCTGGACCAAACCGGGGGTCCGCCTTGCATTTCGAAGGCGGCAGCTCGACGTTGGCCAGGCCATTCCTTCCATGCCAGAACTGTGCCGTAATCAGCTTCTGGTTCAGCGGATGCTGCGCTCCCCCTGCGACCACAACGTCGCAGCGTCCCGCTAGGGAAACGATCTTCAGCGCATTCTCCAATCCCTGACGCCCGTCCACGTTGCCAGGTACTACCGTCAGCGCTTCCACCTTGAACTCCGGAGAATTCAAGGCCAGGATGATGGCCATGGCATCGTCGGTGCCTGGATCGGTGTCAATGATCACCCGCCTCGGCGCGGCTTGCGTAAAGGCATTCGTCAGAAACGTAATAATGAAAATCGAAATTAGGATGGAGGTAGCCCAACGTTGCTTCACAGAAAGAAGTCCTTTCTCGAACGCCGGTGTGGCCTATAGCAGCATGCCCGCGATGGATGCCGACATCAGGTTTGCCATCGTTCCCGCCAGCATCGCGCGAATTCCGAGCCGCGCCAGTTCGCCCTTCTTGTTCGGCGCGAGTGCCCCGATGCCGCCGATCTGGATTCCGATGGAGCTGAGATTTGCGAAGCCGCAAAGTGCAAACGTAGCAATGGTGAAAGAGCGCGGATCGAGGGCCCCTTTCATCGGTCCAAGCATGGAAAATGCTACCAACTCATTCAGCACCATGCGTGTGCCGAGCAGGTTGCCAATGACTCCGCAGTCATGCCATGGAATACCGATGACCCAGGCAATCGGTGCAAAAAGGACTCCGAAAATCTTTTCCAGACTCGCGGGAAACCAGAAGACGCCGTGGCCAGCCAGCCAATTGTGCACACCGCCCAAAATGCCATTCGTGAGCGCAATCAAGGCCAGGAACGAAATCAGCATGGCGGCGATGTTCAAAGCTAGATGAAGGCCATCGGTCGTCCCCCGGGCGACCGCGCCGAGTAGATTCTCTTCTTTCTCGGTCGTCTCCTCGTCTTCGCTCATCACAACTCGTCCGGCGGTTTTCGGCTGCTCGGTTTCAGGCACGAGCATCTTTGCCATCAACAGCGTGCCGGGCGCGGTCATGATGACCGCGCTCAGCAGGTGTTTGGGCTCGATGCCGAATGCGATGTAGGCCGCCATGATTCCGCCGGAAACGTGTGCCATGCCGCTGGTCATCACGGTCATTAGCTCCGAACGCGTGAGATCGGGCAAGAAAGGGCGGATGGTTAAAGGCGCTTCGGTTTGTCCCATGAAAATGCTGGCAGCCACATTCAGCGACTCCGCGCCGCTGGCGCCCATCACACGGGTCATGATCCACGCGGCGATCTTGATGACGAACTGCATGACGCCGTAGTGGTAGAGCACGGCGAAAAATGCGGCGATAAAAATGATGGTCGGCAGTACCTGAAAAGCGAAATAGAAACCGAGATGGGAACCTTGCTTCCCGAGTTCACCGAAAACAAACTGCGACCCGACAAAGGCGTAGCTGAGCAGACGGTTGACTACGTCGCCGGCTTTCTGAAAAACTCGCCGCCCGGCGTCGACTCTCAACACAAATACGGCAAAGGCGAACTGCAAGCCTAAGCCCCACACCACGGTCTTCAGGCGAATGGCACGGCGATTGGTCGAAAAGGCATAAGCCAATCCCAGCATGGTCAAGAGGCCGAGGATTCCAGTGAAGCGTCCCATTCAGTTTTTCTCTCCGGGGTTTCCGATCACGCGATGGATCAACGGCCTTTTCTCGTGCGCGGGCGAATCGGCAATCTGATAGCTCTGTTCGAGCAGTTGCCGGGCTCGAGCCGCGCGCGTTTCTGCATTGTAGTAAATCGTCGCCAGCGGCTCGCCAGCGGAAACGGCATCCCCGACTTTCTTGTGAAGCACGATTCCCACCGCGGGGTCGACCGAATCCTCTTTGCGTTCGCGCCCGCCGCCGAGAATGACACACGCGGTACCAACCTGCTCGCACTGCAGAGATGCGAGATAGCCGTTCTTCGGGCTGGAAACCCTCATCGTATGCTGAGCCTGAGGCAGCCTCTTCGGATCGTCGACCGCTCGCGGATCGCCGCTCTGCAGCTCCACCATCTGGCGAAACTTATCGAGCGCTTTGCCGGAAGCGATCAGCTTCTCGCCCTGCTTCCTGCCTTCAGCGACCGTAGCAGAGACTCCACCCAGATGCAGCATCCACCCCGCAAGCTCGAGACAGAGTTGGCGCAAATCTTCTGGCCCTTCTCCACGCAGAACCTCCACTACTTCGACAACCTCAAGCGCATTGCCGATCATGCATCCCAGCGGCTGATCCATGTCGGTGATGAGCGCCACCACCTGTTTGCCCATCCGCTCACCGGTTTCCACCATGAGCTCGGCGAGAAAGGCGGCGTCCTTTTCGCTTTTCATGAATGCCCCGGAACCGGTCTTTACGTCGAGGACGAGCGCGTCAATGCCTTCCGCGAGTTTTTTGCTCATGATGGACGCGCAAATGAGATAGGGGCTTTCCACTGTGCCGGTCACATCGCGCAGCGCGTAGAGCTTGCGATCGGCAGGAGCGATTTCGGCTGTTTGCCCAATCATGGCGCAACCACAGGTCTCCAGCACGCGGCGAAATTGAGCGACCGGAAGATTCACATTGAAGCCGGGGATGGCTTCAAGCTTGTCCAGCGTGCCTCCGGTGTGTCCCAGGCCGCGGCCGCTGATCATGGGCACAGCTACACCCGCAGCGGCTGCCAGCGGCGCCAGCACAAGGGAAGTCTTGTCGCCCACGCCGCCGGTCGAGTGCTTGTCGACTTTCTTTGCTGGAAGTGAAGAGAGATCGAGCACCTCGCCCGAGTGCAGCATGGCATCGGTCAGCGCAGCGGTCTCGGCCTGCGTCATGCCACGCAACACTACAGCCATCAGCCATGCCGAGACCTGATAGTCGGGAATATCAGCGTGAGTGTACGCGTTCACCAGGGACTCGATTTCGCCCCGAGACAACTCGGCGCCATCCCGCTTCCTGCGAATCACATCAATGGCACGGAACGTTTGCGCTGAAGCCGGCGTCGGATTCACTGGAGACGGAATCCTTCCGGAAGCAGTTCGGTGATGTGAGCCTGTTTCGGCCCCTTGGCCCCTTGGAAGAAGATGGTTGCGTCGGGGCCAAATTCGTAAATGACCTGACGGCACGCACCGCAAGGCGAACAAGGCACTTCCTGGTCGTTGACCACAGAGACCGCGCGGACCTCGATCTTTGGACCAAGCTGCGCTACCGCCGAGAAAATCGCCGTACGCTCGGCGCAGTTGGTCATCCCGTAGGAAGCGTTCTCCACATTGCAACCGGAGAAGACTCTGCCGTCCGAGAGAAGGATGGCGGCGCCCACCCGAAACTTCGAGTAGGGTGCATACGCGTTCTTCATGACTTTCTTCGCGGACCGCAGCAGTTTTGCCGGCACGTCAGCAGACAGCGTTTTCTTGCGCATAACGGAAAAGTTCTCGCGGAGAAACGGCGAAATCGAGGGCCATTGTAAACCCTGGCCAAACAATTCCGCGCTTTTTCTTGGGCGCGGTTGAACGAAGTGCCGGATGCCCGCTCAACGCGAACTCGCGTTGTGAGATTTCCTGCCGTACAATTACAGCGCGAGGAAGCGGATCGTGGCGTGGTTCCCGCGCCGCGAGGTGAGGCGAAATCCAGTGCCCGTAGATCACAACCATCCCGGAGCAGCTCACGAAATGACGGGCAAGGCTGGAGGCGACCTGGCGCATGCCGGAAATTCTATCGCGACTCTTAGCGGGCGCCCGCTCCATGCAAACTCTGGAATTCCTCTCGACCTGAATTGGGTGCAGGAAGTTCGGGTGAACACAAGCGCGGTGGAACGCCGCGCCCAGACGCAGGTAGCGCGAAGAACGGTGAAGAAGGAATGGCAGGCGGCATGGCTGCTGCGCGCGATCTCCTGTATGGATCTGACCACGCTTTCCGGCGATGACACGGAAGAGCGTGTGCGCCGCCTGTGTGCGAAGGCGCGGCAGCCGGTGCAGCAGGATCTCGTGCACAGGCTTGGAATTGAAGAGCTCGAAGTGAAAGTCGCTGCGGTTTGCGTCTATCATGTGTTTATTGAAACCGCGCTGCACGCTTTGGAAGGAAGCGGCGTACACGTCGCAGCCGTGTCTACCGGCTTCCCGGCAGGTCTGTCGCCGCTGGCGGAGCGGGTTGCAGAGATTCGCCGCTCCGTGGAGGCGGGCGCCCACGAGATTGACGTTGTGATCACGCGGGCCCATGTGTTTGGCGGCCGCTGGCAGGCGCTGTATGACGAAATTGCGGCCTTCAAGCAAGCCTGCGGCCCCGCTCACATGAAGGTTATCCTTGCAACCGGCGACCTGCTAACTTTGCGCAACGCGGCGCGCGCCAGCGTCGTAGCCATGATGGCGGGAGCCGACTTCATCAAGACCTCAACCGGCAAAGAGCCAACCAACGCAACGTTGCCTGTGGGCTTGGTGATGACCCGTGCCATCCGCGAATATGCCCAGCAAACGGGAATGGCTGTGGGTTTCAAGGCGGCCGGCGGAATTCGCACGGCCAAACAGTCGATCGACTGGCTGGCCATGCTGAAAGAAGAACTCGGGGAGCCGTGGATGCGCGCGGAGCTTTTTCGCTTTGGTGCGAGTGGGTTGTTGGGCGATATCGAGCGGCAACTGGAGCACCACGCGACCGGGCGTTATTCGGCGGAGTACCGCCATCCGATGGCGTAGTTAACAGACGTAGTTGCCAGACGTTGTTGCGGAGAAAACGAAAGAATCGAGCCGACCCGCATGAGTATTGCTGAAAAATTTGTGACGATGGAGTACGGCCCCGCTCCGGAAGATTCGAAAGAAGCGCAAGCCTGGCTGGAGCGCCACGGCCATCGCTTCGGTCACTTCATCAACGGCGCGTGGCAAGCACCGGCCGCCGGCGAATACTTAGAGACGCTAGATCCTTCCAATGGAGAGAAACTGGCTTCCGTTGCCCAGGGTTCATCCGCAGACATCGACGCTGCAGTGCGCGCTGCGCGCGCCGCGTTTCCGAAGTGGCATGCGCTCACTCCGCATTTCCGGGCGCGTTACCTTTATGCCCTGGCGCGATTAGTGCAGAAACATTCCCGTCTTCTCGCCGTTCTGGAGACGATGGACAACGGCAAGCCGATCCGCGAGAGCCGTGACATCGACATTCCGCTGGTGGCGCGGCACTTCTACTACCATGCGGGCTGGGCGCAACTTCTCGAGCAAGAGTTTGCTGAGTACGAACCCTGTGGTGTCGTGGGGCAGATTATCCCTTGGAATTTTCCGTTGCTCATGGCGGCGTGGAAGATCGCTCCGGCTCTGGCGACTGGAAACACCGTGGTGCTGAAGCCGGCGGAATTCACCCCTCTGACTGCGCTCGCGTTCACTGAGCTTTGTCAGGAAGCTGGATTGCCCGCCGGCGTCGTCAACATCGTGACCGGAGACGGCTCGACGGGCGAGGCGTTGGTGAAACATCCCGACGTGGACAAAATCGCGTTCACGGGTTCGACCGAAGTCGGCCGCGCGCTTCGCACTGCCACGGCAGCAACTCACAAACGTCTATCGCTTGAGTTGGGAGGCAAGTCGCCGTTCATCATCTTCGACGATGCTGACCTCGATAGCGCAGTCGAGGGACTGGTGGACGGAATCTGGTTTAACCAGGGGCAGGTTTGCTGCGCCGGCTCTCGCCTGTTGATGCAGGAAAGTATCGCAGAGACTTTGATCGGCAAGATCAGGGAGCGCATGAGCAGCCTGCGCGTCGGTCTTCCTCTGGACAAGGCAATTGACATCGGTGCGATCGTGGCGCGCGTGCAATTGGATCGTATCCAGCGCATGGTTCGGCAAGGGATCGCGGAGGGCGCAACCTGCTGGCAACCGCAGGTCGCGTTGCCTGCGCGCGGCTTTTACTATCCGCCCACGCTGTTGAGCGATGTGCATCCGACATCCATCGTGGCGCAGCAGGAGATCTTCGGACCGGTGCTGGCGGCAATGACGTTTCGTACTCCGAGAGAAGCTGTCGAGTTGGCCAACAATACGGTCTATGGCCTGGCAGCGTGCGTTTGGACCGAGAACATCAACGTAGCATTGCATGTTGCGGCGCAACTGAAGGCCGGCGTTGTCTGGGTGAACTGCACGAATCTGTTCGACGCTTCCTGCGGCTTCGGCGGCTACCGCGAGAGCGGGTACGGGCGCGAAGGCGGCAGGGAAGGCCTGCTGGAGTATTTGCAACCGACGTGGTTCAAGAATGCTCCCAAGTTGCCCGCCGCGCACGCGCCCGCGGCTTCGCACACGGCAGAAGAGCCGGGAGCTCGCACTCCGGCCATCGATCGCACCGTCAAGCTCTACATCGGTGGCAAGCAGGCGCGGCCGGACTCTGGCTATAGCATGGAAGTGCGTTCAGCCGATGGACTTTTGCTGGGGGAAGCCTCGCTGGGCAACCGCAAAGACATTCGCAATGCCGTCGAGGCGGCCCGCAAGGCGGAGGCGTGGGCGAAAGCAACCGCACACAATCGTGCGCAGGTCCTTTACTACTGCGCCGAGAACCTCTCCCAACGCCGCGACGAAGTTGTCCGCGGGCTCACTGCGGTCGTCGGTGCCAAGCAAGCCGCGGCGGAACTGGATCTCGGGATCGAGCGCATTTTTTCGTACGCAGCGTGGGCCGACAAGTTTGACGGTGCTGTGCACAATCCTCCGTTTCGCAATGTCGCGATTGCAATGAACGAGCCGCTCGGAACCATGGGCATCATCTGTCCCACGGAAGCGCCGCTGCTGGGCTTCCTCTCTCTCGTGCTGCCGGCCCTCGCCGCCGGCAACACCGTGATCGCGGTTCCCTCGGAGACATACCCGCTCATCACCAGTGATCTTTATCAACTCTTTGACACCAGCGATCTGCCGGGCGGCACGGTGAACATTGTGACGGGCTATGCATCGCAACTTTTGAAGGTCCTCGCTGAGCACGACGATGTGGATGCCCTCTGGTGCTTTGGCGATGAAGCCAGCGCTGCTGCGGCGAAGGCGATGTCGGTCGGCAATCTAAAACAGGTCTGGACAAACGAGGGCCGAGCCATCGACTGGTTCAATCCGAAGCTGGCCGAAGGACGCTGGTTTCTCGAGCATGCTACCCAGGTGAAGAATATCTGGGTTCCTTACGGCGAATAACCGCCGCGAGACTCGGAGATGCAGGGCTCAGGCGCCGCTTGGTCGCCTTCATCCCGGAGATTATGCGACGGACGGCACGCCCGAGGCCGGTCGAATCGGAATTGCTTTTGTTCCGGCTCGGAGCTAGCATACTCCCGTTGTTCTTATCTGCCCGGCATCTTTAGCTTCACATTTATGCAAGCTCTTGGTTGACTTTTCGTGCATGTTCTAAGGAGGATGTATGGGCATCGCAGTGTCACCGCAGATTCATCCGCAGGTCGCGGATTTCATTGAAAAGCCGCGCAAAATGTTGATCAACGGCAAATGGGTAAACTCCATTTCCGGCAAGACCTTCCCTACTTACAATCCCGCCACGGGTGAAATTCTGGCGCAGGTGGCGGAAGGCGATCGTGAAGATATTGAACAAGCTGTGAAGGCCGCGCGCCGCGCCTTCGACCAGGGCCCGTGGCGGCGGTTGACGGCATCCGAACGCGGACGCCTGATCTGGAAACTCGCCGACTTATTGGAGTCGCACACCGAAGAATTCGCCTATCTAGAGAGCCTCGACAACGGCAAGCCTCTCACCATTGCGAGAGGCGCCGATGTGCCGTTGGCCGTGGACTTGTTTCGCTATATGGCGGGCTGGGCTACGAAGATCGAAGGCAACACGATTCCGATCTCGGTTCCCTACACGCCAGGAGCGAAGTATCTTGCCTACACGCTGCGAGAAGCGGTCGGAGTTGCAGGACAGATCATCCCCTGGAACTTTCCCCTGCTGATGGCAGCGTGGAAGCTGGGGCCGGCGCTGGCCGCCGGTTGCACAGTCGTTTTGAAGCCGGCGGAACAAACGCCGCTTTCGGCGCTGCGCCTCGGCGAACTGATCATGGAAGCCGGGTTCCCCGAAGGCGTGGTGAACATCGTGCCAGGGTACGGCGAGACGGCAGGCGCCGCATTGGCCGCTCATCCGGACGTGGACAAAATAGCTTTTACCGGTTCCACGGAAGTTGGGAAGCTGATCGTGCACGCTGCGGCTGGCAACTTGAAGAAGGTGTCGCTGGAACTTGGCGGTAAATCTCCGAACGTCGTGTTCAAGGATGCTGATCTCGACTCTGCGATCCCCGGAGCCGCGAGCGCGATCTTCTTCAATCACGGCCAGTGCTGCTGCGCCGGATCGCGCCTCTATATCGAGAAACCGATCTTCGACCGAGTCGTCGAAGGCGTAGCCGACCATGCGAAGAAAATCAACGTAGGCTCGGGTCTCGATCCAGAGACAAACATGGGACCGCTTGTTTCCCAGGAACAGTTGAGCCGAGTCTGCGGCTATCTGGAGGCGGGCTTCTCGGAAGGCGCCACCGCCCTTTCTGGGGGTCATAGAAAAGGGGACAAAGGCTATTTCGTGGAGCCTACCGTTCTTGTGAACGCTCGCGAAGACATGAAGGTGGTGCGGGAAGAGATCTTCGGGCCGGTGGTGGCGGCGATGCCGTTCGACGATCCCGAGGAAATTCTGCCGCGCGCCAACGATAGCGAATACGGCCTGGCCGCTGCCGTCTGGACGCGGGACATCAGCAAGGCCCACCGCATGGCAGAACATCTGCACGCAGGTACGGTGTGGATCAACTGCTACAACATTTTCGATGCCGCGCTGCCCTTCGGCGGATACAAACAATCCGGATGGGGCCGCGAGATGGGGCACGACGCCCTTAACCTGTACACCCAGACCAAGGCGATCTGCACCAGATTGTCCTAACCGATAGCTCATGAAGAAGGACGGCGGTCTCACCGCCGTCCTTTTTATTTTGCTCGTCGCACTTCTCCCGCCGGTCCTACCTCTCCATAAGGAGAACCTTTTCCGCATCATCAATCTCAGTTAACTTGACCTCGATCACCTCGTTCATGGTGGTCTGAACATTGCGGCCGACGAAGCTGGCCTCGACTGGTAATTCCCGATGTCCGCGGTCAATCAGCACGCACAACTGCACCCGTCGTGGTCTGCCGTGCGAAAACAGCGCATCCAGCGCGGCCCGCGTCGTGCGTCCTGTGAAAAGAACATCATCGACCAGAACGATGTTCTTGTCCTCAATCGAAAACCCAATCTCCTTCTCTTGCACCACCGGCTTGGGCCCAAGCGTTGAAAGATCATCGCGATAGAAAGTGATGTCCAACGTGCCGACCGGGACTTTGGCGTTCTCGATGCGGGTGATGATCTTGCCCAGGCGCTCTGCGATGGGGACGCCGCGGCGGCGAATGCCGACCAATCCCAAACCGTCGACGCCGCCGTTCTTCTCGACAATCTCATAAGCTAAGCGGACCAGCGTGCGCTCAATTTCTGATGCCGACATCAGTTGCGCCTTCTGGCTCAGACCTGTCTTGCGGGAAGTAGCTTTCGCATTCGTCATCGAACGTGCCTCACAGAATTCTATTCTTGACTTGGTGCCGCCGTCTTCACTTTAGTGCCAACTTGCATCCCGGCAAGGCGGCTTCCTAATGTATTCAACGCAGCGTCAGAGGTCAAGCGGCATAGCCGAATCAGCGATTCACGGTTTAAGGCAGAAGTCTTCGCTCGGTTCTCCGCTGGCTCTGGATCGTATCTTCACGCTTCCGATCTCACAGGCTCGACGGCAACCGTCGCTTTCAGACTAGGTGCGACTTTTGGAGAGAAATCAGGCGTCGCGTTGTTCGCGAGACAATATGTCTTCAGCAAAGACGTGAGCGCTACCGCCGGCCCCGGAATTCTGGACTCTCACAGTACGCGTCAGAACACCGGTGTCGTTTTGCAGGGCGTCCAGCGTAATCGTGTGGGCAGCCGCAACCGCGCCATCGCCAGGCAGAATTCCTATCCCCTGATTGCGCCCCCCAGCTTTTGCCCGGTAGAGCGCGGTGTCCGCTAGTTCGATGATCTCTTCCGCGCAGACCGCCTCGTATGCGCCGCGACTCCAGGGGAAGGGTGCCCATCCCACGGAACACGTCTTCCGCACATGAACGCCGTGTCCGAGATCAAAGGCTTCTGATGCCATGATGTCCAGAATTCGCTCGCAGAAAGCGGGCGTACCGGATGGGTCCGCGGAGCGGGACATGATCAGGAATTCCTCTCCTCCCCAACGAACCAGGACATCCGACTTGCGCACAACCCTGGTCAGGCGCTCGGCCACCCGCTGCAACAAGCGATCGCCCGCGGGATGACCGTGCAGATCGTTCACTTCCTTGAAGAAGTCCATATCCACCATGATGAAGACCAGATCGCGATGATCCAACTTGCGAATGTCGCTGCCGCGGGCCCGCTCGTAATTTCGCAGGACCTGTCCGGCTTCTGCGGTAAGAATCTCTTCGAGATAGCGCCGGTTCCACACGCCGGTCAAAGGGTCGGTGAAGGAGATTTCCTGAAGTTCAAGATTCTTGCGCTGCAGTTCCAAGCTGTGCCACCGGAGAGATTGTTCCTTGCTCTCCAATTCGTCTTTCAGTTTGCACATCTCATCGAGATTCTCGCGCGACAGACGCAGCAGGTGGAGCAGTTCCCGGTCCATCCAGTGCTGCTTAAGGAACACCAGCGTGCCCATGAAGACCATCGCCGCCACGGTCAACAACAGCCTGTAGGAGCGCACCCGCGGTGGGGCTCCTCCCCCAAACTCCGCCCATGCCACCATGAGCGGCGTGGAGAATACAGCCATCATCGCCAACCGCGCGGTCCACATGCTGTGGTCGTGGCGGGGCGCCTGGTCAGTGGGCGGGTCAGGAGAAGATCCACGTGCCATGAAGCCCACTGCTGCGAACCACGCCATGGCAGCTACCAGCGGAACATCGTAAAGACTGCCCGTGTAGTACTGGTGAAAATCGATCGCCACACTAGCGAAAATGGAACCCACGCTGTAGAGCAATGCAGCTTTGACAAATTGTCCATAGATTGTGTGCCAGGACCCGCGGCTGCGCTTCCAAACCAAGCCCGCTCCTATGATCAGAACGATTTGTTCACAAGCGTAGAGCAGGTCGAAGCTGTTGCCATAGGCAACTTCGTCCGGCGAAACGTACTGCCACGGGATCACGATGAAGAGGTAGAGGTAAAGCCACCATGTGAGCAGCAGAAAAAAGTCGAGCGATACGAGCCGCAGGGAATGATCATTTCGTTGAAGGTGCGGCTGCACAGCTAATGCCGCCATCATGGGAACAACGTGCAGGAAGAGAACTACATCTCCGACAAATGGGTTTGGCACCTCCTGGCGCAAATAGACCTCGAAATAAGTCCACAGAACCTGCGTGCAGAGCCACATCCCGCAAGCGAATGCCATGAGAGCCCAGAAAAGCTGCGCTTTCTTGTAGCTGGTTCTGATGTTCGAGAGGATGGACAGTGTTGCGCAAAAAAGCAGAGCAGCCTGCGTCAGGTCGCCGAAGGCGGTGAGTCCAATACTGCGTGGGGCCAGCAGAGACACGAAGAGGTGAACGCATACCACTGCGCACACGATTCCCGTCCACTTGCCGGCTTGCCGCACAGAAATTAAGCCCACGTTAACAGTTTATGTTCAGGCCGGGCCGGCGCGGACATTACGAGAGTAATCGCGCAAATGGCCTGAACGTGCTATCTCACCCGCTATCCAATCGCGGCCGCGAATCGGCGAACAAACCGGAAAACATCGTAATAAGAGTTGTACAAGGGCACGGGTGCAACTCGGAAAGTATCCGGCTCCCGCCAGTCGCCCACGATGCCTTCCTGGGTCAGGCGTTCACACAACGCCCGCCCGTTCTGGGGAACTCGGATAGAGAGCTGTGCGCCGCGCCGCTCTTTTTCACGCGGCGTGATGATTGAAAAGTTTGGAGAGGCCTGCTGAGTTAGCAAGAACCCCAGATAGCCGGTCAACGACACGCTCTTGGCTCGCAAACGCTCCATGCCCGCTTCGTGGAAGACCTCCATCGACGCTCGCAGGACAGCCAGGCTGACAATCGACGGATTGCTCAACTGCCACCCGTCGGCGCCGGACATCGGTTCGAAGTTCGGCCCCATCTCGAACCGTGACTGTTCGTCGTGACCCCACCAGCCCGCAAAGCGAGGCAGATCCCAGGCGCACGCATGCCGTTCATGGACAAAACAACCAGCAACGCATCCCGGACCGCCATTCAGGTATTTGTAGCTGCACCATACGGCAAAGTCCGGGCCCCACTCATGAAGTTTCAACTGCAAATTGCCGGCCGCATGGGCCAGATCGAAACCAACCACGCAGCCCCGCGCGTGACCCGAGCGCGTGATGTGTGCCATATCAAACGCTTGACCGGTCGCGTAATTCACTCCTCCCAGCAGGATCAGTGCGATGTCATCCCCCGAGCGTTCGATCAGTGACTCAATGTCTTCATCGCGAAGGCAGGGCTCGCCCGACCGCGGGGTCAACTCGATCAGCGAAATCGCGGGGTCAAAGCCATGGAAACGAATCTGCGACTTCACTGCGTACTGATCGGAGGGGAAGGCTCCGCGCTCCACAACAATTTTGTGCCTCCCCTTCGTCGGACGGTAAAACGAAACCATCATCAGGTGAAGGTTCACCGTGAGCGAATTCATTACCACAACTTCGAGGGGCTTCGCTCCCACCAGTTCTGCGGTCTGTTCTGTAAGCAGCCGGTGGTAGGGCATCCACGGGTTCTTCGCCCGAAAATGGCCCTCCACGCCAAGCTGCGCCCAGTCTTCTAGTTCCTGCTCAACGTAAGCTCCCGCCGTCTTAGGCTGCAGCCCGAGCGAGTGACCACACAGATACACGCAATCACCGGCTGCGTTCTTAGGGAATAAGAAGCGCTCGCGGTAGCCCTTCAGGGGATCGCGTTCATCCATCGCGATCGCAAAATCCTCGCCTGGTTGAAACTCGAAGTTGGTCACTGCTGCAGCTCCAGAGGAGTGAGATCGCGGCGAATCAACCGGCCTGCTTTGTCCCAGTCGATATCCTCTACGCGATCGATGGACTCACAGAGTTCGGCCAGCATCCGGTCCTGAACCGCGCCCCGTGCCAGTGCGACGGAGTAGGGAATGCGATGAAACGTCACCATGGCATATTTCGGCACGAAAAGCTGGGGATACTTTGCTTCCAGCGCCAGCTCCACTTTCTTGCGAAACAGGAATCGCGAGTCCGCAACCCGATCTCGCATCTCCGTGAAATTCTCGATGGCCATGTCCGCCATGGCGTCGGTGTTGACCTTGCGCTCATTCTCGAACTCGCCGAACACGCGCGGCCAGTCCAGACCGTGCCGCTCGAGCAACTCCAACAGACAAGTACAGTCTTCGAACCCGCAATTCAATCCCTGGCCGAAGAAGGGAACGATGGCATGAACCGCATCCCCGAGAAGCAGGGCTCTTCCTTCCACATGCCACGGGGAGCACTTGATAGTGACCATTGCACCGGTCGGATTTATGAAGTAGTTGTCCGCCAGTTGCGGCATCAGCGGAACGGCGTCTGGGAAGCGAGACTCGAAAAACTGGATCACCTGTTCCTGCGTGGTTAAGCTGGCAAAGCTGTCCGCGCCCTCAAACGGCAGAAACAGAATACAGGCGAACGTACCATCGATGTTGGGCAATGCAATCAGCATGTGGTTGCCCCGCGGCCAGATGTGCAGGGCGTGAGTCTCAAGCAAATGCTCTCCCTGGGGACCGGCAGGAATCGTCAGCTCTTTGTAGCCGTAGTCGAGATACTGTTGCGAAAAGTTGAAACCGCTCAACTTGAGCATCTCCGCCCGAATCGACGATGCTGAACCATCGCAGCCGATCACAACCCCAGCGTCCCGGTTCGTCTCTTCGCCCGTCTCCTCGTTGCGCACGCGTATTGCTCCGGTCTTCAGGTCGTATCCGGTGCAGCGCTGATTGAAATGAATAGTCGCGCCGTGTTCCTGCGCTGCGCTGATGAGCGCGATGTTCAGCTCAGCCCGGGAAATCGAGTTGATGGCCTCCGCTTCATTCTTCCCATAGGGTTGGAAGGTAAGTTCTCCAGCAGTCGAATGCATCATCCGTCCTTTCATCGGGATGATGATGCTCCGCAGGCGCTCCCACAGGCCGGCCTGCTGCAACGCGTGAATGCCACGGGTCGAGACAGCGAGATTGATGGACCGTCCCACACTCATGCGCACTCGCCGCATGTCCGGACGCCGCTCATAGATCTCCACTGAAAATCCGCGCTGCATCAGAAGAATGGCCAGAAGCGGACCGTTCAGTCCGGCGCCGATCAGTGTGATTTTGTCAGGTGCGGGCTTCATCTGAGAGATTCGACGAACCATCTTTTCGACGAACAAAGCTGAGAAGACAAACGCCTCACTCGGTCAGCAACGTCCTGGCCTCCCACAATTCGGGAAAGAACTTCTTGTCGAGTGTCAGCTTCAGGTAGGACGCTCCCGCGCTTCCCCCAGTGCCCATGCGGATCCCGATGATGCGCTCGACCAGTTGAATGTGGCGCAACCGCCAGCTCACCACCAGTTCGTCAAACTCCGTCAGCCGCTCGCACACATCGATCCAGTCGCGATGATGATGCTCATCTTTGTAGAGTGCGTGGACTGCGCGGGCGCGGGCGTCGAATCGCTCTCTGTCGGTCGCGCCCTCGCTGGCTGGCGGCAGTTTGCCCATCGCCTGCAAAGCTCCGAAGAATACGTCGTGCAACGAGGGCTCCTCCAACCGGCGCTTCAGGCTTGCGTAAGCCTCCGGTGTGGGCCTGTGATAGCGAAGCATTTTTTCGTCCTTCAAGCCGCATAGAAATTCAATCTCCCGAAATTGTTCAGACTGAAATCCACTGGCCGGCTCCAGCAGGCCGCGAAACGCGAGAAAATGCGTGGGCAGCATCGTCTCCAGAATCGTGAATTGCTCCACCAACACCCGCGTGATCTCCGTACAGCGGCGCAGCAACCGTGCCGCCTCATAGACTTCGTCATGCGATTCCGGGGCGGCGCCAGCCCTTCGCAAATTCGCGACCACGGCATCGAGGTCATGCAGCAATTCCTTGAACCACAGTTCGTAGGTCTGATGCACAAGGATGAATAGCAACTCATCGTGGTGCTGTGGTGAAGATTGCGGCTGCTGCAACTCCAGCAGTTCCGGAACCTTCAAATACGAGCTGTAGGTGAGCTGCCCGGGCTCGGGCGCGAGCGGCGATGAGACGTCGGCTGCGCGAGACTTGTTATCCCCGGCCTCGTGCGACTCGCCTTTAAGCTGCAGGAACCGCATTGCATTCCCGCTCAGCAGCTTAGTCTTGGTGTGCTGCGGTAAATTGCTTTGGCGGATGAGAGAGCCGACGCGTTCCTCGCCCAAAGGAAAAGGATAGTCCGAACCGAGCATCAGCTGATCCGCTCCCATCGTTCCCACCAGGAATTGCAGCGTGCGTTGGTCGAACACCGCGGAGTCGGTGTAGAAGCGGTTGAGATAGTGGCTGGGTGGATGCTGACAGTCACCACGCGCGATGGGATGATGATGCCAGGCATTTTCCAGCCGCCCGAGCAAGAACGCAAAACTCCCTCCGCCGTGCGCGAAACAGATGCGGAGCGCGCTCGGCAGCCGGTCGAACGCGCCACTCAAAATCAGCGCCACCACGGCCAGTTGCGTCTCCGCCGGCATGCCTACCGTCCACGGCATCATGTATTTCGGCATCCGCTCGTGCCCAAACATATCCCAGGGATGGACGAGCACAGCCGCGCCTTCATCTGCGCAGTGATGTAGAAAAGTCGCGACGCCGGGATCATCCAGGTTCTTGCTTCCAACGTGGTTGCCAATTTGTACGCCCAGGTGTCCTGACCGCATGCACCGGCTAAGTTCCTTGCAAGCCGCGTCGATATCCTGCAGCGGCACCTGGCAAAACGATTTCAACCTGCCCGTTCCCCGGCTGCAGAGTTCAAGTGCCGCATCGTTGAATAATTGCGCACAATCCAGCGCATGTTCCACCGGACGCTCATACGCGAACAGCACCGGCGTGGCCGAGATGACCTGCAGGTCAACGCCGTCGCGATCCATCTCCCGCAGCCGAACCTCCGGATCCCAACACGCCGCATAAATATGGCGGAAAAATCGGTCCCCCACCATAATGTCCGCTTTCCCCGGCTCGGTGTGTTTGATCCACGGCCAGTTCGGTGTGCCGAAGCGCGCCGCAAAGTCGGGCCATGAGCTGGGGAAAAAATGGTTATGAATGTCGATAACTTGCATGCTTCATTTGCCCGGGTGAATCGTGCCGCAATGCTTACACTTGCGCCGGCTCTCGTTGTTATAGAACTGTTCGAACAGCGGCGGCAGATCCTTAACAATGCTTTTCAGCTTTACTTCCGCGCGATAGATCAACTGGTGGCAGTTCGGGCAGTACCATTCGAAGGCGTCCA
>OBLU010002121.1_pt1 | contig 18363 bp, 20 predicted proteins | sample 1518681 | NCBI WGS metagenome assembly OBLU01 (sample SAMEA3539304, study PRJEB22396) | soil metagenome | biome: tundra; feature: field; material: soil | place: USA | collected 2010-05 | depth 0.15 m | reverse complement strand
CCTGGTGGCGCACCTCGACCGGGCGGCCGTTAACGGCGACCCCGATCCTGCGCTCGGCGCCGCCGCGCTCACCGCGCTCATGAGCAGCGGCGATGGCATTCAGGTGGACCTGGGCAGGCTCAGCGAGCAGGCCGGCGCGGAGCGGGGCAGGCTGGCCGCCCGGCTCGCCGAAAGCTGCGCTCAGCTGGATCCCGGGCGTCCTGCGGCTGAGGTGGTCCGGGAACTCGGACGCGACCATCCGGACTCAGGCGGCGTCATCGAGGCCGCGCGGCTGTGGACTCAGCTCGCGATCGACTTCACCAGGGACCGTGATCTGGTTCCCTATCACGACGGCCAGTGCCTGGTCGGGCTCGCACCACAGTCGCGGCGCTGGGGCATGGCGATGATGTCCTGGTCGGCGGCAGGGGAACCCGACGGGCCCTCTTGGTACCACATCACCCCGCCCGATGACTCCTGGCCGCGGCAGGACCAGGAGCAGTGGCTCGAGGTCTTCAGCACCACCTCGCTGCCCGGCATCACCGTGCACGAGGTGGCGCCGGGGCACTTCTCACATGGCCGGGCGCTGCGGCGGGCACCCACCGTGGTCCGCCGCACGCTGCATTCGAGCGCGTTCATCGAGGGCTGGGCGCACTACGCCGAGGAGGTCTGCGTCGAGGAGGGCTTCTGCGCCGGCGACCCGCGGTTTGCGATCGGAGTCTGGCTCGGTGCCCTGATCAGGGTCACCCGGCTCGCCTGCGCGATCGGCGTGCATACCGAAGGGATGACGGTGGCCGACGGGGCCCGGAGGTTTGAATCGGACGCTGCGATGTCCAGGCCGGCCGCGCTGGCTGAGGCCCGCAGGGCGACCTTCGACCCCACCTACGGCCGCTACACCTGGGGCAAGCTCGAGATCCTGAGCCTGCGGGAGCAGGCGAGGAGGAAGTGGGGGGCGGCGTTCTCGCTGCACAGGTTCCATGCCGCCCTGCTCAGCCTCGGTTCCCCGCCGCTCGGCTTGCTCCAGACCGCGCTCGACCGGGGCTGACCGGGATTAATTCGTGGCAGCGGGCGCGGGCCGCGGTCATACTGTTGACTGTGTCAACGAATCGTGCGGGGCCGCCGCCCGGCAGTCCTGCGATGGCCGCGCGGGTAGCGGCGGTGCGTGAGTTCAATCGCTTCTATACGGGCATGCTCGGCCTGCTCAGCGAGGGCCTGCTGGACACCCGCTATTCGCTGACCGAGGCCCGGGTAATCTTCGAGCTGGCCGGCGCCGGCCAGACCGAGGTCGCCGACCTCCGCCGCATCCTGGACATCGACGCCGGTTATCTCAGCAGGCTCCTGGCCAGGTTCGAGGCCGACGGCCTGGTCGCCAGGCGACGGTCGAGCTCGGACGCGCGGCGGCAGGTGATCAGCCTGACTGGCCAGGGCCGGTCGGCCTACCAGCTGCTGGACAGCTCCGCCGCTCACCAGATCGGCGCGCTGCTCTCTGGCTGCACCGATCAGGATCAGCAGCACCTGATCGAGGCGATGGCCCGCGTCCAGCGCATCCTCGCGGAGCCCGGCCGCAGGCCGACGGTGCGTCTGCGACAGCCGCAGCCTGGCGATCTTGGCTGGGTCGTGCAGCAACATGCAGCCCGGTACGCAGCGGAGTACGGCTGGGACGCCACGTTCGAAGCGCTCGTGGCGCGAATCGTCGCCGACTACGCGGCCAACCACGATCCGCGGCGAGAACGTGCCTGGATCGCCGAAGTTGATGGCCGGCCAGCGGGCTGCGTGTTCTGCGTGCGCAAGGACGAGGCGACAGCACAACTCCGGCTGCTCCTCGTCGAACCTGCGGCGCGCGGCCTCGGCATCGGGGGTCAGCTGGTCCGCGATTGCATTGCGTTCGCCCGCGCGGCCAGCTATTCGGCGCTGATCCTCTGGACCAACGATGTGCTGGTCGCCGCGCGGGACATCTACGAGCGGGCCGGGTTCCGGCTAACCGGTCAGGAGAAGCATCACAGCTTCGGTCATGACCTGACAGGCCAGACCTGGCGGCTGGCCATCACCTGACTGCCCATCACCTGACTGCCCGGCACCGGCTGCCCGGTGACTACCCAGCACGGACCTGGCTAGCTCGGCGCGCGCCGCTCAGCTGGACGGTTCACCGGGCACCACGATGCCAGTCTCGTAGGCGAGGATGACAGCCTGCACCCGGTCGCGCAGGCCAAGCTTGGCCAGCAGGTGACCGACATGGGTTTTGACGGTGGCCTCGCTGACGACCAGGTCCGCGGCGATCTCGGCGTTGGTGCGCCCGCGGGCCAGCAGCAACAGGATGTCCCGCTCCCTGGCGGTGAGCGAGGCGAGCCGAGCCGGCGACGGCGCAGCCTCGGGCGGCCGCCGGGAGAATTCCTCGATGAGGCGCCGGGTGACCGATGGTGCCAGCAACGCGTTGCCGGCAACGGCGGCCCTGACGGCGGCAATGAGATCATGACGCGGCGCATCCTTCAGCAGGAATCCGCTAGCGCCTGCCCGGAGCGCTTCGTAGACGTAGTCGTCGAGGTCGAAGGTGGTGAGCATGACGACCTTCGGGCCGCCATCTCGCCGCGCCCCGGTGATGAGCCTGGTCGCCTCCAGCCCGTCCATGACCGGCATACGCACATCCATCAGCACGACGTCAGGCGAGTGCGCGGCCGCCGCCGCCACAGCCTGCTCGCCATTGGCGGCCTCACCGACCACGCTGATGCCGTCGGCGGCCTCAAGGATGACGCAGAAGCCCGACCGGACGAGTTCCTGGTCGTCAACGACAAGGACCCGGATCGGAGCCGGTGCTGTGGCCGCCGTCACTGTGCTGGCAGCCTGGCGGTCACGACGAAGCCCCCGCCGTCAGTCGGGCCCACGGTCAGGGTGCCGCCACATGAGGCGACGCGCTCGACGATCCCGGCCAGGCCGAATCCGGCTGGTCCCGGCATGGTGACCGGGCGCCCCGGCGGGCGAGCCGCCGCATCGCCCGTTCCGCCGGCCCCTGCTGTCGTGGTGACCTGCCCGGCGGCGGTCACGGCACCGGCCGCCGGGCTGAGCGCCGCTCCCACGCCCGCCAAGTCCCGCGAGCGGGGCGCCATCCCGTCGTGCGCGGTTCCCCCGGTTCCCGCCGCTGCGTCCGGCGGACCAGAGTCCGCCACGCACACAGTGATGAACCCCGGCTCGTAGGACAGGGTCACCGATGCCTGCGCCTGCGGGGAATGGCGGATGGTGTTGGTCAGGGCTTCCTGCACGATCCGGAAGGCTGTCAGGTCGACTCCCTGGGCGAGCGCGCCCGGGCTGCCCTCGACATGCAGCTCAGCTGGCAGCCCCGCGCTACGTACCTGGTCGAGCACCATATCAAGCTCGGCGAGAGAGGCTGATGGCGTGGTCTCGGGCCGCTCCGCGGGACCACGGAGGACGCCGAGGAGACGGCGCAGTTCGGTCAGCGCCAGGCGAGCGGTCTGGCCGATGATCTCCACCGACCGGCCGGCGCCGGCTGGATGGCCGGGCAGCAGGGAGTTGGCCGCCTCCGCCTGAACGGCGATCAGGCTCACATGGTGCGCGACGATGTCATGCAGCTCGCGGGCGATCCTGGTGCGCTCACGAGCGGCAGCCAGGGAGACCTCGCGGTCACGCTCCGACTCGGCCCGGGCGGCACGGGACTCTACTTCGGCCAGGTACGCGCGCCTGGTCCGGCTGAGGATGCCCGCCATCCCGGCCGCGGCGAACACCAGCACGGCCACGAAGAAGTCGTAGGGCTCGCTGTGGCCTGGCGGGAGCTGAGAGGTGATGATCCCGGCCAGGAGCAGTGCGCTGACGGCACACCGCACCCGCGTGCTGCAGCGGTCCATCACGGTGAAATAGGCGATCGCGGGCCCCAGCGGGAGCGGTGCGTAGCTCAGCGGGACCTGGTCGTAAGCCTCCCTGGCGAAGCCGATGATCAGGAAGACCGTGACTGGCCGGGACCGGCGCCAGATCAGGGGAAGGCTCTCCAGGATCACCAGGATGTAGCCAGCCGCCTGCGGATGCAGCTGGCTGCGATAGGGCAGCAGGGTACCCACATTGACCAGGGTCAGCGCGACGCCGACGATCGCATCCTGCAGCCGCGGCGGCAGCGTGGCTACTCGCGCGGGGAGACCCTTCACGACCCGATGGTATGGCCGGGATCGCTTCAGCGGGATCCATCGCGCGGCTGATCCGTCCGCTCAGACTTGCGGCGTAGTCCGGACGGGCGCGGGGCGTGCATCTCCGCCGTGCAGCCTGCCGGCGACATCGCCCGCCAGCCTGACGCGGTGGAACACATCTGTGCAGCACGATTCGGGCATGAAGCAGACAGCACCAGGTCCCGGAACGTCAGCACGGCGGAGCAGCCCTGCCAGCACTGCGTTGCGGTCCCCGCCAGGGCCGCTGGCGCACTCAGGGAGGACGCAGCGCACGCCCGTTCGGGGTATCGCCCTGATCGCCATTGGCGCCTTCGCCGTCGAGATGGCGGTGAGCGGACGGTACGGGTACCACAGAGACGAGCTCTACTTCCTCGCGGCCGGCCAGCACCTGGCGTTCGGGTACGTCGACCAGCCCCCGCTGACCCCGGTGCTGGCGAGGATCTTCGCCGCCGCATCCGGCAACACCCTCATCGGGCTGCGGGTGCTTCCCGCACTTGCGCTCGCCGCCCTCGTCATCCTCACTGCCGCGATGAGCCGGCTGCTCGGGGCCGGCCGGACCGGCCAGCTGCTCGCCGCGCTCGCTACCGCCACGTGTGCTCAGTATCTCGGCGTGATGCACCTGCTGACCACAACCACGCCTGACTTCATCGCGTGGGCGGTCACCCTGCTGCTGGTGCTCCGGCTTCTGGCGAGCCAGGATCCGCGCTGGTGGCTGGCTACCGGCTGCAGTATCGGCGTGGGCCTGGAGGCCAAATGGAACATCGGATTCCTGGCTGCTGGCATTGCCGTCGGCTTCCTGGCCACTAACGCCAGGTCATTGCTCCGGAACCGTTACCTGCTGATTGCCTGCGGCACAGCCATCGTGATCGCGGCACCGGACGTCGCATGGCAGGCCCTACACGGCTGGCCGAATCTGCAGGTCTTCCACAGCCTGCAGGGCTCCGCGTGGCATAACCGGGCCACCTACTGGCCAGCCCAGGTCCTCTACACGGGCCTCGCGCTTACCCCGCTGTGGATCATCGGCCTGGCCTGGTCGCTGCGCAGCAAGGCCGGCCGCCGGTTCCGCCCGGCCGGGATCGCCACCACCTTCGCTATCACCATCTATTTCGTGCTGGGCGGGAAGCCGTACTACCCGGGCGCGGCCTTCACCTTCTTCTTCGCTGCCGGGGCGGTCCCCCTCGAGCACTGGCTGGCATCGCTGGCCGGCCGGCGTGGCCGGGCCGGGCGAGCGCTGCAGGCAGGCCCAGTCAGGCCGCGGGTACGCCGAGGCCTGATCACGCCAGCCGCCCTGGCCGGCGCGGCGATGCTAGCGTCCGCGGGGATCGCCATCCCGGTCGCGCTCCCGGTGCTACCCGCCAGGACGCTGCATGCCGTTCCGCTTCAGAAGATCAACTACGACCTCGCCGAGACCATCGCCTGGCCGGGTCTGGTCGCGCTGGTCGCGCGCGAGTACGGCTCGCTACCCGGGCCGCAGCGGCGGGTTACCACGATCATCGCGGGAAACTACGGCGAGGCCGGGGCGATCGAACGTTACCGGGGCGCGTTCGGCATGCCCGAGGTCTACAGCGGCGCTAATAACTTCTGGCTCTGGGGACCTCCCCCGGCGGCGGCTACGGGCGCTGTCGCGGTGAACGTGGACCTGGCGCTGCTCCGGCGAGAGTTTGCCCGCGTCCGGCAGGTCGCCACGTTCAGCAATGGGTCCGGCGTCAGCGACGACGAGCAGGGTGCGCAGATCTTCATCGCCACTGGACTGAAGTCGTCCTGGGCAACCGCATGGCCAGCCTTCCGCGACTACTCCTGAGGCCGGCCGTGAATTGGCGTCGTGAGATCATGGCAGCGCACGAAACCCGGCAAGGACAGGATCATGGCTCGAACACCTGGCTCAGCAGTGCAGGCCCGCTCGCGGACGGCGCGGCGGCCGGCCGAAATCCGGGCCGTGGTGACCGGGTGCCTGATCATGGTTGCTGCCGCGCTGTCAGGCTGCGCGCAGCAGGCGACCGCTGCGGCGCGGATCCAGGTCAGTACGGCTTACGTGAATCTGCCGTCGGCCTCCGGCACCACCGAGGCCTACCTGGTCATCCAGAACAACGGATCCGCGGACCGCCTGACCTCGGCCCGCACCAGTGCTGGCGGCCTGGTCACGTTCCGCGGTCCCGCCGGTCATGACGGCGCCGCGATGCAGACAGTGCCGGATATCGCCATTCCTGCCCGGGCCACCGTCCGGCTCAATCCCGATAGCTTTCACATGCTGATCACCAGGCCGGGCCCGATGCGCGCGGATACCGAGATCACTCTGACGCTGGTGTTCGCCAGGGCCGGGACGATGTCGGTCGCCGCGACCGTCACCGATCCGCAAAACGGCGGCAGCAGCTACCTCGGCGACTGACAGCGCACCGCGCGGCTTCGCCTGGTGACTTGCTGTTCACATGATCGAGATATATCGTCTTGATGTCGGCGCGGCTGATCCATCGGCCGGGGCGGAGGACCAGATGGCGACACGACCAGACCTGCGTATCGGCGATTCAGACCGCGAGGCCGCCGCTGCGTTCCTGCGCGAGCACTACGCTCAGGGCAGGCTGACGCTCGAGGAGTTCAACCAGCGGCTCGATGCCGTGTTCGCCGCCACCACGCAGGGGCAGCTGAGCACGGTTATCCGGGATCTCCCGCATGCTGGCGTGGCCGCTGCCGCGCCGCCGGCCACCCGAGCCGACCCTCATGAGGAGCGCTCCCGGCAGCGATACCGGTCTGCTCCCTGGCGCGGCCTGCGCATGCTGCCAGTGATCATCGCCGTGATGGCCGTGTGGCTGCTCCTGTTCGACCTCCACTTGCGGGCCTTCTGGCCTGGCCGGCTGGCGATATTCCTGGCGGTATTCGCCGCCGCCCGCGGCCTCATGCGTTGGGTCTGGCGGCAGGGCGGCGGCGGTCCACGAGGCGGATACCCCCGTGGCAGGCGTGGCGGCAGGCCCCGCGGCGGACGCTGCGGTGGCGACGGCTATCCGCGCGGGCCCTGGGGCGGCGGGATCTAACCTGGGCTATTGCGGCCAGGGCGCGCTTTCGTCTAGGGCGCGCTTTCGTCCAGGGCGCCCGACGGCCTATGTCCTGGCCGGGACGCGAAGCGGCACGAGCAGGTAGCGGAAGGCGGGCGGCACAGTGGCTGCGCTGCCGGCCCCGTCGTCCTGAGTCCTTGCGCCCGTCTCACCGCTGGACCAGGTGATCAGTGCAGGCTTGGCCGGGCTGGTGAACTCAAGCCTGATCCGCCCGGCTTCCGACGGCGGCTGATTGCCGCCATCCGGCGTGCCCGACGCCTCCGCTGGCGCTCCGGCCGGCGCGCTGGCGCCGTCCTCGGCGGCGGTGCTCGGGTGCCTCGCGTGGCCGGCCGCCGCGGCGCCGAGGCCGTCGAGCAAATAGTGCGGATTGAAGGAGATGACTGGCTCGTCCCCCTCGAAATCAGCGGCCACCGTTTCCACTGCGCGGGCACGTCCCTCGGCCTGCGCTTCGATGACCACGCTCCCTGAGCCAAATGCGAGCCGGACGGGGCTGGCCCGCTCGGCAACGAGCGATACCCGCCGCACCGCCTCGGTGAAGGGACCCGCAAGAAGCTCCGCCCGACAGCCGAACTCGGCAGGGAACCTGGACCGGTACCTGATGAACTCGCCAGCGATCAGCCTCGCGATCAGCCTCCGGCCGCCAGCCTCGAAGCTGATCATGCCGTCGGCTGGACGCGGCTCCGCTGGGCTCGCGGGCCTGGTATTGCTAGCGCCCGGCTGGCTGACGCCGAAGGCAACAGTCACCGGCACCCCTGGTGCCATGGTCCTGGCAACATCGGCGAGTGTCCGGGCCGGGACCATCGCGACAGCCCTGATCCCCTGCGCGGCGGGCATCCAGCGGAGTTCCCTGACCGCGAGCCGGTACCGGTCAGTGGCGGCCAGAGTCAGGGTCTCGCCGTCGACATCCAGGCAGACCGCCGTCAGCATGGGCAGTGTGTCGTCCCGGCTCGCGGCCGGCGCAACCTGGCTGGCCGCGGTGGCGAAGGCGCCCCCTTCCACGGTGCCGGCCGGCAACGGCGGCTCGGGGAGCGCCGGGTAATCCGCGATCGGCAGCGAGACCAGGGTGAACTCGGCGCTGCCGCAGGCGAGGCTGACCATCTCGCCATCCGAGCTGAATTCGGCGGGACGGCCGGGCAGGCTCCGGGTGATCTCAGCGAGCAGGCGGCCCGGCACCAGCGCGGCCCCTGCCTCCTCGACATCGGCATCTATCTGCACCCGCGCGGCGACCTCATAGTCAAAGCAGGACAGCGTCAGCCCGGCACTCCCCGCCTCGAGCAGCAGCCCGGACAGCACTGGCACGACCGGGCGGGCCGGCAGTGCACGCGCCACCCATGCAACGGCGTCGCCCAGCGTCTCGCGCCCGACCCGGAACCTCATGCCACTGCCTCCGCCCGTCCGCGATCTCGCCCCTGATCCTGGCACGCGATACCGACAATTGGCAGCACCGTCGGCAAAGCAGGGTGTGGGACAAGAATGTAGGTGACCGGTGGGTAGCTTCGGCTGGCCTGGGCTGTCTGAGTGTGGTGCACTGTCAGATGGGGTCAGGCTGTAGATTCAGGTGTCGCCCGCATGCTGCCTGCGTGCGGCTAGGACGGCTTCAAGTGGACCCGGTCGCGCGGCTTGACGTGGCCCCGCCATGATCAACCGGGAGTCGATGTCGGCTTGATCTGGCCCCTCCTCTGGCCTGGTCTTTCTCTTCGCTGATGGTTTTGGGCGGGTCCACTGCAGACCGTCACGTGATCTCGGCGTGGGTCCGCATGGCCCGTCGGGGTGGGGCCGAAAAGAGCCGAGGTAGCCATGCGTGCGGGCGCCACGGCGGATGGGCCGGGGATCTTGCTGAGGCGCTGGTGTTCCCAGGGCGCAGACGCTCATGTGCAGAGGACCGGGTCGAGCCCGTCTTGGCTCATGATGACCAGCCTCGGTTCCAGCCGCGATGGTGCGGCCCTGCTCCTTGGCCTGGAGCTGGGCCGGGTTTGTGCCCTGGTCTTGCCCGCTTCCCCCGGGAAAGGCTGACCCGGGCCGAGAGCACCGTCAGGTCCGGCAGATCCCGGGTGACCTGGGATAGCTCGCCGTGCGTGGTGGCAGTCAAGGTGGCATCAAACCGCGCGTTGAGTTCATGGAGTGTCAGCCTGCCTTGCGCGAAGTGCTCGCCCAGGGCCGCGGCTGCTGCGTCCCGGTCGGCGTCGCCAGCGCGCATGCCGGGTGGTGGTGCCTGACGATCCGGCCTGGCCTCCTCGGGCAGCTGCCGCAGTGCGGCGGTGTAGCGGTCCAGCGCGGCCCGGCCGTCGCAGGTGAGGGCGACGGTGGTCTGTGCGCTGTCGCCGCCGGTGGTTCCCGTCCGGACGTGTCCGGCGCGGCCCAGCTCGCGCAGGCAGGTGATCAGGCCGCCGGGTGGCAGCCTGATCATGTCCTGCAGCCGGGTGACGGACAGCGCGTCGCCGTCGTGCAGTGCCGCCAGGGTCGCGACGATGCGCAACCGCTCCGGGTCGTGGATCAGCGGGTCAAGTGTGCCGGTGCTCATGGTCGGCCGGCCCTGTTTACAGGCCGCCGAGCAGGTCGCGCAGCGCCTGGGTGTAGGTGCCGAGTGCCGTGCGGCCGTGGCCGGTGAGAGCGACCGTGGTGATGGACACGGCCCCGTTGCGAGTTTTCTCGCTGCTGATGTAATCGGCTTCTTCGAGCTTGCGCAGGTGGATGATCAGGTTGCCGGGGGTGAGCCCGATCATGTCCTGCAGGCGGGTGAAGGAGAGCGTGTCGCCGTCGGGCAGTGCCGCCAGGGTCGCGACGATCTTCAGCCGGGTGGGCACGTGGATCAGCGGGTCGAGTTCGTCGGTGGTCACGGCCGGACGACGCTGCGGTGCTGCTGCCAGACCTTGAACGCGGCGGTGCCCAGGCACACGGCGCTCAGGCCGATGCCCATGATCAGCCACGCGCCGGCCGGGCCGCCGAAGCCGGCGACCGCGGCGATGATGGCGATAGCCAGGGTGGTGCCGGCTTCGGGCCAGTCTCGCCGTGCTGCCGAGGTGGCCGCGCCGGCCAGGCCGACGATCATCAGCGGCGCGCTGGCCGGATACAGCGCCCAGACCGGGTGGCTTGCGGAGGCGTGGTACAGCGGCGCCGTGACCGCGTACGCGGCGACCCAGGCCACCAGCATGACGCCGATCCAGGCCCGCCTCTTGCGCTGGGCTGGCCCGCTGACGCCGGCGCCCGCGCGCTTGAGCGCCCAGGTGCTCCAGCCGATGTTGATGGCCACCAGCGCGAAGATGACGGCCAGGAGCCCGCCGGGGGGCGCAGAGTAGGGGTCGTGGCCGCGCACCGACCGCCAGTAGCCGCCGAAGACGACGAGGACGAAGGCCGCCCGGTAGACCCACAGCAGCGGCGGGCCGGGCGCGAACCTGCGGCGTGCCTGCACGGTGGCCTGGTCCAGCAGGGCGGCGGCCTGCTGGGGGTCGAAGTTGCCGCCGTTCCCGGCGGCGGTGGTGTCGGGTGTGTGGTTCAAGGTGCCTCCCTCGATCGGCTCTATGCCATAAAGTAGACTCTGCTTTACGGCGCAAAGTCAAGGGCCCGGGCCGAAGAACTTTGTGACGTAAAGCCAGGCGGCGAGCCGGCCACGAGACGGGGCCGGCAAGGAGCCTCAGGATCCCCGGCAGCCCGGTACCCGCCTGCGCTCCAGAAAGGCCCGTGATCAGACCGTCAGCTCACGGCGGACCTGCCTGGCTGCCAGACGGCCACCGCGCGCAGCTTCGCCCCAGCCCTGGCCACGTCCGGGCGAGGGTGGCCTGGCCCGGACCGGCCCACCGCGAAGCGACTGCCTGACACGCTGTCAACGGCCAGGTGAACCGCCTTGCAGTAGAACGACAGCGCGTGCAGCAGCGGACCCCAATCGGGCCAGACCAGGCTCTTCAGGCACCGGCCCTCCTAACTGAGTTTGAATCTCACTCAGGCCAGGCGCATGACCAGGCACGATTAGACGCCCATACATTTATGTCCTACACCCGCAAAGCAGCCGCCGAGCGCGGGGCCGATTCAGGCCAGGCCGGGCGGCGCGGACGCCAGGGTTGCCTCGATCGCCCTGGCAAGAGCGCGGGCCGACGCCGCGGTCAGCTCTACCGCGACCCGTGCGCCCGGGCCGTTGTCCAGGTTGAGGAAGTCAATGTTGAGCGTGTGCTCGGCGCTGGCGTGCTGCGGATGATCGAAGTACACGGTCGCGTCACTGAGCGCGAACCAGCCGGCCGCGCCCTTGCCGCTCCCGGTGACCTCGATCCGCTCGGTCAGGTAGGTACACATTCGCGCTCCCTCAGCTGGCCAGGTAACGGCCGTAGAAGTCCCAGATCTTCTGCCAGCCGTCGTTCGCCGCCGCGACCCGGTACGCGGGCCTCTCCACGGCAAAGAACGCGTGCCCGGCGCCGTCGTAGGTGTGGAACTCATGTGCCTTACCCAGTCCGGAGAGCACCTTGGCGAGCTCAGCGGTCTCGTCCGGGGACGGGTAGGAGTCCTCAGCGCCGAACAGGCCGAGCAGCGGACAGGAAAGGTCCTTGGACAGCCCCACGACGGGCTGCACCTTGAGCGGCATGCCCTCGGGCGGCGGGTTCACGACGCAGGCACCGTAGCAGTCGACGGCGGCCTGAAGCTGCAGGCTGCAAGCGGCCAGGAACGACTGGCGGCCGCCGGAACAGTAGCCGATCACGCCGACCTTGCCATTGGAGTGATCGAGGGCCCGGAGGTAGTCCGCCGCGCCGCCGACGTCCCCGACCAGGCGCTCGTCGGGAACGCCGCCCCTCGCTCGGGCTGTCGCCGCCGCATCGTCCGGACTGGCGCCCGGTGCCTCGCGGTAATACAGGTTCGGCATCAACGCCGCGTACCCGTTAGCCGCGAACTTCCTGGCAATCTCCTTGGTCGGCGCGTCATAGCCAGGCATGTGATGGATCACCACCACGCCGCCGAATGACTCTTCTCCGAGTGGCCTGGCGAGATACGCCTCGATCTCGTCGCCGCCGTACCCGCTGATGCTGATGGTCTGTGCAGTCAGTGCGTCCTTCATCCGCGCTTCTTTCTGTGCGATTTTCCCTGCGATTTTCCCTGCGATCATGGCCAGGCCCTCGGCAATCGACCCAATCCTGCCAGCCAGCTATGCGGCCCGGCGCCCGGGGCGGCCCGGCAGCTGGCCTCGCCTCGCGGGTCAAACGGCGTTTCCGCTGGATCTGACGGCCTGCATACGGCATGATCTGCCAAAGCCCAACCCGGGGAGGGGCGCTGTCATGGGAGGAGCCGCATTCGGAATAGCGGTGATCGTGCTGGCAATCGGCTGCTTACTGGGCTGGCACGCCAACCGGGCGCGGGCAGCGCACGGCGACATCAAGACTGTGCGCAGCCGGATCCCCGGATACCGCAAGACGCGGCTGCGTAGCGGCCTGATTGTGATCGGGCTCGTCATCGCCTCACTCGCGATCGTGCATGACCTCTACGGGCACTAGGCGCGTCCGCGCCTGTATCGGCCAGTGAGCTTTGCGCCGCTGCGGTGACCCCCCGCGCGGCTGCGGTGACCCTGGCGCCGCCGCCGCCCCCCGCTCCCCGCCGGCCGCCTGATCACTTCCGATCGAAGGTGGATCCTGTAAAAGATTGACTAACTCAATCTCCCTCTCTTACTCTTGAGCTACTCAACCGTTGAGTGGCTCAGGAGCTTCACCAGCACCGGGCTGCCAGACGGAAAGCCGCGCAGCGCAACGGAGTCAGCTTGGACACGCAGCCACGCAGTGAGCAGCTGGACGGGGAGATCATCGAGTGCCTCGGTGAGCTCCTCGGGCGCCTCATCGCGCAGGGCGAGGAGCTGGCCAGGGATCTGGGCATCCCGCCCTACTTCATCAAGGTGCTGCACTCGCTCAAGTGCCCGATGGCGATGAAGGATCTGGGCCGCCGCATGCATTGCGATCCCTCATTCGTCACCGTGGTCGCGGACATGCTGGAGAAGCGCGGGCTGGCCACGAGAGAGGCCCATCCCGGCGACCGGCGGGTCAAGAACCTCGTCCTCACCGATGACGGCACCACGCTCCGGCAGCGCGTCGAACGTGAGCTTGCCGCCCGGATGCCCTGGAGCAGCGCACTCACCGAGGCCGAACGCGAGCAACTGCTCGCCCTGATCCACAAAATGATCAATTCTGACAGCGCCTCAGGTCCCCGGGCGCCCGCAGGGGAGGTGGCTGACGTCCTGAGCGCTGCGCCGACGGGCTCCAGCTGAATTGAGGCCGGCTAACGCCCGTCACCAACTACACATCGACCAGATCCCGATCCGGGCCCGCGGGGCCCGGTGCCAGGTTCGTGCGGCCTACGGCGGGCTGCCGCGGCTGCCGCCGCCCCAGCAAGCCGACGGCGGCAACGCACAGCATGCTGGTACCCAGCTAAGGAGATTCTTGATGTCCCCCAGTACGTCCGCACGCGGGCAGGCCACGGCCCCGGGCCTCGCGTCCGGCGCCGACGGCCTGCCTGACGAGCCCGGACACCCTGCCCACCGTCATCTCGGCCTTGCCCTCGTCGTCATTGCCACAGCGCAGCTGATGGTGGTGCTGGACGCCACAATCGTGAACGTCGCCCTGCCCGATATCCAGCGCGCGCTCGGCTTCTCTGGCTCAGGCCTGGAGTGGGTCGTCAACGCCTACGCGCTGACCTTCGGCGGCCTGCTGCTGCTCGGCGGCAGGGCCGGGGATATTCTCGGCCGCCGCAGGGTCTTCATCGCCGGAATCATCCTGTTCTCAGTGGCCTCGCTGCTCGGCGGCTTCGCCACCACGCAAGCCTGGCTGCTGGCTGCGCGCGCCGTCCAGGGAGTCGGCGGCGCGATCATTGCGCCGACCGCGCTCTCGCTGGTCACGACGACTTTCCCGGAAGGCCCGCCGCGTAACCGGGCGATGGGCGTCTACGCCGCGATGAGCATCGCCGGCGCCGCCGTCGGACTGATCGCGGGCGGCCTGCTCACCAGCTACCTGTCCTGGCGCTGGGTGCTGTTCGTCAACGTGCCGATCGGCATCGTCGTCGCGCTCGTCGCACCGCGCGTGCTCGGCGAGTCCCATCGCCACCTCGGCCGGTTTGACCTACCTGGCGCGATCACCGGCACCCTCGGGCTGGCCGCGCTCGTTTACGGCCTGACCAGCGCAGCCACCACCCCGAACGGCGTCTCGCACTGGGGCGATACCAAGGTCGTCGTCTCCCTGACCGCAGCGGTCGTGCTGCTCGCCTCCTTCATCGTCATCGAGGCGCGCAGCAAGCACGCCCTGATGCCGTTGCGGATCTTCCGTAACCGAAACAGGTCCGGCGCGTATCTGATCATGCTCTGCATCGGTACCGCCATGTTCGGCATGTTCTTCTTCCTGACTGTCTTCGTGCAGACCGTCTGGGGTTACAGCGCGCTGCGGACCGGGATCGCCTACCTGCCGATGGTGGGCACCATCATGCTGATGGCCGGGGTAAGCGCCCAGCTGGTCCCGCGGATCGGTGCCCGGCCGCTGCTGCTGGCTGGCTCGGCCATTGCTTCCGGCGGTATGTTCTGGCTGTCCCGGATCACTGAGCACAGCACCTACGGCTCCGGCCTGCTAGGCCCGATGATGGTTACCGCAGCGGGCCTGGGCATGCTGTTCATGCCAGCCACCTTGGTTGCCCTGTCCCGCGTCGAAGACCGGGACGCGGGCCTTGCCTCCAGCCTTCTGAACACCGGTCAGCAGGTCGGCGGCTCGATCGGGCTCGCCGTACTCGGGACCGTGGCCTGGACAGCGGTCGCGAACAGCATCCGGAGCCAGGCGACGGCGGCCGCGGCCGCGGCCGCGAAGGCCGGCCACCATGGGCAGGCACACGCGTCCGGGACCATTCCACGGTCGATCTATGATCACGCCCTGGCCGTCGGTTTCTCCAAGGGCTTCCTGCTCTCGTCCGGCATCGCCCTGCTCGCCCTGATCGTCACCATCGTGACCATAAGGGTGCGCCGCGAGGACCTGGCCGGTGTCAGCCCGATGACGGGATAGGCGCCCAGGCTGCGATCCCGTAAGTTCCGGGGGCGTCTCCGCCCCGGAACTTACGGGATCCCCGGAGTCACGCGGCAGCCGACCACGGCGCGACCGGCCTGTATTCAGGGCGCACCCGACGGGTGCGCCATCACCACCACAGCCAGCCGGTGCCCGCTGGCCATATCACCGGCGAGCTGGCCGACCTGGAGCTCCCGCTGAGAAGTGGCATGGTTTACTACGATTAGCTCGGTCCTGGGTGCGATACCGCCGATGCGTCTTGGTCCGTCGTCGTCCTCCGCCACCGTTTCAATGATGGGCCGGTGTGGCACATACCAGGCTCGTTCGCCGGCGCTGGGCACTGCTCCTACTGATCGCGGCCGCGTCGTTGCTGGTCATTGGCTGCGGCACCCGGCCGCGCCCGGCGGCCGGCAGGCCGGCTGCCGCTGCGGTGCTGCCCAGGATGAGCGCCGCACAGCTGGCCGGCCAACGGGTGATCTACAGCTATGCCGGCCTGGCCCCGCCCGCCAGCCTGCTGTCGCTGATCTCGGATGGCGAGGCAGCCGGGGTCATCTTTTTCAGTGACAACGTCGGCAGCCAGTCGCAGCTTGCCGCCGCTGTGCGCGAGCTTGACCAGGCGGCCGCCAGCAAGCTGGACCCGGTCCAGCTGCCGCTGCTGCTGATGACGGACCAGGAAGGCGGCCAGGTACGCCGCCTGCCTGGTGCGCCCGAGCTGTCGGCCATGCAGATCGCCGAGTCGGCCACCCCGGCGGCCGCGGCCGCCCAAGCGGGCAGCGGCGCCGCCGCCAACCTGCGGAGCTACGGCCTGAACGTCAACCTGGCGCCGGTTCTTGATGTGTACCGGCAAGCCGGCGGCTTCATCGCCGAGTACGGCCGGTCCTTCAGCAGCAGCTCCACTGCGGTCGCGAGGCTGGGCGCGGACTACGTCGCGGCCGAGCAGCAGGGCGGTGTGGCGGCCACCGTCAAGCACTTCCCCGGCCTCGGTGCCGCCGCGCCATCGCAGGACACTGACCTGCGTCCAGTGAGCCTTCCACTGCCGGCGTCGGCCATCCGCACCATTGATGAACTGCCGTACCGGTCCGCGATTGCCGCGCACGTCAAGCTGATCATGGCGTCCTGGGCTGTTTACCCGGCGCTGGATCCTGACTTCCCGGCCGGGCTATCCGCAACGATCGTGCAGGGCGAGCTGCGCGGGCGCCTCGGCTTCACCGGCGTTACCGTCACCGATGCCCTGGAGGCCGGCGCGCTGAGCCCGTTCGGCACCATAGCGAACCGCGCCACCCTGGCGGCCCGGGCCGGAATGGACCTGCTGCTCTGCGCGCAAGGGAACGTGCCCGAGGGCGAGAGCGCGATGAGCTCGCTGGAGAGCGGCTACCGCAGCGGCGCGCTGAACAGCGCCACGTTCAAGGCTGCGGATGAGCGGATCCTGGCATTGCGTGCCACCCTGCCTGACGCGCGCACGTAAGCACTGCGCAAATCGGATCGGCTGCGGATGGCGCCAGGTCGGAGGTGACGATCTCGTGGCTCCCGCGATAGGACTCGAACCTATAACCTGCCGGTTAACAGCCGGACGCTCTGCCAATTGAGCTACGCGGGACCGGACGGCCAGATCCGGCAGACCAGGTGATCACTGCCGTATCGGCGTCGCGGCCACTAGGGTAGCGCACGCCGGCCGTTGCGCGGAGCCCTGAGTACCTGACTGTGCCCCGGCCGACGCATAACAAGCGTTTCGGCTGGGCATGACCGGGAAGTCAGCCCAGCGCGGGGTGACTGGCGGAGCGGGGGCGCGCCGCGCAGGATGACAGGCTCGGGAGAGGTCCAGATGCATCGGTATCGAATCGCATTCTTCGGCGGCCTTGCCGCTGGTTTCGTAGTGGGCGCGCGGGCGGGCCGCGAGCGCTATGAGCAGATCAAGAAACTCGCCCGCACCGTCGCCGACAATCCCGCGGTTCAGCAGGCGGCCGGGGCGCTCCAGGCCCAGACGGCTCAGGTCGCCAAGGCTGCCGGTCACAAGGTCACTGACCAGGTGCGTGACCGGGTACCGGGGATGGCGAAGTCAGCCAAGCGGGCGGCCGACAGCAAAGTCCCTGGCCGCGCGAAGCGCAACTCCAATGGCAGCACCGAGGTTCCCGGCGACCAGTCCTTCGCGCAGACCGGCGAGCCGGGCCGCAAGCGTGACGCAGGCCCGGTCTAGCCGCAGGTCACGTATCGGCCGGGCCCGCTGCAGGCGGATGCGCGATTCAGGTAACCGGGCCACCGGGCGGTCCGCGGCGAGCGACAATGGGGCGGCCGGCTCCCATCACCCGTGGACGATGAGGAATACCGCCACGGCCACCGACACAAGCAGGCTCAGGCCTGCGATGACCCGGCCCGCCAGATCATTGGCTGTGCTTCTGCTGCCCTGCTCGCCGAGCAGCTTGCCCTGCTGAGCGGCGACGAACTCGGACAGGGGCTTGATGAGGGCGTCGAACCTCGCGATGAGGGCATCATGATCGGTTCTGGTGATGTACTGGCCCCGCTCCGAGGCGATCTGCTCCCCTAGCCGGTTGGCTTGCTCGTCGCGGTAGTGCTGAATGTCGCGGGCCAGGTCTAACGCCCGCTGATCCGCCAGGTTCTTGATCTCCTGCGTTTTCTCGCGCTCAAGGTCGACCGCGGTATACCGGCGTTCCCGTTCCTCGGCAAGGCGCTGGTCGGCCGCCCGCAGGATCTCCAGATGGTCCCGGAGGGTGACGAACCGCGGGTCGCGTCGCCGCGGAGGCGGGTGAGCGGCGCGCCCGTCTCGGCGATCCCCCATACTGGCCCCTCCCCCTCAAGAGATCGCCGCCCATTGTCACCGGCGCAACAAGGCCAGCCGGCACCGGGCAATTCCCAGCGGCCGACGGCCTTCTTGGCGGAACCGGCGGACGGAGAGAAATATCGTCAGCCGATCCGCCGGGCGGCTCACCAGCACTGTGCCGTCCGGAAAAAGGTACCAGCCGCGTCGGCTGAAATTCCACTGGGCCAGCGAAAACGGGAAGGTCCTAATACCTCGCTGACCTGCCAAGATGAGTCAGATTCTGCCTCGCGGGAGTGTCCTGGCGGCCAGCCCGCTTAGCTAGAGCGGGGCCAGCTCAGGCCAGATACTCCCGGAGCATCTGGGCGCGGCTGGGATGCCGCAGCTTCGCGAGCGTC
>OBLU010002120.1_pt1 | contig 18373 bp, 15 predicted proteins | sample 1518681 | NCBI WGS metagenome assembly OBLU01 (sample SAMEA3539304, study PRJEB22396) | soil metagenome | biome: tundra; feature: field; material: soil | place: USA | collected 2010-05 | depth 0.15 m | reverse complement strand
AGCGTGAATCTGAGTGAGTGCCGCGTGGAATTGATTTCAGCGCACGTTGGTAGACTTCTTGAGTTTTGGAAACCGCGAATGTCCTCATGTGACCTGCCTCGATTTTCTCTACCAGTTTTAGTTGAGACGCTCTGTCTACTCTAACTCTTCTTCTGCGTCTGATTCGTCTCCCAAAAGTGTAATTGCGGATAAGCGGTTTCGCACCAATGAGTTGGGGCTCACCGCAGCACACCTTGCGTGGGCCGAGGCCTCCCCTGAGATGCCTGATTTCCCTGGACTCCAAAAAACCGGGAACCGGTTCGGTTCCCAGAGTGGGTTCCGACCCCTCCGACAATCCGGCATTCCTTCCCAGAGAATCAAGGATGCCACCACCCTCGAGATTTCCGTGGTTGCCGGGCGCGGATACGTGGTGCTGGGCGCACTCGCGGAAACCGCGCCGGCCCGCAAGTTCGAGCACCCAAAGGGCCTCCAGTGCCATTACACTTTTGGGAGAGGAGCCCTGCGTCTACAGGGTCTCCGCCGTAGCCAGATTGCCAATCATAAAGGTGTAATCGCCAGGATTGACTCGCGTGACGTAATTCCTAGAGAGAACGACGACATTCTTTTCGAATGGCGTTTCCATGGTTTCGAGAGACTCGAAACTATAGGGGCTCACGACTTCAGCGAGCTTCACCCGTCCCATCAGGTGCTCTCCTGGAGGAAACGGACGGACGGGATAGCAGAGGCCGCCATTCTTCGGTCGCATAATGCTGATCTCTCGAAGCAGAGTTTGCGATGGCGGAGCTTCGACAGCGCCGCCCAACACACCTGCATAGCGGAGCATATTACAGATCTTCGAAACTCCCCGCTTCACCTGCTCTTCCTGCTGCTCATATCCGCCACCGATCTCAATGACTACGGTGGGAACATTCCTCTTGAGCGTCACTGACGCTGTCGTGCCCTGATAAGGCTGCGCGGGCGTGTAGAGCAACTTTGAGTGAAACGCACGCGCGAAATCACCGTTGTTCAGCAAGAAACAGTAATCGACAAGAGGAAATGTGCCGCCTGCATGGATATCAATATAATAATCCAGTCGACTTAAATACTGCTCAGAGATCGCATGGGCCATCTGCTCACTGATCCACCCGGACGCGTTGCCTGGAAACGTCCGGTTGATATCGAGCATGTCCAGAGGAGTATTTCTTGTCAGGTACTCGAAGGCTAGTGGGTTTGCAACGGGCATCAGCCAAACCGAGCCCTGTATCTGCTCCCTGGCTAACAAGCTCCATAGCTCTCGCAGGATCTGGACGCCCACAATCTCATCGCCGTGAACCGCTGCACTAATCCCGACGATAGGGCTGGGCGTTCTTCCCTCAGCGATAAGGATGGGAATTGTCAGATGGAAACCGCTTGCGAGCGTTCCCAGTTTGATTTCTCGCATTTCTCGTTTCACGTTCACATTGTTCATATTGTTAGACTTTAAATCCTTCGTGTCACGAAACTGAATTTGGGTCGGCAGCAGGGTGTAAGTGACCTACGGCCCGTATAATATGTCCGTCGGCATCTCCCAAGGATTGAACCGCATTCCATCAACCTGTTACGTCGCTCACCACGACAACGGGGTTCAGCGCAGTAAACAAATACGCCGCATCTAGGCCGCCTGGCCGCTGTACCCTTCCGCCTTCAGCACGTCTTTGAGTGCGCCCAGCAGGAGCTCGATGTTGTTCTCCGACGACCCGTATCCCATCGTGCCGATGCGGAACACCTTTCCCGCCAGTGGCCCGAACCCGCCCGCTATTTCGATCCCGTGCTCCGCCATCAGGCGTTGCCGTGCGTTCAACTCATTGATGCCCTCGGGTACGCGCGGGGTACTCAGAGTCCATAGACGGTGTCCCTCCGCCACCAGCATCTCGATCCCCATCTCCTGGAGCCCCGCCACGAACTTCTCATGGTTACGCTTGTGCCGCGCCCAGCATGCCTCCAGGCCCTCCTCCGCAATAACCGCCAGCGCTTCCCGCAACGCGTAGAACATCGAGATTGGCGCCGTGTGGTGATACCGGTGCCCGCTCTGGTAGTACTCTAGCAGCAGCTTCAGATCGAGATACCAGCTCACGGAGGGTGCCTTTCTCCTCCGCAGCCATTCCAGCGCCCTAGGAGAGCACGTGATCGGCGCTAGCCCCGGCGGACACCCCAGCGCCTTCTGCGTGCCACTGTAAGCGATGTCGATCCCCGCCTCGTCCACCTCAACCGGCATTCCACCCAGGCTCGTCACGCAGTCGGCGATCACCAGTGCTCCCACGTCGTGAGCGGCCTTACAGATTGCGTGCCCGGGCTGGTGCGCCCCCGTTGACGTCTCAGCGTGAACGAACGCCGCCACTCGCGGCTTCTCCGCCGCGATCAACGCCGCCGCTTCGCTGTCTGTGTATGTCTCGCCCCACGGCTTCTCGAACCGAACGATCTCTGCTCCGTGCCGCCGCGCCATTTCCGCCAACCGATCAGAGAAATATCCGTTCGCGAAGATCGCCACCTTCGCGCCCGGCTCCACGAAGTTCGTCACCGCGCACTCCATGCCCGCACTGCCGGTGCCCGAGACGACCATGGTGAATTCGTTCTTCGTGCCGAAGCACATCTTCAGCCAGCCTCGGATCTCTTCGCTCACCTGGAAGAAGTACGGGTCCAAGTGTCCAACGATCGGCTGGCGCATCGCCTCGTACACACGCGGGTGCACCGGCGACGGGCCGGGGCCGAACAGGAATCGCTTGGGCGCTTCGAGAGGCTTGATCATGGCCAGTCCAACTCCTCTTTCTCTCTGGAAACAGGAAGCAGTCGCTCGCGCTCAGACTCACGGAGTCTGATATGGCCTCGCTTCCAAGGGGAAACTCCCCGACCAGCGACATTCCACATTGTGGAATGCAATTCCAAACTATCCATCTATCTTTATCCATCTATTTGAAACTGTTGTCAAGTGGTTTTTCATGGTTTTTTCGGGGTTCTGAGACTTGCGCCGAGGGAGCACAGCTCTTATAGAACACACCTCCTTTCATGATCATCAAAATATGTGCACCCTGATCTTGAAGTACATTGAGGTCTTTGAATGGATTGCCCTCCACTACCAGCAAATCCGCCAGAGCAGCCGGTCGAATCACGCCGAGCTCGTTCTCCTTCCCCATGAGCCGCGCATTGGTGACCGTAGCGGAGCGGATTATCTCGACCGGCGAAAGCACTTCTGCTCGAATCAGAAATTCTCGGGATTGATCCTGTTGCAACGGGCCTAGCAAGTCCGTGCCAAAGCCCAGTTCAACTCCCGCCGCTTTGCAGATCTCCAGCGAACGCAGGCCCGCCTCCAGGACCTTCTTGTTCTTCTCCAGAGTCTTTTCAGGCAGGCCAAGTTCGCGACCACGGCGCGCCATGCTGTCGTAGGTAACAAGCGTTGGAACAACAAACGCATGATGTTCGGCGACAAACTTTGCGGTACATTCGTCAATGAGATTGCCATGCTCAATCGACCGGACACCGCATTCCACACCACGTCGAATCGCAGGCGCAGAATAGGCATGTGCAACCGTATACTTGCCCCAGGACTCGGCTGCTTGTACCGCCGCCTTGATCTCATCATCCGTGAATTGCAGGCTTTCCAATGGGTCGTGCGGAGATGCGACGCCCCCGGAAATCATAATTTTGATGTGGTCCGCACCTTTGCGAAGCTCTTCGCGCGCCGCATGTAACACAGCTGGCACGCCGTCGACAACGTGGGCGAACATATCAAGTCCGCTACAGCAATTACACGGCTGCGAGTCAGAAACCGTGCGGCTGCGGTAATCACCGTGGCCGCCGGTTTGGCTAATCACGCGACCGGCGATAAACAACCGCGGCCCGTCAAGCACCCCTGAGTTCACGGCTTCCCGAATGCCCCAGTCTGCCCCACCGTTGTCGCGAACCGAGGTGAATCCCCGGTCAAGCATTGCGCGCATTGCGGGCCCAGAGCGAGCCACGACATAACTCACCGGGATTCCCGACATTAATGTCAGGTTCAGCTCGGATAGGTAAATATGGACATGGGCATCAATCAGCCCCGGCATTAGGACACGGCCATGGAGCTGAATAACAGCGGCGTTCGTAGCCCGGATCGACCGGTCGGATACTTCCTTAATGCGATCACCTTCGACCAATACGTCATGGCCTTCCAGCAGAACCCCAGCAGCAGCATCTAGAACGGAACCACCACGAAAAAGAATCTGCGTCACTTGGGACAGCCCTCCCTCTTTGCGCGTCTTTGCACTCTCACCTCGTGTACCGGCTAAACGGATTACTACGCTTCCGTAACCTCAGCGAACCTCAACGCGGCGCTTTGAGGTTGGAAGTTGTCGGCAGGCGTTGAGACCCGAGTCCTGCTTCGGCCAGTGCTTTGTTCAATATTGCGACGATTTCCCGGATTCGCCTTTCGGTCATTCGTGGCGCTAGGGCCGATACCGAAATGGCCGCCATCAAGTCATTCGCCAGCATCAACGGCACGGCAACACACATTGCGCCCATCTCTAGCTCTTGGTTGTCAATGGCAAATCCTTCTCGCCGAATTCGTTCCACCTCGCGCTTCAAGTCCGCCGGGTTCGTGAGTGTATACTGTGTGAGGCCTTTCAGCGGCGCGTGCTTCAAGTACTCCTGCAAACTTTCGTCATCGAAGCACGACAGGATCGCCTTTCCCGCAGCGGTGCAGTACAGTGGATTGCTACGATACTCGCCAAAGACCTGTACCCCCTGCCGGCCCTGGACCCGTTCGAGCAGGACACCTTCTACTCCTTGCCGCAACACCAGAGAAACCGACTCTCCTACCTGCTCGGCAATTCGCCGCATAACCGGGAGGAGACGTTCGGAAAGATTAAACTGCGAAACCACGGCCCTTCCGAGATTAAACAACTTGAATGTCGCTCGATAGAGTGATGTCCTCGAGTCCTGACTGACAAATCCGAGTGCGGTCAACGCCTTTAGAAAGCGGTGGGTCGTGCTCGGAGCCAGTCCCAATTCTTGTGAGATCTCGGCAAGTGACTTTGGGCCATCCGAAGACGCGAGCAGTTCTAGGATGTTGAATGCGCGGGCCACTGACGCTATCGGGTTGTCCTGAACATCTTTGTGCTTGCGTCCCACAGCTGAGTCGGTCAGCATACTTGCTTCACCCTTGGGGGCTTGGCCCCCTCTCTCATTTTTAGAAACTAAGCCATTTCATTGATTTGTTCCAAGGTTTTACCTGTTGTGCTGATACCCATCGCGCCCACCGTAAAGGCGCCCAGAATCAGCACTGCCGTCGTAATCATGAATACGCCTGCAAATCCAATCTTCGCAAATGTAAAACCGATGATGATGGGCGCCAGGATTCCCCCAATGCGGCCGAACGCCGAAGCCACTCCCATGCCGGTCGCACGGAAGGCCGTCGGATACACCTCAGGTGTATAGGCGTAGATGCCAGCATAAGTTCCATTCATAAAAAAGGAAAGAAAGAAGCCAAAAATAGTGATCATCTTCTCGCCCCGCGCGTTGGCCATCAAAAATGCGGAAATACCGCCTGCGAGCATATAGAGAATGATCGTCCACTTTCGGTCCAGTTTTTCGCTCAAGAAAGCGGCAGAGTAATAGCCGGGAATCTGCGCAACGTAAATGACGATGCTGTAGGCGAAGCCCTTAGTGATTGTTAGCCCATGTTTCACTAGCAGGGTTGGAATCCAGGTAAAAAAGCCGTAGTAAGAAAACGTGATTGAAATCCATAGCACCCAGAGCATGGCTGTGCTTCTCGCCAGCTTCGGGCTCCAGAGTGCGCGCAGATTTTCCACGAAAGATCCGCCGCGACGCATGCTCACAGGCTGATTAGGTACGGAAGCCATGTCAGGAAGCGAGCCGCCGACCCGGTGCCGTACCTCGCTTTCCATGACAGAGACGACCTGCTCGGCCTGCATAGACCTGCCTTGCTGGATCAACCAGCGCGGCGATTCTGGCATGGTCCGGCGCCACCACAATAGCATGACAGTGGGTAGCGCGGTTAGAACTTGCACGATCCGCCATCCTGTTTTGGTCGCGGGAACAACAGCATATCCGAGCAAAGCAGCCAGTACGAAACCAAAGGCGAAAAAACCCGACAGCGAACCCAGGTAGCGGCCTCGGTACTTGCTCTGGATGAACTCCGCCAAGAACGGCGCAACGATGGCGCTCTCAGCGCCGGTACCGAATCCCACGATTACACGCGTGCAGAATAAAAACCCGAAAGTCTGCGAGCACGCACCCAGGATGCCGCCGATGCAGTACAGCGCGGGCGCATACATCATGACTTTCTTCCGGCCAATCAGGTCGCCCAGGGTACCGGCGAAGAACGCGCCGAACAAGTACCCGATCAGGATCGAGCTGCCCAGCAGACCTGTCTGCGTGTTGCTGAGACCAAAAAGCGCGGCCACCGAAGGTAGGATGAACGCCAAAACGGCATTGTTGGCGGCATCGAAGGTATACCCGAGCCCGCCCATCAGTAACAACCGGCCCTGGACCCACGAGATAGGCAAACGTTCCAAGCGACGCAACGTGTCCATCTCGGTCGCTGTAAGGGCTTGATGGTGCACCATGGCTATCCTCTCCGTGCCCGTACCCGCAAAACTGGCAGGAGAATGCCGAGTTCTTGAAGCGCCGAGCTCATATCTTCATTTCCGGTACGCACGCCCGATTTTGATCGTGGGAACGAGAGACTGGCCTTGGGCCACAAACTTGCTCCCGGGCGTGTCCTTCGGTGTTGGCGATGTTTGAATCCTTCTTACGACATTCATACCGTCAATCACGCGACCGAAAGCGGCGAAGCCCATGTGATCAGGGCTGCGATTGCCTTCGCGGTCCAGCGAAGGCTGGTCTCCAATACACACGAAAAACTGGTACGTCGCAGTATTTGGACCAGGCTTGGTGGGGGTGACGTCGCGGGCCATCGAGGCGGTTCCATCCAAATGCTTAAGACCGGTGACATCGGTGGTTTCGATTGGAATGGGCGGGAAGGCCTCGTTCACGCGCGCCAAGTTGATTCGCGCCTGAATGATCTGTATGGGCGCATCCTGCCGTATCTCGTTATCGGGCCGCACGGCACGGTGGAAATCCCCGCCGTTGTAGAAGCCGCCGTCCACGTATCTGAGGAAGTTCGCAGCAGTGACGGGTGCGTGCTCGGTGTCAACTTGAATCACAATGTTGCCTAGCTCGGTTTCCAAAACAACGATGGGCAGGCCGCTAGGCGACGCCGTGGCCATGCCGGCCCCCTGCTGCAACACGAACGAAACAATAAGCATTAAGAAGAGGATTGTCATGGATAAACCTGACTTCCCTGGAAACAAGGCTGCGTTAGGTCCCCGTGTCCCAGCGCAGCCTGCAACCGATCTCGTCAGGTAACCTGAGTTGTCCCGGCATGCGGACTGCACACGGATCACTGTCCTCTCAGTTGAACATGGGAAGCCTTTTCTCCGGCTCGACTGCCGCCGCCTTTCTTTATCAAGGGCTTCGATGTCGGGCGCTGAGGAAGCATGTTTCCAGTCATGATTGTTTTCATGTCATAGACTTCGCCGTTCTTAATAACGGTGTTGACCTTGCGGGCGTTCTTGATATCCGCGAGGGGGTCCCCGTCCACGATGACCATGTCTGCGAGTTTGCCCGTCTCGATGCTGCCCAGGTCGGCATCGGCACCGAGCGCCTTGGCCGCGTTTATCGTTGCGGTTTGAAGCGCCTCGACCGGTGTCATGCCGCCCCGCACGTAGAGCTCGATTTCTCCGTGCAGTCCAACACCGCTGGGCATATTTGGGGCATCGGTACCAGCAACGATCGCACTCTGGCCGGAATGCAAAATCGCAATAATCGCTTTATCCATTTCCGCCAGATGTTGCCAAGCTTGGGCGTGGGCGTCGGCGCCTTGCTTACGCAGGGCTTCGACACTCTTGCGGGTAGGCTCAATGGCCCAGTCAGGGGAGAGCGTCTTCAGTCGTGGATCGCTCAAGAGTGATTCGTCATCGACCGCCAGCCAGTTGTAGCCGCCATGCACCACCAGCGTCGGACATACGACCATGCCAGATTGCGACAGAAGCGCGAGTTGGTCCTGGTAGACGTGTCCTAGCGCGGAAACTCGGCCGCCGATGTGCTCGGTTCCATCCACTCCAAAAGTCACCGCGGGATACAGAAAGTGCGAGGTGGAAGGCATGCCGTGCGTATTGCCGAACTCCACGACGCGCTTCTGGAACGCTTCGGGGAGCTTCACATACAGCTTGAAGAAGTCATACCCGAGTTTGTAACTCCGCTCCATTTCCATTTGCAGAGTCTTTTCGTCATAGACCGAGTACATCTCCGCAAACGCGCCGCGAGCACCATCAATCGCAGGGGCCGAAATGTAGAAGCGAGGCCCCATACGGACGCCGGAATCGATTGCCTCCCGAATCTCGAGCGACCGATATTGCATGCCCGCCGTATCGCGGTCAGTGGTCACACCATAAGCAAGGTCGAGCCGTCCTAGCGCTTCACCATACTCGCGATAGAAATGCCCGTGCATCTCAATGAGTCCCGGAATCACAGTCTTTCCGGAGGCATCCACCACCTGGCCGGTGTGCAGCTTCTCCTGATGCGGCTGAATGGACTGGATCCGGTTCCCGTCGACGATGATGTCTACGTCGTGCTGTTCCTGTTGATCGCGGCCGTTCCACAGACGGCCGGCATGGACAACCAAACGGCCGCTAGGAATTTTGGGTTGCCACTGCAAGTCGAGCGGCACGTTGTGCACCTTGCGATCATCGAGCGAGATCATCTTCAGTTGGTCGGTAGCAAGGTACAGGATGTGCCGAGAATCCCCTGTCCAAGAGGGTGAGTGGGATGCTTCCGATGTAATCTTTCCGAACTGCCCCGTGGGTTCTCCGTTCGGGCTTACATCAATTACCTGAAGAACGTCATCCATGACTGCGACGACCTTGGTACCGTCCGGCGACCACAGCGGCCCCTCATCAACGCCATTCACCATTGACCGATTCGGAGTGACGTTCTCCAGAAAGCGTGGAGGACCGCTTCCGTCAACAGGAATCAGCATCCATTGCCAGACACCCTCGCGAAAGCGCTGCGAGTACTGATCAAATGCGGCAACCAGGAGCGTTTTCGCATCCGGGGACCACGTCGGATTGCTGGGAATGCGTTGAGCGCTTCGATAGTACTCGGTCAACTTGCCCGTGTCGACGTCTACTACATCGACCGCAGCGCCTTGTTGATGAGGAAGCATGCTCAGGAACGCGATACGTTTGCCATCCGGCGACCAATTGGCACCATAATCAGCAAGCGGCTCCTGCGTTAGTCGCTTCTCGGCACCAGTCTTCAAGTCGTGTATCCACAAATCCAGATTGCCGGTTTCAGCGCGGTCCGACGAAAACACCAGCTTGGAGCCATCGGGGGACCAAGCCGGATCCGCGTCGAGAAAACGATCGTTGGTGATACGCTTCGGCTTCGATCCAATGTCCATGACCCAAATATCGCCAAGGGCATTGAATGCCACCCGCTTCCCATCTGGGCTGATTACTGGCCGGACGATTCCCAGCGCTTTTCTAGGTTTGGAAGAGAAGTCATGCTGGTTCTTGGTGATAGGAACACGGTGCAGAGGCACGATGGCGCTGAATGCGATATCGGTGGGTTTGCCGCTATCCAGGCTCCGCTTCCTGATCTTTCCGTCAGCGGCGTAGAGGAATTCGTTGGCAGAGACAAATTGCGGGCGGAACGGGAAGACGTCCTCGCCCGTAACTATGGGCTTTCCGGGAAACTCGAGGTTCGAAGTACCGTCCGCGATTACGTTATAGAGAACCTGTTTCCCATCCGGAGTCCAGACGGGGGCGCTCAGGCGTCCTTTGGGAGCAGCGATGAGGCGCTCGGTTCCCGTCTCCACGTTGATGGTCCAAATACTTGTTGGGGGCGGCGTAGCCGGTCCGGCTGCAGACGAAGGAGAAGTTGCGCCCGGTGCGGGTCGCGTGGAAACGAACACGATCTCTTGGTCATCCGGCGACCAAGCCGGGAAATAGTCCTGCGCCGAATTGGTCGTTAGTTGCTTAATTTCGCCGCTGCGTACATCCAAAATCCAGATATCGAAATTACGTTTGCGATCGGACGAAAAAGCGATTCGAGTACCATCGTGAGACCACTGGGGCTCCATGTCGTCGAAAGGACCTGAGGTGATTCTCTTTGCTCCCGAACCATCCGGCGCGATAGTCCAAAGATCCCATCCGTCCGCGTCATAGAATCCTTGGAAAACGATTTGCCTGCCATCTGGCGAAAAGGACGGTTGCTTGGCCTCCAGCACAATCTCTGTGATGCGTTTGGCAGATCCGCCCTGGGCGGGAATTGTCCACAGGCTACCCAGCAAGTCTGTCACGAGCGTTTGACCGTCGGGAGACGCTGCCACCGCAAAGGTCGTGCCTTCTGTTACTGTTACGTCTACTTCGGACGCTTGTGGTGTCGGGCGTTTCGCGGGGGTCTGTGCACTTCCGACCGCCAGCACGATGGCGATCATGACAACAACCGAGAGACCATACATCGCAATCTTTCCTCTATACGAAGACATTTTCATAGCTCCCTTTTGAACTGCAGCTGTTCCATAGTTACCTCGACAGGACGTCATCCCTTCGTCAAAAAGTCACCCGAGCTCCCATTTGTGCAGTCCGCGGCACGTACGCCGTGCCGCTCCCCGAAAATGCAGTGACTTGCAGCGGCTGTCCGAAGGTCGCCAGGTTTACATTCGAAACGTAGTTCCCATAATTGGCGTGATTGGTCAAATTGAACACTTCTGGGATGAGCTCAACCTTGAATCGCTCGCCGATGTTAAAGGTCTTCGAGAGCCGCACATCCAACCGGAGGAGCGGAAGTCCCTTGAGGGCATCGCGGGGCACGAGGCCTCCGGTCGGTATAACAGATGGACCATCGAATTGGGCCAGCACAGCGGCTGGTATCGTGATGGGTGGACCGGTGTTTATGCGGTTTGTTCCTTCGCCAAAGTCGGTCGTCGACATGGAGGTGACAAAGTAATTACCCGAACCGTAGTAGAGGATTGGGCTAAAGGAAAAGCCCTTCGGCAATTGCCACAAAGCGTACGTCCTGATCGTGTGCCTCTGAAAATCGGTAGACCGCGCCCACTCGCCGGCCAAGTAATTGAACTGGTTGTTGGCCGGCCCACTTGTCGCCCCGCTGCCGCTCAGGTTGTCGTCCATCATGTGAAATATGATGGTATAGGTTGCGCCCGCTTGCAGGTTATGACTCATACGATGCTTGAACGAGTTCGCTAATGCCTGGTAGTTGCGACGCCCCGTACTTACAGTTAGCCATACCGGGCCATACGCAGGATTTGGTCTGCCAAACGTCGTCGGATTCTCCTCGTATCCGGTGGCGGGGTTATAGAACAAGTTCACATCGTAATCACGCTGGTCGTGTAAAAAGCGGTAGCCCACCAGGTCCGAATCGATGGACAGGTTCTGCCCAAACTGTTTTTGGAAGCCGATCGAGTATTGCAATGAGTAAGGGTTCTTGAAATTCGGATCCAACACCACCTTGGTCTGCGGTGGCAGCTTAATACCGCCAGCAGCCAACTGAGCCAGAGTTACCCCACGTAAGGGATTGCCGAAAAATCCGGGCTGGCCGTCATTAGGTATCGCCAGAGATATCATGGTGCCGTAGAGCTCTTTTATGTATGTGATGTTATCGGCTGGAAACGAGTAAAACATCCCGAAGCCGCCACGAATCACCAGATCGCCCTTGCTGCTTACTTTGTAAGCAGCGCCGATGCGCGGAGCGAAATCGTGCGTATCAGTATTGCCCTGCTTATAACCGAAATCGCCCGACACTACCCCGTTATTGATCGGAATGCTTGTATTTGGAACTCCCGCGGGATTGACACCTCCGAAATCCGCGTCCCACCGCAGTCCGTAATTCACGCTCAGGTAGTTGGTGACCTTCCAATTGTCGCCGGCCCAAAACCCCAAAATTGATTGCGGCATCTTGATGTTCCAATTAGGCCGGTAGTTAACATCGTATTCCTGCACGTACGAATCGAGGCCTGTCAGATTCCATGCCGATGGATTATTCCAGGCGCTCGCCGGAAACCGACTCACCATATTTGGCGGGAGCGACTTGAAGATGTAGTTGCCGTTGCCCACCACGAACCAGTATCCGCGATCGGCATTGCGGAAAAACTCGCCACCAAACTTGAATGCGTGGTTGCCCTTGTTCCAAGACACATCGTAGTGCATTTGGTACTGCCGCTGGTAAAAGTGGTTCGGTTGATTAGAAGGCGCTCCGATTGTAACGCCAGGGAAAGCCAACTGCGGCTCGTTCTGCATATATGACGGCTCGTCATTGCCGAATTCAAACCCGTTGTAGCCGAAGCGCGCTTCGCTTACCAGGTTGGCGTTGAAAATACGGGTCCACGACCCGGTCACAGTTGTCGAGTTCTGAGTCTGCACGGTGGCCACGGAGGGATAGACGTTGCCGCCCGTCGCAGCAAACGGATTGTCGAAGCTTGAGTGAGAAAACCTGACACTCAGCCTGTTTCTGTCGTTGACCTGATAATCGGAGCGGCCCATGTACTCCTGATATGTGTTCTTGCTGGGAAAAGCAAAGTATTCCGGAGCAAGCACAGCGGGGGTCGATATTGCTGTTGTTAATTCATTTTCGTGCTCGTACGAGACAAAGAAGAACCACTTGCTGCGCTTTATCGGTCCGCCGATCGTGCCGCCCAACTGCTTATCGTTGTATGGCACTACCGTGTGCGCAACCGGATCCTCCGAGTTCATTACGCTATCTCGATAGAAACCGTAGGCCGAACCGTGGAGGGTGTTGGTCCCGCTCTTCGTGATGGCTTGTACCTGGATGCCGGTGGATCGTCCTTCGGTGATATCGAACGGTTCTGAAACGATCTGGTATTCCGCGATGGCGTCAACGCTGTATTTCGGCTGTCCATAGCGGGCTTGCCCGAGTTTGTCCGTCACCTGCTGGCCGTCAAGATTTAACTGGAATAATTCGTCCCGGCTCACTCCAGGATTGGTGGACACGTCGTTGGCCGTAATTCCCTTTGCCATCATCACGAGCGTCATCCAGTTTCTTCCTTGCAGCGGCATGTTCTCTAGTTGATTGCGATCGATATTGCTGTTCACGTCTGCGCGCTGCGTATCAATCAGCGGTGCCTCGCTTGCGACCGACACCGTCTCCTGCGCGGAAGCAAGCGTCATGCTGAAGTCGCGGGTTGCCACTTGGCCGACCAGCAACTCCATTTGTTCCACCTCGATCGTGGCGAAACTGGACTTTTGAATTTTCAGCCTGTACCTGCTGGGGGCCATGTTCGTCAGGCGGTATTCTCCCTTTTCGTTTGTGACTGAGGGGTAGGGGATATTGGTTGCGATGTCGGTTGCGGTCACCGTCACGCCAGGTACGACGGCACCGGAGGGATCGGTTACCGTGCCGTTAAGGCTCGCTGTATTTTGCCCGAATGCGCCGCAGGCAAACAGCACCAACACAAGCGTAACTAGAATGGGATACCTCGTCATCATACGTCCTCCTCTTTCTTCCCGGACACAGGAACCTGCCGCCCAGGCCAAGACTGACGGCTGCGTTTCAACGGGAAACCCCGGCCTAACGGCATTCCACATCGTGGAATGCCGTGCTAAAAATACTGGTGTTATTGTTATCCACTTATTGGAAACTGCTGTCAAGTGTTTTTTTGAGCGGTGTCGCTAGTATGTGAGCCAACCGCTGCCGGCGGGGCAAGCCCGGGTGGTGCTGGCGTGTGCGGATGGCCTGGACAATCGGAGTGTAGCCAGAAGGTTGCGCGCCGCGCTGGGTATGGTCCCGAGTCGCTCCACCAAGAGTACCGGGCGCAAGCAGAAGAATCGCTGGTTCAAACAAGGGCAGAGGACCGGTTGTGAGGTCGTCTCAGCGTGCTCAAACGGCGGCACGGTTCGCGGCGCTGCCTCTACAAAAGGGATGCCGGGATGAAGCGCTGGGTGCGCTGGCTGACAGCTCTGGGACTTTTTCGCGATCACTCCGCCGATGAGTTCATCGTCGATGCCGGCGTTGTTGTCGGAAACCAAGACTCGTAAGCGCTTGCCCACCCGCAAGGCCAAGGCCTATGTCTTGAACTCCTGAACGTGCCCCTCGGTGAGAGCAAATTCCCCTTCCAGCGCGATGACCTTCGAAGAGGCTGGCGCGCCCACAAAATCCCAGAATGCGGCCTTGGCGGCAGCCGTGGCAATGCCGATCCCGGACGGACCGCCGTTGACACCGTTCGTAACATCCGTGGCGTCGGAGTGCCCCGAAAGGGCGCGTATACCGCGGCCCTTTGCCTGGACGAACAACGGGTGGTCTTCCAAGCCGCGGTCCCACAAGAGAGTGCTGAGCGCGCCGGCGCCCCGCCGGAAACCGAGGGCGTCGATCGCGATGCGTGGATCGACGTAGTAACGCCGCATCGCCTGTGGTTTTGTACTTGCGCTCCAGAGCTTGACCGAAAATCATCCAGAGTGCGTAGCAGGTCGGAATGCCATGCCCCGCGACGAGTATAAATGTGTCGGCGTACGGGTGCTTCGGGCGGCGGTAATCATAGCGAAGCCCTCCGAATTCGGGGCTGGCAAGATGAACCGCAACTTTGTACGGTGTGTAAGCCAGGGGCCCTCCGAGATGTCCAGTTTGCGCATAGTTACCCAAAAGGACCAAGGTCAGGCATGTCATGTACCCGACGTCTTCCAGAAACGGGTCATACGGCAGGGACGATCGTTCAGAAGCAGTAAGCAGGGTGTCATTATTCGAAGTCAATTCCGAATCTCCAATACTGCCCGATGTTACTTGTCAACAAAAACAAGGGAAATCTGGAGCCAGAATGACACACTGGGCCGCGCAATGTCTTTCGGCATTTTTGCGTGATTGTCGGATCTGAACCTGACAAGGTCAGATCGCCGGGCTCTTTGGCCCCGTAGGCGTTGTGCGCAACTCGGTACAAAGGGTCAGCGACGTTTGCCGCTGGCGCGGCGACACTGACCCGGCGTAAATCCGGTTTCCCGCTTGAACGTGGTCGAGAAGTAGGCCTGTGAGGGAAACCCGGCGCTCAGCCCGATATCGACAAGCGGGATGTCGGTGCGCTCCAGGCGTTCCCGGGCGAAATCAACACGGAGTTGCCGGATGAAGTCCCCCATCGTCATGCCGTAGTTGTGCCGGAAAACACGCGCGACGTGCACAGGGTGGAAACCAACTTCGCGCGCGATATCGGACAATCGCAGCGGTTCGCTAAATCTCGCGCGGATGAGTTCCAGAACGTTATCGAGCCATTTGGGCCGGCGTTCGGGCGGTTCTGCCTCCTGCCGGCAGAGCTCGGCGGCGATCTCGTAAAGAAGCCCTTCAATGGCAAGCTGGGCGCCGCCCGGACTCTCGGTCCATTGGCGGCATAGGGCCTTCGCCAACCCGCTGATGCGGCTGGACTGCAGCAGAGTGGGTTGCACGAGAATTGGCGAATATTCCCTTACGTGATTCAACCACCGGTTCGAGACCTCGAGGAACAAGGCGCGGGCCCCATGTTCCCCAATTGAATTTTGGTGTTCGATCAGCGGCGGGCGGAACACTATCATCCGGGGCCCGCAGACGAATTCGAGAGGCCGAAAAGCTTCCGAGTATTCACCCTGCAAAATGAATCCGAAGCACCCCTGCTCGTGCGTGTGAGGACTCAGTCTCGTATTGGGCCTGTACCGGGTTTCCGTCATCACGACGTCGGCAGCCTCTGCTTTGCGCTGCACGTCGCCCTGGATAATGGCAAATTCGGATCTCTTTTCCACCATACGATCACCCCTGTACCAAGCCTTGTTTGAGGCTATGTCGGATGGGTAGGCGACCATTCGATTGTCGGCGAGACCCCAGTTGCCTGACACATTCCGGGGCGCTTTCTCTTTCGGCACTGGTGTTGCCAGTCTCTTCCGTACCTGTTGTAGCCATTCTATCCGCTGTCTGATTTCAGATCAAGATGAATCCCGTTGTTGCCGTTCCGGAAAAGGGTTGCGATCACGGAAGACTGTCGTATTGTCCGTGCTCTATAAGTTGTTCCAGACGTCCCGGCGGGCAGATTGGCCGTTGGGGTGACGAATCGGTATATGATATGAAACTCGCAAGATCAATGAGCCGAATCGGCGTCGAATCAGCGTTTGACGTCCTGCTACGCGCCCGCGCACTGGAAGCGCAAGGTCGAAACGTGATTCATTTGGAACTCGGTGAACCCGACTTTCCGACGCCTCCACACATAGTCGAAGCCGCGAAAAAGGCGCTTGATGAAGGCTGGACACACTACGGGCCGACCCCCGGACTGCCGGAATTGCGGGAAGCCATCGCGGCGTATGTCTCACGGACTCGTGGAATCGCTGTCGGGCCGCAGCATGTTTCCGTTGTGCCGGGTGGCAAGCCCATCATATTCTTCACCTTGCTGGCGCTGCTGGAGTCCGGCGACGAGGTGATCTACCCGAATCCCGGGTTCCCCATTTACGAATCCATGATCCGGTTTCTTGGCGCCGAACCCATACCGGTTCCCTTGGAGGAAGGGCGCGGGTTCTCTTTCGATCTCAATCTGTTCAGCGATCGCCTCACGCCGAAGACCAAAGTGGTGATTCTGAATTCGCCCCAGAATCCCACTGGAGGAATGATTCCGGCGGAAGACCTCAGCCGAATCGCCGAACTGCTGCGCGACCGCGACGTGATGGTGTTGAGTGACGAAATCTATTCGCAAATTGTCTACACGGGCGAGCCTCCCGTTTCAATTGCGCGTCTCCCGGGCATGATCGATAAGACCGTAATTCTGGACGGTTTCTCCAAGGCCTACGCCATGACTGGATGGCGGCTGGGGTACGGGGTCATGCCCACTTGGTTGGTGGACGCCGTGACGAAACTGATGGTGAATTCGAATTCGTGCACGGCCAGCTTTACGCAACGCGCCGGCGTTTCGGCTCTCACCGGCCCCCAGGACTCGGTATCGGCCATGGTGGCCGAATTCCGTCGCCGCCGTGACGTCATCTGTAAAGGGCTGAATGAGATTCCCGGCTTCCGATGCGCCATTCCCTCGGGCGCATTCTATGCCTTCGCCAACGTGACAGGGACCGGGATGGAGTCGAAGGAGCTTGCAGACCTTCTGCTTCAGGAGGGCGGCGTGGCGGGCGTGAATGGCGGGTGCTTCGGCGAGTACGGCGAAGGCTACCTCCGCTTCAGCTATGCGAACTCACTTTCCAACATCGTGGAAGCGATAGAGCGGATTAAGCGGGTCTCGGTACGCTGGGAAACCATCGCCACAGTGCGATGACCGATCTCCACCGTTCGTGGCAAGTCATTCCCGCAATTCTTGGATCTGAGCTCATGCGTCCGTTGATACTCTTGTTCTCGCTTGCCGTAGGAGCCTTTGCTGCTGGCCTACCCTACCTGACGCAAACCGCACTCTACCCGGCTCGCCCCGTGCTTGTCTTTGCTTCCGGTGGTGATATCTGGGTGGCGCCCGCCAAAGGCGGCGAAGTACACCTGCCGGTGTCGCATCCAGCCGAAGAAGCACGCCCGCTGTACTCGGCGGACGGCACAAAACTGGCCTTCGTCTCGACCCGCTCTGCCGGCGAGAATGTGTCATTTTCGAAAAAGGGCTCAATTATCGAAAGACTAGGAACTCCTTGCCAGGTATCATCTCATTGTTGCGGAGGTGGCGGACGCGGCGGCGGCCACTTAGTATGGATTAAGTTATGACTCAGGTGCGATCTGTCTGCATCATCCTGGTTGCCTTGTGCTGTCCCCCGGCCGCTCTTTGCGCGCAAACGCCGCCGGCACCCACGGCCAAGCTGGAGTACATCGCCGGGATGAACCGCCGCGACGTGCCCACGCCAACGTGGACCAACGACCGCCTGAACGAATACTCTCTCGAGCCATGGCGCCAGTGGGAGGTGGCCACCGGAGAACTCACCGCGAACGGCCGCGTCCAGATGAAAATCCTGGACGCTGACGATCGCGAGTACCTCGCCCAGGTGGGACTCATCGGGTTCCTGCGCAGCTTTTTCATCTTTCTCTCGCGGCGCAAGCTCTTACGAAAATGGATGGAAACCTCTTCTCTGGCCCAGCGCTTGGCCGCTCGTTTTGTGGCGGGCCACGACCTGGACCAGGCGCTTGCCGCGTGCCGCGAATTGAACTCGGCCGGTATTACGGTCACCCTCGATCACCTGGGCGAAAGCGTGACGTCGCTCGAGGAGGCCGCCGCGGCCCGCGATGTCTATCTGCGGACGCTGAACGCCATCCACGATTCCGGAATTCAGGGCAACGTGTCGCTGAAGCTGACCCAATTCGGCCTGGACCTTTCCGCGGAGGCTTGCCGCGCCAATGTCGGGCA
>OBLU010002119.1_pt1 | contig 18376 bp, 16 predicted proteins | sample 1518681 | NCBI WGS metagenome assembly OBLU01 (sample SAMEA3539304, study PRJEB22396) | soil metagenome | biome: tundra; feature: field; material: soil | place: USA | collected 2010-05 | depth 0.15 m | reverse complement strand
TGATGTGCGGGACTTGCGACCTACTTGCCCAGGTGGACGCCGGGGCTATTCTCGGTACTGTGAAAGACTCCAGCGGCCGGATCATTCCGGGCGCCAAGGTGACGGTGGTCAACGACGAAACGGGAGTGGTCGTGACCAGCACGACCAACTCCACCGGTGAATACACGTTCGCGCCCATCAAGATCGGGATCTATTCGCTGACGGCGGAATTTACCGGTTTCCAGCGCGTGGCGCATACGCACGTTACTGTACAGGTGCAGCAGCGTGTCGTGGTGGACTTCGAGCTTTCGCCTGGCCAGATGACAGAGACGGTCACGGTGGCCGGGCAACCGGAGGCGCTCCAAACGCAAGACGCTTCGGTGGGCCAGGTAGTGGAGACACGCGCCATCAATGACCTTCCGCTCAACGGCCGCAACTTTACTTTCCTGGCGCAGTTGGCCGCCGGCGTTACGCAGGACCAGCAGGATACCCGCGGTCTGGGCGCATCGGGAAGTTTTTCCGCAAATGGCGAGAGACCGGCGCAAAACAACTACCTTCTCGATGGAATCGACAACAACTCCAACCTCGTGGATTTTCTGAACGGATCCGCGTACGCCGTCCGTCCGCCGGTGGACGCGATCGAGGAATTCAAGATTCAGACCAACAATTACAGCGCCGAGTTCGGGCGGTCGGCGGGCGCCATCCTGAACGCCACCCTCAAATCCGGAACCAACCAGTTCCATGGGACCGCCTGGGAGTTCCTGCGGAACGATGCGTTGGATGCGGCTAATTTCTTCGAGAATTCGGGCGGCTTACAAAAGGGAGAATATCGACAGAATCAGTTCGGCGCGGCTGTTGGCGGTCCCATCAGGAAGGATAAGACGTTCTTCTTCGCGGACTACGAAGGAACGCGCATCCGGCAGGCTGAGACGTTCGTCGAGACAGTTCCGACGCAGCTCGAGCGGAGCAGCGGGTTCACGAACCTGTCGCAGCTGCTCAACCAGGGCGGCACGACAACGGATGCGCTGGGGGTAAATTACGCCTTGGGCCAGGTTTTCGACCCTTCTACCACGCGTCCTGTTCCGAACGGCTTCGTGCGCAACCCATTTCCTGGCAACATCCTTCCCGCCAGCCGGCTTGATCCCAACGCCATCAAGCTGCTCAATCTTTACCCCACCCCGACCAACTCGCAGTTATTCAACAACTTTGCCAGTAATCCGGTGAATCGTCAAAACGTGGATCAGTTTGACGTCCGGGGAGATCAGAATTTTAGTGAGAAGGACAGTTTGTTTGCCCGCGTGAGCTATTCGGACAGCCCGGTGTTCTATCCCGGGCCGTTTCCGGGAATCGCGGACGGGGGCTCGTTCAGCGCCGGGAACCAAACCTCGAAGGCCGTGAACGCGGTTTTGAGCGAAACGCACTCTTTCTCGCCCACCCTCATCAACGAAGCCCGCGTGGGGCTAAACCGCCTGGCCGCGACGCGGCTACAGCCGAACGCCAATACGATGGGCATTCCCGCGGAATTCGGCATTCAAGGCGTGCCGCAGGTTCCGGAGAACGGCGGGTTGGGCGCCATCAGCATCTCAGGTCTTACCCGCATCGGCAGCAACAATTATCTGCCTTCGGACGAAAAAAGCGCGACTCTGCAGTTCACGGACAACCTTACTAAACAGCTCGGAAGGCATTCGCTCAAGGTCGGCTTCCAGTTCCAGCAACTGCGATTCTCTATTCTGCAGCCGCCGCAGGGCCGAGGAGCATTTTCGTTCAATGGCTTGTACACGGACGTTGTGAATAACACCAACGGCAACACCGGAATAGCGCAGTTACTTCTAACCCCGATTCCCGCCACGGTGCCGGGAGCGGCCAATTATGTCGGCGGCTCGGACGGGGTCACAGCTTCTAACATAGCCAACACCGATCAGATACGTAACTATTACGGCTCGTATTTACAAGACGACTTCAAGGTTAACTCTCGCTTAACTGTTAACCTTGGCCTCCGCTGGGAGTACTTCGGCCAGTTAAGGGAACGCTTCGGAGCACAGTCGAATTTCCTTCCCTCCGGGACATCCAGTCCATCGGAGTTCCTAATACCCACCCGGCGTTGCAACACCCCGTTGTCGACGGATTTCTACGCCGCCGCGAAATTGGACAACATCGATATCGTATGCTCCAACGCTTCCGGATTGGGGCATTCCCAGTTGACGAATTTTTCTCCCCGCGTGGGATTCGCCTATCAGATCACTCCGAAACTGGTCGCGCGGGGGGGATACGGGCTGTTTTACGGAGGATTTGAGAACTCTGTAGTGGAAACTTATGTCGATTTCCCGTTCCAGTATAGCCTAGGGTATCCGAACCTTGTTCCCAACGCGCCGATTACATATCCTAACGGCGCGATTGGAACGCTGGAGACCGGACTGTCCGCTATCCCGCTGACACCGGCCTCTGTGGAGCCCGCGGGTGTTTCGTTCACCGGCGAGGACTATCATACGAAAACGCCCTACACGCAAGGCTACAATTTCACTCTGCAGTATCAGATCGCGCGCAACGATACGGTACAGGCCGCCTTTGTTGGGAACACAGTCCGGCATCTGGGCATCTACGTCAACCCGAATGCCCCGCATGAAATACTGCCTCCTGGACTCAACCAGTACAATTACTCGCCGTACCCGGATTTCCAAAATGGTTTCACATATACCAGCTACTCCGGAGACAGCTATTACAACGCGCTTCAGGTGAACTACGAACGCAGGTTTAGCAATGGACTGAGCACGCTGGCGAACTTCACCTGGTCGAAATGCCGCACGGATGCGGTGGATGTGCTCAACAGCACCGCCATCTCGGGCCGGAACACGCTACTGCTGCCAGGAGTCGGCGTGCAGGGCGACTACGGGCTGTGCGATTTCGACATTACCAAGGTCTTTCATTTTAGCGGACTGTACGAACTTCCAGTTGGCCATGGGAGACAGTTCCTTTCCAATAGCGGACGAGTCGTCGATGCGATTTTGGGAGGATGGAGCGCCAACTGGATCTTGACCCTCCAGGGTGGTCAACCGGGCACCGTGCCGTGCGCTATCAGCACCACCACCTACTTTGGTTGCTACGCTTTCTTGGTTCCCGGCCAAAGCGTCACGTCGGGTCCGCACAATGTGAACCAATGGCTGAATCCGGCTGCGTTCACCAGTCCTCCGGTGGCGACCACGGTGGGACAGTCCAACTACAGTCCGATCGGCGGCGCTCCGTCGCAGTTTTACGGTCCGGGTTTTCACCGTCTCGATTTCTCTTTGTTCAAGAACTTCCGGATCACCGAAAGAACACACATCGAGTTCCGTGCGGAATTCTTTAATCTGACGAATACCCCGAACTTCTCGCCGCCCGGTTTTGGTGGCAATGGAGTCTCAGCCGCGCCAGGCTCGCTCGACTACCTCTCCTCAAGCTTTGGCGTCATCAACTCGACGCGCGACGGTCAGAACGACCAGCGCGAGATCCAATTCGCGCTCAAGTTTTACTTTTGAGTAGGTGATCCTATCCTTTATAAAGGTCCACTGAAACACGTCGCGCAGCAGATCTCGTTGGGCAGACGCGAGTTTCTGCGCCTCGCCACCGGCGCCACCGCCGCTAAAACGCTCTTCTGCTTTGCTCCGTTGCGGGCGCTAGCGGCGTCGCGCGGCAAAAAGGTGGTGGTGGTTACCTTTGGCGGCGGAGCCCGGGACGAAGAGACGCTTATGCCGGACGGACAAGAGAACATTCCTCACCTCCTGAATGAGCTGATGCCTCGCGCTACGTTCTTCGCCCAAGTGATTAACAAAGGCATTCTGGGTCACTACGTGGCGAACGCCAGCATCGCCACGGGCGTCTACGAGACGTTCAACAACTTCGCATCAGTGCCACCCGACTACCCAACCGTGTTCGAATACTTCCGCAAGGATCTGAAGCGTCCCGCGAGCGATGCCTGGGTAGTGGCGCCGAGCAATGGCTTCAACCTCATTGGACAAAGTAAGAGCCGGTCCTATGGGCCTGGTTTCGGAGCGGGCGTGATTCTGCCCAAGCGGTTGCTGGCCGCGGCATTGAATGCCACCGGCCTATCCAAAATGGAGCATCTGCTCCACGACAACTACGAAACTCCGATGTACACTCCGGAACTAGCCGAGAACGATCTCGAATTGCACCGGATGGCGGAGATTCTAAAACTGTCGGTGGACAATTTCACCGCGCACGCGCGGAACCTCGAGAGTCCCGACGAACTCTCCGTCTACATCGCCCGGCAACTGATGCGGCAGGTGGCGCCGAGCATTCTTTGGATAACGCTGCACGATATCGACATCGCGCATTCTGGAACTTTTTCGCTATATGTGGACGCCATTCAGAGGTCCGACCGTCTGTGCGCGGAGATCTGGAATGCCATCCAGACGGACCCGGAATACGCAGGCAAAACGACGCTGGTGATTTTGCCGGACTTCGGCCGGGATTCCGACACCGATCCGGGTGGTAACGGATTTCAACACCATCGCACTGGGGATCCGCTATCCCGGACGACGTGGATGATGGTGCTGGGCCCGGGTATTCGCGAGAATGTGGTGATCGAACGCCCGGTCGAGCCCACCGATCTCGTGCCGACCTTGGGAGCGCTGCTGGGATTCTCGCCCCGTCAAGCCCAAGGCAAACCTCTGACGGAAATTGTGTAACCATGCCTCCGGCCGATCTTCAACCAGCCCAGTTCGCCGGATATCCGCCCAAAGCCAGGCAACTGGCAATTGAACATCTGGATTTGTTGCGGCGGCTGCCGCTGAGTTTCGTCCCGTTGTTGCTGCGGGAAGTAATCGCTTATGATTGGAAGTTCCCAGCCGAGCGCCGGGAATTGGAAAACCAATTTCTGTACCTGGCGGAATTGGATACCGGGCGATTTCAGCAGGTCCTTAAGCCGTTCGCGAAGTTGCAGCTTTCCGCCGAGTTGGAGCGGGCGAACTGGGTAAACGAGCCGACCCAGTTTACCGAACAACTCACCGCGCACCTCTGGGCGACTCACCAAATCGACCAGTTTCGAGCCGCGGCCGTCGATTACATTCACGAGCTCAACGTCGCGAAACCGCAACCTCCGCTGCCGGTGCCGAGGCTTGCCATAGTGCTGATCGGGCAGGGCGTGAGCGAGAACAGATACCGGTTATTTCGCAAACTCCGCCCCCATGGCGTTTACTTCAGTAAAGTGAATCCGGGGGACGGCCGCAAGATGCTGATGGATGCATTGGTTGCCAGGGCGACGGCTCACCCGATGCCGTTCGCGCACTGGTATGTGGACGGCGGCGAATCGATGAGTTGTGAAGGGCTGAGTTGCATATCGTACCAGGCGCTGGATTCGCTGCGAGCCCAGATCATGACCAACATTACCAAGGTGATGGAATCCGGGGTTGGACCGGAAGCCCTGCGCACGAAACTGGCTCGGATGACGCCTGAGGATTTCGGCATGAAGAACACGGGCGGCGACGCTGTCTTGAACCGGTTTCAGTTGAGCGTGCTTACGGAGGGATCAGGCACGCAGATCTACAGCACTACCTTCGTGCAGTGGGCCGCGCGTGAACTGCTGCGGCGCGCTCAACCGCTCACGCTGCTTGCCAGGTTTGCGCCGAGATTGCGGGAGCAGTCCATTAAGGACTTGCTCGCACAGGAACGGCAGAGACCGCTACTTGATCCCCAAGGTTCGTTGCGCGACGCCGACATGGGGGCCTACTATACCTGGCTAAACCAGCAGCGCTTGTCTGGGGCCGATCAGTCCAGGTTTCTGGTGTGGTTCGAGGATCATAGCGAAGCGGTCGCAATCGCGCCCAGCATGAAAGCCGGATCGGAATCGAGCGAAGCGATCGGTCTGAAGGAGTTGGTGAGCCGGATCGCCTGATCGCCAAGGACCGGAGTAACATCGCGATTCTACTGTGTTGTGGTCCGGAATTATTCAAGGTTACGCAACCTCCTTCTCCAAGCGATATTCATGATGTAGGCCACCGAGCACAGGGCTCTTCGCAACACCGTGGCCTGGCGGCAATCGATGTCGATGGCCACTGGCCGGAACAGGTCCTTGAATTGGTTCCGGAAAGCCAGGCCCCAGGGCCGAGTGTGGTCTGCCACGATTGTAGTGAGTAATGAACTCACGAAGGATGCGTTTCAGATACCGCTCGTTCAGCGGAATCAAGTAGTCCAAGCACTCGCGTCGAATGCTGCCAATCACCCGCTCACAATAGGCATTCGCCATCGGACTTCGAACCGGTGTCTTCAATACTTCTAGGCCAAAGCCGATCAGTGCCGCGTCAACCTCAGCTGAGAAGACGCTGTCACGGTCGTGAATGAGATATCGATGGCCGGATTCTCCATCCAGGAACTCACGGAACTGCTGTCGGGTCCATTCGGAAGTCGGATGATCCGTTACATTGCCGTGCAGGATCCGCCGCGAACCGATCTCGATCGCGACAAAGACGTACAAGACTTGAAACGTCGCTGTCACAGAGGTGAAGAAGTCGCAGGCGATGATGTCACTTGCATGATTGTGAACGAAGGTCGACCAGCGTTGACCGGACGGTTGCCGCGGACGCCCACCTTGCTTTAGGTACTTGCCCACGGTACGCGAATCGACGAACAGACCCAGTTTGAGCGACAGCTCGTCTGCGATTCGCCCTTCCCCCCAACTCGGATTCTCTCGCGCCATCATCACGATCAGTGCTCGCAGGTTCTTGGGTAGCGGTGGACGGCCCGTGTGGCGAGACTTCCAGCGCCAGAAGAGACGGAATCCGGTTCGATCCCAGCGGACGAACGTATCCGGCTTCACAATCGCCAGAGCGCTGGCCCAGGGGAAGAATCGGCTCAGCATCACCAAGGCGAGTTTCGTGGCGGGAGTTGGTCGCCTCCGGCGGGTCTTGCGCTCACGGTAGAGAGCCAGTTGCCGTCGGAGAAACAGATTCTCGGCGGCCACGGCAACCCGGGAACGAAACAACACACCGATAAGGTCACAAATGGTGCCGAGCGTCACCGCGAGCGACCGAATCACTCGGCTCTCCTGCAGGAACAACGTGGAGGTCGAAGCATCAGTAACACGTTACTGCAACGCTCGCCCTCACGTGAATCCAATTTTTCCAGAGCACAGGCGCCGCGCGACGCCACAGCCTCCGGATTTAGCGATACAGTTCCGTCCCGAGCAGCTTTGGATCATAAGGATGAAATTGACCGCGCTCACGGAAAAGATCGTGGTACTTGCGCAGTTTATCCAGATCGATGTCGACGCCGATTCCGGCTCCGGCAGGCACGCCCCAGTCTGGTCCGTTCGTGATGGGAATAGTTTCGGTGACGATGTCGTCCGTCATCATGTGTGCGGTCTGCTGATTGCCATCCACTACGTTCGGAAGCGTGAGAAGAATGTGATGGCAAGCCGCGGCCGTGATGCCGAGTTCCCCGTGCGTGTGGCGGCAGATCTGAAGACCCAGATAATGGGCTTGCCAGCACAAACGCTGGAACTGGGCCAGCGAGCCGGTGAAATACGGACTGAAGCAATAGACGTCTGCTGTCCTTGCCTGCATCTGCCGCAACGCGTCTTCGGGTGTCCAGGTACCCTCGTTGGCGGAAACAGCCATATTACACCGGGTCCGGACCTCCTGCATGTTCGACAACGGATCTTGCACCACAGGCTGCTCGATGAAGTCGATGTTGTAATCGTCCAAGCGTGCCAGATTCCGCAAAGCCTCGTTCACTTTCCAGGCGCCATTCGCATCCAGCCGGATCTTCGCTCTTGGTCCGATGGTTTCCCGCAGAGTCCGAACCATCCCTAACTCAGCCTCGATATTCAAGCCCACTTTTAGGTAGAAAACCTGAAAGCCCATGCTCACGCCGCCGCGCGCCTGCTCGGCAATGTGTCCGTTCGACCCTTGCGAGCAGTAGTAGAAATAGCTGGCTCGCTCGCGGACTTTGCCTCCGAACAGTTTGTAGAGCGGCTGGCCGCAAGCTTTCCCGCAAAGATCCCACAGCGCCATGTCGATGCCGGGGTAGGCGAAACAGGCGGTGTGCTGCCGCCATGACCATAAGCCTCGATGCCAGAGTTCCTGGCGAATGCGTTCACTCTCCCAGGGATCGGATCCGATCACGAACGGCTTCATCGCCTCCAGCGCGGCTCGGACCGACTTCACGTCAGCGCCGCTTGAACTTTCGCCCCATCCGATCAGGCCGTCATCGGTGGTAGCCTTCACGATGATGTCGGTCACTCCGTCGCGATTCACAAGCGAACTCACTTCGCGATGTGTATACGGAACACTGACGGGGATAAACTCCAAATTCGTAATCTTCATCTGTGGATACGCTATCATCTTCGCAAAGCGACGCGGGGGAGGCGTTCTTTTAATATGCACTCACACACGCCGGGCGCCGCCGATCTCCATAAAGCACAGTTGCTGATCGTCGCCTTGCTGTTCGGCTTCAGCATGGTGAGCTATTTCGATCGCACCATCATGTCGATCGCCGGGCCTCAGCTCATGCTTGATTTCGGAGTCTCTCCGACGGCCATGGGCAGCGTCTACTCAGCCTTCATTCTGGGCTACGCGCTCACCATGATTCCCGGCGGTCTTTTGACCGACCGGCTTGGGCCGCGGCGAGCGCTGACGCTCATGGGGATGGGTTCGGCGGTCTTCACAGGACTGACTATCGTCGGCGTCAGGCCTGGCCTCGGCGTGCTCATCGGAGTGGTGCCGGCGCTGTTCGCAATTCGTTTTGGGCTGGGGGTGGTGACAGCGCCGCTCTATCCGGCGGCCGCTCGAATTGGAGCACACTGGATTCCGGTGGTGCGTCACGGACAAGTGCAGGGGCTCATCATAGCGGGTTCTTCATTCGGCGCGGCCATTTCTCCGCTGCTCTTCACCTGGATCGCGGCGCGATTCGGAGGGCGCGCTCCTTTTTTGGTGGCCGCACTCGCAACCGCCGCGCTTGCCGCGTTTTGGTACTTGTATGCACGGGATTATCCTTCCGGCGCGGACCACGTCGAGGTTCCGGACCGGGCGAGGCCGGCGCAACCGTGGGGCGCCCTGTTTCGCGACCGCAACCTGTTGCTGATTACTTATGCGTACAGCGCGTTGGGTTATTTTCAATACATTTTCTTTTACTGGATGTACTATTATTTCGGTCAGGTGCTGCACTTGGGTGAGGATGCAAGCGCCCGTTACACGACGATTCTATTCCTGACGGAAGGGTCCATTATGCCGCTCGGAGGATTGGTTTCGGATCGTCTGACGCGGCGCTACGGGCCGCATGTGGGGCGGCGCATGGTTCCGATCGCGGGACTGAGCCTGGGAGCGGCGCTCCTCTATTTCGGCACTGTGAGCGTGGGAGTAACCGCGGTGGCGTGTTTTTCGCTTGCATTCGGCTTCGCTGCGAGCTGTGAGGGGCCGTTCTGGGCCACAGTTACCGAAATAGCTGGTGAGCGGGTGGGCGGCGCCTCCAGCATTCTAAACACGGGAGCTCAGGTGGGAGGTTTCTTTGCTCCAATTCTTACCCCGTTGATTGCATCACGTGTCGGATGGTCGTGGGGCCTTTATGGGGGCGCCCTCGTGGCGATATCGGGAGTGATTGCTGTGTATTTTGTAAACCTCCGGCCTCTTGCAAGGGATGAATCGTCTGTGGATCGCAAATTTTGCGACATTCGCTAGGTTGGTCGTGTTTCAACCGCGGGCGACTCGGCGTCGATAGCAACGGCGGCAGCTTCGAGCTGTTTGTGAGCCTCGGCTATTGCATGAGTCGCAGAATGGCTACATGGTAGCCTCGGCACATGGAACAGAGCTTCGAGACGATGTGGCGGATAGAGCGGCAAAACGGGTATTTCAAATTTGAGAGTCTCTTGTTTTTAGCGGACGCGGGATTCATGCGCAGCATCGGGCAGTCCAAATCCGGATGCGCAGGGCGTTCTTGCTGGGTACCGAAGGTGCTCTTGAATCCATCGTGGCGAAAGTAAAGTAAGGACCTGTTATCAACAAGTATCGGTAGCCAACCTTGGTTATCTGCGCCTGTGGTCTTGGAACCCCTGATTTAGGCCTGGTCAATTCGAGGTGTGCGCCTGTCAGAAATGAGCTTTGCTACGGTGACGACAATCGCAATAATTACCAACGATGCGAGTGGAACAACAAGGAATACAAACCCGACCTTGAGAGTAGTGTACCCGAAGGCAACCGCTCCGTAGATCGCCAAAGATGCCACCGTGACGACCAGCATCACCACAGACAGCGTCGCTCGGGCAGGAGTCGACCAGCGCTTCGACACTACGTTGGCCAATACAAAGCCCACGAATGGGGAGAGCACCCAGACCGTGAAGAGTAAGATGAGGATTAGGGATTTCTGGTGACGCCCTGCACGGAACATCACACCGAGCGAGCCTGCGGCCCCAGCCACCACCGCGATCATAGCCGTCCCGCGCAGGATGCGAAGGAATCCACGTTCGGGCCTGCTCGAGCTAGACGTTGTCTCGCTGCGCTTATCGATGCTCATTCTCTTCTTCTGACAAGATCAGTTGAACGTGAAATTCCGAGCTACTGCAATTTCGCGTACTCGGCCTTCGCCTGCTGGTAGATGGGAATGTCGGGATCAGCATCCTTCCAGAGCGTCAAGAAATCTTGAGAGCGGCGGCTCACAGTGCGTGCCGCCAACCGCCGAGTGTACACATACGCGAAGAAAAAAATCCTGTTAACGTCAGGGTGGCCCTGTTCGTCCGGGTCCCCGACTGAATGGGCGCGTTCGACTCGCCAGTTAACACGGAGGGTGCGTTCGATTATTCTGTGCTCCACGCCGATTACGCGGACGCAATGCTGCGCAACTCCTGTGGAATCAGTGCATCGGTTATTCCTGCGATGCTAATGCTACCGCTAAAAAAGTGTTTCGCCCTCGCTTGTCTACCTGTTAACTGGCCCAGTGGTCGAGCCGATTCGTCCGGAGACCCGAATGAACAGCCCCACCCTGCAGATTAGTCCCTTGCTCGCCAACCTGAACATGAACCGTTTTCTGAAGTACTGGCGGATCACCGGGCGGAGTGAGGTTTTCCGAGCCCAGGTTGTGAACTACGCCGATGATTTCGTGATCCCCTCGGTGCCGGACTGCTTGGAATGGCCCCAACTTTTGGATTCTGAATTCCGGCTCCTGGATTCTCCCTTACGCCCTCACTTCGTAAACAAGATTGAACGGCGTCTCCGTAGCCCGGCGGAATTTCTTAAACCCGGCGCCGGTAACGACCTCGCGCATGCGCTGCTCCCCAGCCTGCGCCCCCAGACAAAGACCCACCTCCTGCGCGCGCGATGCCGGCGTGCAGATCATCGTCGACGCTGCATAAAACACGCGCCCCACCGGATTCAGATTCTTTTCCAGTGCATCGTGCGCGAACGGTTCCACGATCATCCAGGCGCCGTCTGGATTCATCATCTCCCGCACGTGCTTCGCCGCACCCACCGGGCCTCCCATATCGTGCAGGCAATCGAAGAAGGTCACAAAATCGTACTTGTCCCCATGAAAATCCTGCGCCATGGCCACTTCGAAGCTCGCGTTCTTTGCGCCCGCCTTGGCCGCGGCACGGCGCGCAAAGCCAACGGACGGACCATGATAGTCGAATCCAACGAAACGAGAATTCGGATAGGCCTGCGCCATCAGAATAGTGGACGCGCCATGCCCGCAACCAATATCGGCCACGCGCGCGCCTTGCTTCAGCTTCGCTTCGACGCCGTCCAGCGCCGGAATCCAGGAGCTCACTAAGTTCGCCGCATAGTTGGGCCGGAAGAATCGCTCGGTTCCAATAAACAGCGCGGCGTCGTGTTCGTCCCAGCCCACGCCGTCGCCCGAGCGAAACGCCTCGGTCAACTTCGGCTCGTCCTTCATGATCGCGCTTACAATGTGGAAAGCGCCTGGCATATACGCCGGCGAATCCTCCATCGCGAGCGCAAATGCCTGTTCGTCCGGCAGCGTGAAAGTTTTCGTCGAGGCATCGTAGGTAACATAACCGCCGGCCGCTTGCGCCGACAGCCATTCGCGCACGTATCGTTCGTCGGTATTGGTTTTGCGCGCAAGTTCGGCGGGAGTGATGGGCCCCGCGCCGGCCATGGCTTTATACAATCCCAATTTCTCCCCGATAAGCACCAGTGCGGCATTCATGGCCGCACCCAATTCACCCACCATCTGTCCCAGAAACTGGTTGAGCTTGTCTTGATCGATCTGCATGATTCACCCCGTTACTTTCTGTTCTGATCTTTGCAATCGCAACGGAACCAGGCGGTCGCTCGGATCATTATATACGAGGGCCCACCCTGTAGTTAACGGCCCGACTAAGCTTGCAACCAGATCACCTGCGAAGCTGAATAACAGCCAAGGTTATAGACAGAAATTGCGGTGTCGGGATGGTCCGGCCCGAGAATGCGACGCCGCATGGCGATGGCTTCGCGCTCGAGTTTTTCCCTTGGGAATTCTGGACTGATGCGCACTTTAGGCTGTAGGACCATCGCACTATCTCGTCATCGGGCCGATCGTCTCGCCATTGACATCACAAAACGCGATACGTGATCGAAGCTCGGAACCAGGATCAAGTGGCTCGTTCCCCTGCAGTCGACTGCGGAATGGATGGGGAAGGGCCGTCTATGATACTTTCCGCCGCATTGGGTTCTTCAGGGGTATCGACGGCAGCGATGTTCGAGTTCGAGCGAAAAGCTGAACTGGGGCAGCAAAGCGTTTGCCGCATCCGAGGTTGGTGCAGATCTGGTTGTTTGCGCTCTCTAGGTGACAGTGCGGGCAGATTGTTTTCCGGGGAAGCATATCGTTCCTCAATTCATGCCTGGCATCATGCCACTATTCGGCCTGGAAAGGAACGGTTCGACAGCCGCCCAGGTACTAGCGTGGCGTTTGTTTTGTACTGGACGAGCTAGTACGGCCTTTGGAAACTGCTTGAAACGATTCGGGGATCGCCTCGCTTTCCCGATTCACTTCTTCTTAGCAGCCGTCGCTTTCTTAATCAGCGCCGCCGCAGTCTTCGCGAATCTGGGCACACGGCAGGCAATCCCGCGGATCATGGCAAACCTCAAAAGGCATCCCGGCAAATGGCTGCGGTCTGCCGCTCGAAGGATGGTCAAGGTTACGATCAAGGATTGGAAGGAATGGAAAAGGGCGCACGGATAGATCCGATCGCGTTGAACAACATGGAGAGACTTTCCGAACCAAATTGACTGGCTCCCCAAAAACACGGTTTTCCAACTTTTTCTCTCAAGATTCCTTAATGTTTCTGGGGCCCGAGATGGATTCGAATTGGCCCGCGCGGAGGCGAATGGTAAAGGCGATTGCGGTGGGGTCCCGTACGGAGTATAGTCGGTTGTGAGTTGGGAATTGACGACTCACAGGAGGTTTGATGAAGAAGCTAGCTGTTTTGTTTGCCTTAACCACGATCTCGGCGATGGCCGCGGAGTGGACCGGCTACATTATCGACACATCGTGCGCGAGCAAGAAGGAGATGTGGGGCAATGAGGCTTGTGCCAAGCGTTGCATGGGCCGCGGCGACAAGGCCGTTTTCGTAACCGACGACGGAAAGATCTACAACATCCCGGCGCAGGATAAGGTAAAAGACGTTGCCGGCAAGAAGGTGACCATCACCGGAAAGATGGACGGCGATTCCATCGACGTCGAGAGCGTCAAAGCTTTATAATTTGAACCCCACAGGCCGGGCGTGCCCGGCCCTTATTTCGGATAATACCGTCGACTTCGACGCGATTCGGAAGGTAAACAACAAAACCCTCCCTCGATCCATATCATCCCGAAGTTGAGCATGCAAGCGCACGACCAGTTTGATTTTGGCGGAACCCTCGAAAGGCACCGCGTCATTTTAGCTTGCAAAATAAGAGAGATGAAGCAGCCCCACGGCAGGCATCATACAGGGTGGATGTGGCATGCGATTCTGCGTCCCCGGCAAGGTAGTCGGGCAGATTTCCAGAGGCGGTGCTTTCGTTATCATCGACTCTCTTCGAGTGAGGTTCCTGCTTTGACCATAACCGGTCATGTGACCATATATCGTTACCAGCCTGAGGGTCTCCCAGAGGTGCCTGCCAGTTTTGCCGTTTGCCTGGTAGTCGGCGTTGGAATATTCCGTCCAGAGACGTTCGGTCCTTCTCATGCTCTGAAGGGAGATTGACCGATGTCGTCTCGAAGGAGAAATATGAAAACGCTTAAACGGTGCTTGTCCTTGCTGGCGTTGATAGTCGTCGGGACTCTAGTAGCGTGCTCAACGACGTCCACGAAGTCAGTCGACGTTTCTGACAGCATCCGCAAGTCGCTTGATCAGGCCAACCTCAAAGATGTTTCCGTAAGTCAGGATCGCGACAAGGGCGTAGTGACCCTGGGCGGACACGTGGCAGTTGAGGGTGACAAGTCACAGGCTGAATCGATTGCGAAGTCCATTGCGAGCGGACAGGTTGTGTCGAACCAGATTGCGGTGATGCCGCCAAGTGCCGAAAGTGATGCTAAGGCGGTGAACTCGGATCTGGACAAAGGTGTCGAGAAAAACCTGGATGCTGCTCTCATCCATCATAGACTACACAAGAGCGTAAAATACGGTGTCAAGAATGGCGTCGTCACGCTGACTGGTGAGGTCAACTCCCAATCCCAGCGCGCGCAGGCCGAAAGGGTCGCGTCTTCAGTTCCAAACGTGAAGCAAGTGGTGAACGAGCTGCAGGTTAAAAATCAAAAGGCCAGCTCCTCGAAGTGAGATCCGACTCATGGAAAGAGCGGTCGTGTAACTAAATCCCGTATGGTCCGAAAAACCCATCCTGTTGAAAACACTGCAGACTCGTAAAGAGGTAGGGTTTAGAATCCATCCTGTACATTGCCAGTTAACAATGTTACCCAGGCAGTACGAAGTCGAACAGAAATCGCACCTGGTGTTTGTTCTCTGTAAGATCCAGTTTTCGGACCATACGCGGTGCGCTAGTGCCGCTCTCCTCCAACCTGGTGCGCTCTCACTGGGGCGGACTTTTTTGCGAGGGTTAACGCGGGTGTCTTTACCAGCGAATCGAAGGGTCATGGCGGATACGTTGCTTCTGGCATTCGTGTCGTTAGAAGATCCAAAGTTTCCCATTGAATCCGTCTTTGCCACCGATGGTGGTCCAGGCTGGAGGGCATCGCAAAAAGGCGAGCAGCAAATCCGCCTCATCTTCGATCAGGCCCTGGCGGTGCGGCGGATACAACTGCACTTTTTGGAACCGACGCGCGACCGCCTGCAGGAGTTCACGGTTCGCTGGTTAACGGCGGACGGCGGCCCGCCCAGAGAGATCGTGCGGCAGCAGTGGAATTTCAATCCTGCAGGCTCGACCAGCGAGCTCGAAGACTATGAAGTCAATCTGGAGGGCGTGTCCGCCCTCGAACTGGTAGTAAAACCGGACCTGACAAACAACGAAGCGTTGGCATCTCTCGCCGCGTGGCGCGTGGCCTGACAGCCTCGCGAATCATCCGCTCCGAGCCGTCCGGAGCGTCTCGACTAGCTTTGCAGGCGCACGGCAACTCGCCGTCAGGCAAAGCTCCTGCCCGCCACTGCTAGCTTGAATGCTTTGAAAGCTGTTTTCGAATTTTGGCAATGTCTTCATGGGAGGGAGGCCAGTTGGCGTTGCATGTATTGCAGTGGAACACCAAGGCGCCGGATTTCAACGTTTCTTCAAATTCTTTCTGACTGAATGTAACTGTCTGGTTGTGATCGTTCGGACATACAATTTCGAAATCCACCCGGTCGCTCATGAGCCTCCTGCTGCTCGGGCATCCGCCGCCGCGCCTGCTCGATCAGTCTTGTCAATTCTTGATGGTAGCGCGAGCCTGCGCCTTGGCATAACACCGGCATCCAAAAAGAAACCGAAACCCGCCAACTCCCGTCATCTCCACGGCGCGAGCCGGCGGCTTTGCAGATCTGCTGCATCGAGGCCCCGATTCCATGCCACCGTGCCTCCGGCGACAGAAAAAAACGTGCGCCGATTAATTTGATTGAATGTCATTCCCCCCGCCGGGCAACTGCTGAAAGCTTCCGCTAGCATCCATCATCCGCCAAATGGGGGAGCGGCATGGGCGACCTGCAAACGGCGGCAAGAAAGATTCCTGAAGGCACGATCCTGATATGCGGAGCACATCGCGCCAACTTCGAGCACGAGGCGCAAAACGGTTTTCTTGGCAACGCCAGTCATGCGGACAATCGAGCGCACCGAACAACCTTCGATGAGTGCCGAAATCACCTGAGCTTGAACCGAGGTCCCCGAGTCTCCGCAGCGAATTAATTCCGAAGAACATCGGGCGCGATTAGCAATTCGCCAGCGACAGCTTCACAGCAACACTCGGAGCTCCCGCCTGCGTCACCGTGAACGTCACCGGAACCTGGATTAACGGTGGGTTTTCGTAGGGCGCCAGGATCTCCACCGTCCCGTCATACGGTCCCGGCGCGAGCCCCGATGGATCGGCCGTAACTTGAATCCCGGCCGGCGCATTCGCCACAAGGGGCGCCACGCTCAGCCAACTTTTGCCGCTGGCCACGATGGCGCCGAAGATGAAATTCGGAATCGTGCCCATAACCGAAATCGTTTGTTGTACCGCGCTCGAACCCGCAGGGCCGGTGAACGCCAACGACGCTGGATTTGCCTGCACCGCCGGACGCGTCGTCAATACCTCGCGAATCCTATTTGAGTAGAGGATCGTCCGAATGCTTGCGGTCAATCCCAAGCTTCTTCATCTTGTAGAGGAGCGCCTTGTAGTCTACGCGGAGGAGCGTGGCGGCCTCTTTGCGATTCCATCTGGTACGGTCCAAAGCCGTAAGAATCGCTTCGGTTTCGGCTTGTTGCTGACCCTCTGTCACTTTCTGCAGTGTCGACATCATCGGGGGAGCCAACACAGTGGCAGGCTCCGGGCGTGGGGAAACCGTCGGCTTGGATTCAGACCTGAGCTGAGACCGGAGACGAAGGTCGGCAGTAATCGCCATGGGATCGTGAAGCGCCAGGTACTTTCGCACGACATTTTCAAGCTCACGCACATTGCCCGGCCAAGCGTAACCTAAAAGGGCGTCGCTCAGCATCGGAGGGATGTCTAGCGCAGCACTGCCAGGTGCGGCGTGCTTATGCAGGAAGTAAGATGCCAATGGGAGGATCTCCTCTGGCCGATCTCTGAGAGGTGGAACATGAACGTTAATGACGTTCAGTCGGTAATATAGGTCCTCACGGAAACGCCCCTCTCGAAGTGCACTTTCCAGATCGCAGTGGGTCGCGGCGATGACGCGTACGTTGACGCGAATTGTATCCTTACCACCTAGCCTTTGGAATTCCTGGTCTTGCAAAACCTGGAGCAGTTTCGCTTGCAGGCGAAAATCCATGTCTCCGATTTCGTCCAGAAAGATGGTTCCTTCGTCCGCCAAGTCGAATTTTCCCGGCTTGCTCTTGATGGCACCGGTGAATGCACCGCGTTCATAGCCAAATAATTCGCTCTCGACTAACTCAGCAGGGAGTGCAGCACAATTGACCTTGAGAAAAGGACGTGCGGCGCGCGGAGAGGCAGCGTGGAGCATGCGAGCCACCACCTCTTTGCCGGACCCCGTCTCCCCTTGAATGAGGATGGAGGTCTCCGAGACGGCAATCTTATGGAGCACTTTCTCCATCTTCTTCATCCACGAGTCCGGACCGGCCGCCCTGACCTCCCTGCCCTTGGAAGTTGCTTTCATCGGGGAAACATGAGCCGCGGCGTACTTGGCGAGCGTCTTCTCAATCGCTCCCAGGAGTTGTTCCTGGCTCGCCGGCTTAGTGAGATAGTCGTCAGCGCCGCACTTCATCGTCTCGACAATTGTAGAAGCCGCAGAGCCTCCAGAAAGCATGATGACAGGCAGGTTTTTGTTGAATTGCCGAATTTCGCGGAGTGTTTCGATGCCATCCTTGAACGGCATCATGATGTCCAGCAAGACGAGTGAGATGCCATTAACGCTGCCCTTCAAAACCTTCAACACCTCATCGCCGTTTTCAGCCTGTTCTACTTCGTAGCCATGACTACGGAGTGAAAGATCGAGGTAATTACGAACGTCTGGTTCATCTTCGGCTACTAATATTTTTTGCATGTGGGATTTACGAAGCGGCGGCGTGAGCGGTTCTATGTTGCGCAGTGCTTGCCTCAATCCACTTACCTAGCTGCCGTTGGCCCAAAGGCAAAACGAATGAGATCCTGGCGCCGCTAGCGGTGTTTTCTGCCCAGATTTTTCTGCGATGGGCGGATAGTATCATTTTGCAAATCGCCAGTCCCAGCCCTCCGCCAGAACGATCGTGCGAACCGCCATAGGATGTGTATTCTTCGAAAACGTTCTCCAGGAAACGCAGGCGCACCGGCCGAAGGTTCAGTGGGCTGCTTCAGTAAGCGGTCT
>OBLU010002117.1_pt1 | contig 18389 bp, 16 predicted proteins | sample 1518681 | NCBI WGS metagenome assembly OBLU01 (sample SAMEA3539304, study PRJEB22396) | soil metagenome | biome: tundra; feature: field; material: soil | place: USA | collected 2010-05 | depth 0.15 m | reverse complement strand
TGCGGCCGGAGGATTAGTCCCGTGAAGTCCCGCTCCCAGAATCAAAGAGACCGCTCGCCCTGCGGCCGTCCATACGAAGCGGACAAAAGTAGCCGGCCTCCACACAAAGCGCGAGAATCGAGCACTGGCTCGCATCATCGTGATCGCCGCCGCGCAGCTCTCGACGGAGCAGGCGCGGATGCGCGAGGAACGGCCGCCCGCCGGGCGCCCGATCGAAGCCGGCGAGCCGCACGCCGCGCTGGCGTCAGCCGCCAACGGCCAACCCGAAGACCGCTAGGACGTGCTCATCTCGGCGCCGCTCCTCGGCGGCATCGCGTCCGGCGGCTCGCCACGAACGCGGCGCGACTGCGAGCCTCATCGTCCGATGATAGTGCTAGGCCCTGCGTTTATCTTTCCTGCCGGCCCGGCGGATGAGCCAATTCCTGATTAACGAGAATATGAAGATGCCTGCAGAGGCCGTGGCGATCACGGGAGGTTCCATTTTGGGTCTGCTCCTTGGAGGCACAGCGGAATGCCGCTGTACCTCCCGTCTTATCGGCAGCTTTCGGCCAAGCGTGCGACGAAACGCCAAACCGAGGTGGTCTTGGTCCCCTGTACGGCGCGAAAGCTGCCGGCGTGTCGGCCCAGCCACCGCCGAGCGCCGCCCCATCGTCTGCATTGTTGACGATCGCGGGATCTTTGGTCCAGTGATACTTCATTTTCGGATATTGCGAACCGGCTTCGCCTGGGAGTTGCATGGTGGACACCATCAGGGGAGCCGCGTTGGCCGCCCCACGAGTTCACGTTCCGCTTCAACGCGCGCCGCTGCAAGGAGCCTGGGAAGCTCTTCGAGCGCCTCATGCAGCAAGCGTTGACTACCGCGCCCGTTTCGTATGGTCGCGTCGTGGCTCGCTCGCGGTCGCGTCGCTGACTCAACCCCGAGCAAAACGAGACGACTCCGAGCAAGCGCAGCCAGAATCGACGAAGCCTTCGCCCGTTCATGTAAAAGCGGCCGCGCCCCTTGCTTTAAATTGACGTGAGCGGCGTTTAACGGGAGTGATCCGCGCTTGACCGCCAAGCTTCCCAGATCGCGACTTCCTGGGCGGTTGGTGGTGGGAAGGGGATTTCGCAACAGCAATGATGCCAACCACCGTTAGTCGTTGTCGCCGACGCGTCCGCCGTCACGCGAGCGGATTCGAGCGCCAATATCACGGTCGAATTGAGATGATTCGCCCGCGGCAATCGTTCGGCTGATTCCCAGGGTGACACCAGCGACTCTGTGATCTCGCCCGAGTGTGATCGCCTTGCCGCTGGCCAAATCCTACGCTTGGCATTGGCGGCGGTCTGGCGCGCCGCGCCAAACGCGTCATCAATGTCGACGCCCAACAGCATACGCCCGAGCTATCGCCGATTTGCAGGAACCGGTGAACGGGGCCGGCGCTGGTCGGTACCGACCGGTCGCGTGCTTGGCTGGCCAAGGTTGAAGTTACACGCAGGTCAGATTCATTCCCTAGCTTAGCTAAGCTAAGCTTGCGATACCGAAAATCTCTAGCTGTAGCTAAGCTAGGACAGAGCCGTAGATATTACCGTCAGCCCGGAAGTGCGGCATCCGGTAGAGCGGCGGACACAGCCCCGGGTTGGGTGATCGCCGCCTTGGCGAGACTGGCGATCCGGTCGAGGGCTCCGGCCGTCGCGGGCTCCTCGGCGAGAACAAGGCGTGATAGCACAGTGTCGAGCGTAGTCGGGTTGGCCGCCGCGAGAGGGACGAGGGAGCGGATGATGGCGATGCGGCGGCCTGAGGACAGCGTACGGTCCGCGGAGGCGCGGCCCGCAACGCGGGCGGCGACCCAGGTAGCGAAGCCGGGGTCAGGAAGGCGGACGGGAAACCGATCTTTCAGGTGACGATCACGCGGGATGCCTGGGTTGAGAGACGTCAATTCACCCGGGCGTAGCTTGAAGGCTTCTTCGATCTCCTCAAGGGTGTCCGAGGAAAGGAATTTCATGTCCATCTGCATGGACTCCGGGCTGCGGTCCTGGAAGCGCTCCCCGATGAGGAAAGTGGGACAGAATTCGGCCGCCTCAGGATCCTTCGTAAAGCGTTCCACGGTGGGTTCGAGTTCCAAGGCGGCGTCCCACCAGAGTTCGCGCACGGCGTGGACACGTGAAGTGATGCGCGAGCAGAACAGCGGGTCCTGAACGTTGTGCGCTGCGCTAAGCGCTGAGTCGAGAACCTCTCGCAGCACACCCGGGCGTGGGTCCTGAGCGATCTCGGTGGCCTCGGCGATGGTCAGGCAGGCGGGTGCGCTGTAGCCGGCGAATCCCGTGCGGAGGATCGTCATGGCGCGTTCGACCAGCGCTTGGCAATCGGCGGGGCGTTCCTGGAAGTTGAGCGCTTCGATCATGACGGCGAGCCACCGCTTGGAACGTGAGAGAGGGTCGGAACGGCGGCCGGAAGCCAGACCGCTGGCGCCATTGACGGCATCCTGGATCATGGACTCAATCCTGGCGGCGGCTGCGGGATCGGATTTGGCGCGCACTGCGAGCACCGCCGTGGGCAGAGCTTCCTGAAAATCGGAGCGGCTTCCGGCCAGGGCGGACGTGGCGATCTGAACCGCCTGGCTGCGAATCCATCGCGGGTCGGCGTGGTTGCAGACCGCATCGAGTAGAAAGCCCAGGGACCGGTTGCGATACTCCACATATTGATAGCCCGTATGAATCCCGATGTATTGGCGGAGGAATTCATCGCCGGGCGCGCCGGCGGCCTGGGCGAAGGCAACCAGGTAGGGGCCGTCATGCTGGGAGAGGTACCCTTCGTTGGCGCGAAGGCTCGGGTTCCGGACCTCAGGAATACTGAAAGAGGCGAGAAGCTCTGCCACGGCGATGGCCCCGCTGCCTCCCATACGGTCCACAATGGCACGCACCACTTCGAGTGGGAGCGGCGGCGGCAGCGGATCGCGGGCAGGGGCGGGTTTAGCGCCGGTCCAGGCGTCGAAGAACTCGATGAGGCGAGCGGCCCGCTTGCTTAAAGGCTGCATGGCGGCCACGCGGTCGCGAAGGGGCGTGGCATGTTGCGGGCGGATGTCCACCGCCAGCCAAGCCATTAAAACGGTGGCCACCTGGCGCCACTCGGGATCGACATCGAAGAGAACAAGGCGGCCGGCGGCGGACTCGGGCTCGCCGCGCGCAGCCAGGTCGAATAGGGGCTCCGGGCGCAGTTCGTTGCGCCTGAATTGCACCAGGTTGAGCGCACTTTCGATGATCGCTTCCAGGCCTTCCGGGACCGCATCGCTCGCTGCCGCGCGGAGTGCCTCTTCGAGATCGCGCTGGAGTTGCGGCAGATTGCCCACGCGCGCCAGGTGTTCGGAACGGAATCCGGCGTCGGCGGTGAGCCGCACCAGTGTCTCCACGGCGGAGTGTCGCTCGGCTCCGGAGGACGCGTACGCGGCTTGGGCGAGGTGCGTCGCGGCATAGCGAAGCCCGTAGAGATCCCAGGCGCCCGGCGCCGCGCCAACATATTGGCCGGCAAGACGGCGGTGCCACTCGGCGGCCGGGAGATAAAAGCTGTTGTTGAGCGTCTTGGCCGGGAACGGGATCCGGCGGCGCTGGAAGAACTCGGTCACGGAGTGGTGGTAGAGGGAGTAGCGCGGGTCCTCGCCGCCGTCGGATTCGATGAACTGCTGCAGGTCATCGACGCAGTTCCATACCGTGGTCTCGGACTGTCCGGAGAATTTCCGCAGTTCGTCGACGGTCAAGCGCTCCTGGGCTACCGAGAGAGGGCCCATGACTGGGGCGTAGTCGACCGCCCAGGACCTGCCGCCGAGATCCACGACGCGGGTGAGGGATTCGTGATAGATCGCATCCAGCCCAGGTGGCAGGCCGCCCAGCGCGGATGCGTCCATCTGGTTCGCGAGAAGCGCGTTGACCACAAACTTGGCGTATTGGAAATTGCCTTCTGCTTTGCCCGCAATGAGAGCCGGCAAACTGTCGACCGGGAAGCCGGCGGCGCACAGCCGCTGTTGCGCGAACTCCTCGACGTCATCGTTATTTTGGGTGGTGTGCTCGCCCGCGGACAGGAAGAGGCCCTCGGCGGTGGTGAAGCGGCCCTCGACGCGATTGTCCACACGGCTGGTGAGGATGAAGCGAACGCCGGCGGGGAGGCTCGCAACGTTCGAGAGGAGCTTGACGATGTTGACATCGCCCGAATGGCGGAGCGCTTCGTCCAGGCTATCGACCAGAATGGTGAAGGGCTGTTTGGTTTCGAGCAGGGGATCGATGACCACGCGATTGAAGGCGTCCTGCGCGCTGATGCGAGAGACGTCCAGGTTCTGAATGACGACGCCCGTGAAGTTCTCGAGCTTCTGGCTGGTGGCCTGGACGTTGATGTTGATGACCTTGTCGCCGACATTTCTCAACGCCTGGGCGTAGGCTTGAGAACGGGCCGATAGTTGCAGCGCGAGAGAGGTGGCGAAGCTGCGGGGGTCGATGGAATTGGCGTCGCTGGCGGAGCAAAAATGGGCTGCGCCCAGGGATTGGGGGCCGAGGTGCGCAGAGCCGTTCGGCGGGAAATCGCCCGCGGAGAATTGAAACAGGCGGGCTGCGATGGCGGTCTTGCCGCTGCCCGGCTCGCCGGTGATGAGGAAGTACCGGCCGCCGGGATCCTGCGCCAGCCAGTTGTCGAGTTCCCGGAAAACCCAGCCGCGCCCGCAGAAATAATCGGCACGCTCGGCAATGCCTTTGGGTAGCGTCATGCGGCTCTATCCAAAGTTCTTGATCTTGGCGCCGGTAACCTTGTTTCCATCTGCGATATCCAGGGTCACGTCGATGTCACCACGGGTTACAGTCTCGGCATCGAGGCCGGTCACGTCCTGACCCTTGGTCATTTTGACGAGGATCGCCAGCTTGGGGCCGACGTCCTTCACGGTTTGCGAGACCTGCTCGCGCAACTCGGAGTCGGCCTTCAGCCGCTCCTCGACGATTTCCTGGAGTGCGGGTGAATGGACGTCGGGTTTCTTTTCAAAGCGAGCCAGGCTGTCGGACGCTACAGGATCGGCGGCCCAACGGGTCTTGAGCGTATTGAGTAGTTTCTTGGCGTGGTCATACGCTGCTTGGCCGACGGTCTCGACCAGTTCTTTGGCGCCTTTGGTGACGTACGGCGTGAGAATCGAAATCACGGCTGCCGCCAGGGTTGCGGGATCCATGGGTTGTCTCCTATGTGATTAGATTATCGCTCAAACTGAGAGGCTGAGGTAGAGCACCGGCATGTACCACTTGCCCTGCGTCGCAATTGCTTGAGGGGCCGCCAACCGCATAGCAGGGCGCCAAGACCGCAAGAATGGTCCGCCATCGCCGGCGACGGCTGGACGTGTTGGTTGCGCGTATCACCAGGATAGGCGGTCCCGGAACAACCCATTTGACTTGAGTTGTCCTCGATCTGTGCAATGGCGGATACCGCCATTTTGACGTCATCGCTTTTGTCGGTCGCCTGTGGTCACTTGACGTGTCGCTTTCTGGGGCTTCGGCCTGTGCCCGTAGTCCCGGACTAGGCGCTCTGAGCAATAGAGCCTGTCGCCAAGGATTTACTGATAGCTGGCGACAAGAGCCCTTCCACGATCAACCCGCGTCGTTGGTCCCAAACGGCGTTCTGGGAGATCAGTCCTGTGAAGTCCGGGTCACGTCAACTGGACGGGAAGCGGCATAATCGAGCCGAGGCCGAGAGGCCGGAAGACTATGCCGGGCGCCGCAAGGTCGCTCAACTGGTGGTCTGCAATCGTGGGGCGCAATGCATCCTCCTTGTCTCAACGGATGACCACTGGGTAGCAGGTCCAATCCCATGGCAGGCGGCGGAGGCAGATAAAGTAATTCCCGGGATCGAATTTGGAAAGGTCCATTTGCGCGTTCAAGGCCGTCGTGCCGTTCTCAACCTTGGCCTGGCCAGTGGCAGATAGCAGAGGGTGGTCGGCGCTTTTTTGGATCTGAACCTCGTACGCACCCTCCCTGCTTCCAAAGGGAAGCCGGATGGTCAGTGCCTCAGGTTCCCGCTGAAGCACGATAGGCTTCGTGTCCTCTTTACCGTCCTCGGACCGCGTCATCGCGCGTCCTTGGAGGTCCACAATGCGCTGCCGGAACACCAGTTCGGCATTCTGGGGGCGCTTTGGGCGAGCCGATTCCCGAATGGCCAGGAATGTACCGCCGACGATGAGCGCCGCCGCGGTGGCCGTCGCTACGCCAATCTTGGCCAGGCGGGCCTTGGCCTTCCGCCGAAGCTCGGCGGGGAACCCAAGGAACTCGCGATAGCATTCCGAGCAGTGGGTGACGTGCTGCCAGTGCGGATCGCCCTCCAGGCTCTCGTCGAGGGGGCGGGCAGCCAGTTCTTTCAGGACCGCATCACCGGGACATCCCTTCCGCTCTGGATTGGGATAATCGCTGAGGATCGAGTCCTGAAGCTGGCTTTTGAGTCGGTCGAATTGGGCGTCAGGCAACTCGGGACGCGGCATCAGTCCATGACATTATTACACCCATCACGGTGGGAGGTTAAGCGATTCTGCGAAAAAATTTACCAAGTAATACCGGCGGCCTTTGCCGCCCTGCGCATCCCTCGATAGAAGCGCTGCGAAATAGTGTTGCGCGATTTCCCGAACCGGACTTCGAACTCGTGAGCGGTGCAGTCGCGCAGCATCATTGGCACCATTTCGCGAACGTCATGTAATCCCTGGCGGTCCAGCTCCTTCATGAGCCGATCCAGGGTGTCTTTTGCCTCCAGTTGCGATACCAGGTTGAACTGGTCTTGCAGGGTTTCCAGCTTGGCGGTAAACAACTCGACTTCCGTTTTGCGGCGCGCCCGCCGGCCGCCCGCGCGAAGATCCTCGGCATACCAGTGCGCACGCTTCAAAACGCGGAGGCTTGGCTCCTCACCCAAATCCCAGCAGTGCTTCCGTGAAAGCGAGTGTACGGCGTGCTCTGTGATTTCCGATACACGCCAGACGTCGTTCAGGACGCGGCTAGCGGTCTTCCTCAGCGGATCGGCGACCGGGACAACACCACGTTCCACCCACGCGCGATGGATCGGGTTTCCGTCCGGGTCGATGTCCCCGATGCAGATTGGAACGACAGAAAAGTTAGACTCCTCGTTGTAATTAAAAGGAACAATAATAACGCCCATGGCCCAGTGCCTCGCTCATCGAGAGGTTTGTCATCTGTCACGGCCGCGACACTTGGCGGCATACAGGGTGTAGGCGCGATCACCTGTTTAAGAAAAATATACCACAACCTGAGCAAAAAGCAATGGCGACCTCGATTGTTTTCCAGAACGACCAGTACTGCCGGCTCGAAGCGAAGCTGCGACGGGAACTGGGCGAGGCCATCCTGAACCTGCTTGCCGAAGAGGATGTTGAGGACATCGTACTCAACCCTGATTCCTGTCTGTGGGTCAAACGTCGCGGCGCGGGCTTCGTAACGGTGGGGAGCATCGCGCCCGCCACCGCTGCCAGCGCGTTGGGAACTGTAGCGGCCTGGCGGGGCACAGTGTTGAATCACGATCACCCCATTCTCGACACCGAACTTCCCCTGGATGGCAGCCGCTTCGAAGGGGTAGTCGCCCCGGTTGTGCGCCAGCCAGTCTTCGCCATACGACTGCGACCCAGGAAGGTCTTTACCCTCAGCGATTATGAGGCCGCCGGAATTCTGACCGGCAGGCAAGACGTATCCAATCGCGTGCGCCAGCAAGAGGATTTCGCGGTGGCAGTGCGCGGACTTCCACATGCCGAGATCATCCGCGCGGCCGTCCGTGAGCGCAAGAACATCCTGGTGGTGGGTGCCACTGGGTCCGGTAAGACGACCCTGCTGAACGCTATCTTGGACGCCATCGCGGAGCTGACCCCCTTCGACCGGGTCATCTCAATAGAGGACACTACCGAGCTGCAATGCCGCGTTCGGAACTATCTCGACCTGCGGGCCGTGGGCGAGGTCACGATGCTCGAATGCTTGCGCGCTTCCATGCGCCTGAAGCCCACCCGCATCGTGGTCGGCGAGGTGCGCGGCGCCGAGGCGCACACGCTGTTGAAAGCCTGGAACACCGGCCACCCCGGCGGCCTCGGGACGATTCACGCGAACGGAGCCTTACTCGGCCTCACGCGACTGGAAAGCCTGGTGGCGGAAGGCACTGACGCCCCGCAGCAAAAGCTGATCGCGGAGACGGTCGATCTGGTGATCTTCGTGGATCCGGAACCCTCCCTCAAGGCCGGGCGCAAGGTCCGCGAGATGTTGTTAGTCAATGGTTGGAAAGAGGGGCAGTACCAAGTCGAACAAGTTTGAAAGGAGCACACTTATGACGTTTTTCAGACGCAAACTTTCCGGCTCCCGCATCGGAGCCTTACTGTTGGTCACGCAAGCCTTCCTGGCTCGCTCTTACGCCGCGCCTGCCGGCGGTGGTCTGCCGTGGGAGAAACCCATGACCCTGATCGCCACCTCGCTCACCGGCCCGGTGGCCTACGCCATCGGGCTTATCGGCATCTGCATTGCCGGAGGCACGTTGTTGTTCGGCCACGAGTTGGGCGAGGTCGGTCGGCGCGCCTGCATGATCGGGCTGGTGGTCGCAGTGCTGATCTTCGCGGCTCCCATGCTGGCCTCGGCCTTCGGCGTTGGCGGCGCAGTGGTCTAACCATGGCAGACGCTTCCACACCGCGGACCGTGATGATCCACCCTTCCATCAACCGGCCCAACCAATTGCTGGGCGGGGATCGGGAACTGGTATTGATCACGGCCCTCACGGCTACCACTCTGGGCCTCAGTTTGGGCTCCTGGTGGGGCGTTTGCCTGGCGGTGATCTTTTGGATCGGTGCCGTAGGTGTCCTGCAGCGCATGGGAAAAGCCGATCCCCTGCTGCGGCAGGTTTACGTGCGGCACATCCGTTACCGGCAGTTTTATCCGGCAAAGAGTGGGCTGCATTCCACCTGCTTGCCGGTGAGGAGCAACTGGAGGTAGACAAATATGGGACTGCTTCACTGGTTCGAACGCCAACGCGATAGAGTGCTTGCCCTCGCTACGCCGCGGCGAGGATATGACCCCGTCGCTCGCATGATCCGTAGTGGCGATTCCGCCGGGATCGCCGAAGTCTTTCTCCAGCAGGCCGAGACCGAAGGGCTACTGCGGGATTTTCGCGAGCGCGAGCGTCGCTTGCTTATCGAGCACCAAGGCGCACTAGCCCGCGCATTAGGTAGGGACTTAAGCGACAACCCACATTCGCATCAATCGGACGATTGGCGGGCTTGGCAAGATGGCTGGCAGCAAGAGAATGAGAATCGCTCGCATACGCGCCCGCTCATGCCCGCCAAATCCCGGCAACATTCTCACTCTATGGAGCGATGAGCATGTTTCGTAACGAATCCCGGAGACTACCGCACGGCCTGGCCGACCTGCTGCTGCCGTTTGCCTTGATCGACGACGGCATCCTGCTCCAGCAGGACGGCTCCCTTCTCACGGGCTGGTCCTATCGCGGCCCGGATATGCTCTCCGCCAGCGCCGCCGAGATGGAGGCGCTCAGCGCGCGCCTCAATGCCGCCTTGCGGCTGGGTACCGGATGGATGGTGCAATGCGATGCCATCCGCTCCCGCGCCCCCGGCTATCCCGAACGCGGCAGCTTCCCCGATCCGGTCACGCGAGTGATCGACGACGAGCGGCGCCAGCAATTCATGCAGGAAGGCGCGCATTTTGAATCCGAGTACTTTCTCACCTTAACGTATCTTCCCCCGCTGGCCGCCGAAGAGCGAGTCAAAGGCTGGCTGTACGACGGCCGGAACAACTCCACGGGACGAGCCGCCCAGGCAGCTCTGGAGCATTTCCGCGCCAAGGTCGAAGGCTTTGAGAATGTGTTCAGCGCGCTGTTCCACACGGAGCGGCTCGCCAACATTGCAGACGATACTGGTTTCACGTACGACGCGCTGTTAAGATACTTGCATCGCGCGATTACCGGCATTGATCACCCCTTCGCACGACCCGCGATCCCCGTCGATCTGAACGATGTCCTCGCCTCGGAGGATTTCTCAGGCGGCGTGGAACCGCGCATTGGCCGCAGGCATATTGGCGTCCTGGCCATCGACGGCTTTCCTCAATTGAGTTCACCCGGCATCTTGCGCGATCTGGACGCTTTGCCAATCGAGTACCGCTGGCATACCAGAGCCATCCTGCTCGACTCTCACGAAGCGCAAGGGTTGCTGGACACGCACCGCAAGAAGTGGCGTTCCAAGATGCGCGGATGGAAGGATCAGCTCCTCAAAACCGCAGATGGCGCCATCAACCTGCATGCCCGCGACATGGCCGCCGACGCCGAACAGGCGATGTCGCTGGCGGCTTCGGGAGACGTGCAATTCTGCCAGTACACCAGTACGATCCTGTGTCTTGAAGAGGACGCCGCCACCTTGCACGACAGCGTGCGTAATGTTAGCAAGACGATTCAGAATCTGGGTTTCGGCTGTCGCCTCGAAACCATCAATGCGGTCGAGGCCTGGCGTGGCTCGACACCGGGAGACGGATATTCTAACGTCCGCCGGCCACTGCTGCACACTCTGAATTTGGCGGACATGCTGCCGGTCACTTCGGTGTGGGCGGGCCTGCGCGAGAACCCTTCCGCCCTCATGCCCAAGCACAGCCCGCCCGTGCTCTATGCCGCCACGACCGGTGCTACGCCGTTTCGCTTCAACCTGCATGTCTCCGACGTTGGCCACACGTTGATTGTCGGTCCCACGGGAGCCGGCAAATCTACCGCGCTGGGTTTGATTGCGGCCCAGTGGTTCCGCTATCCAAACGCCAAGGTCTTCGCCTTCGACCGCGGCTATTCGTCCTGGCTGCTCACGGTGGCGGCGTCCGGCGCCTTCTATGACCTGGCAGGACCGCGCACCTCTCTCGCATTCTGCCCGTTGGCTGCGCTCGACGAGGATAGCGACCTGACTTGGGCCGTGGGATGGGTCGAAGCCCTCTGCGAGCTTAATGGGTTGAAGTTCACTCCACGCCACCGCAACGCCGTTGCTGAAGCTGTCGCGCGGCTTCAGCTCTCGCCCACCCGCACGCTGACCGAGTTATCCGCCAACGTGCAGGATACCGATATCCGCGATGCCTTGGAGCACTTCACTGTAACCGGGCCGCTCGGTTCCTTGCTGGATGCCGAACGCGACTTACTCAGCGACGGTCGATTCCTGACCTTCGAAATGGAAAACCTCCTACAGCTTGATGACAAAGCGGTCATCCCAGTGCTGCTCTATTTGTTCCGCCGCATCGAGCAATCACTCGATGGCTCCCCCACGCTGGTCCTGCTTGACGAAGCATGGTCCTACCTGCAGCAGCCCACCTTCCGCCATCGGCTGAAAGACTGGCTCAAGACTATGCGCCGCAGAAACGCCGTCGTGGTCATGGCTACTCAACAGGTCAGCGACATCGCCAACTCGGAGATCGCCGATGTGGTCCTGGAGAACTGCCCGACTAAAATTCTGCTGCCCAACGCGGAGGCGCGCAACCCCGGCTCGCGCGAGTTCTATGGCCGCTTGGGGCTCAACGAGCGGGAACTCGAGCTGCTGCAGGTGAGCGTTCCAAAGCAGCACTATTATGTGGTCAGCAAGTTGGGCCGCCGCCTGGTCGATTTGCGGCTGGGCAAAGTGGCGCTGGCCTGGCTCGGCGTCAGCGGCCGGGAGGACCGCCAGGTCGTTCAAAGCGTCATCGACGAATACCCCTCGACTTGGCGCACCGAATGGCTTCGTTTGAAAGTCCCCACCTGGTCCGATTACTTTCGCAGTCTGGAAACTCCCAAGGAGGAAGAATCGTTATGCGTAAGTCTTTAGTCCTGCTGTTGCTCTTGCTTTTGTTTTGCTCCCCGCCCGGCCCCGCCGTGGCGGGTCCATACGCCACGGAAGTCACTCAGATCTTGAACCACGTCCAACTCGTGCTGTCGTATGCTGCGCAAGCCAACCAACTGGCCACGCAGATCAAGATACTGGCCGACGCGATTAAGAATACCGTGAATAACCCGCACCAGCTTTTCTGGAACATCCAGGCGGACCTGAACGCGCTGGCCGGCATCGTGCAGGGCGGGCGCTCCCTGGCTTACTCGCTCGGCAATTACGACGCACTGTGGCATCAGACCTATCCCGGCTACGGCGGCTATGCGCCAACTGGTTATTACAACCGCTACCAAGCCTGGTCGCAGAGCACCTTGGACACTGTCGTCGGCGCGATGCGCGCGGCCGGGATGCAAGGCCAGCAACTCAACAGTGAGGTCACCCTGATCCAGAACCTGGAAGCCCAATCGCAAAGCGCCGATGGTCGCCTGCTGGCGCTTAATGTCGCGACCCAAATGGCCGATCAGCAGGACCAACAGATGCAAAAGCTGCGCGAGCTCATGCTGGCCGACATGCAGAGCAAGGCAGCCTACTACGGCACCGTGATCCAGCAGCAGGCTGATCAGACCGCGGCTTCCCAGTATTTCTTTCAATACGCGCCGGCACCCCCCGATGGCGCTGGATTCCTGCCGGGATGGCACTAAGGGAGAACCACATGAAAACACGCGTAATCCTAAACTCTCTGTTGCTGCTGACGCTGTGCGCCTGTACGCGCGAGCGGCCCAGCCGCATCGTGAAACTGGCGGAACAAGCCGGGGCCGGTCAACTTTCTGAAACAAGCACTGTCGATATGCGCGTGTGGTTGAACGGCCATCCGCAAATCGCCACCCGCGTGGATGCCCTTTGCGCTCCGCTGCGGACCAATGCAACGGCCGCTTGGCCTCAAACTACCGAAGGCCGGTTGTGCGCCGCCGCAAGAGTTGCGGTCAGCCAGATCGACGCACAGCGTCATCTGCGTCGCAACCCGGACAACACCGGCTTTCTCCCTGGATGGAAGTGACTATGGACCGCAAACCAATTCCCCTGGAACACCCATACGCCGCGGCGCGTCACGAATGGGACGAGCGCTATGGTGGGCTGCTCACGCGCGCCCGAAACTGGCGCATCGCGGCGCTGCTGGCAGGCATCACCGCCTTTCTGGCAGTGGCGGGACTGCTGTGGTCCGCGGCGCATTCGCACGTAGTTCCCTTCGTGGTGCTGGTCGACCGGTTGGCCCGGCCGGTTGCCGCAGGTGTAGCCGACGAAACCACTGCCAACGACGACCGTCTCAAACGGGCCGCGTTATTCGGCTGGATCGAAAACCTGCGTACCGTCACTCCCGATGCGGTCGCCCAGCGCAAGGCCATCGACCGGGTCTACGCGCAGATTGCCAGCGCGACCCCGGCCCAGACTTTTATTACGGAGTTCTATCGCGCCGCCTCGCCGTTCCAGCGCGCCCAGACCGAATCCGTGGCTGTGGAAGTCAAATCCGTGCTGGCCACCAGCGATCGCACCTACGAGATCGAATGGGATGAGACCACCCGTGATCTCTACGGCGCAATCAAATCCGCGGAACACTGGAAAGGCTCGTTCACCATCGCCCTCAATCCGCCCAAGGACGAACGCAACATTCGCATCAACCCGTTGGGCCTGTATATCGTCAACGCCAGTTGGACCAAGGTCTTATAAGGAGAACAATCATGAAGCTCTTTTTTCTGTTTTCTATTGGCTCGGTCTTGCTTGCCCAGACCGTCCCGGTAACACGCAAGCCAGCACCTCAAACCCCACCGAACCTGCAGGACATTGCCGCCGGTGTCCAGGCTCTCGAACAAGCCGAGCCAGCCGTACCCGGCTTCGGTAAGTCTGCGGCGCCTATACCCAAAGACTTCAAACCGCGCACCGATGTGCCGCTGTCCCCGACCGCCGCGGCGGCCGTTCTCGCCAGCCAGCAGTGGGGATCGCAGATTAACACTCCAGCCGCTGGCCCGGATGGCCGCGTCCTTTATTCCTACGGCGCCGGCATGCCCACCGTGGTGTGCGCCCCCCTGCGCGTTTGCATCGTCGAGATGGAGCCTGGCGAAAAAATCGTGGGCGAGCCACACATTGGTGACGCAGTGAGGTGGAATGTCGCCCCGGCGATCTACGGAGAAGGCCCGCAGGCCACCGCGTTGATCGTTCTGAAGCCGCAAGCTCCAGGCCTCGACACCAATATGCTCATCACCACCGACCGCCGGGCCTACTATCTACGGCTGATCTCGAAGCCCACCGACTACATCGCGCGGATCGCTTTTGCCTATCCCGACGACGATCAGCATCGCTGGCAGCGCCATCTGGTGGAGCAGCGGGCTACGGAGGAGCAGACGCGCGCGGAAGTTTCGCCCGCCATCAGCGCCATTGAAAAGATGCATTTCGATTACCGGATCGCTGGCGGCGACGAGCACCTGCGACCGCTGCGGGTCTTTGACGACGGCGCCAAGACTTACATTCAAATGCCCCCCACCATCGAGCACATGGAAGCCCCCGTGTTGCTGGTCATCGGCACAGACGGTCAGGGCACCATGACCAATTACCGTGTCCGACAGCAGACTTACATCGTCGACCGGCTCTTCGACCGCGCCCGCCTGGTGCTCGGCGCCGGTAAGAAGGCGCAGAAGGTGGAGATCAGCCGGGCAGGAAAAGAGTAAGCAAGATGGAACCAACCAACGAGCCAAGCGCCAGCAAACCGGCAGTTCCGCCCATCGCCGCGCCCACCGGCATCGACTTGCATCCTGCGCCTCGCCCCACCGTGCGCATCAGTAAGCGCGCCGGGATCGCCATTATCAGTGTGCTCGCGTTACTCATGCTCGGTTTGGCGTGGGGCGGTTACCGGCGTAGCCTTCAGAACCAGGCCACCGCCCGCCAGGCTGGCCTGCCCAGAACCGTCACGCCGGCCCACGCCGACGACCAACTGCTGCATGGAATCCCACCCGCGGACGCTTCGCTGGTGCACCCGCAGAATGGCCTCGTGCCCAAAGGCCCGAACCTTCTCCAAGCTCCCAACTTAACCGGCCTTCCGAATGTTGGCCCTGGTGCCGCTCTCAACTCGGCCGCCCCGTGCGGCCTGGATGCGGCCGGCATGCCCATGCGCTTCAATCCGCAGACTGGACAGCCCTGCGATCTCCCTGTGGAGCGCGTGGTCGTGCGCCAATCGCCGCTTAGAATGTCTCGCGGGAGCATGCCGCCCCAGTCCGTTGCGCCACCCGAAGATAACGCCCGCGAAGCGGCCTGGCAGCTTGAGCACGAAGCCATGCTGGCGCCCACTGCGACTGGTAGCAGCACGGCCCTCGGTGCCAGTTTGAAACCCGCGCTCGCCCAACTCGCTTCCTCAGGGGATCAGACACCGAATTTAGCCGCCATCGGCAAAGCCCTCGGTTTAGGTTCCAACGCCAACCCCACGTCGGCCGCTGCCGTCACGGAGACCGATTATGAGGCCCAGAACGCACAAACGCGTAAGGATGCATTCCTAAAAGCCGCCCAAAACAAGGGCGCTGCCGAAGACTACCTCCGCTACACAAGGGATGCGCCGCTGTCCCGCTACGAGATCAAAGCCGGCTGGGAGATCCCCGCCGTTTTGGAGCAGAGCCTCAACTCCGATCTGCCGGGCGAGTTGAAAGCATTAGTCACCTCCAACGTTTACGACACTGCCACTGGCCAATACCTACTCATCCCACAAGGCTCCCGGCTAGTCGGCAAATACGACTCCCGCGTCTCGTATGGCCAGGACGGCGTACAGGTCGTCTGGAGCCGGATCATCTTCCCGGACGCCTCCTCCATCGATCTCGACGGCATGATGGGGCTCGATTCTCACGGCAACGCGGGTTTGCGCGATAAAGTCGACCGCCACTATAAACGCCTAATCGGCATGGAGGTTCTCACGTCTATGTTCATGGCCGCTTTCGCGATCTCCCAAAACCGCAGCCAGACCATCCTTGCCTATCCCAGTCCCAGTCAGGCTGCCGAAACCGCGGTAGGGCAGGAGCTGACTATGAGTGGCGCGCAAATGGCCCGCCGCAACATGAACGTGCAGCCGACCATCAAGGTGCCCGCGGGATACCGCTTCAACGTGCGCGTCAACCGCGACATCCTGTTTGAAGCGCCCTATGAACCGGCCCGGCCGCAAACGTTCGAGCCTCAGGCCCAGCGCTCCGCTTTCAGCGCCAGCAGGTAATCGCCATGCAAGTCAGCCCTCCCACCCAGTTTCTCCAGACCTTCCAGCAGATGCGTGGCCAGTGGTTCGCCGCCGTGCAAGGACCGGCCCAGACCTTGTTCGGCCTGCTGGCCCTCATCGAATTCGCCTGGAGCGCAGCAGTGCTGGCCCTAGAACGTACCGATCTGCAATCCTGGACTGCCGGCCTCATCCGCAAACTGATGTGGATCGGTGCATTCTATGCGCTGCTAGTCTTCGGTCCCACCTGGATCCCCGCCATCATTGACAGCTTCACGCAACTGGGCCAGCAAGCCAGTGGCGTCGGCCCGCTGCAACCGGGCGCGGTTTTCCAGCGCGGCTTGGATATTGGCGGCGCGTTATTCGGTGGCGCCTCCGATGCCGGTTTTCTGTCTAATTTCGGCACTGCCATGGCGATGGTCTTCGCCGCCATTCTGAGCTTTGTGGCCTTCTGCTTCATCAGCATCCAACTAGTTGCGGCCTTGGTGGAATCCTACATCGTGGTGGCCGCAGCCTTCTTCTTCCTTGGCTTCGGAGGCTCCCGCTGGAGCGCGCCCTACGTCGAGAAATACATCGCGTTGGCCGTGGGCGTGGGCGTCAAGATCATGGTCCTGTTCCTTCTGATCGGCGTCGGGATGGCGCTCTCGGCCGGCTGGGTAGCTGTTGCCCAAACCGTCGCCACCTCCGCCAATCCTGCCATGGGCGCGCTCGACATCGTCGGCGAATCCCTGATCTTTCTCGCGCTCTGTTGGTTTGTCCCAAAGATCGTAGCCGGCGTGCTGGGCGGATCGCCAGCATTCACCGGTGGCGAAATCATCGCCGTCGCCACGCCGATCGCCTACGGTGCGGTCATGGCAGCGCAAACCGCGGTCAGTCTGGCTTCCAGCGGCATCGGCGCACTTGCCGGCGCCGGCCCTGGCGCGGGAGGTGCCGCAACGGCCAGCGCCGCGCCGCCCGGTCCAGTCGGACCGCCCGGCATGAGTGGTGCGAGCGCCTCAGGCGGCCAACCTGCGCCCCCGGCACTGCCTACCATGAACGCCGGTACAGGCCAGCCGGCGCCGCCGTCGAACAACAGCGCAGCCTGATGGAGGTGTCTTATGCAAGCGCAACCAATTCCGAAAACCCCAGCCAAGGGTGCCATGCTCCAAGCCTGGCAGCAATCCCTCAGTGAGGCACACCAAATAGCCAAAATGGTGCTCGGACGTGCGGCCTCCACCGTCGTGGCGGAACGTAACAGCGGCATATACCGCGGCGTGATTATCGGCCACACCCGCGATTACATCATCCAGCAAATTGGCAAGCAGGCTGCCGCCGTCATCCACTCCAAAGATCGGTTTCAGGCACCTGATCGCGAGTTTCCATGGCCGGAGGTCGGCCGAGCGTTTTCCATTCATTACTCGCGGTCGCACGCCGTCGCACGGGAAATTCGCGAGAAGCTGCGCGAACACGGGCTAATCCGATGAGTCAACCCCAGCTCTACCGAAGCCCCGCCAAGCCCGGATATCTGGGCGGATACAACTGGCCCGCCGTAGTGGTAGGCCTGCTGGTGTTGGTCGTGGCCAATTTCTTTTGCACCCAATACATCGCCAACCGGTTTCAGTATCAGCCTGCCCTTGGTCCGCCGCTGCTGCGCTTGCGCGCTGGCGCGATCTATCAACCCTTCGCCTGGGCCAAGTGGGGCTGGCAGCATCTGACCGACCAAGATCCAGCGATCCGAATGCCGTTCCTATTGGGCATGCTTGTCCTGGTTGCCGGATGCTTTCTCACCGTTGGTGTCTTCTTTGCGATGACGAACCGTCGGGCGCGTCTGCTCTCCATGAACGCCGAGCACCTGCATGGTTCTGCCTGCTGGGCCGAGGAGAGCGATATCCGCACCAGCGGCCTGCTCACCTCGAACGACGGCGTTTTCGTGGGCGGCTGGTCACCAGAAGGCAAGCGTCTGCACTACCTGCGGCACAACGGCCCCGAACATATCTTGGCTTTCGCCCCGACCCGCAGCGGCAAAGGCGTCGGCCTGGTGATTCCTACTCTCCTGGCGTGGTCGGAATCCGCTATCGTCTACGACATCAAAGGCGAGAACTGGGCCAAGACCGCCGGTTTTCGGGCTCAAGCCGGGCATGTTTGCTTCAAGTTCGCACCGGTCGAACAGCAAGCCACTTCCCGCTTCAATCCGCTGAGCGAGGTGCGGCTGTTCACTCCACGGGATGTCAGTGACGCGCAGAACATTGCCAGCATGATCGTCCGCACCGGCGAAGATAGTCCCCAAGAGCGCTACTGGCAGGATGCTGCGACCTCCATCACCACCGGCATGGTCCTGCACGCCTGCTATGCCGCGGCGCTCGAAC
>OBLU010002116.1_pt1 | contig 18390 bp, 13 predicted proteins | sample 1518681 | NCBI WGS metagenome assembly OBLU01 (sample SAMEA3539304, study PRJEB22396) | soil metagenome | biome: tundra; feature: field; material: soil | place: USA | collected 2010-05 | depth 0.15 m | reverse complement strand
GCTTTGACTTTTCGATAATGCCGAGTGAACATAGAGGGCTTTCAGGGACACGAGAACGCCTTATGACGTTGGGCACTAAGCGACGTGCCTATAAAGCACGCTGCCGATCATCCTTAAGATGCGGTCCGGCAAGTAGGGAACCACGCCTCTCGCAATTCGTCCCGCCCATTCCGCGGCGTTAGGCCCGGACCTTTCCGAAGGCGGCGAAAGGGAAAATCGTGAATAGGTCAGAGTCGAACGAGCGCTACCCAAATGATCCTTGAACGTGATCAGCCCTGCATTGTCGCACTCGGAGCGTCCCAAGTCGAAGACGTGCAGACCCTCATGCCTGGCGTCCTGGATCGCTCTCCAGAACAGCAATTGGGTTCCTCCCAGGTTATTGAAGCGAGAATCCGAGCAGCCGTACTTGTAGACAATTGTGTCCTTGTGGCGCAGGGTCAAGATCGCGGCCACCGGCCGCTTGTCTTTGAATGCCACTCGGATTTGCAGTGCGTCGCCGAAGCAAGCGATCAGATTGCGGAACCAATCCTGGGGCTGCGGTGGAATCCGATGCCGGCGCCGCGTCATGAGGAGCAGATCCCAGAATGCGTTCAGAAGGGCTTGGGACTGGCCGGTTTCGCAGATGAGCCCCTCGCGTTCCGCACGTAGGATTTTTCTTTGCGTCGAACTTTTGTGGCAATTGCGGAACAGTGTGGTGAGGTCCGGCCGCAGATCCAGGCGATGAAAGCAGTAGGCACGTGCCGGATGACTGAGGCGACTCGTGCTAAACAGATCTCCGGTTGCGCGAATCTCGGCGTAGCGCAGCGTTTCGCGATGGAGCGTCTGTTCTATGGTCGAAGCGAACAGTTGCTCATCCGCGACAGTTGCCATCAGAGGCTCACAGTGGTCCGAAAACGGGAGTGAGACGAGTCGCCGGCCTGTGAGCCAGCTCGTGACCCGGCAAAACACCAGACCATCTTCCAAGCTGATGCCGGGCGGTGCTGTCGTGTAGGCTATGGGCTCGTATCCATAGGTTCTATAAAGCGCGTCGAGCCACGCGACCGTATGAAAGACAGACGAGCCGGGGTGCCTGTCCACGAATTCGGCCCATCTGGGATCCTGGAGCGGATGAACCTGATATACCGCCTTCGTACTCACCTCGCTAACGAGCCCTCGTAAATGTCCTGTGCTTAGGATGCCGGCCATTGTGATTGCACTAACCGAACCGGGGGGTTACGACAGAGGTGGATGCTCGTTCCGGACTCTATCGATGTGGAGGGCTCTGACACAGCCACCCCTCCGCATGCGCCTGGCGGCAGCTCGCGCAGAAAGTCTCACGCCAAGCAATCGCGTTGTCCTTGTTTGCGGGTCTCAGGCCACGCCAGTAACGTGCCACTTCAGCGGGTTGCGCGAACCAAGCCTCGTCGCCATAGCGCGCGCGTATGTAATCCAGCAGATCGGTATACAATTCGACCGGATAGCCGTCAATCCGCTTGCGTTCTTTCGGAAAAACCATGTAATCGGGATGGGTCTTGATCAGCGCCATCCCTCCCTTCGCGGCGATCCAGTCCAACTTGCTGCGCCAGATGGCGTTGCTCTGCTCTCGCAACAGGATAAAGAGGGTGAAATCCTGAGGTAGTGTGTAGGGCATTTCAATGAAGCCGGGCCCTGCCTCATCGGGTGACTGCACCCAATAGGGAAAGATCCGGCCCGACCCGCAGGCCTGCGGTTCAAACGGGTCCACGTCATAGGTGGAGATGCTGTAATCGATGTTCAGGCTGCTCATCCACGGCAGGTTGTGGTGCATGGCACCAGATGAGAAGCCGCGCGTTTCCCAACGCTGGAGGAACTCGTTGATCGATACGCGCCGTTCCGCAAACTTTCGCCAAGTTCGGTACAGTTTCCCGTCGTGATACAGGTCGTGCACCATCACCTCGTGACCCCGTTGCACGAGCGAGCGTCGCAGGTATTCGGGCGTCTGGTACCGCAGTGGCACGAACCCGAACGCTGAGCGGAACCCTCGTTCTTCCTCCCTGCTCGCAACTTGTTCACAGCGTGATACCCCGGACTGCAGCTCGACGTCGTGTGTTAGCACGACGGCGAAGCGCTTGGCACCTGGCCAGCCTGGCCACGTGGGGGGCGGTGCGCCGGCTGGTTCGGAAACGGGCCAGGAGTGCTGATTACGCCGACGCAGCCGAATCGCCATCTGACGGCGTACGCTGATTTGCATCCAGCGTGGGAGAATAGGCTTCAGAGCGTAATAAAGATCGGCGTTCATCTGGCCCCCGTTCACCGGAACACCACTGGCTCGTACGTTCGAGATGCCTGCCTAAAAGGCCTCGGCAAGAATCGAGACACCTCTCGCTTGAGAAAGAAGGCCCATGGGAGCCATTGGTACGCGCCAATCACCTTCAAGCGGAACTCCAGGGGCCAATCGGTCGGTTCCGCGGGCACTCGTCCGGTAACAAAGCTGTTCGGTCCTGAAAAAGCGGCCAATGGTTGCGTGGTGAAGACCCGCTCATATCCCGCCTCCTTACAAAGCTCGACTACCTGCTCGTTGAACGCGCCGTATGGAAAGCTGAACAATCGAATTTCTCTTCCTAGCAGACCCTCAAGAATCAAGCGCGATTCACGAATCTCGCGCTTCGCCTCTGCCGAGCTTATCCCGGGAAGATTGGGATGCGACACCGTGTGGGATCCAATCAACACGCAATCTGTGGAAAGCTCCCGCAACTGGGATGCTGTCATCAGTCGCTCTCCACCGCCGCCACCATCGGGACTGCCCATCCAACTGGGTACTTTTCCTAGTCCGCCGGCAATGACAAAAATGGCGCACGGAATCTTTCTCTTCATTAGTGCCGGCAGCGCGGTATTGAGCAGGCTTTCAAAGCCATCGTCAAACGTCACCGCCACATAGCGCCTACCCACCTCGGGCAATCCCGTTATATCTATCTGGACGGGCTGCGCCAGACGAACGAGCCTATCCATCTGGCGCGCAAACTGCTCGCCGTCATCCCGTCGAACCTCATGATAATAGAGGATGGTGCAGGTGGCGGGACGCCCCCGACCCAAGGTCCGGCGGCACATGTTCACGGCCCAACTCCCCGTGGCATATAACAAGCTTATCAAGAGCTTTATACAACGCTTCAAGTTACTGAACCCTCAGCCGCTGGCGATGCGCTACATTCCAGCGGTATTGTCCAACGGCGCCTTCCGCCCGTGGCCAACAGAGAACAAGTTGGCTACCCGATTCATCTGCTCCTCTCGCAGATGCTCGATCATCTCCGGCGGCACGCACCGCTTTTCTCGCCGAGCGTGTGCCCAGACGAACGCCGAGAACATGACCGCTGCCCCAAGAACGTACGGTTTGGAGCGCATCCGCCGCACGGCCTTGCAGACTTCAAAAATAGGATGACTGCCAAAAGAATAGTGCAGGAGCCCCTGCCGGTACCAGTTCCGGGGGAATCCCTCGGCCGAGCTGGTCGGCCTGTGGTGATATACCTTCAACTCCGGGAAGGCTCTGACTTCCCACTTATGCATACGCGCCTTAATCTCGGCGTACCAATCCGGTCCACCATAAGGTAGAGGGACGTAGGCACCGCCGACGTCGTTCAGGCATTTCCGGCGGAACAACTGCACAGCATGCGCAACGGACCTAGGACTGTTCGTCTTTCGGCACCGGAACTGTCCGCCGTCCTCCTCCCAAATGTAGCCTCCAGCCACACCCAACCGAGAATCCTTCTCGAACCTGTCAAGCAGAGCGTCGAAGTAGGTCGGCTCCAGGGTGATGTCGGCATCGAGGTTTCCTATGAAGTCGAACTCCAGGTCCCGCAGGAGCCCGAAGCCGGTATTAATGGCAATGGCCTGGGCGGCGAAGTTTCTGGGATGGTCCTCAGTAATGCGGTGAAGGCGAATAAACTCGTAACGCGCCGCATATTGTTTCACAATCTCATCCGTGCGGTCGGTAGAGCCGTCGCTCACGATCACCCATCGGAGAGGTCTACGCGTCCCATTGACAACGGACTGCATAAGCTTTTCTATGTACTTATCTTCATTGTAAGCTGCTGAAGCGAGCACGAACCGCTTGCCCTCTGAGCCCGTATTTCTAGAAATCTCCGTCATGACTCGCGGTGTTCCTTTCCGGTGGCCCGACATTGACCCTCAACGTCCAAGCCATTCCAGACCGCAGCCTCCTCTGGGCCATCACCGCGGAAACCCCCTTCGGCGGACACCACGTCTTGAAGCACTCGCCCAAACTCTTCGGCGAGCTTCGCCGTCTGCCGTCTTCCCTCGAACTGATCGACGAATGTTCTGTCCATGCGCCCAACTGGCCGACCTGCCTTCCAGGCGTCATAGGCCGTGTTCAACTGCTCTACCATACCCTCAACATCATCTGGCCGGCAGAGCAACGCAGTTCCACACTGACTGAGGAAGTCCCTGGCATCACCTTCCGGCACAGCACCAAGAATCGGTCGCCCGGACGCCATGTATTCATAAGTTTTTCCCGGAACGCTCCTGCATCGCCTTCCAGGGGGCAGATTATGCATCGGAAGAAAAAGCAGATCGGCGGTTCTTACCAACTTTAGGCTCTCAGCGTGAGACAGCGCGCCCGTCGACCGCGTCAGATCCCGAACCTTCGAGCTTGCAATGGCCGCCTGATCATCAGTCGTCAGTCCCCCCACGAACATAACCTCCAAATCCGCCGCAATTCTGGGTTCCTTTTTGCACCAACGGGTAATCGCGTCAAGCAGGAATACAGGCGACCGTGTGAAGATATCGACACCCGCCTCGATACCGCCGAGCAGACGGTGGAAGTTTCTGCGGCGCTCCCAGAGGCCCTTATCTGTATACATCGCGCCAGAATGTACAATACGGAACTTTGAATCCGCACGTGGCTCAACGGGGCACTGAAAATCCTCGCGATCGAAACCGTTCGGAATGCAAATGACCCGCTTCGTCCTTAAGCCAGGAAGCATATTCTTAACGTCAATTGCAGCCTGGGGCGTATTCATGATGATCAGCGAGGCTGTTGAAAGCAACTTGTCCATGCGGAGCATATCCAGTTTGCGATGGAAAGAGCTCGTATACGCCCGAACATCATCTAAAGCCCAAGGGTCCCTGAGATCTGCAACCCAGGGGATCCCAAGTCGCCTGGAAGACTCAGCGGCTGCCGTAGCGGATTCGAAAGGGGACATCGTTGTGAAGATCAGACGCGCTCCGTCGGCCGCACGAAACGCCATGTCCGTGGCCGTGTTCGCCCACCATCTGGCAAATCGACTTGGGCGCGCCAGCCATGTCTGAGTCTTCTTGAGGATGCCCGACTCCGACGCGGGAGGCTGTCCGTTGGCAGCGTGGAGTGACACTTCTGACGGTATGCCTAACGTTAGTGTTCCGTCTGTGGGGGTCCACCGATCGTTCAAGGAAGCCGGTCCGGCTATAACACTCGGTAAGTAGCCCTTAGATGGAAGATACTTGACGAATCTAAGAGCCCGCTGAACAGCGGGCCCACCCATTGGTGGAAAATAGTAGGCAATGAAGAGTATGCGAGTCATGATCGAGCTAGTCGCAACCAAGGCGCTTCGAATGAACGCCTTTCTGACGCAACCAGGCCACGTTTGGCGCAGGGAGGCACTGTTCATCCGAAACGGGTCGCATCACGAGGCGGTTTTTCAGAAACCGTCGTGGAGCCTCAATGGTATATGGGTGATATTCATGATCCCGCATGATGCTGAACAACTCGTGCGTGTTTGATCCAGCCCGTCTGAGAGTAGATTCCAAAACCTCCGTCAACACAATTGCATCGTGCATACGCAACGTACGCTCAAGTCCGCGCAACACATGACATTCATAGCCCTCGACATCTATCTTAATGATGACAGGCGCATCCGGGCGGATGTCCAGGACATCATCTCCTCTTAAGACTCTGCTCTGGTACTCCGATGACAGCAGCGGCAGTTCATCGGGCCCAAGCGTTCCAAAGGTGCCCCAACCTTTATTATTCGCCCACACCCGAAGAGTCAGATCAGCATCCTTATCGCTCAGCCCTACGGCATGAAGAGATACATTGTTAAGCATATTGCACTGCACATTATGAGACAAGCGGCGATAGACGTCCGGATTTGGTTCAAATGCTTCGACTGTTCCTTCCGGACCGACTAGGCGCGCAGCCAAAAGAGTTATCATTCCTATGTTCGCGCCTATATCAACAAAGGTATCACCAGGGCGAACGCATTCGCTGATAAACAATTGCGTTGCGAGATCGTAAAACCGTCCCAGGAAGTAGCCTGTGCGGTCAGGCCGATCCGTGAGGTCCAGTGCCATTCTGTATCCATGGAGTTTGCCGCGAATTTCCAGCGTTGGCGCATGGGCCCAGGCATCTTCGCGGTACACCCCAAACACCGCCATCAGTTTCCCCCACGCCGGCCACTCTCGCCTGGTGTATGGAAGAATGAGGGTTGAATATCTCGGCCATTTCACTGTTGAATTCACAATATCCTTTCGCCTATCTCGCTACTCGCACCACGAACCGATCCTTCGCAACCTACTCGTTCGACCGGCGCGTCCCGGCCACAGGCTCATTGCACGGCGACCGCATCAGGCGTCAATCGGAGTTTCGTCCCTGAAACCGACGCCTCCATAACAGCGCGTTCCAGTCGCATGGCCCGCAATCCGTCTTCGCCGCTGCTAGGGACCGGAAGACCTTTGATGTATGCCTCGGCAAAGGCCTCAATGGACCGCTGGAATGTGATGGCGAACCTAGACGGGCCGTCCTCTGGGGTCAAGCCGGTCGAGAGGTCAACAAGGTTATTGTCGCTGCTTAACACGCCAACGGCATCCTGCATGCTTACGCCAGAGAGGGAGACCGTTCCGTCACGGAAAACGGCGTCAAGACTGAAAAGGCAGGCGTCAGGATCCCATAGCCCGCTGCTCGTTATATTCGCTGCCACGCCCTCCTCTGTCTCCAGCATGGCCATGCCGTATACGCCCGGGAGGTACGGCATTTCATCGGCAAATTGTCGCCAAGGCCGGTGATCCTTGTGAGCAGGATCTTCCCGGAGGAGAGCGGAGACGCTGGTCGGTCTCCCGCCCAGGTGGCTTACCAAGTCCAGCACGTGATGCCAGCCCCAGGAGTGGCACAAAAAGCGAAGGATGCAGAGCTCACCCAGGGCGCCCGAATCCTTAATCTGTTTGATCTTCATTACTCCCGGCAAAAACCGCCAGTTGAAGTTTACTCCTAGCACCAAGCCTTTTTCTGAAGCACGAGCGACCATAGCTTCGCCTTTGGCCACGTGTTCGGCCATTATCTTCTCGCAGAACACGTCAACACCACTGTCCAGTAAATACATCGTCGTGGCATAATGAATCCACTCATTCGTACAATTAACCACCAAGTTAGGCGCCGCTTGCGTAACAAGATCCTCTACCGAGTAATAAGCCGGACAAACACTCCTGCTGGCAGTGGCATCGGCCCGGTCGCGGTTTCTATCGCACACGCCTACGACCTCGATGCCCGCCAAACGTGCGAACCCGGGAGCGTGCATACTACTTCCAACGTTGCCACATCCAAGAATACCTACGCGTAGGCTCTTCTGCCCCGCTCCCGCAGACGACCGCGCTGCCCGACGATCAACTTCAATCCGGTCCGCCACCTTGATCCCCCAGCGCCTGTGCCAACGGGCCTCATATCTCTCGTATCTCGTGGGCATCGAGTTGAGGAGCAACTTCGCAGCGGGCTTGAGGGCCTGCTTCAGACCAGGCCGACTGACGATGAATGCCTTCGGGCCGCGGATCGTGCGCGCGCCCATTTCTAAGAACTGATGCCGTCTGGTTTTCCAGATTGCGTACTCCGGGAGAAGCTCCTTTCCCTCCAGAAGTACACGTATGTAGTTCCGGGCAAAGTCTAGTTCCTCGATCACATACTCTTCACTCGCGTCACCGTACTCCAGTTCCAGGTTGAAGTCCCCCGCATAACCCCGCCGGATCAGAGCCTTGATGAAGGGCAGGTAGTCACAATCGCCCTTTCCCGGGGTCAAATCGACGTATTTCCAAAGAGCATCCCTAAGATGAACATGGACGACCTCGGCGCCAACGCGATCAATGCCGTCGGCTATTGAGCACGTACCGTCTCGCTGTGCGTGACTCGTGTCGAAAGTACATCCGACTCTGCGGTCATTGATGAACTCAAACAGGCGGGCCGCCTGGGCGTAACCATGGGCCAGTGTATTCGTGTGTGGAGCTTCGACCGAGAGCCGGCGACCCAAACCCTCGGCAATATCCGCAAGCCTGCGAACGCGCTTGGCAATGGCTTTGGCTGTGTCACCCCAGTCTTTCTCCTTTACGGCTGGACCGGGTGGAATCGTAACCACAGATGCCCCCACTCGCGCCGCAATCCTTATGCACTGCTCGAAGACCGTCCAAGGGTCTTCGTCGTACATACTGTACAGGTCACCGAGAGAAACGTTTAGCGATGAGATCCTTATTTGCTGCAAAGCCAGCGTTTGTAACAAGGCCGCAGTATCTCTCTCGGTCCACGTATGTGGATCAATGTGATAGCAATAACAAGGTATCACGCCAATATCCACAGCTGTAAACCCTCGGGCGGCTATCTTGTCAAGTGCCTCCCCGAGCGTGAGATCTCTGAAAGTAAGCGTCGAACAGCCTACCCGACTCTGGGCACACTTCAGGACCTTCTCCATGTCTGCCAAGTGATAGCTGCGTGTCTCATTCATGGCTTGTTAGCGTCCAAACTGCCGTGCCTTAGCCGGACCGGCGAGCACGGCAGGACTAAGATTCCGTCCTGCTCAGGTAAAAGACTGCCTGGTCACCGCGACGTTGCTGATTCAGTTCTTTGGATCGTTTGCGATACTCTCGTAACTCGCAATTACGAAACAAGTGTTTCAGAGTATTCTGGTTCACAGAGCTGATTGGAATATTTCTCATCGCAAGTTCGCTACCCCAGAATTGAAACTCGTCGGAGTCGTATTCGGTCCTTCGAACAGCCAACCCCGCTTGTTGGGCGACCAAGCGCAGGCTCTTCTCGGTATGGAGAAAGAGGTGCCGAGGAGCGTCCAATTGAGCCCAATTGATACCATACTGTTCCCAAGCCCATGAAATAACGGGGATGCGAATCAGGCACTTACCCCGACTCGACAACGCGTTGGCAACGTATTGCAGTGTCTCCACGGGATTAGAAACATGTTCGAATGAATGATGGAACATAATTACGTCCCAGTTCGTTGTGGTCAGGTCTGACAGATAACGCTTGAGAACCCTCACGCCGTTCTCGTAGCGAATATCCTTCTTGATAAATGGGTCAATCCCGAGCACGTTCTTAAATCCGAGATCGTGAAGGTCCAAGAGCAAGCTGCCGCTTCCGCAGCCCACATCAAGAATGTTCGAGTCCAGCGCGGGATGTAATTCCCAGAAGAAGCGAAAAACGGAATGCGGATTCCGCGCCTCGAGAATGCGGCCAATGACGGACGATTTCTCAGAATAAGACCGGTTCCTGATTGTCCTGAGGAACTGCTTGGTTCTCTGCGCAAGACTTCGGGGCATGACAGGCAGGCCCAAGCTATAGTAGTCAGGCGGATAGTAGGTCGAGATATCACATGGAATGCTGGGTTGTTGCAGGCACCCGCATGCCGCACATTCCAAGTAAATAAACTCCGTTTGCAATCCCAATCCAGTTTCCTTGGCAATATGCCTTCGATTGTCCCGCGCATTTCCACAGATGTGGCAGGCCTCGGTAGTGCTGTCCCCTTTGCTTGGTCCACTCATAACGAACTGCACTCGAGATGGTCTGTACTCGCCAAAACCAGAGTCGACATGCCGACTCCACCCGCGGCATCCTTGCCACCAGCTCTCTGTGGTGACACTGCGCGGGGCTCGGTGCGAGGGCTCTAGCGTCCTGGCCAGGGCAAGATCGAAGCCAGCACCATGGCGATTGCGAAAAGTGCGTAGCTGCGCAACTCGAGACCGAGAACTGGGCGCAGATTCTTCGCTACGCCTGGCACAAGTATCAAGTAGGCTGCAACATATGAGAACGCCATCGCGGAGATTGCCCCGTGCAACCCGTATTTGGTGAAACCTATCCATATGCCCGCGAACATCGACACCGTGCGGGCCGTGTTTGCTATTGCGCCGCGTTTGGAATCGCCGCATGCCAGAATCAGGTATGACGTAGGCGACGCAAAGACCTGTTGTGCGGACCGAAAACCCAAGAGTTGGAGCATGAATCCGGTCATGGCGTACTTCGGGGGCAGCAACAGCGCGACCAGCCGGTTACTGTATGCAATGAATCCTACGCCAAGTAGGACAGCAAGGGTCGAGAAGACCGTCCGTGAGGCAGCAAAATGACGGGCTGCTTTTGATCGATCTTCGCGGATGCTCTGCGAAAGAAGGGGAAAGAAAACTTGCCCGGCGATCTGGCCGATAGCTTGCGCGGGTGCCGCTGACAGGGTCAGAGCCAAGGAAAGACAGCCCAACTCCGCCACTGTTATGAATTTAGCAATGACCAGCCTCTCTCCTTCTCCGCATAGAAAGTAGGTAGCGGAGGATAGGAAGATCCCTGTCCCGAAGGTGAAGAGGTCTCGCGCCGCGAGTTTGTCCCATGTCAGGGAGACACGGTTCCTTGCGATAAGATGTGAGCCGATCGTATAGGCAAGGGTCATTGCCAGTCTTCCTGCGACGAGAGCCCATGCCGTTGGCGAAACGACTGCCCACACTACCGACACTAATAGTCCGACTGCGTCTCCACTGATGTTGAGCCACGCCAGTCTCTTGAGTTGGACATGTCGCGTCAGGAGCCATACGGACCCACTGGCGACTCCGCGCAGCGCCACGGACAACGCGCCGACGCTAGCCAGCAGGCGTACCTGAGGCTGGTGGTACAGGAGCGCAAACGGGCCCGCGAGAGCCATTGCGATCACCCACAGAACCAGACCGCGCCCCACCTGAATCAGAAATGCGGTGTTGATGAAGGCGGGATCATCCCCTCGGCGATGCTGCACAACGTCCATCCCAATTCCAAGGTCCGAGAGCATGTCGAGACCCGTCAGGAAAACGTTCACGAGGGCGACTAGACCGAATGCCTCTGGCGCTAGGAGTTGGCGAGCGAGGACCAGCGTTGAAACGAATCTGAGGACCTGACTACCGCCATATCCGGCTGCGGTCCAAGCCGCTCCCCGCACAGCGACAAGTATCCGGTCGGATGAGGCCGTCTTGAAGCCCGGAAGACGATGGGCGCAGCTCAGGACGGAAGCTTCCAACCAGTGAGGTGCATCGTCTTTGATGCCCGACTCTACCGCCACTCAACTTCGCTCCTTCGAAATTGCAGACTGGACCAAGCAATTAGACAATCCAGCGGGTAGGGGCGGCGGCTCTCGATCACATCGTTGATGTGACGCCTAAGGCGCGATCCGCCGCCAGCTTTACATTGGCCCTTCATACGTCACGTTGTGTCAGCAATGAGGATCGGACGACGTAGCGCGGCCCCCTCAGCCTGAAGCGTTGCTTTCGCTTCGGCCGTTCCTCCTTGCCGGAAGCCCACGCTTAAGTAACTGTTACGAGAGAGGAATGCCGATGCCGGAACCCTTTTGGAGCCGCTTGTTCCACGAACGCTCGCCCCTGAGGTTTCGTCAATTTGAGACGTGATCGAACCGGTACCTCGGTTAACGCACGGTCGTCGTGAGCCCGGTCGGCGGGGCCGGCGGACTGACCACCGTGAACTGGTAGGCGCCTGCATCCCACGCTCCAATTACTGGCCGGACGGCCCCTAGTATATCCTTATTCAACGCGGCGATGCCGAGACTCGTGAGATTGACCCCCAGACCAATAACGGCTGAGCCGCCCGATTGGGGCCTGTAATTTGTATCCAGATTCGGATCAGTCGTGATGCTGCTGGCATCGTTGGGCGCGGCTGCGCCCCGGTTTGCGCAACGGGCAGTATTGTTGCAGACCCAGTTGTTAGGATTGCCCAAGTTGTAAATGTCGTTGAAGTCGCCCGTATAGAAGCCGGTCCATGTCGTTCCAGACTGCCTTACGGCGATATGGTTTCTCTGGCCAGTGCAAATGTTATTCTTAATCAGCGGCGGAGCGGTTTGTGAAGTAACAAGAAAACAGTTTGAACCGAGCGAACCTACAATCGTATTATTGTAGATTTGCTGACCTCCGCCCCCAGCACCGTTAAAGTAGATCGGCCCCCCGCAAGCTCGCACGGGGTTCGTGTTCGTGCAGGTGTCGATCAACACGTTATTGAACACCGGGACCGTGATGCAGTTGTCTTGACAGGAAAGCATCCCAGACGCACTGGAGGAAGCATACGCCCCGGTCAGGTCGCCATGCAGATAATTATTGTAGATTCCGCTAGTCGCATCTCCGATGAACCCAAAACTACCGGAGCGAACTGTTGACCCATTTCCGTTGAACCACATTGTTCCGTTTGGATGGCAATCGTTTGTCCCCGTAGGTGGGTTATTCGCCCGTGCCCAGCTATCCCAGTTCGATACTTCGTTGTCGTGAAATAGGAGTTTGGTGATATTCATGTTGAGCGCATCGGCGCCGACTCCCATCGCCCAGCACTGATCGGTGAAGTTTGAGTTGTAGACTTCATAGTCCGACAGCGTCCCGGTCATGCTTCCGAGGCTGATGAGATAGCCTTTCGCCATGCCTTTGAAAATCATGTGGTGAGCTACAATCCCTTGCGCGAGCGTTCCGTTGTGCAAGCTAATGCCATAGGTGTACATTCCATCCTCCACCCCGTCATCGCCGCTGGGTGCGCGAACATATAGAGAGATGTACAGATTGCGAATCTCTACGATTGATGGACTGCCCGCACTGGTTCCAATCGCGGCACTCTGTGTTGTCGGTCCTAATGGGATGCACGCCCCGCCAGGGCACGCCTGCCCTGCCGTTCCCGCAAGTTGATTCTCGATCTTGCCATTGCAGGCCGTGGTGGTCCACTTGCCCGTCTCGCCGCAAGTTACGCCGCCATCGATCACAATGTTGCTCTGTCCATTGAGATCAATACAGCCCGCACCAGCGCAGTAGTTCGGTCTTAGTGACGCTCCAGGCTCAAATAGCAAAGTAACTGGATGTCCGGGAGTCCCGCTGCCATAGAAAGTAATAAAGGTGGTGGCATTTCCGCCCGTGAACGCGCCGCACAGGTGGACCGTAGTATCTGATCCAATCTGAGCGCCTCCGTTGCCCCAGTTGCTAGAAGTGTTGACGAAAGTGGCGGCAGAGGCATTCGCGCAGTCCAGGCCCGTATTGGCTCCTCGGGCCGTTTGAGCAATATATACGTTTGAACGAGTTGCCTCTGCTGGAAGGGTCAACGAAGAGAACAAAAGGAAAACCAAGCAGGCGTGCCATCTCTTAGACCGCAGCGAGTCATGGCGTGTGAATAGAGATCTAGGTTCCATGGCTGTAACTCCTGTGTTTGTACTTCTTCCTCCAGCTTACCATGACTCCCTGAGGGGGGCAATGGCAGGGCTCCAGAGAGAACCGCACACCCACAGAACTGTGTATGCACATCGTATTCCACACATTCCAGGTGCGTTACAAATGACCAGCCAGACCGCTCTTAAGGGCGCGTCTGAGTCAAGACGACCGCGCTGGGGTTCAGGCCAAAGACGGTTCGTCAAACGACCGCTCGAATCAAGGCGCAAATGCTGGTCGGCCACATCATGCAGTATTGCTGCGTTTAAACAGTCCCAACCCCATGAGCCACAAGAGGCAACCCCAACTTCTCCTCACTTTGACGGCGACCTCCTCATGCGAAACCGATCTCCTGACCAAACACAAAGCCCCATAGCCGAGGATCCGAACGACTTCGTGGAGGCACGAAGTGATCCAATAGCCGACAAATGCTAGGCGGCCGTGATGATACTGGCAATACTGCAGATTGGCCTTTCTCATCTCGATGTAAAAGCGTGTCGGCGCTCTGGACGAGCTTGCCCCGCACTGGTGGACGGCGGAGGTTCCCGGATAGAAGACGACCCGCCAGCCAGCGTCTCTGAAGCGCTTGCACCACTCGATGTCCTCACCATACATGAAGAACCTTTCGTCAAGAAGTCCGACCTCGTCCATGGCCTCGCGGCGGACTAGCCAGAACCACCCTGTGAGCACCTCAACGTCGGCCGTACGGTCGTATCGAAAGTATGTCATCAGGTAGGCGCCAAAGCGCGTCGAATGCTTGAAGACCACATCCAGGGCCAGTGCCCGCCAGAACCAGTTGCCAACCGTGGGGAAGTGCATACAGGATGCGCCGACGGACCCGTCCGGCATGATCATCTTCGGGCCCAATACGCCGATTTTCGGGTGCTCCTCCATGTAACGCAACAGTTCGTCGAGGCACTCCTGCGACGCCACGACATCGCTGTTAATGAGGCTGACGTACTTGCCGGTACTCTCTTTGATGCCGATGTTATTTCCCCCGGCGAAGCCGAGGTTCTCTCTGTTGCGTATGAGATTGACAGCCGGAAACTCGCTCTCGACGACATCGGTTGTTCCGTCGGACGAGGCGTTATCCACTACGATAATTTCAACATCGGGACGATTCCAAATCGGTTGGATGCTCTTCAAACAGTCGCGTATTATTCGAGCGTTGTTCCAAGTGACGACGACAATGGACAGGCGGTGCTTGGCTTCGCGCTGCATCGAAAGTCTACCCGTTGTACGTTCGGCGCTGAGACCCGGGATCGGAAGGAGCGGCCTTTGAATAGCCTCAAGAGGCCGAGTATGACAACGCATGAGTGCTCTCCGCTTCCGACGTATCTACGATGACCTCAGCGCGTGCGCCGGAACTTCCGGATGCGGTCGCTGGAATCATGGCCAGAAGCGAGTACCAAGCCACAAGGCTTTGATCAAAGTAGGTAATGCCAAAAAACGCAACCACATTGGCGAGCAGCCACGCGCCCCACGCCCAGTGGCGGCGTTCAAGCTTGCGGCTTTCCGACGCGGCTTTCCGGGCTAGCCCAATGCTTCTGAAGCACCTCGCGAGAATGGTAATGAAAAGGGCCAAGCCCAGAAGTCCTCCTGTGATGGCGGCGTCAACGAACGCATTCGCGGTGTCATGCATCAAGTAGCCCCATTGTTCGGTGTTGCCATAGCCTAACAACCACCAGTCGGAGAAATGCAAAATGGTTCGGTTGACCAGCTCGTATCGGTGATCGCCGGAAGAGCCGCCGATGACGCTGACGCGCCCAATCAACGCCCATACTGGCGCTTTCATTACCAGGTGGAGGCCCACGAGCAGCGCAACGAAGGCCCCGCGAAACACACGCATACACCTGCGGAATGGCCAAAAGAACACTGCACCGATTGCCGCGGCAATTGCCATCAAGGGTGTAGCAGAAGCACAGGTGACGGTCATGGCCAGACCGCCAAAGAGCCCAATGATTGCATACATTTTTGCCCGCTTGGCCCACCAGAGGCCCGCGAACAGGGGCAGGAATGTGGCGCCCAGGGTGCCGGCAATGATCGGATGAGCGAAAGGTCCCTGGGAGCGGATTCGACCATCCCGGACAGCGGTGATCGCCGGGACGCCGCCGAAAACTGAGAAGGCGTTGCGTCCAGTTAGCTGCTCGAGGATCATGCAAACTGCAACAAACGCACAAATTATGGAAAACAACTTGAGGACGCGGTCGACATCGTCGGAGTCGCGGACCAGAAAACGCACTAGGAAATAGACCCCGAGCGTGTTATAGGCGAGGCCCAGGCGGTTGAGGAGGGCGGCGAAATCGAGGTACAGAAGCGTGAAGGCAAGAACGGATACAAGCGCCCACCAGAGAATCGCGCGGTCCACGGGGTGAAGCCTGAAGCCAGCTTTGCCAGGCTTGAACAGTATGCCCGTGAAAGCCAGGCGCACCCACGTCGCCAGGATCAAAAGCCGGAAAACCATCAAATGGATGCCGCCGACCACGAGGACCTGTCCCATCGGAATCAGAAGACACGCGGAGAGGAATGGGAGTATCGCGTACCTGCGTGGTAATGAGAAAATCAGGATACTGGCAAGAACAAGAAGCCCTAGCGTGAGGGGGAGAATCTGACTCTCCTCCGCGCCACCTCCAAATCTGAAATTCGCGGGGTCCATTTACTTGGTAACTGAAGTGTTGCGCTCAGACCGCCAGGATGTCACTGGTGCCACCGATTTGCCGCCGTCGCTGGAACTTCTGGCGGCTGGCCGTTCTTTGCCATCAGGCACTGAGTAGGGTCTCGGAAGGGGATAGGGGGGCGCCTGCACCGCCAGTGCAATTGCGCAGCACGTCGAGGATTCGTCCAGCCGCCTGACCATCCCATTTCTCCGGGATTGAGCCTCTCCCGCGAGAAGCAAGCTGCTGCCGGATGGCAGCACGGATACCATCCGGATCGAGCCCTGCCAGGAGGTTTGTTCCCACATCCACCGTGACAGGCCTCTCGGTGTTGGCGCGGACCGTGATGCAGGGGACGCCCAAACAGGTGGTTTCTTCCTGGATACCGCCCGAATCCGTGATGACGAGGGCTGCATTCGCCATGAGGCACAGGAAGTCCAGATAACCTAAGGGTTGTGTTATGCGAATCCCGGGGTCCGTCGTGATTGCCCCGCGCGCAATGCCGTTCCATTCAAACCGGTGATCGATTCCGAACTCTTTGATCCGCTTTTGAGTTCGCGGATGCGCGGGGAAAATAACCTGGCATTCACCGAGCAGGTCTTCAAGTCCCTCCAGGATGTTCAGGAAGACGGCGCGATCGTCCACGTTCGCCGGGCGGTGCAAGGTGAGCAGAGCGTACCGCGAAGCGGGAGAAGCAGAGCTCCGGCTGGGTCCGCCACTAAGGCCGAGATCGTCGAGAATGTGGGAAGTCTCCGCTTTCTCCTTGTATGCAAGAAGGGAATCGATCATGGTGTTCCCCACGAAGTGCACCCTCTCCGCCGGCACTCCTTCCCGCATCAGGTTTTTGCGGGCGCTCTCTTCGGTGGTGAACAGGAGATCGGAAAGCTGGTCCGTTAGAACCCGGTTCGTTTCTTCCGGCATGGTGCGGTCGAAAGACCTGAGGCCCGCCTCGACATGCGCAATCAGCGGCCGCCTGCCGGAGGCGTCGAAGGAGATCTTGGCCGCAACCAGTGCACATGCCAGCGTCGAATTGACGTCTCCAACCACGATCAGGACATCGGGTTGCTCGCGAAGCAAGACTTCTTCGAACTTCCTCATGACTTCGGCTGTCTGCGCCGCGTGCGAACCGGACCCCACCCCCAAGTTGTAGTCTGGTTCGGGAAGGCCCAAATCGGCAAAGAATGAGTCAGACATGGCCCGGTCGTAGTGTTGGCCGGTGTGCACCAGAACATGATCCACCGCTTCCGGGCTCCCTTTCCGGCTTTCCAAGGCTCCCGGCGGAGTAACGCGAGCGTTGTGTGCTCGAATCGCGGTGATGATGGGAGCCACCTTCATGAAGTTTGGCCGCGCCCCCACAATGCTCATGACCTTCATAGTTTCGCCGCCTCTACGTTGCGCCCCGAAAGAGCATACAACAGCCAGCCCAGCTCATAAGGGCGGCATTCGAACCGAACTCGCAGGTTGTCCACACGCACGGGCCGACTTTCCTTCCCCATGAAGCTCAGCGCTCTGGCCGCCAAAGTCCCCCTCAAACCCAAGTGGATGCCTCGCCAGATCAACTGCCGCCGACCATCGCGCAGGTCCGTGCGCAGTTCGTTATTCTTCGAGACCCACCCTAGTCCCTGGTAAATCGCATCGGTGAAGTCGCTTCCAGTCGCCTCAACCAGCGCAAAGAGCGCCATTGGAGCCATGCCGTGTTGGTGTACCGAATATACCGGGTAGGTTTCAAACACCTTGCCCGTCCGGGCGTCATAATGCCACCACCACTGACCTGACGGCCCCTGCATCCGGCAGATGGCTTCCCCACAACGACGCGCCATCTCGACAGCCGGCCCGACTCCGTACGCTTGGCCGAACTTGGCCAGCGCATAGATGGGATAGACTTGATCCGCAAAGCTGCCGATATGGCCTCTCACTATCCCTTGCAGGCTCCGGCCCCTGTCGGAGTGGCCGAAGATTCCATGCGGCCCCTGATTCTTTCCGAGGAGCCGATAGGCTTCAAAAGCGACGTCCGTCATCAAGGGCATGTCGCCATAGGCAGACGACCTGACGTGCGCCAGACCCGCCAGCAACCAAGCCAACTCCATCGTCCTGCCCTGGCGAGCCTGCTGGGAATGCTTCAGGACATCCCGAAGATCCAGACCGTCGCAGGCGTCGGGTACGGACTCCGGCGCGACCTCACCGCAGAGCCAAAGCAACAGGCCAAGATCTCCGAGGTTGCGCATCCTGTCCTTAGCGGAGAGCAGACCGCGGAGCAACTTGCGGAGGTCAAAGGGCACAGCATGGCCGCTGCCTTCCCGGCGTGCGAGGCCCAGAAGGCTCA
>OBLU010002115.1_pt1 | contig 18394 bp, 16 predicted proteins | sample 1518681 | NCBI WGS metagenome assembly OBLU01 (sample SAMEA3539304, study PRJEB22396) | soil metagenome | biome: tundra; feature: field; material: soil | place: USA | collected 2010-05 | depth 0.15 m | reverse complement strand
GAAAACCGTTGTGCCTGAAAGGGTACCGGGGGTTCGAATCCCTCTCCCTCCGCCAGTAAGTCCTTGTATATCAATAAATTAGCGGAAAGATCCGAACTGACAGTACTTTTCCCCGCAAAATAACAGATTTTCTCGCGAACCGGAACTGGAGAATTATCTCCGCCCGAGCTTTACCCGCCATTTTCTGCCCAATTCTCTGATCGCAGTTTTGGCAGTTCCGATTTCAGTCGAATCGGAACCGGAGAAATTTGGTATCGAAAGTTCGAATTCTGTTCGCTCCGCCACGCAGTCTAGGTTGTTTATTTTGGTCAACTTACATCAGAGAAAGACCCCGGAATTCGGGCCTTTTCCGAGAATTTCTTCCACCAGAGAATTTCTCCTGCTACCGGAATCCCGCCCGAGAAGAGACCTTTTCTCCGACCTGACGAGCGGAGGTCCGGTTTCTACAAGAAGTTCCGCAGAGAATTCGCGTGCCTCTCCGCCTGCCGTCGCCCTGCTAAATTCTGCTTTTGGTCTAGTCGACAACTGCAAGGCGATTACGCGATAGGGCAGTTTCCTGGTTCGGGACCAGGGGGTCGGAGGTTCAAATCCTCTCTCCCCGACCATATATTTCAATAACTTACAGCCGTTTTATTCCGATTGAAAAAGCCACTGTAGACGAATTTGTAGCGGAGCAAGCCTCCAAGATCAACAAGCGGACATTCCACGAGATGCCTCGAACTCTTTCAACGAAAGGAGTTCGCTCTTTGGAATCTGGTGGAGATGAGAAGGCTGCTCCGATAAAGATCGTCAAAATGGCAATGGGGCAAAGGCGACGCGACTCGTACCTCAATGATGTTGAACGAGTTAGTGGATACCTCGAGTGATACTCTATCGAGCACATCCGTTGTTGACCCGTAGACCTCGTATGATCGATGATGAACTGACGGAAAAAATGAAAAAGCAGGCACCACCAGCGATCAAGGACGAGGTCCAAGGCGGGAACCTGCCGTCAGGGCCGGCCTATCGGTTCTCGGGGCACGAGACTTTTGCCTGCCGTTACTCTTGGCTACCGAAGGCTTTTTCGGAGTTGACACGCGATCCGAATCTATTTGCTAATGAGGAGTTCGCCATGGTTCGTCTCGGAGTCGGGCGGAATATGGTAAAGTCCATCCGATTCTGGGTTCAGGCTGCGGGGATCGCCACCACTACGAAAGAAGGTCTCGAGACGACGGAATTCGGAAGGCGGGTCCTCAATGAGAAAGACGGCTTTGATCCGTTTCTGGAAGACATCAGAACACTGTGGTTGATCCATTGGAAGATTGCCTCAAACGCTCGCGAACCTCTCTTTGCGTGGGAGTTTCTGTTCAATCGATGGCAGCATCCCGAAATCACGCGAACTGAAGTGATCACTGCGTTCATGCAGGAAGCGGGACGCTTGGATCGGAAACTATCCTCCGTGACGCTGGAGCAACACTTCGACACATTCTTGCACACGTACGTACCGACACAAAATTCAAAAGGCGACGTTCGCGAAGACAATCTCGACAGCCCCCTTGTTGAATTGGACTTGATCCGTCGCGTTGGTCAAAAAAATTGGATAGATCAGGAAAGAGCGAAACTGTTTACGCCTTCAATCGCGAGTCAAAACACTCGATCACTCCTGAACTATTTCTTCTTTGTGTCAACGAATACTGGCAGAGTCGGTTTCCGAATGAAGAGACTCTCTCATTTCGGGATGTCGCAGTCAACGTCGGAAGCGTCGGACAGATATTTAAGCTTCCGGAAGCTGACATTCGAGAGCGGCTAGAGACAATCCAATCGGACTCAAAGGGTGCTCTATCGTTTCACGAATCGCCAGCCGTATCCCAGCTGGTCAAGAATCCTTCGGTCATGATCGATCCTTTGTCTCTCGTTTACGAGACGGAGGTGGCTTTTGCCTGAGAAAACCATTGCAGGGTTATTTAACATTCAGGACCGCTTCGTTCGGTCACTGAACCTCGAAAGAGATTTCTTCGACGCCTCATCGCTTGAGGGGTATGTCATCACTCCTCAAATAAAGCGAATGCTTGACCGCCTGAGGGTTGGATTAGTTCCAGGCTCAACCCAACGGGCATGGAGAATAACCGGAGACTATGGTTCTGGAAAGTCTTCGTTTGCACTGCTTTTGGCGAACCTGTTTGGTGACAGAGCTGATCGGCTTCCGCCAAAATTGAAGGCCGAGCTTCGTTCCGTGTCAGGCGCTAAGCTCCTGCCAGTGTTGGTTACGGGATCTCGTGAACCTTTGGCGGTGACGCTGTTGCGCGCGCTTGCCAAAGCCATTCAAAGTCTAAGAACGAGTGGCCCAACTCCTCAAGTACTTGGAACAATAGAGCGACTGCTACAGAATGCAAGCGCGAGCGAGCTTCGAACTACCGAAGCAGCCGAGGCGGTAGAAGCCGCTGCGGATTATGCAAGTCGAACAGGAAGATGCACTGGTCTGCTCATTCTATTGGACGAACTCGGTAAGTCACTAGAATTCTCAGCGTTGCATCCCGAAAAGCAAGATGTGTTTCTGTTGCAGGTTTTGGCGGAGATTGCAGCTCGAAGCGGCAAACGCCCGATTTTCATCGTGGGTCTGCTTCATCAGGGATTCAATGCTTACGCCGAAAGTCTCTCGCAGTCGGCGCAGAGGGAGTGGGAAAAAGTTGCGGGCCGATTCGACGAGATAATTTTTTCCCAACCTCTCGATCAAGTGGCATACTTGATTGCTGAGGCGCTCAGCGTGAAGGCTTCCAAGCTTCCAATCAATATCGCGTCCACTGCGGAAGCGGAGATGGAGCGTGTTCTTGGGTTGGGCTGGTATGGACCCAGGGTTAATCCCAAACTAATGCTGGCTCTTTCCAGACGACTCTATCCGATTCACCCAACAGTCATACCTGTCCTTGTTCGATTGTTCAGTCGATTTGGACAAAATGAGCGGTCTTTGTTTAGTTTCCTTCTGTCTAATGAGCCGTTTGGACTGCAGGCATTTGCGGAGAGATCTCTGGGCTCGGGGGAGTGGTTCAGACTGAATAATTTATTCGACTACACGAGAGCATCCTTTGGCTACCGCTTAGGAATGCAAAGCTATCGAAGTCACTGGAACCAGATTGATTCGGTCATAGAAAGCTTTCCTCTAGAGAATGTTGAGGAATTGGAAATCTTAAAATCCGTTGGCATCCTAAACCTAGTCGATAGCTATGCGCTGCCCCCGACAGCTGAGATTCTGCGAGCTTCCAGCCGAGTCTCGAGGAATAGCTCCCGCTGGGAGGCTATTGCTGACAAGCTTCAAAGACAGAAGCGAGTTCTCTACTTTCGCGGCCCAGCTGCGGGATACTGCTTGTGGCCTAACACGAGCGTTAATCTCGAGAAAGCTTATGAGGATGCATGTTCGGCGACAGGTACGGTGCTTAAAGTTTCGAGCCTTTTGGGAGACCACATTGAGGATCGTCCGATAGTGGCACGTCGCCACTATATCCAGACCGGTAATCTGCGGCATTTCGATGTCGACTTTGTGCCCTCCGAAAGTCTCGAACGTGTTCTTCGTGGGGGGGAGGACGATTCATCCGATGGGAGAATCGTCGTCGCGCTTTGTGACACGGAACAAGATCGGCATTCAGCGTTGGCGACCATAAGCAAGGTGGGTGCGTCGGCTGGAGACCTCACGCTGGTGGCTGTGCCACGCCCGCTCAATGTTTTGGTTGGCATGATTCAGGAGGTGCAAAGATGGCAGTGGATCATGACGAATACGCCAGAGCTAAATCATGACCGATACGCAGCAAACGAGGTTTCACGTCAGGTGGCAGTTGCGCAACTCATGTTGAAAAAGGCGGTTCTTGAATTCATTGGATTGCAGCAAGCTGACCGCCCGACGGACCTCCGCTGGTTCCGCGCAGGAGCACCCCAGAAGATCAGAGAAGGAAAAGAATTGCTAGCATCGTTGTCCACGATCTGCGATCAGGGGTATCCGTTCGCGCCATGCGTCAAGAACGAACTTGTTAATCGGCGGCAACTTAGTTCAGCAGCAGCAGCGGCACGAATGCGACTCATTGAGAGGATTTTTACGCATTCTGAAGTTGCTCGGCTCGGAATGGATGAAGGAAAAACTCCGCCCGAGATGTCTATGTACCTTTCGGTCCTGGTCGAATCAGGCTTGCACAGATTCCAGGCGGGAAGGTGGATTCTCCAAGAGCCTAGGTCAATGTCAGATCCTTGCAATATCAGACCGTCAATGACCTATCTGCTGAAAATGCTTCAAGAGGGTAGGGGGCGTCGGATTCGCGTATCTGACGTCATTGCGAAACTTCGCCGAGCTCCGTATGGGCTGCGAGATGGTCTGAGTTTTCTTCTCCTGGCAGTCTTTGCGCAGATTCGCGAGCAGGATTTGGCTTTCTACGAAAACGGTTCCTTCATGAAAACAGTCGGAGGTGAGGACTTTCTCCGAATTGTGAAGGAACCGGCGTCATTTGAGGTTCAATTTTATGAGATGAGCGCTGTAAGGTCCGACCTTTACAGGAGGTTGAGCGCCGTTCTGCAGCTCCCTGTTGCCGAACGCGGTCACGTCGAACTTCTCGATATCGTTCGACCTCTATGTCAATTCGTCAGCAATTTACCCTTCTTCACGCAAAGAACTGTGAATCTCGATGAGGGAACCTTGAATGTTCGGCGCGCGTTGTTAGATGCGCGTGAGCCGGCTACGCTGCTTTTTGAGAATCTTCCGCATGCACTGAACTTCGATGCAGAAGAGGCCGTGTCTACAAGAATGGAACAGTTCGTACAGGGACTTCGCGATTCTCTGGAACGCCTCCGGTTGTGCTATTCCGATCTATTGGGTCGTATCGATCTATCAATCGGGAAAGACCTCCATGCAACGAGTGCCAGGAGCGATCGCCGTATGTTGTCTGCAAGAGCACGATCCCTACTGGTATCAGCGGCCGAACCTCGACTTAAGGCTTTTTGCGTGCAATTAGCCGACGAGAAATTGGCAGACGCGGAATGGTTAGAGGCTCTGGCAAGTCTTGTCTGTTCCAAGCCTGCATCGAAGTGGCTTGACAGGGATCAACAACTTTTCGAACGCGAGCTGAGTCAACTTGCTGGCAGCTTTCTCCGCCTTGAAAGCCTCGTCTTTTCCCAGTCGAGGGAAAGTGCGAGCGGGCGAGCATTTCGAGTTGCAATTACGAAGCAGGATGGCTTTGAACTTGAGCGGGTGGTTTTTTTCGATGACCGTGATGGTCTGGCTATAAAGCGTCTTGAATCCAAAATCATGAAGCTTCTCGAAAACGACCATGTCCCGGGAGAGGTCGCATTGGCTCAAGTATTTTGGCAGGTGTTTTCAACGAAAGGCGGTTCGTCATGACAAAAGCTGTTAGGCACATTCTTAGCCTTTCAGGTGGAAAAGATAGCGCCGCCCTTGCGATCTATATGCGAGATCGTGTTCCCGAAATGGAGTACATCTTCCACGATACCGACAAGGAACTCCCAGAGACGCGCGAGTATCTTCATCGTCTTGAAGCGATCCTGGGGAAGAAAATTAACAAGACTACTTCAGATCGCAGTTTTGACAATTGGCTTAAGGTCTATGGCGGAATGATCCCTTCGAATCACCGACGCTGGTGCACCAAGATGCTTAAGCTTAAGCCGTTCGAGAAGTATGTTGGCGACGATCATGTTTACAACTACATCGGGCTCAGGGCCGATGAAGACAGAGTCGGTTATATCAGTCACAAGGCCAACATCATCCCGGTGTATCCGTTCAGAGAGGACGGTTTGGTTTTTGCTGATGTCCACCGCATCCTTGAAGAGTCTGGCTTGGGTCTCCCGCGATACACCGAGTGGGGACGGACCCGATCCGGCTGCTTTTTCTGCTTTTATCAGCAGAAGATCGAGTGGGTTCGTCTCAAGGAGCATTATCCCGATCTTTACGAGGAAGCCAAGGCATATGAGATTCCCAACATTATTAACGGGAATACTTTCTTCTGGAATGGCAATGAATCCTTAGCGGAGTTGGAAAGACCGGAGCGTATGGAACAGATTCGGTCCAATTGGGAAGCGAAGAGGACAAAGGCACGCGAAAGCGCTGCAAATCAGAAGCTCGTCCAGATACTTGCAAACGCTGATTTCGAAGAGGAACCAGAGGGCTGCCTGATCTGCCAGCTCTGAGTGATTTGCTGCACCAGGGTGGCCGAAGGGCGTCCGCCTTGCATCGGAAAGGTTCATTCAAATGTTCAAGGTGGCCGCCAGGACAGTGTTGGAACTCGGATCTGAACTTATCAGTTCAGACGCAATTGCCATCTATGAGCTCGTAAAGAATGCCATCGACGCCCGTTCCAAAGATGGAGTGACAATTGAATTGTCCATCTCGCTTCGTCATAGCCACTACATCGATCTGCTTGCGCGCGTAAGTGACGCGTGCGACCTTCGTAAAGAAGAACACTGGCCAGCCTCAACTACAGCAAGGACATTAGCTGAGCTCAAGGCTGAGATAAAAAGCCAGATTCAAGCGTCCTGTCCGGCGCAAGTCCGCGGCGACATAGTAAACAAGATTGATAGCGCAGCGACGCTGAATGCTCTACGCGGCCAGTTAACTGAACTATACAAGACTACCAACTGGATTGAGATTCGTGACACCGGCCTGGGTATGTCGAAGGACGACCTGCTCAACTCATACTTGGTGATCGGTACTCCTTCCCGCCGCCATTCACTTGAGCGTGAATTGAATGGAACTGCTGTTAAGACGACTTACTTAGGGGAGAAAGGTGTTGGGCGTCTCTCAGTAATGCGTTTGGGGTCGTTACTCTCAATCAGAACAGCAACAGAGCAAGACAAATATTTCAATAACCTGGAGGTTGATTGGAGTGAATTTGAAGACCTCGATAAGATGATCGAGGATATCACGATCTCCCCGACAACCGGCTCGAAGAAGATTCCAGCAGACTACTCCGGCACTGTGATCAGGATTTCGGACCTGACGGCGAGCTGGTCTAAACGCGCGATTTTGGAAGTCGCAACGTGGGATCTCGCTCGAATTGCTGACCCCTTCTCACGTTCCAAAAGAAGATTTAGAATCGCAATAATCTTCAATGGAGAACGAGTTGAAATTCCCCGACTCGAGCAATCGCTGCTCGATCTTTGCCAGGCGAGGGCCAGTGGCACATACAGTATCGCGAACGGAAAGCCCGCCTTGGAGATCAATCTTTGGTGTGGAGACCTAGGTAAGGGGAATCCTCCAGCGCAGCGGCGTATCTATTTGGAAAAGATCGATTTGCGTTCAATAACTAAAGACACCGATAGTGAAATATCCGATCGCGCATTGACTACGATCGGACCCTTTTCATTTGAACTCTACTGGTATAACCGCCGCCTGATGAAAGGCGTTGACTCCATCGGAGACAGGAAGCACTTGTTGCGCCTTCTCGAACAATGGTGCGGCATTATGCTGTTCCGTGACGGCTATCGAGTCTTTCCATACGGCGATGACGACAATGATTGGTTGGGCCTCGATAGACGGGCATTTGCCTCTGGAGGTTATAAGCTCAATAAGACGCAATTCGTCGGAAGAGTCTCTATTTCCAGGATCGCCAATTCGCAGTTGATTGACCAGACGAATCGAGAGGGACTTAAGGATTGTGACGAGAAATCTGTCCTTCTTGAGGTGATGCAATTCGTCATTCAAAACAGGATGCGGTTTTTCCTGGATGAAGTGGAGCGAAATCATAAATCCTTAACTGTTGATTTCGAAATGAGCGAACACCATGTGAAAACCTTACGTGGTCGCGCATTGACCTCCATCCGAGCCTTAGAACAGAGACATAGCGAAGAGCGTCCTACGCTCCATCAATTAACGACAATCATCGAAGAAATGAATGACTACTTTCTGGCCGCAAAGGAGCGCGCAGAGCAAATCGAAGATGAACGAGATCGAATGGTACAGCTCGCGGGAATAGGTCTAATGCTGGAGATTGTCGCCCATGAACTAGCGAGATCAACTGAACACACAATTGAGATTTTAGACAACGCCCCTGTCGGTTCGGGAGCGGGGGAGCTCTCATCCGTCTTCCGGACCTTACGCGATGAAATGAATACAATGAATAAGCGTCTGCGCGTTCTTGACCCACTGAGCATATCCGGTAGACAGAGAAAAGAGACTTTTGATTTTGGCGAACTAGTTGGTGAGGTGCTCGCCGGTCATGCAGCGCAGTTCCGGCGTCATCACGTTCATGCAACAGTGAAGCTGCAATCTGGTGTCTCAAGGGTGATGGTGACCGGTGTCAGAGGAATGTATGTCCAGATACTAGAAAACTTGGTCCAAAACTCCGTCTATTGGATGGCGCTGAAGAGAGCTGATGAGGCCGACTATAAGCCGTCTATCACGATTCGTCTTGGTCCTTTCCCGACTCTTATGGAATTCCATGACAATGGCCCGGGAGTCCAAGCTTCTCTTCAAGAGGAGGTATTTAAGGCTTTCTTCTCCACAAAGGGAAAATCCAGACGCCAGGGCTTAGGGCTTTACATAGCACGGGATTGTGCGGAGCATAATGGCGCATCGCTCTACCTCTCCCCGGAGTGTGATGTCCAAGCCGGGCGCCTCAATACCTTCATTCTCGAACTGCAGGAGGCGAAGTGATTGACAAAGTTAAGGCGCTCCTAAAAGAGAGGAACTTTTCGGTGGCAGTCATTGTTGACGATGCCTACGATGAAACGCCGTATGCTGAAGATCTTGCGGCTGCGCAGTGGAATTCGTTTTTTGATGACCTATCCGGCGTTGAGGAACAAAAGTTGCGAAGTGTGTTCGGCTCTCAATATGACGAGTTTAACACCACAGAACTCATAAGGAACAATGGTTTCATCGCGAAATTGTGGAATGTGCGAGCTGAGATACTACCTGCTGCTTCAATCTTCGCGTCATATGAGATTGATCAAGCTGGCAAGCGGGCGGCTCTGGATCCGCTACAGAATCTTCTGAGGGACGATCTGGAAATGACATGCCATACCGTCGGGAGGGACGTCCCACTCAGCCCACTCGGTGCTCAAGTTATATTCCTAGATCTCTTTTTGGGATCTGCAGATCGTGAGGAGGCCGTGCAAAACGCGGCGAGCACGATAAGGGAGCTAATTAAGTCAACGCCAACGCAGCCACCAAGTGTAATTCTTATGTCTCGGAGTCCTCAACTATTGGAGATTGCGCCAAGGCTTCGTGATGATGCGGAAATCCTTGGTTGCCAGTTTCGAGTCATGAGTAAGAGCCAACTGAATGACGTCGCAACTGTCGCTGAGAACATTTATGAGCTCGTGGTCTCGCATCCCGATGCGGTTGTTCTCAGCCAGTTTATGGTTGCTTGGAGTGTTGCCTTGGACCGAAGCAAACAGGCGTTTATGCGGAGCATCCGCTCACTAGATCTTGCCGATTATGCGAATGTCCAGGCCCTGGTTCTTGAATCAGAGGGTGAGCCGCTTGGCGATTATGCATTGGATTTGTATGACTTGCACCTTCACAGCCTGCTGGAAGGGGAGGCCGATCTTGTTGCAGCAGCCCAGAGGATAACTACGATCAATTGGAAGAACTACCCTCCCGCGCAATTTACGCCGTCTCCGGCGTTGACGGCGATAACCGATGGCTGCTTTTTCCATAATCAGGTAAGAACCGACTCGTACCTTGTAGCTGACAGGAATCGGATGCCCCGTCTAGGAGAGATCTTTCTCGCACCGATACGGAAGGAAGATTCTGCCGATCCGACTACTGAAGTTGGTAAGCGGTACGCATATGTTGTTTTGTCTCAGGCCTGCGACCTGCAACACGGCGAGACAGATCGCTTGTTGCTTCTTCGCGGCGAGGCCAAAACCCACAGTTGGAAGGAGCATAAGCCAGCTTCTTCAACGAGGACGCCCGTGATGAGGGTGGACAATGACACCTTTTCCATAGATTGGGATACTGTGTGTCCTGAGACTTGGATGATGAAGGAGCTTCCGAAGATTCTCGACGGTGGCGTACGCCGCGTTCGCACGTTGAGAATGCCGTTTGCGCTCCAGCTTCAACAAGCATTCATTGGAAATCTCAGTCGTGTTGGGACTTTAGCAGTTCTACCTACGAGATATGGTGCAGCTGTTAGGATTTTCATGCGAAGTTCTTCCGAAAGGGCGATTTTGCTGACGGAAGCGTCGGTAGATTCCGAGAGGGCTGTTTGCCTCGTGGGTCGAACTGCGAAGAACAACTTGATGGAATGGCTGCTTCTGTCTCCGGCGATCAAGCAACAATTGAGAGAGGCCCTCAACGATGTTAAGGAAGCTGAGATCCCCAAAGGAACGCCGAACCTGAGCACGATACGATCAGACCCTGAGTTCTTTCGTATGCTGGGTCGAGGCTTACTAGTAAAGCGAGACAAATCCAGCAGACCGTTCAAAGACGTGAGCGAATACGATGTAATTCAGATCATAACCTCCCCAAGGTTGGAGAATGGCGGACCGATGGACCAGTTATACGGCCCTCTGGTAATTGAAATTGATTTTGGGGAGTCGGCGCTTACAAGTGTCAGGGGCGGAGGAGAACTGGACTAACGGGGCGGAGCAGTGGATTAAGGAGGCAAGCAGGCGGTGAAGATGACGCGGCTGAGCTGCCACCGGTTTCGGAGCAATGAAGTCCGGTTGTGGCTCAGCATTCTGGCCTACAACCTGGGAAACCTGTGGCGTCGGTTGACTCTGCCGACAGGCACGGCAGACTGGTCGCTTACAGTTTGCAGCAGCGGGTGGTGAAGACGGGCGGGCGGCTGGTCAAACATGCGCGGTACTACTGGCTGATGCTGGCCGAAGGCCACCAGACGAGAACACGGTTCTCGGCGATGTTGCACAGGATTGCGCTGTTGCCGATTGCGGCGAGCTAACGACTGACCGCAATGCCGGTAAACCGAATCGTTGAGGACAAAGAAGGAGGGACAAGTGTCGGAGAAATTGACTTGGAGGGCTCTCGATGAGGGGGGCGAGGCAAGGACGGCAGCGAATCGCCCGGCTTTTCTTCCGCAAACGCCGGCTCCTTCGAGGCAAACATTCTTTTGGCCTTGCAATTTGCCTTATGAACGGTATGATTTTAGGGAACCGGTGCCGAAAAAGGAGATTCCGGCTAAGAACTTGACTACAGTACGTGAAGCCTCAAACGACTTCGAAGGCCTCATGTCCTTGTCACGCCCGGATTGAAGTCTGGCGAGGTACTACGGCGAACAACCGTGCCTCATCAATGGAATCCGGTGAGGTATACTCGTGGTGGCAACAGGGAGATCAATGAAAAAGGCGCCGTTCAGAGTTGATCATGCACTTGCAAACCTCTTCATGACGCATTAGCAGGAGTCCCTCCGCTAGTCATCCGAATTCAAAGGCAGGATAGTTTATGATCTCCGATCAATCGTCCTCTGCTATCGAATTACCGGACCTGCCCAACCTGATCCTTACGGGGGTTCGGGATATCATCGCTTGCGCTGAAATAATGCCAGGCGCAACTATATACGCAGATCTTCGAGGCATTGTCACCCGTGTTGCAAAGACGAAAAACACAGTTTACATTACCATTCACGATTCGACCGGATCCCTCCAGCTTAAGGCTGACAAAGACAGATTCTCAGACGCTGAATTCGAAGGATGCAAGAGAATATCAAGGTTTATGCGCGTTCATGCGCGAGGACTTTATGCGCCCGTCGTTAATCGTGAAAGCATAGCAGTCCCAACCGTTGTGCTTTCCCAAGCGCCCGATGTCTTTGATTCTGAACTTGCAAATTTAGAGGCCTCAGCGCTCGACGATGAGATCGCAGAGATCGGAAACCAGCTATTTCTCGCGCGTTTCCGCGAACGTGCCACTGAGTTTTTGCAAAAAGCAGGTTTTCTTGCCCTCGAAACCCGCTCCATATCCTCGCGCTGGCAAGGAGATGGTGTGCGACCCCTCAGATTAGACTATCCTGGTTTCGGAACTCCAGCTTATCTCGTACCGTCCCCCCGAACGCAATTACTCCGAGCAATGGTCTTCACCGGGAAGAACAAGATTTTCTCCATCGCCCGCTGCTTCACTGGAACACATCGCGATTCCATCGTCAGTGCAGAAAGCCTCTTCGTTGCAATCGAATGGCTTGATTCCACGGTGGCGGATATGGTGGCGATTACGGTAGAAGTCCTCCGATACATTCTCGCAGACGCAGGAACGCTCCCCAATGACAAGCACCTTTTGAGAAAGCCGTGGAAAACCATGAATTATCCATGGCCCCCGCCAATCACTCTGAACCATGTCGCAGAGCCGGAAGTGCAGATGTTCGACGTAAAGACTGACACTTCAATGCCTGGCTTACAGGCGATTTTTCGCGTGTGCTGGCCTCCCGACATAGTCTTGGCAGAAGGCGCGTGCGAAGTCTTGCGCGACAACGCCTTCGTTAGTACGGCCTCTGTTCATTTGGAACGATTAATTTGCACCATTGTTCCTGCGCGCCGCAGGTTACAGGATCTTCGTCAACTACCCTGGAGGCGACTTTGACCACAAAAGAACGATCACGCCTTCACAGTATCGAGCGTCATTGGCTCGTGACACCGAGAGGGCACGCACTGGATCAGATGCGCGTTGAGCGCTTTGATCCAGTCAATGCTCTCTTCCATTCTCCCACCGAGTATGTCTTTCCGCAGCTCCAGAACCGTGAGGCTATAATTCCTAATGACGTCGTGCTGGACAAGATGTTGGAGGAATTTGTCCGAGGCGAATTTGGAAGTCAGCGGAACCCTGAACCTCCCCCTTCTCCGTGGGTCATCGAAGATGCCGATCGCATATCAATCGGCGATCTTAAGACCTATTTAGAGACGTGTGAAAACGAGTTGGTATTTAGTGGAATCGCGTCAGGAATAATAAAGCGCTCGAGTGGTGATACCATCGCGCAGGTTCGTGATCTTCTCGAACATCCAATTTTAGGAAATGTGGCGAACAAAAAATACAATGGCTCACTTCTTGACGAAGCTCTGCGTAATTGCCTTGAAACAAAAAAACGATTGTGCATAATAGTTCCAGGCTTCCCTTTCAAAGATCAGAACATTTTCCGCACTCAATGTGGTGCCGGGCACGTGGACCTAGCAGAGATTGCACTGCTAGTTAGATTGCATCTTTTGTCAATCGCCATTTTTCAAGTTCATCCTTATGGGATGGATTGGTTGATTGTGACCGATGGCACCGCATACGCACCCATGTTCCGAGTCGATCAGCAGGCTGTCAAGCGTTATCATGAACGTCTGCTGCATTTGCGCGAGCAGCTCAACATTTACGGGACCGTGGCATTTGTTGATCTTGAAGAAGTCTGTCATCATTTAGGTGATAATTCCTTAGGAGAAGACATATTCGACTCTGTTAAGGAAGCCGTGGCGAGCGGCCTAGAAAGGATTCTTGATCGGAAAGGCGAGATACATGAAACATTCAGAACGTTGGTGCGTGGCATCAAGTGGAACATGAACTTTAGAGACGTTGCGGCTGATCTGTCGTTGGACAGGGAATTGCTCTGGCTCTTGATTACCGCAGAGAGTCCTGATAGACTAACCAAGGATAACGCCCAAAGATGGCACGCGCTCGACGAACTGGCAGTCAAGAGTGCCATCGCCTACGCTGCCTATAACCTCACCGTTCGGATACTCCGGGTGTTTGAGAATGTCTTCCCGTCGTGTCTAAGAGGAACAACTCATGCGAAAGCCGATCAGATAGCTGTTCCATCGCTTGGTATTTCGCCGTGGAATGGCGTTGCCTTGGCCGAGTCAGGCCTGCTGGGCAGCACTAACGTACGCGTGGAGCCGCTATATAAGGCCTCAAGGAGGGGCGCCCTTCGAGCTTACTATCTTGAAGATGACGTCGATCCATTCTTTTATAGCGTCTCGTCAGTATCATGAAAGTTATGAAAGGAACAACAACATGGTAATTCACATTGCTCTTTTTGCATGGAAGCAAGACGTCGCAGCTAGCGTAGTTGACGAGGCCTTGGAAGAGGTTCGGCGGCTGCGCGACAAGGTGCCGGGGCTAGTGAGCATCTCGTGCGGGACTAATGTTTCTAGGTGGAATGAGGGATTCACTCACGGTGTGGTTGTCATTGCGGAAAGCTTCTCGGCACTGGAAGCGTATCGCAATCACCCGGATCACATGGTCGTCGGCAAGCTGATTGACTCCTTGGAGGAGAGATCTATTGGGGTCGATTTCGAGGACCAAACGAGGTATTCTCATGCATTGCGTTGAAACTGCAAGACTACTACTAAGGCCGTTCCAACACCACGGCGATGGAGAGGGTCTGTTTTCAGTAGTGGGCAATGATCCGGACATGACTTGGGATCATTCTACACGGCAATTGGATATGGTGACACGGACTGCTGCAGACAGAGCGAAACATTTCGATGAACACGACTTCGGAGTGTGGGCCGTGGTTGAGAAGGAGTCCGCTTCGATGATCGGACAGTGCGGCTTACAGCGCCTTCCGGAGTCCGAGAAGATCGAAATTGTCGTGTATACAGCGAAGAGATTGTGGCGGAGTGGTTATGCCTATGAAGCTTGCGTGGCTTCACTCCGTTATGGTTTTGAAGTCCTGAAGAAAGATGAGATCCTGGCTGTGGTCCGACTCGAAAATGAAAGCGCAAAGAAGCTGATGCTGAAACTGGGGTTCACGCATCTCCGGTTCGATCATCTCTATGAGACAGAAGTTGAAGTATTTGTCATCAAGCGAGAGAATTTCTTCGCCAGCCTTGACGATCTTTTCATTGTGCGGCCATGTCCTCGAACAGATCCTGCGCCGGCATAAGGGAGAGCCTCCGATAGATGGTGCAGGTGTGGAAGGGATGAAGTGAGTTGTTCGCCATGCTGTGTCTCGACAGGCTGTTTTCGGCGTTTGCGCACCGTGGTTGCTCAGACATCGATATGTGTCCATTCGAAGCTCGCCTTCAGTCGGTAGCCGACCTCATTCATGACGGCCTCTTCCGCTACGACGACGGCATGTGCGTCGATCAACAAGTCTGCTTCCAAGAACACATTGTCAAGTTCAACCTCCACAAGAGGAATGTCACACAGTTGATCTGAGATTCTTTTCCTCAAAACACGGAGGAGTCGCAATTCTGGAGGTATCTTGAGCTCTTTCGTCGGCCTCTCAAAGGAATGTGACGGACGCAATAATTGGTCTATGCGTCACCCGAGAGGCCGGCGAAAAGGCTCGATGAGAATGCTTCCATCACGTTGCGTTATTCCGGCGGGGCTGGCAGTTTAGTGCTTTGATGTTGCCAGTACGCAAGCCCGAGGGCGATTGCGTCGAACATGGCCATACGAGGATGTTCCGATTGCCATGCGCGGCGCTTCGGAGGTAGTTTCCAAAGAAGGTCCGGAAAAATACGAGCGAGAGCAACCGCAATCTCGTCTCTCGTCTCGCAGCCCATATTGCGAAACGTCTGGCGCACGTCGTCGTCTTTAATCAGGAAGATTGAAATCGAATGCGCAGAGGCAACTCGGGTCATTACTTCGACGAGAGATCTAATATGGGAGCTGGTGTTCGCCCTTTCCCAACGTTCCCTCTTTACTACGATTGCCGACGGAGAAAACGATTTCAACAGTACTGCAAGCCGTTTGCTCGCCATCGCAGCCTCCGCCTCACCGACAGCCCGGTAGACGCGTAGACCCGAGTCGCGCAGCAGTCTGTGACCTTCGAACACTGCGTAGCCGAATCGTCGGTGTCGGAGATCAATGGCCAGTATTGTGGGATCGTAAATCCGGAGGTTCATGAGGCGGTGTTGTTTGATTCCGGATTCTTTCGTTCGCAAAAGAATTCCAACCTACGGGCAACGGGGACTGCTTCTCGACCTCTAGCGGTGCTCTGATGCAGTTCTCCCTCCATCTTCGCCAACCGCTCTTCGATTCCTGCCTCGACGGTTTGGTAGAGTCCAGGGAATAATTCAGAGATGGGCACTCGGAAGATGGCCTCGTAGCCAAACGCCGTCAGGAGATCGGGCACCGAGTCGGAACGCTCGTGGCGAGAAATCGGGACCCCGGAACGGAATCCAAGAATATGCGCCAGCTCCTTTTGGCTCAGACCGCTTCTCTTGCGAAGAGTGCGAAGGTGGGCGGCGATTGGGTCCAATGTCATGAATCTTGTAAGGGGGCAGTTTATTTGATTGTGCCTTAAGTGTAGCAACCAAGAGGTGTGGCTCAAGGTGGCACTTTTTGCGCGGGGAGGATGGTCCTCTGGATGACTAATTCAGCTTTCCACAGGATGGTGAGGACGAGGCCAGAATTTCCCGATTCTCCCGACGTTTGCTCTGTGGATTCGCGCTGAATATATTCTGAATTCTCACACGGCAATGAGCCTATTGCGGCCGCTATGCAGGAAGTGCCACCTTGGAATTTATTCCTCTGTCAGTAAGCTGTATGCGATGAGCGCCTTGGGAAGGAAGCCCAATCGTTCACGCAAATTGACCCATCGCGGGAATAACTTGTATCTCATGAACACGAAGCGTCTCCGAGCCATTTATCCAACTCTGACAGATAAGGAACTCAAGGAAGCAGAGGAAAACCTCAGCCGCTATTTTGCCTGTGCGTTGCAAATCGCGAGCGAAGCACATCCCGCACCCGTTGACAGTTCGGAACGCCCGGTTACGATTAAGGAAAGGTCGAGTAGTTCATTAAATAACATTCCGTTTGAACATGGGTAACGTATTTGCCTACACCCGTGTTTCGACGGTCAAACAGGGGGAGAAAGGCGTTTCTTTACAGGAACAGAAAGACGCGATACTCCGGTACGCGCAACAGCACGGCCTTGAGATCGTCCGCTGGTTTGAAGAGCGAGAGTCTGCCGCCAAAACAGGTCGCCCGGCGTTCATGCAGATGTTGCAGCTCCTACGCATCAAGGTAGCCCAAGGCGTTGTGATCCACAAAATTGATCGCAGCGCTCGCAACCTTGAGGACTGGGTAGACGTCGGCAAACTTGCCGATGCCGGTGTCGCGATTCATTTCGCGAACGAGGGTGTAGACCTGGCAACGGTATCAGGTCGTCTCTCAGCCGATATCCAGGCAGTGGTCGCGTCTCATTACAGTCGAAACCTTCGGGAAGAAGCCAAGAAGGGTATCTATGGGAGATTGAAGCAGGGATTCTATCCCTTCCGTGCTCCCATCGGGTATACCGACCAAGGAGCGGCGAAGCTCAAGCTGCCCGATCCGGTGATGGCACCGCTCGTCCAAGAAACCTTTGAGCTGTATGACGCGGGGAAATTCTCGCTCATACCGCTTGCGAATCACATGTACGGACGTGGACTCCGCAACCGGCACGGCGGGCCAGTCACACTGAAGGGCATCTCGACAATACTCAACAATCCCTTCTACATCGGGGTCATGAGGATCAAGAAGAGCGGCCAAGATTTCTCCGGAAACCATGTGTCGCTCGTAAGCCGAGAACTCTTCGAACGGGTCCAGGCTCTGCTGAATGGAAAAACGGTTGACCGAGTGGTGCAACATTCATTCCTGTTCAGCCGTTTGGTGCGGTGTGCCAGCTGCCACTATTCCCTCATTGGCGAGCGAAGGAAGGGACATACGTACTATCGTTGTCATAATCGCCCTTTCAAGTCACCCCCTGTGTGTCCGAGAACGTTCATCAAAGAAGAACAGTTGGAGAACGCAGTGCAAAGTATTCTTGAGAAACTCACGCTTTCTAAAGCGGAGGTCGATTATTTCCGCGAATGGATCGCCGAATATCGTCTCAACGCAGGTACAAAGCGCGAAGCGGAGAAGCGGGCCGCCACGTTGCAACTGGAAGCGCTTCGTGCGCGTAAGAGCCGCCTCACCGATCTTTTGCTTGATGGATCAGTTGAGCAGACAACGTTTGATGAAAAGCAAAAGTCGCTCGTTTGGGAGGAATCGCAACTGAAGCAGAAAGTCGCCCGACACGATGCCGGTTGCGACGATGCCCTCAAACAGATCGAGAATACTGTCGGACTCGCAAAAGACGCGTCATTGCTTTACAAACAAGCGAATTTGGAAAGAAAGCGCGAGTTGCTGCGAATCCTACTGTCGGACCTTACTGCGAAGGGGGAAAACATAAGCGCAGAGCTAACAATTCCCTTCAGTTTAATCGTCGAAAGCACAATCACTTCTTATGGTGGACCATATCGGCGGACTTGTCGGACCATGGATAACATCATGAACGAAATCCTGAGATATATTCTGAAAGCTGGCTCAAGGGCCTGGAAATAAACCACGCCATCAGTCTAGCCAACTCCGTCCCATCAGAAAAGATGGGCGGAGTTGTCGTGTTCGCGGATATCTTCCGTGAACACGCCGAGCAAAAGCAGGCCGAGTGACATGCGCAACCGCAGAACCTAGCGGCATTATGCAATTTCGCCCACCCATAAGAGAGGTGGGCGAAATTGATTTGAA
>OBLU010002114.1_pt1 | contig 18396 bp, 18 predicted proteins | sample 1518681 | NCBI WGS metagenome assembly OBLU01 (sample SAMEA3539304, study PRJEB22396) | soil metagenome | biome: tundra; feature: field; material: soil | place: USA | collected 2010-05 | depth 0.15 m | reverse complement strand
TCTAGAGTAACTGTCACCGCATTTCATCAGGATTTATACGGGTTTTGTTGGCATTTCAGGATCGACTAACTACGCCGATCAGGCGTTCTGAGATTCAAAATTTCAGCGCCCCGGTACTCAGTGTGCTGCGGTGCAAAGGAGAACCTTATGTCGGAAGCACTGAAAGAGAAACCGAATGCGGAATCATTGCCGAAGCTGAGTGGCGGAGCCGTAAGCCTCGACGGGCGCTATCTTCCGCCTCCGGCGGACAAAGACGGTAAAACCTGGGTAAGAACGAGCGCGCTCGTCCAGCGGAGTGCCCAAGAGTTATATCAGCAGTGGAGAAACCTTGAATCCGTTCCGCAATGGCAGGAGTTCATCACGGATGTTGTGCAGACCGGCGAGAAGACGTCGCATTGGGTCATGCAAACAGATGGCAAGACTGTTGAATGGGACTCGGAAATCCTGTCGGATGAGCCTGGGAAACGGATTGCCTGGCGCTCGATCGGCGGCGATATACAGAATGCGGGCGAAGTCATTTTCGAGGCAGCTCCGGGCGGTCGCGGGACAATGGTCACCCTTCTGCAGGAACTCGGCCAAGGCAAGTTAAAGACGGCTGTGGAAACACTGGCTAGCCGAAATCCGAAACAGGCCGTCATCGAGAATTTGAGGCACTTCAAGGCGTTTGCCGAGACGGGAGAAATTCCCCGCACCGAAGGCCAACCGCATGGACCGAGAGGAACAACGGGAAAACTCAAGGCCTCGGCCTACGGAGAAACAGTGAAGGTGCCGCCCGGCGAAGGCCTCAAGGCGAGTTGAGGTCACAACTATATCCGGGACGGGGAAAAACTTCTGGCGAAGAGACTTGGTCGTTGGATAAGCATTGGCAAAGCCGCTCAGCGACGAAGCCTGAGCGCATCAGCCTGAATGGAGTGGACTAATGAAAGCAGTCTGTTGGATGGGAAAGAATAAGCTTGAAACTCTGGAGGTAGCAGACCCAGTTCTGCTCAATCCTCACGACGCAATTATTAAAATTACGCGTACGGCAATTTGCGGTTCGGACCTTCACTTGTATGACGGCTTTATTCCCACCATGGAATCAGGTGATGTGCTGGGCCATGAATTCATGGGGGTCGTGAAAGAAACTGGCAAAGAAGTTACAAACCTCAAGCGCGGTGATCGCGTGGTGGTTCCATTTACCATCGCATGCGGCAATTGTCTGTTTTGTAAAAAGAAGCTGTGGGCGGCGTGCGATAACACCAATCCCAATGCACACCTGATGGAAGGTCTCTACGGCTACTCCGGCTCAGGACTGTTCGGCTATTCGCACATGATGGGCGGCTACGCTGGCGGACAGGCGCAGTATGCGCGCGTTCCCTTTGCCAATGTAGGACCATTGAAGATCGAGAGTGATTTACCGGACGAGAAGGTTCTCTTTTTGTCGGACATCTTCCCAACCGGCTATATGGCTGCGGAAAATGCGCAAATCCAGGAGGGTGACACAGTCGCCGTCTGGGGTTGCGGACCTGTGGGTCAGTTCGCGATTGCGAGCGCGTTCATGCTGGGCGCTTCGCGCGTGATTGCGATCGATCGGCTTCCTGAACGCCTGGAGATGGCACGCTCGATCGGTGCGATCACGGTAGATTTCAGCGAAGAGGACGTAAGTGTTTTGACAGCCCTCAAGGATCTAACAGGGGGCATCGGGCCCGATTCGTGTATTGATGCAGTCGGCCTTGAAGCGCACTCGACCGATTTACAAGGTATCTACGATCGGGTCAAGACAGCGCTCATGCTCGAAACAGATCGACCTGGAGTGCTACGCCAAGCGATTCAGGCTGTACGCAAGGGGGGTACGCTGTCAATCCCGGGCGTGTATGGCGGACTGCTTGACAAGGTGCCATTTGGCGCGGCGTTTGGCAAGGGGATCACCATGAAGATGGGCCAAACAAATATGCATAACTATATGAAAACTCTGCTTGATCGCATCGAACAGGGACAAATCGATCCGAGTTACATCATTTCGCACCGAATCACGCTGGACCAGGCCCCGGAGATGTACAAAGTCTGGCGCGATAAGAAAGAACGAGTGACAAAGATCGTTATTGACCCATGGGCGGAGAAAGCAGCATAAACAACAAGCCGGGGAAGTTGCTGGCTAAGCCATTAACCTCCCCGGCATTATATGTTCGTTTTATATCGATGTAATTGTTAAATTGGTTGTGCCGCCAATCAATCCACTGAGTATTCTCGCGATCGCCTTAGCTTCCGGGTGTAGTCGTCGCCACCAGGTTCAACGGCTCAGTCAGCGTAAACAGCAACGTAGTGCCGGGCTCAAGATTGGCCTGCGGATGATCGACAAGTAAGTGAAAAGTTACAGCGCCTGCGCCGATGAGGCTGCCAGCCAGTGCGCCCACCGGGCCGCCGAGAACCGCGCCTGTAACTGCGCCCGCTCCCACCGCGCCGCCATACTCAATGCCATCCCGTTTGTACCGCGTGCCCGCATTGATTGAGCCTTCGCCATTTACACGTGTACGCGATCCGGGTGTGCCGCTGACTTCGGCGTCAAGGCGGAAACGCGTCCCATCCGGAAGGGTTACGGATTCTGGGCGGAGACGCATGCTGCCGTGACCGCCGAGGTGTCCGCTGGAAACTTCGACAACGCGTCCATCGATCTCAGCCCCTGCAGGAATGATTACTCGCCCACCTTCGACAACATCGGTCGCCACGCTGCTGCGGAAAGTTTCGCCCTTCTCCGCGTCAGCAGTTGATAAACGGTCCATCAGGTGAACACGGATCGTGGTTCCTTCTCCTATTTCGCCTGGACCCAGTGCTCGAGGATGAACGATATCACCGTCAGGGTCGGATTTGCGGCGGGACAGACCGGGCGAGGAAGGATAAGAGCTATTTGACTGTGGCGCAACTTGCACAATGCCCGCATCCGTTCCAGCGCTTGAGCTGGGATCTTGATCGTTAGCACGGGTATCAACCGAGCCAGGCTGTCCTTGCATAGCGACAGGGTCTTGAGGAGCCGGTTGCGCCACAAGGGGCTTACCCGCCGGCGGTTTCGCTTGCATGGGGGCCGAGGTTTCGATGTTTTCATCCGTGGGAGGGTTCGATGTTCCCTGATAAGAATCGGACGGGCTAGCCTGCTGGCCACTTAGCCCGGCAGAGGCAACGGCGAAGAGAACGCACGCGAGGAAAGGCCGGTTCATCCTAATCTCCTTCAACTTCTTGAGGCGGGCAGAATTCTGCTTGCAGAATCAAACACCGCCGTCGAGGGAGAGTTGCTGTGTCGCGCAACCATTGCGCAGACCAAGAGCCAACTCATCCAAGATAAGGTTATCGCGTGCTCGGGAACAGCGCCGAACTCGCGGCATTCGAGGTGCCCTCGGCGATACGAACCTCTAAAGATACCCCCGCGGCGCATCGTGTCTGGTTGGAGCAGCTTACGCCAATGTGATCGTCGTTACACAGAGTGAAGTGGGCTCGTTTGCTAGAATCCGTACGGAACAATAACGCTATTTTCGAGTGGGATGGAGAAGAAATTGCGTAACGTGCAGGAGCTTCTGACAATTATTCAGAACGCCGCCGGAGAAGATCTTGCCGTGGATCGACGTCCCCAACTGAATGACCGGCTGCTGCACCGCATTGCGAGGACCGATATGACTGAGATTGTTGCCATCCGTGCGCGCGAGGTGTTGGATTCGCGCGGCAATCCTACCGTGGAAGCAGACGTAATTTTGGAGAGTGGTGCGCTGGGTCGAGCCATTGTGCCTTCGGGCGCTTCCACCGGCGAGCATGAAGCCGTGGAATTGCGCGACGGCGACAAGAGCCATTTCTTGGGCAAAGGTGTTTTGCAGGCCGTTGCGAATGTTGAAACGGTGATTGCACCTGAGTTGGAAGGCATGGATGCCTCCAATCAGCGGCTAATCGACGCCACCATGATTGCACTAGACGGCACACCGAATAAGAGCAAGCTGGGTGCGAATGCAATTCTTGCTGTTTCCATGGCCGCATCGCGCGCGGTGGCGCAGACGCTTGAAATTCCTCTCTATCGCTATCTGGGCGGCGTGAACGCCAGTGTGCTGCCAACTCCGATGTTGAACGTGCTGAACGGCGGCGCTCATGCCGACAGCAACGTGGACTTTCAAGAATTCATGATTATGCCGGTGGGTGCGGAGCGATTTGGGGATGCTCTGCGCTGGGCTGCTGAAACCTTCCATACCTTGAAGGGCGTGCTGAAGAAGAAGGGCTACAACACGGCGGTTGGCGACGAGGGCGGCTTCGCACCTTCTCTCAAGTCCAACAGTGAAGCGATCGAACTGATTCTCGAGGCCATCGAGGCCGCAGGCTACAAGCCGGGCGAGCAGATCGCCATCGCGCTTGATCCAGCATCGAGCGAGTTCTACGACAAGGAAAAGAAGAAATACGTCTTCAAAAAGAGCGACAAGCGCGAGTTGTCAAGTGAAGAGATGGTGCACTTCTACGATAACTGGACCCGCCAATACCCGATCGTTTCGTTGGAAGACGGCTTGGCCGAGGATGACTGGGAAGGCTGGAAGATTCTGACAGAGCAACTCGGCAGCCGCATTCAGCTGGTAGGCGACGATATCTTCGTCACCAACATCAAGCGGCTGCAGCGCGGCATCGAGGAAGGCGTCGGCAATTCTATCCTCATCAAACTCAACCAGATAGGTACCATTACCGAAACCCTCGAGGCAATCGAACTCGGCCGTCGTTATGGGTACACTTCGGTTATCTCGCATCGCTCCGGCGAAAGCGAAGACACCTTCATTGCCGATCTGGCTGTAGCCACGGGTGCAGGTCAAATCAAGACGGGTTCCGTGAGCCGTACAGATCGCATCGCGAAATACAACCAGTTGCTGCGGATCGAAGAGGAACTGGGAGCAGGCGCAGCGTTTCTCGGGCTGGAAAGCCTGAACTACAACGACTAATTCTTTGTCCAGCATGGGCAAATCCCAGGTCTCGAGACTGAGACCTGGGTTTGTTTCTGCCCAACCTGCGGGCGTTATTTCTTGTTTCAAAACCCAGACATTTAAGGAATACTCTTGTCCATTCACAAGCGTCCTCTCGTTCTAACCATTCTCGACGGCTGGGGTTATCGCGCTGAAACCGCAAATAATGCAATTGCGTTGGCACGTAAGCCCGCCTATGACAAGCTGCTGCGCGAATTTCCTAACACGCTGATCCGCGCCTCGGAACATTTTGTTGGATTGCCTGACGGGCAGATGGGCAACAGCGAAGTGGGTCACCTGAACATCGGCGCCGGGCGCATCGTGCATATGGACATCACGCGCATCGATGAGCTGATCGCGAAGGGCGAGTTCCACAAGAACGGCGCAATTGTGCAGGCCATGCAGCGTGCTCGCGAGGGCGGCCGGCAACTGCACCTGTTCGGGTTGGTTTCGGACGGCGGCGTGCACTCCCAGCAAGAACACCTTTACGCCTTATTACGCACCGCACGCGAGTATGGGCTGACGCGCGTCTTCGTGCATGCCTTCATGGACGGGCGCGACACCGGACCAACTTCCGGCGCGGGCTACATTGCCAAGCTCGAAAAAAAGATGCGCGAGTATGGCGTGGGGAAAGTAGCCTCAATCAACGGCCGTTACTACGCCATGGACCGCGACAAACGCTGGGAGCGCGAGCGCAAAGCCTTTGACGCTATGGTCAATGGCAACGCCGAGGGCGGTTCCCACGCCGACCCGGTCGCCCGCATCAAGGAGAACTACAACAACGGCATCACGGATGAGTTCCTGATTCCGTTTGTCGTAGTCGATGCGGCCGGTAAACCAGTAGGGCAGATTCGCGACGAAGATGTATGCATCAACTTCAATTTCCGTGCAGACCGTGCCCGTCAGATCACGCGAGTGTTGGCGCGCGAAAGCGGTCTGAACAAAAGCGGCGGTCGCGACCTGGAGGGCTCGGAAGCCCTCGATCTGGAGATTCCGCGCACCGAAATCCCCAAGGGCCTGCATTACATTTGTATGACGCAATACGACAAGCTCTACGAACTGCCCTTGGTCATTCCGCCGGAGTCGATGGATAACATTCTGGCCAACATTCTATCGGCACACCAGTTGCGCAACCTGCGCGTGGCAGAGACTGAGAAGTTCGCTCATGTGACCTACTTCTTTAACGGCGGCATCGAAGTTCCATTTCCCGGCGAGGAGCGCACACTGGTGCCGTCACTGAAAGTGGCGACTTACGATCTGGCGCCGGAGATGAAGGCTGAGGCCATCGGGGACGTCATTGTGAAGGCTGTGAACGACACGGCTTTCGACCTGGTGGTGGCGAATTTCGCCAACGCCGACATGGTGGGACACTCCGGCCGGCTGGAACCGACGATCAAAGCGTGCGAAGCGGTGGACGCGCAGTTGGGCCGCATCTACAAGGCGGTCAAAGAAAACAATGGGAGCTGGCTGATCACAGCGGATCACGGGAATGCTGAGATGATGGTGGACCCCGTGACGGGCGGCCCACATACCGCGCATACCACCAATCCGGTACCGATGATCTATGTCAGCGAAGAGGCCAGCCATTTCAGGTTGCGCACCGATGGGTCGTTGCGCGACATTTCACCCACACTACTGAATCTGTTAAACCTGGGCCTGCCCAAGCAGATGACGGGTGGTGATTTGCGAGTATCGATTACGAGCTAATGAGTTTTCCTTCGACGACGCGTCTAGGAGCGCTCCACGAGCGGTCGAGCGGTTCCAGCCTGAAGACGGCAGCAACCGAACCCCTACTAAAAAGCCCATGAATCCGATGAAAAATCAAAGGCCTCCCGGGCAAGGGAGGCCTTTGATTTTGAAATAAAGGAGAGCTCTACCTCGAGCGCAGTGAGCGAATAGCCGCGGGAAGATGCTGTTCAATCAGCTTTGCGCGCTCCGAGGCCAGATCGCTAAGGTACGAGGGAGCTGGGGTGGTCGTCAGGACCACGATCAGCGCAATCAGCGAGAAACAGACGCCAGCGATCGCTGCCGAAACCAGCATTTGATACATGGACGAAATATCAAGGCTGAGCACATTGAAAGCAACATGCTCGAGCGGCTTGATGTGAGTTAAGACCAGGAAGGCAAACAGGAAGAAAAAAACTGCCAGCGATGTCAAAACGGCGAGCGAGACATCGAGAGTACGATGGAATTTTTGCCGGGCGCGACAGTGGCCACAATCGGCGAAATGCTGTTCGTAATCTTTACGCATCTCCGGCGAAATCCCTGAGATGTCATATCGCCAGCTCGCCAGAATGGCGCCTACGACGTGATCATTGCATCGGGTTCGTGCCATAAGTTATCACTCGCTTTGCGAAAAATGTGTTGTCGCTCAAAAATTCAGCGCGTCCCACGCGGCAACCAAGAAATCACTCCTTTTGATGCACCACTCACCTTGCGGTTGTAGTGTCTCCTCAATCAGCAGTGACCGCCAGAACCATGTCTGGCGTCTCCAATTGCCAATTCTTCTGGTTCTGAGTGATGCCCGTGTCCTTACCATTGTAACGTAACTAGCCTAGAAGTGGATAGGGGCCAACGGCTCATGCTGTACCGCCAGCAGCAACCGGTTCGCCAGCAAGCTGGCTCGACCGTTTAGTGCTCGCTCCGCAGTAACTCTCGCCAATTCGGGAAGGTTATTGCTTTCAGACAGATGGCCCAGGATTACATATGTCGCCTGGCCGTCATAGCTCGTCTCAAGGAACTCCGCTGTTGCGTCATTGGAAAGATGACCCACGCGAGAGAGAACGCGTTGTTTTACCTGCCAGGGATAGGGCCCATCGCGCAGCATTTCCAAGTCGTGATTGGATTCCAGTAACAACAGGTCAACACCCTTGAGCTGCTGCTTAACGTTGGGTGTAACGTATCCCAGGTCGGTCGCAAAGGCCATGCGGACGCCTTCAGCCTGGAACACGAATCCAACCGGGTCGGCGGCATCGTGAGGGATCGTAAACGGGCTGACCGCGATATCCCCGATTTGGAACGGACGTCCGGCTTCAAAGTATTCAACTGAATGCAGCCAAGTGGGATCCTTCACAGGCGCGGCTGTCGATTTGAGAACAGACGCGGTACTTGGTGCAGGCGAATCAACTGCAGCAGCGATGGCTAGCACTTCTGACTCCTCGCAGTCGCATTCCAACTCAACTTCTGCGGCGGAACCAGATTCTTCCGCCTGGCGAGTGGCGGCCTGCTGACGGCATTGCTCAATCCATTGAGCGTACGTCATTTGTTTGCGGGGAGTGAGCCAGCGCATCCAGGCTCGATGAGTAGCCTCCGTGAAATAGACGGGGATGCCCAACTTGCGGGCGATTACAGCCAGTCCGCCGACGTGATCCTGATGCTCGTGGGTGATGATGATGGCATCCAGCGTTTCAGGCTCCTCACCCGCCAACTTCATTCGCTTGAACAACTCACGGCAACTAAGTCCCGCGTCCACCAGGATGCGGGTATGTCCGCCGGAGACAACCGTGCTGTTGCCTTTGGATCCAGACGCCAGCACTGTGAAACGCACCATGCTGAGAGGATACCGCGAACCGCTGTGCATTACGCGGATCCGACTGTTTACCGCAAGGGATCGTCGCTGCTTGCAGTGTGCAAATTGGACGATCGAAATGATTTTCATTTCGGGAACGGTTTCGCATTATTCTGCAAGAAGCTGGCGATTCCTTGACCGTCGAGTCTGCTCTCCACTCTGAGGTCCTCCGCATGAAGATGAAAGCCGTAATGGCATGTTTGGCAGTGACCGCTAGTTTGCTCACTTCGCTGGCCGTGTGTCACCGCAACCGAATCGTGCATGCTGCCGACAAAGGTGCTCCCACAGTCACACCGAATTGGGACCGCCGGGCCGCGGCGCGTTACATGGACAGCCGGGAAGTGTGGTGGCAGGGTTGGGATCATGCCAAACGGGACCATGGCACGATGTGCGTGAGCTGCCATACGCAGGCTCCTTACGCGCTGGCGAGACCAGTCCTGCGATCGGAACTCGGCGAATCGGCTCCTTCTCCTCAAGAAAAGGCCATGCTCGCGGACGTACAAAAGAGGGTGAGCGCCTGGAAGGAGATGCTTCCGTTCTATAACGACGAAGTGTATGGAGCGGGTAAGGAGATTGAGTCGCGCAACGCCGAATCGGTACTGAATGCGGTGATCCTCACTAGCTACGACGCGCGTCAGGGACATTTGAGCGAACTCACGCACAAAGCCTTTGACCACGCGTGGGCACTGCAATCGAAGAATGGCCCGGATGCCGGCGCCTGGGTTTGGCAAAATTTTGAGTACACGCCTTGGGAATCGAAGGAATCGCAGTATCACTGGGCTGCGTTGATGGCGATGGCTGTGAGCACCGCGCCAGGCAAATACCGGGACGATCCGGCCATCCGCGCCAATCTCGACCTGCTTCATGGCTACCTGCGCCGTCAATTCGACGCCCAGCCTCTGGTGAATAAGGTAGCCACGCTTTGGGCGTCCGCCACCACAACCGGTCTGCTAACCGCGTCCCAGCGCGACAAACTGGTGGCCGACCTTGCGGCTCGACAGCACGCGGATGGTGGTTGGAGTCTGACGGACCTCGGGACCTGGGAGCGCCGCGATAAGACACCGCTTGAGACGGGCTCAGACGGCTACGCGACGGGACTGACGGTTCTAGCACTTGAAGAAACCAATGCCGGCAAAGCGCAAGTGCAGCGCGGTGTGGAGTGGCTTCTTGCCCATCAAGACAAGGCGACCGGCGCCTGGCCTGCCTGGTCCCTCAACAAGAATCGCGATCCCAAATCAGAGGTGGGACAGTTTATGAGTGACGCTGCCACAGGCTACGCTGTGCTGGCCTTGGAAGGCCGTCGCTAAAGCTCCTTATTCGTTGTCGGGTAGGTTGGCCGGAATCTCAATCGAAACCAGTGTCCCGCGGCCAGGATTGCTGACAACTGTGAATCGGGCCTGGGTGCCGTAGAGAACTTCCAGCCGTTCGCGCACATTTTTCATGCCGATGCCCGCACCGGTGCGGCGGAGCGCGGAGGCTGGCTTGACTCCGATCCCCACTCCGTCATCCGCGACCTCGATCATGATGCGGTTCCCTTGTAGTCGGCTGCGCACGGTTACGGTACCCCCGTGAATGCGCGGCTCCAGACCGTGCTTGATACTGTTCTCGATCAGCGGCTGCAATAGGATGCTGGGTACCATGATGTCGAGGGTTTTAGGGTCGATATCCTTCTCGACTTTCAACTTATCCGCTCCGAAGCGGACTACTTCTATGTCCAGATAGTCATCGGTAAAACTCAATTCCTGACGAAGAGGAACGTAAGTGTCATGATCTCGAAGCAGAGCGCGAAGAATGTTGGCCAGTTTGACGGTCATTTGCCGGGCCATCTCCGGTTTCATGCGCACCAAAGATGCAATTGAGTTGAGCGTGTTGAAGAGGAAGTGCGGATTGATTTGGCGCTGTAGGGCGTCAAGGCGGGCTTCAAGGAGCAGTCGCTTTTGTTCTTCCAGCTTGAGTTCGATGCGGAGGGCGTTCCACACCTTGAGTGCGATGCCCACGACCATGGGCGCGCAAAGCCAGACAAGGATCTGCAACCCCCAAACGCCAGTGTTGAGAGCGAAGAGGCGCCGCGGCCCGGTCTTGTGAGGAAGATCGCGCGCGATCCACTCCCGCACCATCTCCAGCAGGGCAATGAGAAACAGCATAAGGATCTGGCGATCAATGCGCGGCTGGCGCAGGTTGCGGCGCACCCAGCGATAAAGGCTCAGATCGATGAAGGGAGTGAAGGACCAGATCTCCTCTTTTTCGACGAACTTGCCCAGAACTCCGGCGGCGAGTCCCAGTGCCACATTGAAGGGAAGTGCGAGGTATTCGTGGTGGTAGACGGCCGGAGCCGAGAGGACGATTCCGCCCAGCATGGCCCAACTCGGTCCGACGAGCAGGCCGAGCAAGATCACGGTTTCAAAGGAGATATCGGCAGCCAGGAAGTTGGGTACGGTAGTCCGTACCCACACCCCCAGCGTCAGCGGAACCAAAAAAAACGCGACCAATGCCGCAGTCTGGCTGCGCCGTCGATTTTCGGCGAACAGCAAGCTTTGGAAAGTGCGCGAGCGCGCCAACGCGCTGGCTACCGCTGCGGCGACACCTAGCTTAACCAGCAGGGTGATCAGAATGAGCGTGTTGGTCACGCATTCAATGTATCGTGGCACGGAGCCCGGCATCCAATGCTCAACCGCCGCAGGTGTGTATCCGCGTCCGATCTCCCATGGTTTGTGACGGGTGCCGCTGCAGCCAATTTTGTGCAACGTAGAATGGACTTATGGGCTTTGAGAGCGTGAAGAAGATTGCGGAAGCGGACTTTCCCACCCGCTGGGGAGCGTTCCGCATCCTTGGATTTGAAGGGGTATTGCCTGTGGCGCGGCCCTGCTGCGAACACGGGGAGCAGTCGGAGAAGCGTGTCGAGGGCCTGGTTGCTTTGGTGATGGGCGACATTCATTCCGCGCCACCGTTGGTCCGCATTCATTCGCAGTGCTTGACCGGCGACGTGTTTGGCTCGCTGCGCTGCGATTGCAGGCTGCAACTGGAGATGGCGCTCGGCAAGATTGCATCTGAAGGTGCGGGCATTTTGCTTTATGAACAGCAGGAAGGCCGTGGCATCGGCTTGATGGCCAAGCTCAAGGCCTACGAATTACAAGATCAGGGTCTGGATACTGTTGAAGCTAATGTGGAATTGGGCTTCGCGCCCGACTGCCGGGCCTACGAGCTGCCCGCCGAAGTGTTGAAGTTGCTTGGAGTGAGCGCCGTGCGGCTGATGACCAACAATCCTGAGAAAGTGGCCGCTCTCGATTCCGCCGGTGTGAAAGTTGTCGAACGTGTTTCCGCTGAAGTTGAAGCCCAAGACACCTTTGAGCGCTACCTGAAGACCAAGCACGAAAAAATGGGTCACATCGTCGACGCGCTGGTTGGTGAGGAGCAAGCAGGGTAGTTTGGATTCGACTCAGCTTCGAGACGCTTTGAGCACCTTGGCCGTTGTGACAACTTGGCCGACGTGACGCTGAGTATGGTCGGCGACATGAATCAAAGCACCGCCAATACTGGTGGGCAGCTGCTTGCGCCCCACTCCGCGAAACGTATTGAAGTCCGCTGTGGCCAGCACGCGGACTCGCTCGCCCGCATTGCTGAACGACGTCTCAACTTCAGCAAGAAGTTCGGCGAGAGTCTCCGCGCCGCCCTGTTCGGACTTAAGAGACGCGAGCTGCTCCGGCGAAATCTGACCACCTTCGGCATAAGTCAAAATGCGATCAGTCGAACGGGCGATGTGCTTTAGATGGAAAGAAACAGAAGGCAAGCCGAGGGGCTGAGCATGAACTTCCTCATCGGTCAGGCCCTCAGTCCACTTCGTCAAGTCATCGAGAGCCAGGTCGATGGCGTGCAGAACGGCTCGACCCACCGCGGGAACCTCCGTGTAAGTGCCGCGCAGCCACGGCTCGACGTAGGGAATTGTCGTTGCGCTCATTGAGGTTCTCCTGGAACCGCCGCCAAAATGGAGTTGATTTCGCTGAAGGTGGCGATTGAATGCCAACGTTGAGACGACCTTCACTTCCAACGAAATGATTGAATGATGTTAGCTGCCTAGGTTGAGCCTTTCACGCGCACCACGGTGATTTTGGCGAATCCCTCTTCAAACACCGGCGGCTTAAGCTTTTCAGCCATCTTGCGCATCACGTCCTCGCTGACGGAACGGTCGCGCTGACGATTGCGATCCAGGCAGACTTCAAGAGGCACATCGAAGAAAACGGCTTGAACTTCGTACCCGAAGCTCTTGGCCATCTTGATCCACTGGCGGCGCTCATGGACGGAAAGATTTGTGGCATCCACGTAGTTCCAAGGCATGCGGGCGATCAGGCGAGCGCGCAGCAGAGAACGCAATGTCGAAAACACGAGGCCCTGGTAACGCTGCTCCTCAACATCATCAAAAAGAATGTTACGAAGCAAGTCACTGGAAAGCGGCGTGACGCCACGGCGGCGAAACCAAGTGGTCTTGCCGGAACCTGGCATTCCAATGGCCAGCACAACATACCCCTTCGGCGCTTGTGCGGAGAGGTCCGCGGCTTGTGGCTCGGGCGGTGGTGAGGACGGCATTTCGGGTTGGGTTTCCAGCTCAAAGCGCCCTGCGGAACTGTCATTCCAACTCTGGGGCGCCGGTCGTTCGAGCCTCGCCGGTCGTTCGGGCGCTGGCTGCCGAGAGACTGAGGAGCGCCGGGCAGGTTCCTGACTACCAGTCTCATGAGGGCGCCTTTCCTGCAAGCGAGGCTGGCGGAGTGCCTGGGCCTGCGCCGCCTGCTCGTCAGGATAGAGCGGCACCAGCGGAGCCGGCTGATTCGGAGGGAGTTCCTGACCGATTTTGCCTGTCGATTCAGAAGTATTGGGTGCTCGTCTGGAGCGTCTTCTCATGCTGCCTTCAGTACCTACGTTGTACTACCGGGATACCACACCACCCGAGGCCGCTGCAAATGGTGTGCACTTCGTCACAGACCGTAGTGAACCACAAACGACAAACTAGCGGTGAGCGGTTCTCAAATGAGAGAGACTTTGACCGACTTCAATTTGGTTCCCGTTGACAAGGGTGTTAGCATCATGGGTTTGGTGGAATTGCCTGCTGGACCGTTTCCGGCCGCCGAACGCGATAAACCGAGATTCACGAAAGCATCATGTACAAGGAGAGTTCACAGATGGCAGTAAAGGTTGGTATCAACGGCTTCGGCCGGATTGGCCGCAACGTTTTGCGCGCCGCACTTGGTAATCCCGAGATTGATTTTGTCGCCGTCAATGACCTGACCAGCCCCGCGACGCTGGCGCACCTGCTCAAGTACGACTCGATCCTGGGCAATCTGAAGAACGAGATTTCGGCTGGAGACGATTTTATTTCCGTAGATGGAAAAAAGATCAAGGTGTGGGCCGAGCGTGATCCTGCAAAGCTGCCCTGGGCAGATGTAGGCGCACAAATAGTAGTCGAATCGACCGGCCACTTCACTGACGCTACCAAAGCGAAGGCTCACCTGGGATCGACGGTTAAGAAGGTCATCATCTCTGCCCCGGCAACCAACGAAGACATCACCATCGTCCTCGGCGTCAACGAAGAAAAGTATGATGCCTCCAAACACAACGTCATCTCCAACGCCAGCTGCACCACGAACTGCCTGGCCCCGGTCGTCAAGGTCCTCCTAGAAGCCACAGGCTTGGTCTCGGGCATCATGACCACCATTCACAGCTACACCAACGACCAGGTTATCCTCGACTTTCCGCACAAGGATCTCCGTCGCGCCCGCGCTGCGGCCCTCAGCATGATCCCCAGTTCCACAGGCGCAGCCAAGGCCCTCAAGTTGGTTCTGCCAGAGACCACCGGCAAACTGGACGGCTTTTCCATGCGCGTCCCCACCCCCAACGTCTCCATCGTCGATCTGACCTACATTGCTGAAAAGCCCACCACTGTCGCTGAGGTCAATGCCGCCCTCAAAACGGCTTCCGAGGGCAAGCTCAAGGGAATTTTGGGCTACGACGAGAATCAGTTGGTCAGCTCCGATTTCAAGGGCAACCCGCTTTCGTCCATCGTGGATGCCCCTCTGACCAAAGTTGTGGGCAACAGTGTCAAGGTGCTGAGCTGGTACGACAACGAATGGGGCTACTCCAACCGCGTTGTTGACCTGATCGGCTTCCTGGTTTCGAAGGGTCTGTAAGCGCAGTCGAAAGGGAACAATGCAGAGTGAAGAAAATGACTCGCCGCGCACTGTTCCCTTTTTCAACGTCTAATGAACACTGACCGCTGTTCAATGAATTTCCGATGCGAAAAAACATTAGCAGTGAATCTCCTTACGAGCCGATCATCGGGTTTTCGCGCGCAGTGCGCGTGGGCGATATGGTGTACCTCTCCGGCACCGGGCCGGTCGGCGCCGAAGCGCTCGATGCAGCGGCGCAGGCACACCACATTTTTTCCATCGCCTCTGAAGCACTCACTCGCGCCGGCACATCCCTCGACCACGTGGTACGCACCCGCATGTATCTCACCCACGTTGAAGATTGGGAAGCCGTGGGCCGCGTTCATGGGGAATACTTCGGCGACGTCCGTCCCGCCGCAACCATGGTGGTGGTTGCCAAATTACTCAATCCCGCCTGGCGCATTGAAATCGAAATGGACGCTGTGATTACTGCGTCCGACACCCCATAGCGAACTCACACAAGGAAGGCCGTCGTATGCCCAAGCTCTCCATTCGCGATATAGAACTGGCCAACAAGCGCGTTTTTATACGCGTGGACTTCAACGTGCCTCTGACTGAGGACGGCTCCACGATCACCGATGACACGCGCATCGTCGCTACTATTCCCACCCTTAAGTACGCCTTGCAGCACAAAGCCAAAGTTATCCTGGCCTCGCACCTGGGCCGCCCCAAGGGCAAGCCAAATCCGAAATACTCTTTGCGCCCGGTCGTCGATCGCCTACGTGAATTGCTTGATAAGGAAGTAGGCGAGAGCATCAACGTTGCTTTCGCTCCCGATTGTGTCGGCGAAATCGCAAGTGAGTTGGCACGACAGCTTGAGTCGCGCCAAGTGCTGCTGCTTGAAAACCTGCGCTATCACGCCGAAGAGGAAGCTAACGACCCTGGTTTTTCAAAAGCGTTGGCTTCGCTTGCCGAAGTGTATGTCAATGACGCCTTTGGATCCGCGCATCGCGCGCACGCATCGACGGAAGGCATCACGCACTTTCTCAAGCCTGCCGTGGCTGGCCTCTTGATGGAAAAGGAAATCACCTATCTCGGCAAGGCTCTCGAAGCACCGGAAAAACCATTTGTGGCCATCATCGGTGGCTCGAAGATCTCGGGCAAGATCGATGTGATCGACAATCTCCTCGACAAGGTAGACACTCTCGTGATCGTGGGTGGCATGGCTTACACGTTCCAGCGCGCGCTTGGCGTTAGCACCGGTAAGTCTCTCGTTGAGGAAGACAAGATTGACATGGCAAAGGAAGCTCTCGACAAGGCTAAAGCCAAGGGCGTGAAACTGCTCCTGCCAGTCGACAATATCCTAGCCGACAGTTTTGCGGCCGACGCAAAGACTCAGCCCTGGGATACTTCAAAGAACTTTCCGGCAGATTGGCAGGGGTTGGACATTGGTCCGAAATCCATTGCTGCCATTGAAGAAGTGGTCTCGACCGCGCGCACCATCGTGTGGAACGGGCCGGCCGGCGTCTTCGAATTTCCTCGGTTCGCCGTTGGCACCAATGCCATTGCCAAGGCGGTTGCGGCTAACAAGGCGGCGATCTCCATCATCGGCGGCGGCGATTCTGTATCTGCCATCAACCAGGCGGGCGTAGCCGACCAGATAACTCATATTTCAACCGGTGGCGGAGCCAGTCTCGAATTCCTTGAGGGCAAGAAACTTCCTGGCGTGGAAGCATTGACTGATAAGTAGCAGCGTTTATTGATTACGGATCTTGAGTTTCCCTCCACAAATAACCGGCCCAAGGTTTTGGGCCGGTTATTTTGTTGAATTTGTTTGTTCCATCACCTTGTTGTTAGAGACTACCGGTGTATACTCGGTTCTTCCGAAGAGCGGATTAGAACTTTGTAATATTCAATGGCCTTGCTAAGTGACCATGGCGGAGCCTCACTCCTAAAATCATTTGTTTGCTGAAGACATAATATGATCCGCGGATATCGCCGATCCATTGGCCACCTCAATGTCTCCAGCCAGTGGGCGTCTAGCGATTTACCTGTTGAAATCTTCTGATAATCAAATTCCAGAAAAAGTTAATAAGTTCCGTTTGCATCATGAAGGATGCCGTTCCTTTGTTATTGCGGCGAACATCCACATTCTCACTAACAAACTGATGACACGAGGTAGGCAAGTGGTGAATCTCACAAGTTCTGTATATCGATCAATTCCGCAGCGCCGATCGTGCAGCAATTCAAACGGACTTGGAACGTTCGACGTCTTGGGAGTGCCGGTGTCCGCAATTACCCTTACGTCGGCCATCGCGCTAGTTGGTTCATGGATCGGCCGTAGTGAGCGACCGAAGCTCGCGACATTCACCAACGTTCACATGCTGACGGAAAGCCATCTTCGACCCGAGATTCACACGTTGCTTAAGAAATCGGATCTTAACTGCCCAGACGGCATGCCATTGGTCTGGATCGGCAAACTTAGACTCAGAAGACTAACGCAAGTCTGTGGGACTGAGTTTATGGAGAAGTTCTGTGCCGCGACAGCTGAGGCGGATTTTAGGCATTTCTTCTACGGGGGAGCCGAAGGAGTAGCCCTGTCGGTCATTTCTGAGCTACAAGTTCGCCACCGTTCTTTGAAAATTGCAGGTTCTTTCTCGCCCCCTTTCAGGAAACTGACGTGTGAAGAAGACGAACAGATCGTGCAGCATATCAACGATTCTGGGGCCGATGTTATCTGGGTTTCTCTCGGCTGTCCCAAGCAAGAAATTTGGATGTATGAGCACCGTGATCGGTTGCGGGCGTCAGTCATCCTTTCTGTCGGTCAAGCCTTTGACATTCTGGCCGGAGTCAAGCGAAGAGTTCCCGTCAATATGCGGAGCCTTGGGTTGGAATGGCTATACCGAGCATTCCAGGAACCGAAGCGACTTCTTTGCAGGTATGTCACTTCAAACCCAGTATTTCTTTTCTTGCTGTTGATGGCGCTTTTCAAGAAAAGTAATCGATAAAAGTGATTGCGTTTCCGGCCTCAGAATATTCACACCAAAAACTTGTGGCTGGCCGGACAAATTTCCTCCACATTATCCTACTCATCGCGCATTGAATTTCAGCGGTCGATTACGCCTCTGATTAGCTTTTCGACTATGTCTATTTGTCCTCACTTCATGAGGCTCTGAATGAAAACAGCACTTATCACCGGGATCACGGGACAAGACGGTTCGTACCTGACCGAATTGCTCATGAATAAAGGGTATGACGTTCACGGGGTAAATCGACGTACGTCTCTTTTCAATACGAGCCGTATCGATCATCTTTACCAGGATCCGCATGAAGTCGGGCGGAGACTCACTCTGCACTACGGTGACTTGACAGACTCATGCAGCCTCATTCGGATCATGCAAAAAATCAGGCCCGACGAGGTTTACAATCTTGCCGCTCAAAGCCATGTGAAGGTTTCGTTTGAGAACCCCGAGTACACCGGTAACGCCGATGGCCTTGGCTGTTTACGGTTGTTAGAAGCGATCAGAATCTGTGGCTTGGAACAGCAGACGCGATTCTACCAAGCTTCGACATCGGAACTGTTCGGCCTGGTCCAGGAGATACCGCAGCGAGAATCGACGCCGTTCTATCGTATCCGCCCGGGCAAGTGCATGGTTGACGGGGTCTACTGGGCAGGGGTAGGTTACTTGGCCAGTTTGGCTGCGTAGGCGGTAGGGGT
>OBLU010002113.1_pt1 | contig 18396 bp, 14 predicted proteins | sample 1518681 | NCBI WGS metagenome assembly OBLU01 (sample SAMEA3539304, study PRJEB22396) | soil metagenome | biome: tundra; feature: field; material: soil | place: USA | collected 2010-05 | depth 0.15 m | reverse complement strand
TGGGAACCTGCTTTCTCACCTCGGTAAGGGCTTGAATCGCGATGTCCAGGCCCTGGTGCCACTGGAAGCTGCCAGGGAAAGCGATCACGACCTTGTCGTCGGTTCGGGTGCGGGGATGGGGGAAAAAGATCGCAGGGTCGACGTAGTTCAGAGAGACCGAGCACTTGTCCTCGGGTACGGACCGGGCAATCAGCTTCGCTCTCCAGAGATCATTAGCAATGATCACGTGATCGACGAAAGCCGCCGAGACCTTCTCGATGGCTTTCAGCAGCTTGACATACAATCGGTCTTTCCGCGCGACGAACTTATCTCCAAACAACTCCGGCACGATGTCGTGAATGTCGAGGATGAGCTTTGCGCCACCCCACTTCGCATACCAGGCCGCGAATACCAGAAAATCCGGCACGTTGTGAACGTGAACCAGATCGTAGCGTACCTGGCGCTGGCGGCGGGTCAGAAAGATCGCGGAAGCGAGGAGAAAACGAAACAGGCGCGCCGCATAGGTCCACTTGCTCCGCTCGTTGCGTTCGCGGTGCTGGATCCGGTGAACGGTGACTCCGCTGATGCTTGCATCGCCCAACTGGCCCGTGCCGTCGTCTAGCGCGATGACGTCCACCTGGTCGCCCCGGCGGGCAAGCGTCTCCGCGTAGCGCCTCACCCGCCCATCGGCTTCGTAGTTGCTGTACACCAGCATGCAGACCCGCTTGCGCGTGTTGCGCGAAGCGACCGGTAAGGCTGCGCAATAGAACCGGGAAACTTCGCGGGGGGTAGCCGCCCAGAACTGGCCGTCATACTTCTCGCGGGCGTAGCGAAGGAATTCCTCGTAGTGAGAAACCGGGTACTCGTCGCGGGCCGGCTTGCCCTCGAACGACATGTAATCGGGGTGAGTCGTCAGCAATGCCATGCCGCCATGCGCGGCGACCCAATCGAGCTTTCGCTTCCAGATATCGATGTTCGGTTCGCGCAAGACCACGAAAAGGGTGAAGTCCTGGGGCAGGCTATAGGGAAGCTCCACATAGCCGGACCCATTTAGACCGGGGACCCAGAAGGGGAAGACGGTGCCAACTCCATCCGGCTCGGGTTCGAAGGGATCCGTGTCGAAGGTGGAGCAGTCGTACTCCACGCCGAGCTGATGGAGCCATTCGAGCCTGTGCTGCATCAGCGGCGAGCGAAACCCGCAGGCATCCCACTGGCGGAGATACTCCTTGATTCGCGTCGCTTTGCGTGCGAATCTGGCCTTGGAACTGTAAAGCTTTCCATCGTGCTCCAGTCCGTGCACGCCGATTTCGAATCCGGCCCGCTCCAGCGTGTGCCGCAGGGCCTCGGGAACACGGTACTCCCCTTCGGGAACGAGGTTGAACACCGATCGAACACCGTGGGTCAACTCCAGTTTCATCAGCCGTTCAACCCTGCCGAGGCCCCTCACACCTTCGACATCGTGGGTCAGGACGAGCGCGAAACGTTTACCCCCCGGCCAACCCGGCCATCCAGGGGGAGTGGCGCCGCCCTTCTCATCGATGGGCCACACTCCGACATGGGTCTTCCGCTTGGAGTTCGCCCACAGCCGCCGAGTTCCCAGGCGAACGGTCAGTGGCACGAACGGTTTGACAGTGTAATATGCCCTATTAAAGACCATGATTTACAGTCACAGTTTGCCGCCGGGTTCGGGTTTTGCCGCGCGGACGATTAACGGCTCATCCACCGGTTCAGGGGACAGTGCGGTTTCGTAAGCTGCCAGCAACTTCGCTTTTTCCGAATTCCAGTTCATACCGGCGAGGGTACGTTCTCTTCCCCTTGCCCCGATTTGCTGTCGCAAGCTCTCGGAATCCAACAATTGCCCCATGTGGCCCGCAAAGTCGACCGGATCGTTGTTTCGAGCGTACAGCGCTGCATCGCCCGCGGACCTTCGGCCTTCGACGCGATCATACTGGACCACCGGAAGCCCAAAGGCCATGTACTCGAAGATTTTGATCATGCTCAACTTATCATTCAGTTCGTTGAACGGATCGGGTGCCACCGCCACATCCGCGGTGGCGAGATATGCCCACAGGTCGTCGCCGTAAAGCGGACCGGTGAACCTGATCCAAGGTTCGAGGCCACGTTGCGCGGCACGAGCCTGGAGGCGGGGCAGTTCGGTTCCCCAGCCGATCAGGGCGAAGAGCGTGTCGCGCCGCGCCGTCCGGTTCACCATGTGGTCGATAGAATCCAGGAGCAAGTCCACACCATCCTGAGGCTCCATAATGCCCACGTACGCAACCAGGTGCGTCAGGCCTTCCTTGAGGCCTGGCTGTGGAGTGAAACGGAGCTTGGCCAAATCGGGGCAGGTCTGTACGACGAAAGTTCGGTCCGACGGGACGCCGCCACGACCTGCGGCGATCTCCCGGAACGACTCATTCGTCGCGATGGTCACATCGGCAGCTCGAAATGTGAGGCGCTCGACGAGGCACACCAGCCGGTATAGAAGAGTATGTCGCGCAAATCGGACCCGGCATAGTTCCGGCACCAGGTCGTGGTGATCGAAGATGAAGCGGACACCGAAGAGTTTGAAGAACAGAGCGATCAGGAATATGCTATCGGGAGGGTTACATGCCTGGAGAATACGGAACCTGGTGCGCGCGTATACTCTTAGGGCCAGGAGAAACTCGAACGTCAAGGCCCACGCGTACTCGAAGATGTGGCCGATCACCCCGACCGAATTCAGGGTGGAATGCCGGTAGATCTCAATGCCGTTGAGCGTCTCGCGCGAGCGATCGTACCCGCGGCCCTTGGGGCAGATGATGGAGACCGAGTAACCGGCCTCAGCGAGCGCATTGGCTTCCTGCCAGACGCGCCGATCCGCGGGAACTGCCAGGTTCTCCACTATGATGCATATGGGTATTTTCCCAGAGCGGGTCATTGTCTGTCGCCAAGACATAAATTGCCACGGATGAACGCGGATGAACACGGATGGAAAACGAGCGCTTTGTCTGTGATCATCCTGCGTGCCTGTACAGCAGGCTCCCCAGCGCGGACAGACAGGCGTTTGGCAGGCGTGAAATGATGCGCTTCGCTAGCTTGGTTTGCCAGGCGGGCCTGGCGTGTGTGGCGGCGGACGCGGGGTATCTCCAATACGTCAAGGTGCTTCGCGTGCCGCCGAGGCGATCTTTGAACTGGATTAGGCCCTCGTTCTCCCAGTCGGAGCGCCCCAGATCGAACTCCAGGAGTCCTTGGCTCTTTGCATCCTGGATGGCCCGCCAGAAGAGAAATTGCATGCCACCCAGATTGCTGAAGGCTTTGTCGGAGCAGCCGTACTTGTAGACCAAGGTGCGGCGGTGTTGGAGGGTCAGGATGCTGGCGACGGGCTTGCCGTCCTTTGAAGCGACACGAATCTTGAGCTTCTCTCCCATGCACGCGGCTAGGTTGCGAAACCAGGCAAACGGCTGCGGAGGCAGTTGCTGCCGGCGGCGGGTGAGTATCTGCAGACGGTAAAATTTCTGAAGCAGTTCCGGCGACCGGCCCTCTTCGCACGTCAGGCCTTCACGCTCCGCACGATGGATCTTTCTTTGGACGCAGTCTTTGTGGAATGCGTGGAAGAGCTCGGGAGCGGGGTGGCCCAAGTCTAACTTATGGAAACAGAAGCTCTGTGATTCTCCTAAGCCGCATTCAACCAGCGATGGCGGTCCGAGCGGACGCATTTCGAGGTATTTGCATCTGTTGGCGTCCGCATCGTGTTCCAGTGCTGATAGCAGGCAAGACAGTTCGCAGGAACCGGTTGCGAGGGGCTCGCAGTGGTCCGAGAACGGCAGCGATACTAGACGACGCCTGGTGAGAAGGGTGTTCACGCGGCAAAATAGAATACCGTTATGAAGTTCGCTGTTCGATGCCGACGTGGTTAGCGCCACTGGCTCATACCCATAAGTACGGTGTAGCGCCTCAAGCCATTCCGGTGAGTGAAAAACAGATGCGCTTGAGTGCCGAGATACCAGTCGCAGCCAGCGGATATCTGTCAGTGGGTCAAGCTCTTCGGTCAAAGCCGGATTCCGATCTCCGCTGGCGTGAATGAACGAGAGGCCGATGCAGCATGATCCAAAAACTCGCGATGCCACAACTCAAGTGCTACCAGCGTGAACAGAACCTTTGAATGCCGGCCTGAACCTTCATTCTCCGTTATCAGGTTTTCTACACCTGCGCCATCAAAATAGCCGCGCCCGAGGCTCTTTCTGTCGAGAAGAAGTTCTTGAACCCATCCCTTCATTTCCGAACGCATCCACGAGGAGTACGGCACCGGAAAACCGGCTTTCTTGCGGTTGATGATCTGCGGCGGCACCCGGCCCGCCAGGACCTTCTTGGCGATGAACTTTGTTTTGAATCCACGGACCTTGTAATCGGCCGGCAAAGATGCCGCGAATTCGAGCAGCTTATGATCGAGCAGCGGCACCCGCAGCTCCACTGAGTTCGCCATGGTGATCTTGTCCGCCTTCAGCAGCAGTTCGTCCGGCAACCAGGTCTTGGTATCGACATAAAGCATCTGGCTGACAACATCCGCGTGGCTTACGTTTTCAAAATATGGCCTTACCGGTCCTTTGGATAGGTCGTTTGCGGCGTGAATGGCGAACTCGCGCGAATACAGCTTTCCCAGTGAGCGTGCGGGAGCAGCCGCCCGGCTCTGGTAATAGGATGAAAGAGGGATGGAGAAAAGTGACGCGTATCTCGCAAGCCTATCCGAACGCAGAACGCTGTTAGCAATGTTGAGGCAGGCGCCAGCCGGCCCTTTGACAGGCCCGAGTGCGCTCTTTAGCCGTTCCAGCCACAGGAGGTTTCGGTACTCCGGGTATCCTCCAAAGGCTTCGTCGCCGCCCTCCCCGGAGATCAGGACTTTCACTGACTCGCTCGCTAGCTTCGACACATAGTACAGGGCCACGGCCGGCGGTTCGCAGATCGGTTCTTCCATGTGCCAAACGTACTTCGGCAGAAACTCGCGGAACTCCTTCGCCGTTATTGTGATCTCGTGATGCCTGGCTCCAAGCATCTGTGCTGCCATTCGTGCATAGGGCCGTTCATCTTCAATAGACCTCGCGTCAAATCCGACCGTAAACGTACTCAATGGCCCGCCAGCAGCCTCCGAGGCGATACTGAGCATCGCGGTAGAGTCGAGGCCTCCACTGAGGAGGACGCCCACGGGCACGTCGCTGATCATGTGAAGCTTGACGGATTCTTCGAGGAGGGAGGCGAGCCGGGCTTCCGCTTCCGCCATGGGCATCGGAGACGGGTCGAAGTGAAGATCCCAGTATGTGTGTATCTCAGAGCGCCCTGCCTTGATCAGCATGTACGATGCCGGGGGCAGCTTCTTGACGTTCCGAAAGAGTGTCTGCTCCCCGGGCAGATAGAAGAAGGTCAGTAGCCGGTCGATCATGGCCGGATCCACTTCGGACTCGACTTCGGGATCGGCAAGGATCGACTTGATTTCCGAACCGAAGACCAGAGACCGGTGGTTCTGCCAATAGTACAGGGGCTTAATTCCAACACGGTCCCTCGCAAGAAACAGAACATCCTGTCGGGAGTCCCAAATCGCAAACGCGAACATGCCCCGCAATTGGGTTACGCAGTTTGCGCCGAGTTCCTCGTACAAGTGGACGATCACCTCGGTGTCCGTCTCGGTGGCGAACGCGTGCCCCTTCGCGATGAGGTCACTCCGCAGTTCTTGATAGTTATAGATCTCGCCGTTGAAGGTGATCCAGATACTGCGGTCCTCGTTACATAGCGGCTGGTGGCCCGTAGAAAGACCGATAATCGAGAGCCGCCGGTGACCCAACCCGATCCCTGAGGACGTATAGACCCCTTCGTCATCGGGTCCGCGGTGCCTCACCGTATTGAGCATGCGCTTCACCAGCGCCGGCTCGACCAGGGCGTTTCTGTCGAAAATGATCTTACCGCAAATCCCGCACACAACAGTCTCCCCTGGCAAATTCGAGCTTATTTAGCGATCGTATCCAATCTCAGAGTACATAGCCGCGATGGTCTGCACCACCCCAAAAGGTCGAGAGGCACACAGTTTTCAAGAAGCCTCAAGATCGCCGCGAATCGCGAACCCTTCGTACTCCTTGTATGCCACCTCAGCATTTGGGAAGCCTTTTGACTGATACCAGCTAATGACCTCCGAAGGTTCGTGACGGTGTTGATACATCGCTGAGAAGAAGTCAAACCAAGCTTGCATTTTCTCCCTCCATGTCAGAGCGATGGTCTTGCGTTTAAGCAGAACGTCGATTCTTTGCTTGATCAAAAAGGCCGGAAGCCACGACAGGTACAAATAGTATTGGACCTTAATCGGCAAACGCGACGTAATGCGTGTCCGGATCCAATTGTAAACGGCCAGCTTTCTCCAGGCATCAGGATAGTACGCGGGGTCGATTGGATGGTAGTACCATGTAAAACACCGGCCGCCGACCTTGAGAGTCTTGACAATTGCGTTAAACCCCGTTCGCGTGTCCGGACACGCAACCAGCACACCACAGCAGTACAGATAATCGAACGAGCGGTCACGAAGAGGGGGTTCAAGTACAGAACCTTGTACAAAATACACATAGGGGCTGGAGTTGTGGCGATATGCGTTCTCGATTCCAAAGGCCAGGTCTAGCGCGACGACCTCCATGCCGAAACTTTTCGCCATTTCAATTGAGAGAAGGCCGCTGCCGCACCCTGCGTCGAACATGGTCTTATCCTTCAACTCGGCTGAGCCTTTTGCCATTCCTCGCAAGAATTGGTCTCTTCTGAAGGAGATAGTCTGCCCCCAGTTGCGCTCCCCAAAGCGAAACATCTTCCACTCGTAGGAAAAGGTCGCTTGGGTTCTCTTGATATCCGCAGCCATAGTTCTTGGCAAAAACCTCGGAATTCCATCGATAATTGGCCACGTCTGGCCACACTCGCAGCGCAGAGATCCTTGAACGATCTCGTGAGCGAAGCAGGCCATACAGTCCGAAGCCTTCACTGTCATTTGGGGAGTCGAACACTTCTTAAAGCTGCAAGTGTTAGTGCACTTCACCTGAGCAAGAGTGTCGGCAAAGTGAACAGTGTTTAACTCCTCGTTTTCCAGGGTCAGACCGACTCTGCCACAAGGACACTGCAAGAAATCAACGAGACGATACTTCATTTATGTGATACCCCATTATATGTTGGACCACTTTGACTTTAACTTGTCTGTTGGTCCGGATGTACCTGAAGCGCTGAGATGCGCTGTTTACCCAGATCTCGCCGCATCTCTACGGTTCGCTGTGATCCGCGATCTCGTGAGACACGTGTTTTCGGAGCGGTGCTCGACTCAGCGCCAAATGGACGGACCGCCGAAGAGCCGGTTCAGTTGTTGCTGCCGGAGATATGCGATTGTCGGGCGATCATCAAGCTGCGGCACCTGCTTCGTATAACCACTAACAAACCCGTACAATAATCCGAACGACCCGACAATGTAGGGCTTCTGCACCAGCCTGCGCGCACACTTGCAGAGCATAAACAGTGGGTGATAGCCCGCGATGTAGTTTGCCCGGCCGTACTTCACCAGAGCACTCCAAAACCCGTCCGCTTGTCCGGTCGGTCGGTGCTGTATTACGTGAAGATCGCTGAATGTTCGCGTTCGCCAGCCCAGCCGCTGTGCCTTGACCTCGTCGATCGTATCCCATCCGGGAGCAGGCCATAAACCGCCCAGGGAATTCCAACAGTCCCTGCGGTAGATCTTCGTTGCACCCCGAACATGAAAAGACGGAGCCTTTTCGACACGCAACTGCCCCTTCACGGGATTGCAGACAGCGCCGCCGCCTACTCCGAGGGTCGGTTCACATTCGAAGTGGTCGAAACACTTCTGGAAGTAGTCCGCTTCAAACGACAGGTCCCCGTCGAGCTTTACGATGAACTCCCAGTCACGGGTTTGAATCGCTGTATAGCCTTCATTGAATGCCTCAACAACTCCGCCCCCGGGCTTTCGGAAACCGCGGTTTGACCTGTGAACCGCGCGAAGCCAAGGGAACTTGCGGGCGGCTTCGTCGATGATCGCTCCGGTTTCGTCGGTGGACCCGTCGTTCACGATGATCCACTCAACGGGCCGAACGGTCTGCCCTGCAACACTCTCGATGGTACGAGCCAGGTTAGCCACTTCGTCGCGCACCGGCGTGACGATCACATAACTAGTTGTGGATGTTCGCATTTGACGCTCCTGAAGGCACGCTTCCGAGTCGGATGGCGGCGGATGAGTCAGCACGGCTGGACCTCAACTGCACGGTTGAGCGGGGTGGCAAGAATGGCCTTCCATTTGTCGGCTACCGAATATCCCGGCGTTGAAATGGCGGCCCTGCATTTTCAGAACTGCGCTCGCCGCTGGAACGAACCATCCGGCACATCGCCACCACGCATTCCTGGCGAACTTCGCGATCAGTGCAGCGAAATAGCCTGGCCCAATCGACGCATCTGCGTCCAGGTTGCCCATAAGCCCGAAGGACAGACCCGCCAACCGGCTTACACCCATGTTGAAACTCGCACTTTTGATGCGAAGTCGCGGGCGCCATGCTGCGGAAGTCCCACCAACTCCAGAAACGGACACCGGACAGTAGGACAGTACGATTTCGGTCGTCGCGTCCGCGCAGCCGTAATCGTGCCACCTCAATATCTGCGCTCTAGTTTCCAACTATTTCCGATCGGTTCGGCGCCCGAGTGGCACAAGCCCAACTTGGCGGCAACCGCTTCAGTATCTCAATATCTTCGAAAATATTGCTCTCTTTGGCGCCGTGCCCCCTCACCCAGGCCGCCATTGCCGCGACACCTTCGGATAACGTTTTGGCGTCTCTCCGCCCGAACATGCGCTCGGCCTTTGAATGGTCCGAGAACGCAATTGCCACTTCGTTCCGTGCATCCAAATACCGTATCGATGGCGGCACACCCATCGCTTCTCCGACAACCTGCGCCAACTCGTTCACCGTATGCGGAACGTCGGCCCCAATATTAAAAGTCTGGTTGCGGGCTGCTGGAACATCCACCGCCCGCGCTAGGGTCGGCGCGACATCGTCGATGTGAGTAAACGCACGTTGCTGAGCGCCATCGCCGAAAATTGTCATTGGCTCCCCGCGGAGCAGCTGATTCATGAAAATACCCACGACGTTTCGATATCGATCCCCGACATTCTGTCGCTCGCCATACACGTTGTGCGGCCGAAAAATGACATGATCCAATCCAAACATCTCGTGGCTTACTCGCAACTCCTGTTCAACGGCCAGTTTCGCAATGCCGTACGAATCCTCCGGAATCGGGGTCATGTCTTCAGTCATGGGCGTCTGCCCCGCTCCATATACAGCGATCGAAGAAGTGAAGACAAAGCACTTTACATTGTGGTTCACCGACGCATTGATGAGGTTTACCGAACCGATCAGGTTGTTCGTGTAGTTGAATCGCTTGATGAAGTGGCTTAGACCTTCGGCAGCATATGCAGCCAGATGATATACAAAATCGAAGGCGCAGCGCTCAAATAGGTCATTGACCAAACAGGCCTGGGTGATCGATCCATGGACAAAGTGAGCATCATGCGGGACGTTCTCTCGGAAGCCCCCGCTTAGGTCGTCCAGCACGACAACCTCGTGCCCCATCCGGAGGAGGTGCTCTGCAACGTGGGAGCCCATGAAACCCGCGCCACCAGTTACCAGTGATTTCGTCATAGATAGTGTCCTTAGGCCAGAAGCTAGAGGTCTTTGCTCGGCGCCAGTGCGGGGAGTCTTACTTCTCAATCGCTTCCACATCGGGCTCGACACCGCGTTCGACAAATGCGATCGGATCGAGATTCCGATTCCATGCCGTGGCTAGGCGGTAGGTCGCGAGCCGCTCTTTCAGCGCATCGCTGGGTCGAAACCAGTACACGAAACTGTAGCCCAAGTTCCTCACTCGGAGGTGCGCCAGTTGCACCCGGCGATATTCCGTGACGCCCTTCGCGCCGAAGTGCTTGTAGAAGTACCGGTAGCAGTTGCGGTTGCTTTCCAAGGCGAAGCGAAGCGGGAAGCGGCCGACGGACTGCCCCCCCAAGTGGGTGATCGATACCTCAGGTGTGTAGAGAATGGAATAGCCAGCTTCCCATACCCGACGGCACAGATCGACTTCCTCACAATGGTAGAAAAAGCGTTCGTCAAAGCCACCGAGCTGGTGTAGGACCTCGTTTCGAAACAGGACGCAGCATCCGGACTGCCAGTCGACCACGCGCTCCGTGTCGCCCTTCCATCCCTCGTACCGATCTGATCGGAGAGCCGAACTCAGGCGTCCGAGGGGCCGCAGGTAGAGAGCGGCAATCCAGGCCCCACGAACTGAGGGAAACGGACGCGCGGACTCCTGGTACGAGCCATCCGGATTCTGAACTCTGCATCCGAAAGCGCCGGACGCCGGGTGCCGATCTGCGAACCGGATCCAACGATCCAACGAGCCCTCATGAACAATGGTATCCGGATTCAGGATCAAGACGTACTCTCCCTGGGCGCTCCTGATGCCGGCGTTGTTTCCCTTGGCAAAACCGAGATTTGCCCGGTTCTCGACGACGTGGACAGTCGGAAAGTGCTCACGTATCTTCTCAACTGAGCCGTCGGTTGAACCGTTGTCGGAAACGATCACCTCATATTCAATCTCGCGCGTACCAGTCACAATTGAACGAAGACAGTTTTCAATGACCTTCCAGTCATTCCAGCAGATAGTGACAATCGAAAGTTTCATGATGTTGTGAGCACTCCTCAGTCCTTTGCAGCATAGACCGCTGCTTTGTTGCGCTTGGCCAGGCGGTCTCTCCAAATCTTCTTGAAACGATCTAACAGCCTTGTGGAGCCGAGACGCCTCCGCGCTGACCGCTCGAGCAACCAGCTTTCGGTCAGCTTATGGTTAACACACTATACCAACTCTACTTCGCTGGTTTCAACCTCTGGCACACTCTGCCACACCGTTAGGTTACCCTCCCGAGACACTGCCACCACCATCGCAAGTACTACATACCAGTAAATCCGCGTCTGGTCAAAGTAGGAGATGCCCAAAAATACGACAAGGTTGGAAAACAACGCTACGCCAAAGAGCCACAGGAACCAGGCGCGCTGGACGTCGAGACCCGCAGCCTTTCGGGCAAGGCCAAGGTATTTGAAACAGTAGACGATGGCCGCCAAGAAACACAGGAGCGCCAGAAGGCCAGTACTCTCTCCGATTGCGACATATTGATTAGCCAAATCCCACATGTCGTCGCCACCTTCCCAAGTCCAGTAATCCTTCGATCCCAGAAGCCACCAGTCCCAGAAATGCTGAACGAAGTTGTCAACTATCTTGTAACGATGCCAACCAGTGGATCCACCAACGATATCAACCCTAGCCAGGAGTGCCCACACAGGCGCCTTCATGACGAGGTGGAGACCCACGAGAACACAGACCACCCCTCGCCGGACCACCCGCATTCTGTCTCGCACCGGCCAGAATGCGAGACCTATCAGAGTCGCCAGAACGGCCGACAGCGCAGTGCTCGTTCGCGAGGTGAATGTGATAGTGATTGCAGCAACTACTCCAAACGACGCCATTACGCGGGCCCCGGCCCTGTGCCATAAGGTGAGAAATAGGGGCAGGAGAGTCGCGCCGAAAGCACCAGCCGTAAGATACACTCGAAACGGCCCTTGGGAGCGCAGATAACCCTCCCGCATCTGCGTGTTCTCCGGAACGCCACCGAGTACCGCCAGTGCGTTCCTGCCGGTGATTTGCTCATTAAGCATACAGGCTGCAACTATCACGGCAATGATGACCAAGGTCTTGACTATTCGCTGCGCATCCTTCGAATCACGGACAAAGAATCGAAAAACGAAATATACGCCGAGGACGTTGTAAGCCTCACCCAATTGGGCTTTGAACGCGCCGCTCGCCTGCCACAGAAGAGAGTAGCAGATCACGGAGGAGAGGGTGTACAAGATGACAGCCTTGTCGATTTTGTTCATGCGGATTCTTGCAGAACAGCCTTCGTCGACGTACCGCTGCCACAGGAGTCGAACCCATCCAAAGACGAGCAATATGCGGTAGGCCTGGAAGTGAAGTGGGCCTAACATGATGAGTTGACCGAGCGGAAGAGGAATCGACAATAGCAGCAGTGGACAAACGGCGTACTTTCGAGGCAGTACCAAGGTGAGCGCAGCCACCACTAATAGCGCCGCGATAACCGCTGGGTGCATAGCAGTCTCGCCGCCGGCGGCGAATAGTACGTGATTGTCCAGACCTACAGTGGGTCCCATGATGACTCGGCTCGCCTTGAACGCTGGCCGGAATTGTTGTCAGGATCGAACTTGGGGGGCAGTCTACCTCGAGGGTCAGACCTCTGCCTTTCTCCGTCGCATCAACAAGCGCAGCACTGTGCGTCGCTCTTCTGCGGAAATTGGTTTTGTCAGAGCAACGGCCGGCCAGCACGCGATGAGACATGCGGCTGCGACTTCGCCGAGTTTGACTAGTGCCATGGCGCGCGCACCGGCGCCCAAAGGGCCAGAAAGCGCCGCGACGGCGACGCCGGCGGTGATCACAACCACTGTCGCAGCCGTTAATCTCATCGTATCGGGTATCAGGCTTCTTGGACTAAAGAAGTCTAGCGCAGCGGCCATGGCGAAGAACATGTAGACAACGCCGACCAGTTCTGCGGCTGCCACCCCCAAGAGTACTCCGTGGAAACCTATGGACTCGCCAAAAAAGGCGAGCGACGCGAGTACGACAAGCCGAAACGCCTGCCGGATGTTGTCGTGCAGCGCTTTTCCGGAGGCGCGATACAAGATCAGTTGCGAGCGGGAAATGGAATTGAAGAGGCCCGCCAAGCAACTGAGCCACAGAGTCATACGAAACGCCGGGCTGGCTTGGCCAGTCCAAGCAAGAATCAGCAACGTGCCGAAGGCCGCAAGAAAGGCCAAAGGAACTAAGGACATGGCCACCGTTGTCTTGAAGGCTTTTCTGAAGAATCGGCGCATTCGCTCGGCCGAGCCCGAAGCGAAGATCACTGTGCCCCCTGAAAGAAGAGGCAGAATTAAGGCGTCGTGCCCCATGCAAGCCGCGGCGACGAGTCTCGCGACTACCGCGTAAACACCCGCGCATTCGGCGCCAAAGTGCTTCAAAATGATAACAGGAAGGAGCAGACCGTAGAGCACTTCAAGGATGTTTACCAACTGATAGCTGCCTGCAAAGCGGATCAATTCCGGAAGTACGCTGCCTGTAAAGTGCTTTATGCTGATGGAGATTTCGGGTACAACGCGGCGAGAGGCCAAGTAACAAGCGAGGATGTAGGTCAGTTGCGAAACAGCCATTGTGACTGCCATGGCGAAAAGACCATGGCCAGAGCGAAGCAACACAACTATTGCGACGGCCTCGCCCGCCGAGGCGACCATGGAGAAGGTCCTCGTCAGGTCGATTCGGTGCCCTCCCGTCACGATCGCTTCGAATGCGGCCCCGGAATTCGCGACCACCATGATTATTGCCAGCAGGGTAATGGAGCCCGCAGCAGCGGGTAGAAGCTCCGGAGGGACACCGCTCGCCCGCGCCAATCGATGCGAATATAGTCCAACGGGGATCAGTGCCACCAAAGAGACAGCCAGCATGCAGATGCTTCCGGTGCTCAACAACTTGCTAGCGGACTCGAATTCGCCATTGGCCGTGGCTTCGGCAACGTACTTTTGGAACGCGGACTTGATTCCAGCGCTTCCGAAGCGCATGTAGCCAGCGGTCGCCATTACGATAGACCAGATCCCATATCCGCCAAGACCGAGGTGGTAAATCGCCACCGGCACCATCACCAGTCGCGTTCCGACCTGAACGGCGCTCGATAGGACCCCAAAAATGGTGTTCTTCCCGATCGTCGCCGCCAAGTGCCCGTCAGAAGGAAGTGCCGTGCATGCTTTAGTGTGAGACAATGCTCTTCCCTGTCGTCTTAGACTTCCCGCCGAGCGCCTGATTCGATTCCGACGATCTGAGCCTGTTCGGAACCTCCCCCTGTCCGGCCATGTAGCGGAGACGCCTCATATCGCTTGAAGAATGCACAGCGGACCTTGCGTTTCCGCGACCAGGGTGACAAGAAATCCGCTGGACCACTGTCTGTCGAACTGCCCCACTCGTCCTCAGTCATTCCCCCGCCACGCCTTTTGAATGTGAAGGAACTGCCTCACGGGCACGTTCATAGCCCCGTTGTCAGCAAGCACGGACCGCAGGTGCTGATGTATATAACTGCTGGCACCCCACTCGATCCTCGAATGGTCATCCGGCGGCCTCTGCAATGCTTGCATTTGACATGACGAAGTTACTTGGCTTGGAGCTTACGTCGACAACCTTCTTACCGCGGCGTCGCTGTAAGGCCACTTGGGGGGTTAACAACTACGCCAATGTATGCGAAGGCCCCGATCGTCCAGGGGGGCGTCCGAGCCACACCAGTCATATCGAAGCTCAGTGCCGCGAGCCCGAGTGCCGACAGGTCTGCTCCGGTGCCGATGAGGGGCGAGGCCGGCAACGGCCGGTCAGTTGAACTGAGGTTCGGGTTCGTCGTCACACTATGAGTGTCAAATCCGGTCGCCGTCTGCCACGCAGAAAAGCTGGCGTACCACGTGCCTTGATAGCTCATGGCGTTGTTGGTCGGGCCGTAAAACGAATTGTAATCGCTTTTGTCCACTGAAGTTCCGGCGGGAGAGTAGATCCCGGTTCGAACATTATGGAATACGTTGTTTAAAATAGTTTGGCCGGATCCATAATTATCAATTCCCGTTATATTAACATTGGAATCCGACACCATGGTGTTGTTGACGATATGTCCGTTAGTGCCCATCACAGCGATAAATCCATTTCCGCATGTATGGGAACCTGCATTAGTAGCTCCTAGGTCGTTGTTGAAGATATAGAACCTGTCTGTCGCCCCGCCATTTTCGACGTCGACAAAGATGTTGGCCGTGCAGTGAATACCCCAATCCCCGTATATCCGGTTATTGTAGATTTGCAGTCCGGTAATGCTGCTAGAGGCGTGGACGGCCCAAACGTGAATGCCGTCGTGATGATTGAGGTTGTTCGTATCCTCCCAGTTCAGGTGGTCGCGGGATGTATTGCCAAAAAGGAGAGCACCTGAAAGTACTGCCCCCGTGTTCCCAGATCCGACCGAGATTCCATGGTCGCAATGGTAGGTTAGATTATTAAATATTTGTACATTAGTGGAGATCGTTCCTCCTGGAAACCCGTACTCTAATGCCCACTTAACGTCATGCACGGTATTATTATCCAGGGTTACGTTGTTTCCACCCTGGACGTACACACCGTATGTGTTCAACCCGCTCTCGTCCGAGACGCTGGAGTGAACATAGATATTTGAAATCGTAAGATTTCTGACCTCACAGTTATTACAGGAAGCCAGATATACTCCCTTACCGTCCTGCTGGTTCCGCATGGCGCTGCCATTGTCGGTAGCCTGAACTAATCCGTTGGATCCGCCGTCGACAATTATGTAAGATTTCCCGTTGGAGTTTATCGCTCCTGCGGCTCCCCAGTAGGCGGACTCAAGAAACGCGCCAGACTCGAAATGAAGCGTGACTGGGCTGCCTGCCAATCCACTGCCTTGGAACACCAGGTAGCCAGAAGATCCTGCTGCCGCCGTAAACGTCCCGCACAAGTGCACGATTGTCCCCGGGCCGATCTGGTTCAGGCCGGCCCCCCAGTTGGCGGAGTTATTGAAGAATGTGTATGCGTACGCATCGGCACAGGTTTGGCCGGTATGCGCTCCTGATTGGTTTTGTGTGATGTAGATATCATTGGCCCGGGCGGCCGTGCAAGTGAGCGCGATCCCGACGAACGCGACGATGAAGCGAAAACCATACGACGACCACGTCATGGCTGTCCTCCGGAGCGGAAGGGATTCAAGCATATTGACCATGGTAATAGTGTATCGAATGGCTCACCCAGCGGTGACGATGGTTAACGTGCGAGGTAGCGTCCGATGGCGGAAGGGTGGCCACCTATGAGACGGGCGTGCGAGTGGTGCTCCGCTTGGAAGCGAGCTGAAGGGCATGCAGCCAGTCGTACCCGCCGAGCAGTTTGGCCGTGAAAAAGGCGGCATCGTCGCTAGAATTCACAGGAATCCGCTCCAGGAATAGCGGGTCGCTCAAGGAATCCGTCGTCCCTACAACCGTGGATACGCCGTTCTCGTACCCTGCCTGGATGAGCATGTCGCGGAGCGATTTCCGGAAAGCACGGTCCGGTTCGGGGAACGCGTATGGATAGGAGAACGACGCGACTTGCGCGCCCAGCCGGTCTTGGATTTCCAGCTTCGATGATCGAAGCTCTCGCTGTACTTCGGCGGCGGGCAGTGTCGTCAGTTGCGGATGCGTCACCGTGTGGGAGCCGAACTCGATCCCGGCGCTCTTAAGCTCCCGAACCTGACCCCACGTGAGGCACGTTGCTCCATTGAATTGTCTGGGGGAATCGCCGATGAAAGCCGTGGGCAGAAAGACGGTCGCTGTGTATCCGTGTGCGCTGAGGATCGGAAAGGCCTCGGTGTAAAGATCTTCGTATCCGTCATCGAAAGTTAGAACCACCAGCTTTTCAGTCGTTCGAGTGCCCTCTTCCAGTTTACGGACGGCTTCGCCCAGCCCGATCGTTTTGTAGCCGTCGCGAGCAAGTAACTCGATGTGCTCCCGAAACACCTGCGGAGCGGTGCACGTGTGGAAGTAGGCGCTCCTGTGCACTTCGGAGTTTTCGGAAATGCTGTGGTACATCAGGATGGGGATCCCAGCCGGCTGGCGCCGCAGGAAACGTTGCAATGGATGGAAGAGATACAACGTCGCGATGCGATCGGCACGGAATTCTGACATTTTAACTCTGGATCTTCCGATCCTTGGGCCTTGCGAGGCCTCGGACCACAAACACTTCAGGTCTAGGATTGTCGCAGACGCCCAGTTGCTTGATGTAGGAAGCGTGGGTTTTGACGTCCCAAATTCTAACGTAGGTGGTTTTACCACGCTCTCGGCATTGCTGGAGAACCTCTTGAACGCGTTCCAGTCGGACATAGTAGAGGGATTCCACAAAGCAGATGACGTCGAATTCCCGGCTGAACGCGAATTCCTCTATCGAACTCACAAACCATTCAGCTCTTGGATCATTTATCTTCTTCGCAACCGCTATTGCCTTGGGCGATATATCAACACCCGTATATTGGCCGGTCCAGGCATGACATCTGAGACCTGCAAGCAAGTTGCCTGCGGCGCACCCGAGATCCAAGAGACTGGCATTCTGGGGAATCCGAGGCGCGAGAAAATCCACCAGGGGCGAGCGAGACGGATCGGTTTGTACCTTGATGTGCTTCCGGTCCCACACCAAATGTTTTACCCAGGCGGGAGCGAGGCTTCGAGCAGACTCCATTTTTTGCCTTTCAACTAGAACGAGGTTGTGGCCTATTGGGCTCCACAAGCCTGCGTGCCGGCGCGCGCCGGAATGGCCATCCGATGGAAAAAGAGACACTTCTGGGGCAGGCTTCGCCCCCTGGAGTTCCCATCTGCAGAAACTCTCACCTGTCCGTGTATCCGCATGTGTATTGTATCACTACAACGGATATCAGGATCTGCAAAGGCTACACAGCCACCAGATCGGCGGTGGACAGGAAAGCCATCGTGCCGGCCACGACCTGGGCCTGCTGGTCGCCTGTCAACTGCGGGAACATCGGCAGCGAGACAATCTCCGAAGCTGTACTGTCTGCAACGGGGAAGTCTCCAGCCTGATACCTGAGAGACGCATAGGCCTTCTGCAAATGCAGTGGCACCGGGTAGTGAATCCCCGTGCCGATGCCCGCCTCCGCCAGATGCCGCATGAGGCCTTCTCTGTCCGGAACCCGGACTACGTACAGGTGATGCACCGCTTTCGCCCACTCGGGCTCGAAAGGCACCAACTCACCCGCGCCCGCTTCGGTGAACAACTCGCGATAGCGACCCGCGGCTTCGCGCCGGCTCTGGGTCCACTCCGGAAGATGCTTCAGCTTCACCGTCAGGATGCCAGCCTGGATCGCGTCCAGCCGTCCGTTGTAGCCTTCGACCTCGTGGTAGTACTTGCGATTTTGCCCGTGGTCGCGCAGCATGCGGATCTTTTGCGCCAACTCGGCGTCGTTGGTGGTCACCGCGCCTGCTTCTCCGCAGGCACCCAAGTTCTTGCCGGGATAGAAGCTGAAGGCTGCGGCCCGGCCCATGGAGCCGGCTTTTCGCCAACGGCCCTCGGCGTTTGTGTTTGAGTTGACAGGCCACGAAGATCGATGGCCTGTCCCACCGGAGAAATACTCGGCTCCGTGGGCTTGGCAGGCGTCTTCGATCACTACCAGGTGGTAGCGTTCCGCGAGTTCGAGGATGGGGTCCATGTCGGCGGTCTGGCCGTAGAGGTGAACGGGCACTATGGCCT